>Ga0207721_100013_pt1 | contig 387556 bp, 333 predicted proteins | sample TtaePargueraPR_3_FD_187756 | JGI IMG/M metagenome (GOLD analysis project Ga0207721, IMG submission 187756) | Aerobic enrichment media microbial communities from Bioluminiscent Bay, La Parguera, Puerto Rico - Tt and P2 (1) (SPAdes) | ecosystem: Environmental > Aquatic > Marine > Unclassified ... | reverse complement strand
CAAACTCTCAAATTAAAAGTTTTTTATCCTCGCTTAAACACTAGCTGTTCGCTATTACTGTTACTTGATCTCTCAAGAATTGTTTGGTATAACTTGGTTTACTTCACTATTCAATTATCAAATGTTCATTTGGTATTTTTTACTGTTTCGCTGTTTTTGTCAGCGAAGACTATAATATCATATCTCTTCGTCTGTGTCAACAACTTTTTTTAATTTCTTTTTTAATGTTCCTTTGCCGCTGTGTCTGACACGCTTGTGTAGCTCACTTAAGCAACGTATTGTACTATAACATCATTGGAGTTGTCTGTCAACAACTTTTTGATTTTTCTTTTCTCTACTTGTCAGGAATGTTGTATGCCTCACTTAAGCAGCGAATAGTACTTTAACATCATTTGTTCAATGTGTCAATAGTATTATTGTATTTTCTTGTATTTTCTTGTTTTTATTATAACCCTTTCATTTTATACTCTCATACAAAAGCTTTCTATATCCTATACTTCTCAATATTTATATACTTATAGATATACAGAAAAGTAGAGGTTTGCCAAAACACCAACCTCTACTTTGTATCATACTAATTCTATATATGTTCATCTAAGACTTTTTATTTATTCATCATCTGAGTCATCATCCGAATCATCATCTGAGTCATCATCCGAATCATCGTCTGAGTCATCATCCGAATCATCGTCTGAGTCATCGTCTGAATCATCGTCTGAATCATCGTCTGAATCGTCATCCATGTCGTCGTCGTCCATGTCATCATCGTCGTCCATGTCGTCATCGTCGTCCATGTCGTCATCGTCGTCCATGTCATCATCGTCATCCATGTCGTCATCGTCGTCCATGTCGTCATCGTCGTCCATGTCATCATCGTCGTCCATGTCATCATCATCGTCCATGTCGTCATCGTCGTCCATGTCATCATCGTCGTCCATGTCGTCATCGTCGTCCATGTCATCATCGTCGTCCATGTCGTCATCGTCGTCTATGTCGTCATCGTCGTCTATGTCGTCATCGTCATCGTCATCGTCATCGTCAAGACGATCTTCCTCTTCTTCTCGCAGCTTTTCAAGACGCTCTTCTTCTTCTTCACGTAAGTCCTCAAGGCGATCTTCTTCATCTTCTTCTAAATCTTCAAGCCATTCAAGCTCATCTTCAAGACGATCTTCTTCGTCTTCAAGCAAGTCTTCAAGGCGATCTTCTTCGTCTTCAAGTCGGTCTTCACGCAGTTCTTCTGCGAGTTCAGCTAGTTCTTCTGCACGATCAATATCTTCTAATTGAAGCAATAGAGCTTCTTTTACTCTTGCCACTTCATCTTTTGATAATTCAACATCTAACATTGCTTGCTTTGACGCTTCCATCTTTGCACGGGCTTTATCAATCGCTTCTTGATCTCCTGATTCCAACGCTTTTTCATATGAAATTTTATCTTCCAAGAATATCGCTTTCGCTGTCAAATAGTCTTCTTTTGCCAGTAAAAAGTCATTGATAATTTCTTCTCGTAGATCATCATCTAATTTTGCTTTATCAAGATTTTTTTGAACTCGATTTACTTTATGTTCAAAATCTTCTACCAATATTATTCCATCTTTTGCAAATGCTAAAACACGCTCATCATCTTCAAAGAATTCTTTGACCGAAGTAATGTTTTCACCGTTTTTAGCTGTTGATAACAAGCCAACCGGAACCTTTGCCTTTATTGCTTCTTTTAGCTGTTTTTCATCTGCTTGCGCTAATGCAACATTGACACTTCCCATTAATTCACTCGTCTCTTTTAAAGCTTCCAAACGCTGCTGAATATCTTGGCTGTTTTCTTTAGATACTGTTGTGATTAAAATATAGTCATCTTCCAAATCTTCAACATCCATAAATCCTGCCAAAAATGCTTCACTTGCAATTGTTTCTACCGCTTGTTCAACTGTTTCTCCCTTTATGTTCTTCAAGTTTAATGTCTTTGCATCCTCATTAAGTTGGTCATATCCAATGACTACCGCGTCTTTATTTAAGTCTAGTTTGACGCTCGGATTGATGTCAACCACTACATATGATGCTGGTTTTGGCAAACCTAACACCACTCCTAATGTGATAAGAATTAATAAACTTGCTGCAACTGCTACTATTTTTTTGTACTGCATAAAACTATTTCTCCTTTCAGAATCGTAATATATTATGTCTTCTTCGGAAAAAAGGATATGCTGCCCTTGTTGCATTGTACCTTTGCGTTGAATACGATAGTATGCCTTGTTGGACAAAACAACAGAATATTCATCATACACTTTCATAACAATACCTTTTTGCATCACGATCACCTCTTTCCACTATACTATTCCCAGGTAAAATAATTTTTAGGGTACATTTTTCAAAAAATTTATAAAAGTTTTTTTAAATCCACTGTTTTAACAAGTCAAATTTTTCTACCCATACAACAATAACGGATATAATAAACTCTTTGCTTCGACCAATAATTTTTCGCGTAATATTAAATCGACGACACATTTTAGTTATTGGCAGCCTTCTTTTTTCATATAGCCAATCAACTAAGTCTTGTTCTTGACTGGTTTTTTTTCCAATCTCCACACTTCGCTCTCGTGTGTCTAAGTGCATCGGCTTATTTTCAACCAAATCATCAAAGGTTAGTCCAAAAAGTTGAAGTTTTTTTTCAAAAGCCTCAATCTCTTGTTTGAGAATAATCTGTTCTTCTAAGAAAGGCGTATTGTCACACATCTCATGATCGTCTATGTCTTCATGTATATGGGTATCATGCCTTTCTAGATAATTAGCTACTCGACGTTGTAACACCATTTTGGCAAAACCATAAAAATGTCCTTTTTGTACATCATATTTTTCTATAGCTTCTAAAAAAGCAGATAACCCAACTGAAAAAGCTTCATCATTCTGATCAGACACATATCTTCCTAATTTACTCGATACATTTGATAAGATAAAGGGTTTATATTCTTCAATAAACTGCGCACATGCATTTGAATGAATATCTTTTTGAAGTTCTATTACATACTCGTCTAGCTCCATCATCAACCCTCTCTCTCTCTATCTGTATATCTCTTTATTTGTATATCTTATTCAACATCCATATCATCATAACATTTTATCTTGTTGCTTTCAATTTACTTTTTTATATATTTTTACACCATATCCATCAATTACGACTTTCGCGTCTTCCATTCTATGCTCAAGAACATTCTCCCATTGTTTTTCGCCTAGATGAATTGTTTGTTTTGTTGCATTAAAATTCATCACAAAGACAAACGTATTTTTTTCATCATATCGCGTCTGCACAGAAACACCTTCCGGTATCTTTGCGTTCATTACAGGTTGTAGCTGAAGCTCTTGAATAAGTTGTCCATAAAAATCTTCTTCAAAGTTTTGATTATTTCTAAACGCAATGTAAAAAGCTTGCCCTAAACCAAAAGTATTTTTTGTTAATGCTGGCTTTTGTGCATAAAAATCTTCGGTATACGTTCCTATGGCTTTTGCAGTCTCAAGATGTAATAAATCACACAACTCAATCCCTTTGTACACTCTACCTTCCAATCCTTCCATAGTAAGATTGATGGTATTGTACTCTTGAGGATAAAGGCTGTCTGTCTCTTCCACCCAGATTCCTAACACTTGTCGTAAAGGTCCCGGCATGCCACCTAAAAAGCATAAATCATTTGCATCGACAACACCACTCATATAGGTTGCCACAAATGTTCCTCCGGCTTTTACAAAGGCTTCAATACGCTTTGCTATATCTTTTCGTACCATATAGAGCATCGGGGCAACAACGACTTTATATGCATTAATATCTTGTTCCATATCAATAATATCAACCGGAATGCCTTTTTTCCAAAAAGCACCATAGTGTTTCTTTACCGTTTCAAGGTACTTTTTATTGCGATTATTATACCCTTTTGCTTCATTAATCCCCCAACGATTTTCCCAATCATATATGATTGCTACTTCCGGCTTGACAGAGGTACCCACAACTTCGTCCAATTGTTCTAGCACGCTCCCTACTTCGCTGACATCGTTAAAAACCCGTGTATGTTCATGCCCACAGTGATCCACCACTGCACCATGAAATTTTTCAAAAGACCCTCTGCTTTTTCTCCATTGAAAATATTGAACTGTATCTGCCCCGTGAGCAATTGCTTGAACTGAAGCTAATAAATGCATCCCCGGACGTTTTAATTTTGCCACTTCCTGCCAGTTCGTCATACTCGGGGTGCTTTCCATTAACATAAATGGTTTCCCTTTTTTTAGGCTTCGATTCAGATCATGCAAAAAACCCGTCTCTATAGCAATCTCAAGCGAATCCCGATCTGTGTGCCATAAGGGATAACTGTCCCATGAGATAACATCTAGTGTCGTTGCCATTTTCCAGTAATTTAATCCTTCAAAAGTCCCCATAAAATTTGTTGTTACCGGTATGTCCGGTGTTAATTGGCGTAACGGCTCTATCTCATTTTCCATAAAATCCAGTGTTTGATCTGTGACAAATCGTTTCCAATCAATAACTAGCCCATGAACAGATCGCTCTCCCTTTGATGATGGGGATTGAATTTGATCCCACTGTGTATATGTATGGCTCCAAAACCCTGTCCACCATGCATGATTTAATTTTTTCAAATCATGATCATATTTTTGTTTTAGCCATTCTCGAAAGGCATCTTGACATAAATCACAATGACATTCTCCACTATATTCATTGCTGATGTGCCAGGCTATCAGCGCCGGATGGTCCTTGTAGCGTTTTGCCAATTCTGTATTTATACGTCTAGTTTTTTCTCGATAGATAGGGGCTGTAAAACAGTGATTGTGCCGTTCACCATGCAAGTTCTTAGTTCGGTCTTCATTGGTACGAAGTACACTTGGATATTTTTGAGATAACCAGGCCGGTCTTGCTCCACTAGGCGTTGCAAGAATTGCATATTTCCCTTCTGCTGCCAAGCGATCCATAATCTGATCCATCCATGAAAAATCAAACTTTCCTTCCTCAACTTCAAGAGCACTCCATGAAAATATACCAATAGACATTGCGTTAACATGTGCTAAGTCCATTAATCGAAAATCTTCATCCCATATTCCCTCATAGCCCATCCATTGGTCCGGATTATAATCTGCTCCGTGTAACATTTTAGGTATTTTCTTACTAATCGGTCCGTAATTCATCTTTACATCATCCTTTCACAACACTATAATATAATTATACTGTTATTATATGTCTCTATTAATCACCGTTCAATATGAGCTTTTTGAATAACATATAATTATATTGTCATGGAGGTCTTATATGCATTTTCCTGTAATTACCGAAGAAGAACGTCTACTTCCTTTATACGTAACTGGTATAGGCCATCAAAACCCTCAAGAAAAAATCCACCGTCCAGGCGGATTTAATGATTATCAATGGATATATTGCGCACGCGGCGAAGGTAAAATTACCGTCAATCATCAAGAATTCATCGTCACTGCAGGACAAGGGTTTTATCTTGCCCCCAATATCGCCCACGAATACACCTCTATCAAAGGTCCTTGGGAGACGTATTGGATTATGTATAACGGTACGGCTATTGATTTAATCTATCACCAATTAAACTTAGGTATATTTGGAACAATTAATATAGGAAGTAATTTTTCATTTTATACCTCTATATACACCCTTTTAACAAGTGACATAACCCATAAAATCATAGATTCTAGTGTCATACTCTATCAACTCATTGTACAACAAAAAGACAGTCTTCAAAGCACTTTGACTTCAAAGACTGTCTCTCCCGTTGATAAATTACAACCTGTTATTCAATATATGCGCTCTCATCTGCATGAAGATCTTAGTTTGGACCAACTTGCCGATACCATTGATGTGACCACCTACTATTTGTGCAAGCTATTTAAAAGCGCTTTTGGTCTAGCACCAATAAAGTATCTTACCCAACTGCGTATTCAACATGCCAAAGAATTGCTTCTCACAAAAGCTTCTTACCCTGTTTGGCAAATAGCACAAAGTGTAGGGTACCGAGATACAAGTTACTTTTGTCATGTTTTTAAACAAAACGAGTTGTTATCACCAACTGCATTTCGAAAGAACCATGGTTTATAGCGATGCTTCTAACACCTGCACACGCTCATCTTCTTTGATTTTTCCTAATGCAATAAATTGTTCTGTAATATTACCAAGGGCTGTAGCTTCCTTCGATCCAAAAATCAGCTTTTTCTTGCTGTATTTTTCAATCAGCTGGCAAAGTAACTGATCCCTCACACCGCCTCCAAACATACATACTTGGTCATAATGTTTATCTACTGCTTCTTCTAGCTCTGACAAAGTCTTGGCTATTTGCTTGGCAAGACTTTCTTCAATGACGCGAACAATTTCACCAACGGTGTTTGGCACTTGCTGATTGGTCTCTTGACAAAACTGTTGAACTTTAACCGGCATATCTCCCGGTTCAAAGAATCGCGTATCATAAATATCAATAATACTATTAATAGATGCTTCACGTGCAACTTCAACCATTTCACCAAAGCCAATATTCATACCATTGTTTTCCCAATAGCGCTTAGATTCTTGTAAAATCCACAGACCCACATGATTTTTCAACAAGTTAACTGATGGATATCTTCCACCTTCATTGGTCAAGCCATACTCCATCACTTTGGCATTCATGGTCATCTTTTCTTGCTTGGACCCAACAATAATCCAGGTACCTGTTGCAATAAAAAGATAATCATCCTCCATCGGTAATCCTTGAAGAGCCAGCGCCGTATCATGGCTTGTTACAGATATCACATCAAATGTCTGAACACCTAGCTCTTTTGTGATCTCCTCTTTGACTGCCCCTAGATTCGTACCTGATGGCGTAATTGGCATAAAAAGGGAACGGTTAAACCCTAGATCCTCCATAAGTTTTTGGTTCCAATCCATCGTCTTGTAGTCCAAAAGCTGTGTGGTCGTTGCCATACTATACTCTGATAATTTTTTTCCTGTTAAAAAATAATTAAATAAGTCCGGTGTATTTAAAATAGCGGCCGCTTGATCCCAGCGAATATAACGATCAACCATAAACTGGTTAATCGTGTTGTAAGAAACAAGATCCATACCTGTATTTTCTTTTAACGTCTCTTCATCATACTTTTCCAACAACAGTTCCATTCCTCTAGTACACCGTTCATCGCGATAATGAATCGGATTACCCATAAGCTCTCCTTGGGTGTCAAGAACTCCATAATCTACTCCCCATGAGTCTATGCCAACACTTTGAATTTTAAATCCTTGGTTTTCTGCTTTAATCAATGCTGTCTTTAATTCAAAGAGTAATCGCGGAAAATCCCAATACATATAATTGTTCATTCTTACCGGATTATTTGCAAAACGATGCACTTCATGAAGAACAATCTTACCGCGATTGTATTCCCCTACAATCGCGCGTCCGTTACTTGCACCTAGGTCAAAGGCTAATACTTGCATCAAAGAACCTCCTTAGCTTATTTTTTGTATAACGCTCCATATGTCTGGCACGCTCTAAAATCTGCACCTTCCAAATCTTTTGTTCCAAAGCCACTCCATGCTTTTGGTCTAAAGATACGGCTCTCATCAACGTTATGCATACTTACAGGAATTCTAAGCATTGATGCTAATGTGATTAATTGGTCTCCAATATGTCCATAGCTGATAGCACCATGATTCGCTCCCCATGTGTTCATTACAGAATATACATCCTTAAATGCACCTTCGCCTGTTAGATTTGGTGCAAACCATGTTGTTGGCCATGCCGGATCGGTTCTTTGGTTAAGCACTTCATGAACATCGCCTGGAAGTTCTACTGTATATCCTTCAGCGATTTGTAGTACAGGACCCAATCCTTTGATGATATTGACACGAGACATTGTCACTGGCATGTTTTCACGTGTTGTAAAGTTTGCAGAGTATCCACCACCACGGAAGTACTCATTATTCGCAGGACAAAAACGTGTTGCATCTATACAACGTTTAACTTCTTCTTCTTTAATTTCCCAATAAGGTTTCATGACTGGCTGTCCGTTAGCATCACTTTGTTGTCCGGTTCCATCAAGCGTTGTTGAACCACTGTTAATTAAGTGAATAATTCCATTGGCCGCTTTTCCTTCCAATTCATGACCTGTCACACGTTTTACAGATTCTGGACTCCAGTATGTACGTACATCAGAAAAAATCTGTGCAGTTCCGGTAAGTAGATGACCAAATAGCATAGGCACACCATTTAAACTATCATTTTCTGTTGCCACAACAAATGGCTCACGAATGCCGTTCCAGTCAAACGATGAGTTAAGCATCGTCTCTAAGAAGTCTCCATTTGGAAGATAGTCAATCCACTGACGTTGCCCTTGGAATCCACCTGCAATTGCATGATGTCCGCACGCTTCTTCTGCAAAACCTAGCTCAATAAGTTTTGGATTTCCAATCATTAAGTCTCTAAAGATAATCGTCATCTTAACCACGTATTCCCAGTACTCATCAAGTTGTTCACGGCTAAATGGCTTTTTATTATAATCCGGTCCTTCTTGGCAATTTTCTCTTACCCATGCAATAGCTTTCTCATATTCTTCTTCATCATATATTTTTTCTTGGATACGGCGAGAGATTTCACACATATCAATGTACTCATTACGCATACCTAGGTAATCATTAAAGAAATTATTATCAACGATAGATCCAGCGATTCCCATTGAAACAGTTCCAACAGATAAATACGCCTTATCTCGCATTGTTGTTACTGCGATTGCAGACTTCACGAAAAGCAACATCTTATCTTGAACATCTGCCGGTATAGTTGTATCATCATTATCTTGAACATCTTCACCATATATGGTAAATACAGGAAGACCCAATTGATCATGTCCTGCTGCTGCTGCCGCAAGATAAACTGCACCTGGACGCTCTGTACCATTAAATCCCCAGATTGCCTTTGGTCGCATCATATTCATATCCAATGTCTCTGTACCATAACACCAACAAGGTGTTACTGTTAAGGATACGCCAACACCTTCACGTTGGAATTTTTCTTCGCATGCTGCCGCTTCTGCTACGCCACCAATAGTTGTATCTGCAATAACACACTCAACAGGCTCTCCGCTCGCATGCCGTAAATTTTCTTCGATAAATTTCGCTGCATTTTTCGCCATGTTCATCGTTTGATCTTCTAGAGATTCACGCACTCCACGACGACGACCATCAATGGTTGGTCGAATTCCAACTTTTGGTAAGCTACCGTTCAATCTGAATTTTTTTTCCATAACTTTTCTCCTTTGTATGCCTTTAACACAACATAACTCTCTAGATTCTAAGAGTATGTTGTGTTAAGACTTTAATATTATATTATTAATGTTATTATACTATAGTTTATTCATAAAGCACAGGGAATACATCTTCGCTGTCAATATTACTTGCATCATACCATACAAATCCTGTATCGATGTTTTCTTCTAATTCTTCACCGTTAACAGCTTTAACTGCCGCTTCAACTGCTTTGTATCCAATACCGATTGGGTCTTGAGAAATTGAACCAGCGATAACGCCTTCACGTACTGCGTCCATTTGTGCTTTACCTGAGTCATATCCTACTGCAACGATTTTACCTTCTAATCCAACTTCACGAATGGCATTAAGAACACCAACAATTGAACCTTCATTAGATCCGAAGAAACCGCTTAAGTCTGGATGTGCAGTAAACATTGCTTTGGCTACTTCTGTAGATTTTAATTGGTCACCATCTCCGTATTGAATGTCTACAATTTCGATATTTGGATATTTATCTTCAATACGATCTTTGAATCCATCACGACGGTCAACACCTGTTTTTGATGTTTGGTCATGAACAACCATTCCGATTTTTCCTTCTTCGCCGATAAGTTCAGCCATTTTATCTGCTGCGTACATAGAAGCTGCATAGTTGTCTGTTGCTGCTGTTGCTGCGATAAGCTCACTATCCACACCAGAGTCAAAACCTATAACCGGAATACCTTCTTCTGTTGCTCTTTCAATAAGTGGAATAACCGCTTTTGAATCTAGTGCTGCAAGACATAATGCGTCTGGATTTTTACTTAAAGCTGCTTCAACCATTTCGATTTGCTTGTCAACCATAGCTTCTGTTTCTGGTCCTTCAAAAGTAATGGTTACGCCATAATCAACTGCTGCTTGTTCAGCACCTTTTTTAACTGCTTGCCAGAATTGATGTTGGAAACCTTTTGAAACAATTGGAATGTAAAGTGGTTCATCGTCTGTTGCTTCATCCGTTGCTGTATCTTCTGTTGCTGTATCTTCCGCTGCCGTCGTTGTATCTGTCGTTGCATTGTCTGATGCGTTATCTGTCGCTTCCTCTTTCCCACATCCTGCTAAAAGCGCTAATGTTAACATCATAACCATCATTATACTTACTACTTTTTTCATACCTTGTTTCCTCCTTTTATTTCTCATAATGAACTTAGTATATTTGAACAAGTTTCCTTGTTACAAATCCTGTTGATTGTCTGTTACGCAGATTGCTTGTTACGTCGATAAATATCAACAAATACTGCTACAATAACAATAACTCCTGTTAATACTGTTTGCCATTCTTGAGGTACAGACATGATACGTAATCCATTTAATAATACACTCATGATGAAGGCACCAATAACGGTTCCAGAGATTGTTCCTTTACCTCCACTAAGAGATGTCCCACCAATAACAACTGCTGCAATGGCGTCTAGCTCATATCCTTGTCCTAATGCCGGCTGCGCTGAATTTAATCTTGCTGCCATAAGCACTCCGGCTAGTCCCACAAAAGCACCTGTTAAACTGTGAATAATAATTAACCATCGTTCTGTGTTGATTCCAGATAATCTTGTTGCTTGCAAGTTACTACCTATCGCAAAGTTAAATCGTCCAACAATCGTTTTGTTTAGAATAATATGCGCAAGTATCGCCGCAAGAAAGAAGATGATTACTCCTGAAGGAATTCCAAAAAAAGTTGCTTTTGAAATATTTGCAAATTGTGGTGTATCAATAAAGTAAATTGGTTTTGCTCCTGAAATAACTAGGGATAATCCTTTTGTTATCATCATCATACCTAGCGTTGCAATGAACGCCGGAATCTTTAATCTAGCTACATTAAATCCGTTGATAAATCCAATAAGTGCTCCGGTAAGAATCCCTACAATCACACCTACAAAAATCGGCAAACCTAAAAAGGTAATCGCCACCCCTGTCATTACTGATGCAAACGTCATCCCGGTACCAATTGAAAGGTCAATTCCTCCGGTGATAATAACAAAGGTTACACCTACAGCCAAAACACCATTAACTGCTGTAGCCAATAATATACTAATAAGGTTAGAGCTTGTCATAAACACTGGTGATGCTAATGTAAAAAATAAGATGAGTAGTACTAATGCTCCAAGTGCCAATAATTTTTGAGCTGCTCCTGATTTTAAAAAGCTTTTTTTGTGTGTCATGCTTACATCCGCCATTTTTTCCTCCATTCTATGCCGTTCGATCCGTCGCACATGTCATAATTCGTTCTTGTGTAGCTTCATTTCGCTTTAATTCTCCAGTGATCTTTCCTTCACACATAACCATAATGCGATGGCTCATCCGAAGAACTTCCGGCAATTCTGATGAAATCATAATAATCGACTTACCTTGATCGGCTAGTTCATTTAACAATTTGTATATCTCGCTCTTAGCACCAACATCAATACCACGTGTAGGCTCATCAAAGATTAGAACATCACAGTCTCTCGTTAACCATTTTCCAATAACCACTTTTTGTTGGTTTCCTCCTGAGAGATTTTTAACCAATTGTTTTCCACTTGGCGTTTTGATATCTAATGCTTCAATATATTTTGATGCATTGACCACTTCCTGGTCTTCCTTTAAAAATCCAAACTGATTACTAAATCTTGGCATCGTCGCCATAGCAATATTCGTATTAACATCTAGTCCTAAGACAAGACCATAACGCTTTCTATCTTCTGACAAGTATCCGATTCCATTAGCTACTGCATCTTTTGGAGAACGTATATTGACTTTTTTACCTTTGATAAAAATATCTCCACTATCTTTTGCATCAGCTCCAAATAGGCATCTTGCAACTTCGGTACGTCCCGCACCCATCAACCCGGCAAAACCTAAGATTTCTCCTTTTCTTAATTGGAAACTGACATCCTTGACTTTTTTTCCACGTGTTAAGTTTTTGACTTCAAGGATAATGTCACTGCTTTGTTCACGTTCTAAATCATGAACCTCTTCGTAAATCTCTCGTCCAACCATCATTGTGATGATTTCATCAATTGTCACTTCACTCATGTTGCGCATGCCGACATACTCACCATCACGCATTACCGTTACTCGGTCACATATTTTCTTCAATTCTTCCATTCTGTGTGAGATATAGACAATACCAACACCTTTTGCCTTAAGTTCTCGTATGATTCTAAAAAGTTCTTCAATCTCAGCCTCTGTTAACGCCGCTGTCGGTTCATCCATAATCAACACTTCTGAATTAAAGGATAACGCCTTTGCAATTTCAATCATCTGTTGTTGAGCAACCGTTAATCGATCCACCTTGACCGTTGGGTCAATCTTCACATTCATATTATCTAGTAATTCTTTTGCCATTTTGTTTTGCAGTGCAGTATCGCAAAACAGGCCTTTAAATCGCATGGGTTCACGTCCGATGAAAATGTTTTCTGCAACTGTCAAATCCGGCATTAAGTTTAACTCTTGATGTATAATACTAATACCTAAGTCTTGAGCTGCTTTAGGAGAATGTACTTCCACTTCTTCTCCTTTGTAATAAATCTTTCCGCCATTCTTATCATGAACACCGGTTAACACTTTCATGAGCGTTGATTTTCCTGCACCATTTTCTCCGATGAGTGCGTGGACTTCTCCTTTATCAAGCTCGAACGAACATTCTTTTAATGCATGTACTCCTGGAAAATGTTTTTCAATATCTACCATCCGTACTACGTTTTCACCCATTTTCTTCACCTCCGTTGACTTTCTTATATGCATTATAACGAAAACAAAAGGTGAAAAAGTTAAAAATCTGACACAAAAAGTTAAAAATAGGGCTTATTCATGATTAATTGTCACCAAAAATGAACAATTAGCATTAAATAAACCCAAGAATTTTCACGCAATTTTAATATACCCCTCTTTATATTTTCACATTTTTTATAATATCATTGCAAATACACACAATTACGTGTATTCTGTATCATAAGTATATCTTTCATATAGTATAAAAAAGGGGACTTTTCATGATTAATCATCTTTTTATTTCATCCATTGTTATTATCCTTTCAATTGTCAGCAGCAAGTTTTCACAAAAAATCGGTATTCCTAGCTTGTTGCTGTTTATGGGTATAGGCGTATTTTTTGGTTCTGACGGTGTTGTTCGTATACCTTTTGATAATTACCAGCTAGCTAAAACCATATGCTCTATTTCTCTTATTTTCATTATATTTTACGGCGGCTTTGGTACGCGTTGGCAAACAGCCAAACCCGTTGCCGTTAGAGCCCTTCTCATCTCTTCGATTGGCGTATTTATAACCGCCTTACTTGTAGGGCTTTTTTGTCATTTTCTTCTAAACATCAATCTATTAGAGAGCTTTTTACTTGGTGCGGTTGTTAGTTCGACCGATGCTGCCTCTGTTTTTTCTATTCTAAAATCCAAGAAGCTTGCACTAAAAAATCAAACCGCTCCGCTGCTTGAATTAGAAAGCGGAAGCAACGACCCTGCCGCTTATATGCTTACGCTTATTATTTTAGAGATCATGAACGGCTCTGCAAGTTATGGAAAATATGTCTACATGATTATCGGTCAGTTTGTCATCGGAGCTTTGTGTGCTGTTGTGCTAGCATATATCACGCTTTATCTATATCAAAGCTTTGAATTAAAATCCAATGGTCTAGAGATTATATACTTTGTTGGGATGGTACTACTCTCATTTTCTTTGCCGGAAAAAATAGGAGGCAACGGTTATCTTAGCACCTATATATTTGGCATTATCGTTGGAAACCAGCATTTCAAAAACAAACGTATCCTTATTCACTTTTTTGATGGACTTACAGGGCTTGTACAGATATGCATTTTCTTTTTGCTTGGTCTCTTAGCTTTCCCTTCCCAAATGCCTCAAATTTTATTAACCGCCTTGGCTATCACCGTTTTCTTAACTTTTTTTGCAAGACCCGTGACAATGCTTACACTGTTAAAGCCTTTTGGGTGCCCTCTTAATCAGATTGGGCTCATCTCTTTTGCAGGGATTCGTGGTGCCTCTTCCATTGTTTTTGCCATCATTGCTATGGTAAGTCCTGCTTACTTAAAATATGATGTTTTTCACATTGTTTTTTGTATTGTTCTATTTTCCATCGCATTTCAAGGGACGCTTTTACCCTATGTTGCCCGAAAGTTAAATATGATTGATGCTGATGGTGATGTTTTGACAACCTTTACTGATTATCAGGAAGAAAATTCCATTCAATTGATTCGCTTACCTATCTTCCATGATCACCCTTGGCATCTCCTCCCATTAAAAGCCTTGGAACTGCCTCCTCAAATGTTGGTGATTGCAATTTTAAAAGATGACACCATCATTATCCCTAATGGCAATACCGTTATTGAGTATAACGACACCATCCTTATAGCCGCTCCAGGATACCAAGACGTTGTAAAGCTTGAAGTCAATGAGATGACCATAAACACTCGCCACGACTGGCGGCAAAAAAAAATCCACGCCATTAATATTGACCCTGATAGCTTGGTCGCCATTATAAAGCGTGGTAATGATATTATCGTTCCTAATGGAAACACCTTGATTAACGAAGATGACACCTTAGTTGTCGTTAGCAAATCTGAATAAGGTTTTATCTCTCGGCAAAAGGAACAATTAATTTTTGATTTTCAGGTAAAAACATGTTCTCCTTATTAATGAGTACGGCGCTGACATCCACCTGCCTTGGATCGTTGGTCTCTTGGACTTCTAAGGCTTCCTTGATGGCTAGGTATCCCATGTTAAAGGGTCTTTGTGCCATAGCCGCTTTGATAACATCTGTTTCTACAAAATAAGCCACACGTGTATTCATATCAAAACCAACAACATGAACATCATCTTTGATCCCTAAATCATTGACCGCTTCCGCTGCTCCTTGTAACGAGACTTCGTTGGTTCCATATATTGCTACAATATCCGGATACGTTTCAACAATCTCTTTTGTATATTGATATGCAGTTTTAAGGTCATCATTGCTATAATAGACCGTTTGTTCTACGACAAGATTTTCAAACGGTTTCAAACCTTTTTTAAAGCCTTCCTCACGTTCAAAGGCTGAGTAAGTCCCTTTGACATGGGAAAGAATAACCACTCTACCTTCACGCTTGACCATGGTTCCAAGCTCATGCGCCAAGCGTTGCGAAGCCAACAGATTGTTCGTTGCAACGTAACTATGCTCTGCTTCAAACAGCGCATCCGAATCATAAGTAACCACCGTTATGCCTTGATTAATGGCTTTTTGGCATACTTCTCCAATCCGTTCATAGTCCGTTGCCGCCACAGCGATAGCTGCCGGCTTCTTTTTTATTGCATTTTCAATGATTTCAATTTGTTTTTCCACTTCCGTTTCATTTTTTGGTCCATCTACAACAACTTTGACCCCAAGCTCTGTCGCTGCCACTTTTGCCCCTTTGGCTACACTATTCCAAAAATCAATACCTACAGAAGTTTTAGTAATTAAATAAATGGTCTGTTGCTTTTTCCCTTCATAATCAAGGCGCTTCATCGCACCAATACTAATTCCAACCAGCAATACAAGAACCAGAAGAAGAAAATACGTCATTTTATTGCGAAACATTTTCATTCAAAGTACCTCCTGTCAAATAAGGCAACCGTATTTTTACACATGTTCCTTCAAACATTTCACTTTGCACATCGATGCCATAGCGTTCACCATAATATAGCTTAATCCTCTGGTCTACATTATAGACACCGACACCTCCACTTTTTTTCTTGGATAAAATCTGTCCCGTTAGAAGCTGGCTAACGGTTTCTTCATCCATTCCCACCCCATCATCGCACACTTCAATACATATATTTTCTTCTTCCTGAACGGTCTCTTTATAGATATTCACATCAATGGTTCCTTTTCCAGGTAATTTCTTTAACCCATGATAAATAGCATTTTCAACAATAGGTTGAATAATAATTTTGATAATCCGTACAGGCAACAACTTCTCATCGATATGAATGTTATAATCGAGTTTTTCTCCATAGCGCATCTTTTGAATCGTTAAATAGCTTTCTACATGTTCAATCTCTTGCTTAATCGTAATAAATTCGTGCCCTTTACTAATACTTATGCGAAACAGTTTTGACAACGCCGACGTCATTTTGACGACTTCTGAAGATTTTCCGGCTTCTCCCATCCATACAATCGAATCCAATGTATTATATAAAAAATGGGGATTAATCTGGGCTTGCAATGCATCAAGATCTGATTTTCTTTTCATACGCTCAACTTCTTTATTCGTATCAATCAAAGTCTTAATACGGCGTGTCATAGTATTAAATGTATTGGTTAATATTCCCAGCTCATTTTGGCTTTCAATTTCCACTTGCACATTTAAGTCTCCTGCCTGAAATTCCGACATTCCTCGAAGCAGCGACTTGACCGGTCGCAAAATACTCCCTGCAATCATTGCCGAAAGGACCAGCGACACCATCAGTGTCACCATAATAATCACAATAAAAAATTCTCTTAACGTATCACTGTAACTGTTTAGATCTTGATTATAAATCTTGCCGATAACTTTCCAGTTCGAATACTCTGAGTTAGTTACAACAAAATTCACAGTTTGACTATCATCCATGGTTTCTATAATCGTTTTTTGACTTTGTAAAAGTTCTTCAATGGGTTCTTCTTTTATTCCGCTATAAATCAATTCCAGCTTCGGATGATAAATGTGATTACCGCTAGAATCAATGATAAATAAATACCCTTGTTCACCAATAACAATACGACTTACCATATCTTCAATCAAACTAAAGTTAAGGTCAATTAGAATCACCCCTAAAAGTTCTTCCCCATCATACACTGCCTTTGAACAGGTAACCACCCAAGGATATTCTCCAAGTGCGATGTTTTGGATATGTGATTTTGAGATAACAAACGCTTCGGAATCTACGGCTTGTTTATAATATGGCTGCTCTAACGCATTGGCCGTTTCTTTAATGGTGGCTCCTGCATCGTTAGATAGAATCTCACCATCTGTTCGAATCAAATATATATTGAGAATATCTTCTCGCGTATCTAACAAAGTGTTTAAATAATCTCTAGCATGGGCTTCCTGCTTTTGGCCTGGCTGATGAAAGTACGCTAACACATTATCTGAAACGCGAATCCCTTCAATGGTAGTCTCAACGGTTCTTAGATAATAGTCCATGTCATAATTGACTTGATTAATCATTTTTAGTGTGGACTGTGCTGTATTTTCCCGAATGACACGGTTGGTTACTATATAAGATAATATCCCTACACTTGCAATTACTGTAACAATTAATATCCCGATGCCTACCGCTAGCGTTATCTGTATGCTATTCATAAAACGCACGTCTTTATTCTTTCTTGAGCGCATAATTATTCCTTCCTATATTGGGATGGTGTCATTCCTACATTTTTACGAAAATTATAACTAAAGTAATGCGGATCTTCATAGCCGATGGCTTGGGAGATTTCAAATACTTTCATCGTTGAATTCTTAAGTAATTCTTTGGCTTTTTTCATACGAAAATCGGTCAAATATTCTAAAAAGGTCTGTCCATTATGGCGTTTGAAAATTCGTGCAAAATAGCTGCTACTCACGTGTAGCTCTTCTGAAATCGTACTTAAATCAAGGTTTGTCTCTCCATAATGGGTTTCAATATATTGAATCGCTTGAAAGATTAATGTCGCCTTATCATCTTCTCTGTTTTGTTCAAGCTGCTTTAAAAGCTCCTCACTTTTTTCAATGATTTGCTCTTGCATCAACAAAAGGTCATCCATGCTCAATAACTCTTCAATCAAACGAAAATCTAGTGTTATACTCTCTTTTTTATCAACAATAAGTTGATTAGCTGTACTATAAATACGTGTAATCAACGTAAGAATCAAACTTTTAAATTCGCCTAGCTGAACTTTGTTGAACTTCAGCGTATCAAAATACAGTCGGATGTATTTACTTAGATTTTGCATATTGTTCACACGTATGGCTACTTCAATCTGCTCTAAGAATTCATTGGATTGGCGATGTCCTCTTGTGGAGCTTCGTTCTACATCCGTTTTTACAATAATCTGGTTGCCACCTTCTATTACTTTATATTCTAGTGCTGTCAAGGCATCTTTAAAGGAGTACTTAAGGTCCGAAAGATTGCTATAACACTCTCCCATGCCTGCTACAACATCCATTTGATAAATATGGCGTATACTCACAAGCATCTCATGCAAAATCTCATACGCTTTTTCACACGCTTTTTTTTCTTGATCAAAAACATAACAAACAATGATTTTTCCATGGTCCCCCATGAGCAAATAGTGCTTTGGATAGTCTGCTATTACTTCTTTGCATATATTAAACAGTGCGAAGTGCAAAAGCGAATAATCTTCTCCCCAAAGGGTTTCACCTATTTCTTTTTTATTCACAATCTCAAGAACGCCAACAACATAGTCGGTTCCTACCGGGTTAAACCCTAACTCTTGACACGCTTCTTGAACGCGTACTTTTGGAATAAAACCAAGCAAAATATCATAGAGTAGCTTTTCTTGAAGATATTCCCGTCGTTTTTCATACTCCTTTTTTAGCCGATTTATATTATTTTTTTCTGCTAGCTCTTGCTCGATATTATTACGAATATCGACTAAAACTCCTGTTAATTCATCCTTAGTAATCGGTTTTAATAAATATTTATTTGCATTTAGCGAAATCGCTTCCTTGGCATATTCAAATTCATTATATCCTGTCAAAAAAACCACTTTACAGTAGGTATCTTTTTGACGCACTCGCCGAACCAGTTCCAACCCATCAACAAAGGGCATGTAGATATCTGTAATCATGAGGTCAATCGCATGATCTTCCAAATAGTTAAGTGCATCTTGACCATCTTCTGCCGCATAGACCACTTCATATCCTAACTCTTCCCAATTGATAATCGAAATTATCGCATCACGAACAGGTAATTCATCTTCAACAATCAGAACTTTATACATCTAACCTACACTCCTTTTATGTATATACTTTTCAATGGACTATACATAGATTACCACTTGAAACCTATGCTATGCAAGTTTTTCCTCTGAAAATATTAATGCTCCTTTCTTGGTATTCAAGAAGATTCAACTTGTATACCTAAAAAGGAGCACCACGTTAACTTTGTACTTTTTTTCAAATTAAGCGACTATTTTACAACACCTTTTTTCAAAATGATGTTAGCATACAGAGCTTGTTCACCTGTCGCAACCACTGCATAGGCTTTTTTTGCTCGTTCATAAAAGGCAAAGCGTTCAACCATTTCTAATTGATGGTCCCCTTCTTTATCCTTAATAACTCGCTTATAGTCTTCCCAAATGGTTGGCTTGTAGTCATCTCCTGGCGTGACCTCCATCAATGCAACGGGTGCCTCTACATACGTATCTAAAGGCATTAATTCAAGAATCGCCTCAAGGATTGTTGGAATGTCATGTCCATCTAAGCGAATGAGTCGCTGAGCCATAGAAGCTGCAGGAAAATTACCATCTGAGATGACAATCTCATCGCTGTGTCCCATCTCCATAAGAACTTTTAATAATTCTGGTGATAAAATACTTGGAATCTTTTTTAACATTGTGCTCCTCCTTATATGAATTCTTGCCAAAGCCTTGGATCCGGTCTTGGAATAACCGAGGTCTGCAGTAGCAAGCCTTTTTCAATAACACTTTTCTTCGCCTTTTCAATAGATGCTTCTACACTGGATAACTCGCCGGAAAATACTACATAAGCTTTTCCGCTAATCCCTTTAGCGATACGAATCTCTAATATGCTCACCGGAGTGGTCTTGACCACATCATCGGCCACTTCAAAAATCGAAGCAACTGAATAGGTTTCCATAACACCGACCGCTTCTATGCCTTCAACATCTCCACTACAATTTAGTCCTTCAAAAATAGCTGGGTGAGGATTCCCCAATATACAGTGGTCAACTAAGATAGCGGAGTGTTCATCCGATATTCCTCGTTCTATCGCCGCATTAACCGCACTTAAATCGCCTCGAATTAAAACCACATACTTTCCAGGGCATACCGGTTTTGCAAAGACAAGGTCGACATCGGCTGTCTTTAGCACGTCATCTGCCGCCTTCATTCCTGTGGCTATGGAACGATATTCTAATACTCCTAATGATTGTCTAGACTCTGTCATAATTCTAACCTCTCAATACAAATGTATTCATCATTAACTTCGTTGACTCTACCACTGATACTTGCATGAATATGGGCACTTAATCCGCCTTCTACAGCTTGTGCAATCCGCATATTCTCTTTTACATTCTGGCCAATTGTAACTAACGGTTTTGCAGCCTGTCCGATATGTTGCTGCAATGGAATCTTCACTGCACCGACAGGGATGGATTCTGGATAAAAAGGTAAGGGTACATCATATTTTTTGAGTCCAAGACGCATAACAAGCCGTCCTGCCGGAACTCTTCGATAATCACGATCGGGATGCATATCGGTACAATCTGTCGGCGATGGTCTTACACCATTTTTTGCAAATTCACGCTTGACCATAACCATCATTTTTCTTGGAGACAGGTCATGGTGACAAGCATAGAGCTCACACACACCGCAATCTACACACCCAAGGGCTGTCTCTAACACACTACTGTTATCAATCACTCCATTAGCCATAGCGTTCATCAATTTATGCGGTTCCACATTATGTCCCATCAGATGCCTTGGGCACATATCCGTACATGCACGACACTGAGAACACGATGCCATAATACGTGTTAAATGTTTTATATTGACATCCTCCATTTGCTGAATCAGAGAATGATTTTCTTCAAGTACAATTAATGCTTTGGTATTTTTTTTAACGACATCACGAATAGTTGTCAAGCTTCCCGTCATCGGTCCACCTATAATGATTTTATGGTTTTTATTACGTCGTTTTCCTAACGTGTCCACCATATATTCCACTGATGTACCTATTGGAACATAGTACGTTCCCGGTGCATCAACCTCCCCTGTCACTGTGACAAAGGTATGGGTCACATTCTTGTCTTCAAATAGTTTCTGATATATGTTATATAATGTTTCAGTATTTGTAACCATGACATGATGTTGTATAGGAATTTCACCTTTTTTTACAACAATGCCTGTAATTTCTTCTATAAGTATTACTTCATCGCCAATCGGATAAACGTTTGGCAAGGGATAGATTTCTATGTTTGGATAGTTTTTTGCTGCTGCATTTAAATGTTCAATCACATCAACATATTTATCCTTAATGCCAATAACTCCTTTTTTGATTGCGAGCGCTTCCATTAACTGATGCAAGCTTTTGATCAAAGGTTCGGCATATTCTTTTGCCAAATTTTTATCCACTTGTAAAAGGGGTTCACACTCTGCATTGTTAATAATCAGGGTGTCGATTGCTCCTTTTAGTTTTACATGGGTTGGAAATCCAGCTCCACCTGCACCAACAATACCGGCATCAAATATTTTTTCAATGATGTTTTCCATAGCTGCTCACCTTTCACTAGTTAAAAATATCTAGATCGTTTTCTTCATCAACAATACCTACAATTGAGGCATCCACCGGGGCTTCACTATTTGGCATACTGATTCTTGCACTACTTCCTGTTGCAATTAATACATGTTCACCTATGCCGGCTCCAACTGTATCTACAGCAATAATTGTTTCTTTTGTATTGTTTTTCTTGATTTCACATACTAAAAATTTATTGCCTATCAACCGCTCATGCTTGCGCGTTGAGACGATTCGACCAATCACTTTTCCAATAATCATGATAATTCTCCATTCTATCGCATTCACTAGGTACGCCAATTGTTGGATACAACATGCTATATCCAACAATTGCCGCAATCGCTAATGAACGATGGTCACTTGATCACTTTGTTGAATACCAAATGCATTGGCTTCATCTGTATCAATATGCATTTCAAGTCGATATGTGTCATGAACACGTACTAAGACATTGCTTAAGATGCCTTTTCGCGTTCCATCTTGTGTCTTGACGGATACAATTTGTTTATCTTTGACACCTAGGCGCTTTGCATCTTCCGGCGTCATATGAATATGACGCTGTGCAACGATACACCCTTGTTCTAAGCGAACAGCTCCTGCCGGACCGACAATGGTAATGGGCATAGACCCTTCAATATCACCGCTTTCGCGAATAGGAGCATTGAGCCCAAGTTGTCTAGCATCTGTTTTTGAAACTTCAACTTGTGTCGCACTACGTTCTGGTCCTAGAATTCTTACATTCTCAATTACCCGCAAATTCATTCCTACAATTGTCACACGTTCTTCTGCAGCAAATTGTCCACCCATTAGCTCTTTTTTTACATGTAGCTGATGGCCCTTTCCAAAGAGGATGTCCAAATGTTCACGTGTCACATGTAGATGTCTAGCTGATACACCTACTGGAACAGTCAATGCAGGTTGAGATTGTTTGAGTACGTTTGCAGTTGTTTTTTGCTTGATTTGCTGCATAACAGCTTCTTTAACAAGCGCTTCTAATGCATTCGTTGTTACTGTCATATTAATCTCAACCTTTCAGACTTTGCTTATAATTTAGGTAAAATTTTTGTTACATCTGTATGAGGGCGAGGAATAACATGTGTCGCTACAACTTCACCTAAACGAGAAGCTACAGAAGCTCCTGCTTCAACGGCTGCTTTTACTGCTCCAACGTCACCGCTTACTAATACTGTCACTAAACCGGATCCGATTTTTTCTGTTCCTACAAGTTCAACGTTCGCTGCTTTTAACATAGCATCTGCCGCTTCAGTTACTGCTACCAAACCTCTTGTCTCGATCATTCCTAATGCCTTTTGTACCATGATTTTTTCCTCCTTGGATTCATTTGTTTTATTGGTTGTCGATTTTGCGGCTGTCTTTGCCGCCGTCGTTTTTTCTGTTGTTTTTGCTGCTGCTTTTACTGCCATGATAGACCACCTTTGCTAAAGTCAACGCTTACTTTGAAAATGCATACTTTGACGCACTCTCCTTAATAATCTTCATCACTTCATCGTGGGGATTATTAATAAAGGCTGTTGCGACTGTTTTTGTAATCCCGTTTGCAATTGTCTCTCCATGAGCGATAGCGGCATGTACAGAGGATATGTCCCCCTGTACAACAATGCTCACTAAGCGTCCACCGAGCTTTTTTTCCCACGTTAGTACCGTGACATCTGCGGCTTTTACCATTGCATCAATGGCTTCATAAGCTGCAACCATACCACTGACCTCAATAATTCCCAGTGCGTTCATGCATTCACCTACTTATTTTAATGATGGAAGAATTTTTTCCACATCAAGATGTGGACGAGGAATAACGTGTACTGCTACAAGTTCTCCTAGGTTAGCTGCTGCATTTGCACCAACTTCAGTTGCTGCCTTAACAGCTCCTACATCTCCACGAACCATAACTGTTACAAGACCTGATCCGATTTTTTCTGTTCCGATTAGTGTAACGTCTGCTGCCTTTACCATTGCATCTGCTGCCTCAACTGATGCTACTAAACCTCTAGTTTCTACCATTCCTAACGCTTCTTGCATAATATAATCCTCCTATAAATTATCATCATTATTATGTGTTTATATACAGCTAATCTTCAAAAACTTTTCCATGCCTTCCGATGGATTAGCTATCACGTACTTTGCGTGAACACCGGATATCTCTTCTGCTGCTCGTGCTGCTGCTTCAACCCCTGCTTCAACATCTGCAACCGCTCCACGTATCTTAATCATAATCAATAGTGGTACCGGAAGCTCGTCTGCATTGGGTGGCTTATTTCTATCAAAAGCTTCAATAATGACATCGCCCGCTTTACACGCGGCATCGGCTGCATAATATGCAGTTGCCATACCAAAGACTTCGATCAAACCAACGGCTTTCTTCATAATATAACCTCATTACCTATTTTTATTTATTGACGAAAGCTACTTTTATTCCTTCGAGGCGCATATTTACATGCATTGCTTCATTTAATTCGTCTAAAGCAAAATCATGTGTTACGAGCTCTTCAATTGGAAGTCCTATGCCTTTTGCACGTCGTATAAAATCTAATGTTGTCGCATAGTCTGCAAATGTGTATACCCATGAACCAACAAGGGTAATCTCTTTTTGACATAAGTCAAAGTGTGGATTAATGGTTGCATCACCATTGTCAACGAAAAATCCAACTTCACATAATCCGCCGCCACGACGAATCATTTTGTAAATGGAACTTGCGGCACTTGGAACTCCTGTACATTGGAATGCAAAATCCACGCCGCCACCGGAAATTTTATGAATTCCCGCAAGCATATCATCAAATTTTCCAAAATCTTTGAAGTTAAATGTATATTTTGCTCCAAGACGTTGTGCCATTTTTAGACGTTGGTTATCCCCATCAACAGCTAAGATGTTTTCAATTCCCATCGTACGAAGTACAGATAGAAGCATAAGACCGATTGGTCCACACCCTTGAACAAGTACCATACTGTTGAACTTTAGTAATCCTGTTGTCTTTGCACGTTCAACTGCATGTACTGTTACAGCTGCCGGTTCAATCAACAAACGCTCTTTTAAACTCATGTCATTGACACGGAAAATAGATGAGTTCTTACGAAGGACGATGTATTCTCCAAACCATCCGTTAAATCGGTATTCATCATCCGGAAGCAGTCCATATACATCCATGTGATCACTTAGGTTGGCTTTTTCAGGATGCATTTTTGAAAATGTGTCTTCTTCGGTAATTGTAACACTAGTTACAATTTTATCGCCAAGCTTTAAAGGTTGTCCCATAATGTCTGTTTTGACGTTTTTACCTAACTTAACAATTGTTCCTGTACCTTCATGCCCTAGCACAACCGGAATAAGACCAAAGGGATCGTTTTTGTACTCATGTACATCGGTGCCACATACACCACACCCTTCCACTTTAACCAAGACTTCATCATCATTGATCTGTGGAATTTGAAATTCTTTGATTTCTAATTTTTGCTTTTCTGTCAACACCGCTACTTTTGCCATTGTTGGCACTTGTCCTGGTGCACTATTTTGTGTCTTTGAATCTTCACCAAGTGATTCCATCACTTTTGACACAATTGTTTGTATGTCGATTTGATTGATATCCATGTTTACCTCCTTTTATCGTATGTATAAGAATTCCGACATGACGCATCGTCGAGATTTTGTAAATGAATTGGCATTGGTTAACCCTTCGCCTGTTTTACTTGCTATGGTAAAGGTTGTAAAACCTTCCCCACCAAATCCGATACCTGCATAGGATGGTGCATTTTTTACGAAGATTGCTGTATCAATGGCTCGGGCAAATTTTGTTAGGTTTTCAATATTCATAGAATGCATATGTGCTGAGTGGCGATTACCACCTTCAAGTTCCACACTCACTGCAATCCCTTCATCCACATCGGCTACACGTACGATTCCAAGAATTGGCATCATCAGTTCTTCGTAGATAAGTGGGTGATCTTTGGTTCCTTCAAAAATAATACATCGAATACTCTCATCCGCTTTAATGTTAATTGCTTCAAGTATTTTATGGGCATCACGTCCGACCCATTTACGGTTAATTCCTAACTTACCTTTGTTTTCAACTAAGACTTCTTTGGCTAGTTTGTCTGCAAGTTCTTTGGATAAGTAATAACAATCATTGTTCTTAATCATTTCATCAATAAGCTTATCTGCGACTTGATCAACAACAACTACTTCTTTTTCCGCGATACATGGAAGGTTGTTATCAAAGGTTGCACCGTTAATGATATCTTCGGCTGCTTTAACAATGTTAGCCGTCTCATCAACAAGTACTGGCGGATTCCCTGCTCCGGCTGCAATACCTCGCTTGCCTGAGCTTAAGATTGCTTTAACAACTCCCGGACCACCTGTAGCCACAAGTAACGGTGTATCCGGATGCTTAAACATGATGTTCCCGCTGTCTAATGTAGGTTTCTTCACCGATACTGCCAAGTTTTCAAAAGCTCCACATTCAACCGCAGCTTCGTTTACCAATTGTACTGCATAGTTTGATGTGTTTGCTGCATTAGGATGTGGGTTAAAGACAACCGTATTACCTGAGGCAATCATCCCTATGGAATTACATAGGATGGTTTCACTTGGGTTGGTTGATGGTGTTACTGCACCAACGACACCCCATGTTCCTCGCTCAATTAATGTTAATCCTTGGTCTCCTGTAAAGACTTCCGGCGCAATACATTCTGTTCCCGGAGTTTTATCCGCCACCAATTGATGCTTTAATACTTTATGTCCTACACGTCCCATGCCGGTCTCTGCAACACCCATTTGTGCCAAGGTATCTGCATTTTCATGAATTTTTTCACGAATCCTTGTGATGATTTGCTCTCTGAATTCATTGGGCATCATACGTAATTTACGTTGTGCTTCTTTGGCCGCTGCAATGGCATCTTCCATATTTTCAAATACACCTTTTCCAACATTAACGATGGGTAAGGCCACTGACGATCCATGGTGTGCAGGTGCCGTTTGAACATTGCTTGTTGTTCCTGCAATTTCACTCATGACTTTTGCCACAATTGACTGTAAGTCTTGTTCATTCATACGCTTTTCCTTTCTGTCTTACTTGCTCCATATGATGCAAGATAGATATCATTGTCAGCGCTACTGCCGCTCACGCCGATTGCACCATAGGTGACATCTTTATTCTTAAGTGGATAACCTCCACCTAGAGTTATGATTTTCTCATCAACCATATCTTCCAACCCTTCAAAAGGGGCTCCTTGGCTGACCAATGTCTTAAGTTCATGGGTCGGCATCTGAAGAGCTGCCGATGTGAATGCTTTTTTCTCAGCAAGTCCTTTGCTAATAAAAAATGCATCATCCATCATTTGAGTTAAAATACTGACGCCGTCTTTGTTGGCTATACTGATGACAACTTTTGCTCCCATGCGTTTTGCTTCATTTTCAATTACGCTTGCGATGTGTTTTGCCAAATCCAGGGTCATGCTTTTTGGGTGTGCTCCTACTGGAATTGAGGTATCCATGGATTGGAGAACTAAGTCTCTAAACTCAAGTCTTCTTGCCAGAACAAAGAGATAATCCGATAACCTGTTGATGTACTTACTAATGCTTGTCTGTATGTTTTTGGTCTCTATCAGATGGGTTAACCGTCGCTCTGCTCGTCTCGCTATGGTTCTTGCCAAATCAATCTGGGCTGCGACCTTAAGGTCTCCCGGATAAATGAAGTGGTCAAGGGGCGGAAACAGCTGTTGATTATGATCAATGGCCTGTTCTAGGGCTTTTGTGTCTTCCTGTGTATCGATGTCTTTTTCAAAGTCTGATGCGATAACTGCCATGATGTCTTTTAATCGTTTTTGTATGTTCAGTAATTCGCTCGCTATATCGTCCTCTTGAAGGGTTGATCGTACAATGCCAATGGCACTGGTTAACTCATCGATATTACCTAAAGTCTCAATATGTATGTCGGTTTTATGTACGCGCTGTCCGTTAAATAAGTCTGTCATTCCACCGTCGCCTTTTTTTGTATATACACTCACATCTTCACCACCTTATATAAAGGGCTTATTCTTGGTATATCGTGCTGCATTTTGTCCTGTCTGTCTTGGGGTCCTTGGTTCAAAGGCAACCTTAGCTAAACCAACTTGGGTATTAAAGGCAAGGGCTACCTTGGTTTTATAGATGCCAATGCCGGTTCCAAGGGCTGATTGCTTTGCCGCCTTATTGGCTAATGTCTCTGCAACATGTTTTAAAGGTTCATCTATTGTCTGGGCGAGACCGCCTTCTTCTTCAATTCCAGCTAATACTTCTTGTAATGTTTTTTTATCCGGCTCATAACTCGCTACGATGATACTCGTTTTTAGATTTTTCATTGAAACGCCTCACTTAAATAGCTCATGACTAATCCAGTCGCTACTGCATTTCTAGGTCCTAAGACACCACGAATGTCTCCACGTCCGGCAACAATGTTATACTTAGCCAGTTCCTGTTGAATCAACTCCGGTATCTCTTGATCTAGGGCTGAACCTCCGAGGATAACGACATTGGGAATCTGTCGTATATCATCATTTGGCGCCACTTTTTCCAACGCTCTTAACGCATTGGTTACAAAGACTTTTTGCTTAATCTCCTGGCGCACAGTTGTAATACGCTCTAAGGATAAATCTGTTATTATAGGAATCAGTTCACTGTCTGTAACCACTACAACACGTGCATAGAGTTTTGCCGGTAAGGGTTTATGATGAAAAACCACCTCGCCGTTTTCCATGGTCATATGATATAAGGAATTAACTTTGGCAATGGGATAGCGCTTAATTAACTCTGCCATCGTTAGGTTTTCTAGGCGTAATTCCTTGTCAATCAACATGGTTACAAAGCTTCCTGCACCTGCTAAGTGTATCGAGCGAACTTCACCTTTTTTGTCAAACAAGGCTGCATCGGTTGATCCTCCACCCAAATCCAGTATGGCTATGGGAAGTTGTGTGCCTTTGGTTGTCATCGCTCCGATGGCTGCCATCACCGCCTCAACACCTGCCACTTTTACCGGGATGTTCAACTGCTCTTCGAGCTGTCTTGCTAATCGATTCATCGGAAGCTTATCTGCCTTAACCATGGCTGCGATTGCAACAGCTTTTTCCATAGCCACCTCATCTGCAAGGGCTCCTTTAACTTTAACCGGAACAAAGGTGTCAATGGCTAGTAAGTCATTAATACTTAACTTCGTTGTAGATTCTTCCGATAGTTCCGATAGGTTCTGCTTCATGCGATGAAGCATGTCGCCTACATAAGTTCCCTGTTCTCCTTGAATGTCTTTGATGTCTCCTACGGTTTGGACTGCTTCCATAATCGCTCTAGCTCCTGCATCAATGGATATCGAAACCGTTTTGTCTTCGTAGTCTTTCAAGGTTAAGCTTCCTGCTTCAACTTTAACTTCCCGCATGCCACCTTCTGCATTTTTTACAACAACTGCTGACTTTTTGCCAATCAGACTTTTGGATATTGGAATCACCGCTGATGTTTCCGACGGTGATAGGTCAAAAAGTTTTGCAATGCCGTACGGGTTGGATAATGTTTTTATAGTCATCCCTGGGATGGCTACTTCAATAGCGGCCAATTTACCTATCGGAAGTTTATCAATGCCACTCACTTCATCTATAATCGGAATTTTTTTGGTCAAACGATTGTAGACTAGAACGGCTTCGTCGCGTTGTAAGATGAGGCCGACGATATTTTGTTCTGCCGCATTAATGCATTTGGCACAAAATTCATAATCCATAGTTTCAGGAACCATCACCAAGAGGGGTTCTTTGTGACGTATCTCAATGAGGTCTTTGATAAATATGGTTCTTCCTACGCCCACACCTTGACCTGCAGGTGTGTCCGGGTTGTGTCCAACCATTGTCGAATCTGTGATAATGGTCTCTGTAATGGTCTCCATGGCCGTATCGCCAATGACTGGGGCCGCTTCATTTAATCGGATGAGGGATAAGTCCCTTACTTGCATCTTTTCCTTAAGCATGGCATGACGCAAACCTTCTTTGATACCTTTGATGTTATGAATTGTCCCTTTGGTTCCTGTCGTCTCGACTTCTGCATAGGAGAGAAAATGCATATATCCTTGTTCATCGACCTTTGCAATACTGATTTCAGTTGTTGAATTTCCGATATCTACACCGGCTATGAGCATATCATCACCATTTTCTCTACTGTTTTAGTAAGTCGCGTTTTTTATAGACATATAATGTCTCTTCAATGAAGTCTGCACATACTTGTGCATCATATTCTGTTCGAAGCCTACTACTAAGGGCTTTTAACTCTTCTTCTGTGGAACGATAAGGTCGCAACATATTGTACATATCAAGGATTTCATCATCAGGAATTTCAATCAGTTCTGCGGATCGAACAAAGTTCTGTGCCAGTTGAATCTTACCTTCTTGTCTTGCCACTTCTGCTTGCAAGACTAAGACTTCCTTGGATATCTTAATATCTTCTGCCGTTACATCTCCAGCAACAATGGCTTCTAATGTAATCTCATCAAGACCCTTTCCACTTTTACTTTTGATAATATTGGGATGTTTTTCTTTTAACGGATATAAGTCCATACTTACCTCCTACATAGGTACTTCTATTTCAATATACGGGCCACGTTTGACGACATATTCCGTCTCCTTGGTATGCATTAAAGCTGCTCGAACTTGGTACTTAGGTCTGGAAGTGATGTCATTGATAACTTTTACCGGTTTGACCTGCTCTCCTTTTGCATACTTTGCCGCGTTTTTCCCGATTTGTCGATACATCTTAAGCGTAATGATGGGCGCTTGGGGAAATAGTTCAAGATTTGTCAAAGGATACAAGTCTTTTTGATGAATGACTGTCGTCCCTTTAGACTGGATACCAACAGCAATTCCTGAACCTACAAGCTTGGCTACATCATTGGCGATAAAGGCAACATCCGAGGTTCTTGTTCCGCGAATCACGCGGGGGATCATTCCTTCTTCTTCAATTCCCGCCAAGATTTCCTTAAGAACTACCATATGGTCTAGTCCATTAATCGTTTTGTGGATATGCAGACCATAGGCTGGGCCAATAGCCACCCCAACTTCTTTTACATCTTGACTGGGTTTGACGGTTCCTAGCTGTTTAAGCTCTCCTACTTGGGTTCCATCTTCTGTCGGCATCTTAGATTCTGTCATTGTACTTATGACCTTGTTCACCGCTTCGACAATTTCTTCGACAGTGATGTCTCGGTTGAATGTATTCATCTATGACACCTCCTTATAAATCATCCAGTTGAATTATGTGGGGGATTTTTTTTATTTCATCCCAGCGCTTTTCATCCATGACATACCCCGTTCCCGGTCCTTTGTAGGTGTTGGGATAGTTAACGGTACTCATAACATCATAGGATTCATTTAATATGGCTGAGGTTTGAAGATAATCGCCAGATAATCTTTGTTTTAACATACTTAAGACCATATCCGCCTCTTCTTCAAATCCAGACTTATATAAAGCTTTGATAACATCAATCCCCGTTACTTTGTCTTGCATCATCTTGTCAATCGCCTGCAAGTCTGAGACAACGTCCCGATCCGGAACATCTCGACTGCCATGGGCATAGGTAATCGCTTCGACTTCTTCATCTGTTACTTGTCCAAGTTCCAGAGTTTCTATAATCGCTTTCATGGCTTTTGCCGCTCTGTTTCTCACACGAATAACGTCTTCTTCTTTGACCGGTCTAAGACCACCATCTACCTTTAAATCCCGCTGCAACACATTGTAGTCGTCAAAATCTTCTGCATCAAAGTTTGAACCGGCAAACATATTGTCTTCATTAGGAACGCCGCTATATCCACTAAAGATAAAATCGGTTCCGGGTAAAAACTGCATCATGGTTCGAGCGGTTCTTCGCATATCCGAATGACTAAAGTTCTGATCATTGGAGGATGCACATTCTAAATCAAGGGAAGATGCAATCAGGTTTTCTGCCAACACAGCACGTATTCCTGAGGGCACTGCTGATGTGACACCAATACAACTTACGGAACCATTTTGAATCCCTTGAACGCCAGCCCCTTTGGTAACCATGAGACATCTTGTCTCAAGATAAAGCATGGATTTGCCATCGGCGCTTCCCATCAACACTTCAGAACCTGTCCCTGAGGTAAAGCGTGTCTTTAAACCACGGGAGGCATAAGCTGATGCCAAAAACGCTTTGGAATAAGGTGTATCATCCCCATCCATAAAAACAGCTTCTGTTCCATAGACACTCATGGTCTCGGCATAAGTTGTAAAACCACGCATACCTAGCTGTAACTCAACAGCTTCTTCAACTGCACATTGGGTTAAAACCCCTTTGGAACCAATCTGGGCTCCAACTAATAATCCTACTGCTGTTAACGGTGCATATCTTGCAATACCAACGGTTGTCTCTTCCTCACGAAAACCACGAAGCGCGCCTTCAGCCGCATCCGCAGCAATCAAAATCGGATTGTCTTTTGCATTGGTAATATGTGCTTGATTTGCAGGGAACAAACGCCCACGCATTTTTTGCATTGCCATCATCATCTCAACAACATTAAGCTCATTAAGCACTTCGGTAACTCGGGCTGGTGTCAGTCCTTTAAAAATATTTATTATCTGTTGTCGATCAACGTGAATATCAACCAATAATCTAGCTATTTGTATCGGCGACAACGCCATGCTCTCTTGCGCCGTCTTGACATCAATGTAATGATCTGCTATGAATTCATCAATAAAGTCAAATTCTTCACGATTTTTTCCATCCATCTCAATCACTCGGTTATTGTCAATGATTAAGCTTGCCTTTGGATCATAAGGGCTTGACATCGCCACAAATCCTTTTTCCGGCCACTCATCAATAAAACCATCTTGGTTGACAGGACGCTGATCGAGAATCTCCATTCTTCGAGAGCGTTTCACATTGCTCACCTCTATTTCAACTGCTCAATAACACGTTTTACAATTTCTGCAATTGCTGCTTCACTTGCGTCTGTTTTTGCTGGTGAATTTGTTTTTGTTGAACACGCGCCACTTTGGCAGTCTACCGGATGACGACCTGGTACATCAAATTGTTTACGAAGTTCGTATAATCTAGCCACTTCTTCAGATGGTAATTCTTTTGCCCCACCTAAAGCTTTTGCTTTGTATGCCAAAGATGCATAGAACTCTAAGCTTTCCATTTTAAAGTAGGCTGACATCAAATCATGTCCCCATGCCAAAGCTCCGTGGTTTTCAAGAAGTACTGCATCATAACAGTCAAGGTAAGGTTCAACTGCATCTGGAATCTCCATTGTTGAAGGTAAACCGTATTTTGCAATTGGAACTTCGCCTAAGAAGATAACCGCTTCAGGCATTATTTTTTCTGTTAGTGGAATACCTGCGATTGCGTATGCTGTTGCATATTGTGGATGTGCATGAACAACAGAGTTAACGTCTGGACGTTCTTTGTAAATACGCATGTGCATCTTAATCTCTGAAGATGGTTTCCATTGACCATTAGGTTGCTTTAAGTTTCCATCTGCATCGACTTTACAGATCATGTCTGGTGTCATAAAACCTTTAGACACGCCTGTTGGTGTACATAAAAATGTGTTCTCATCGAGTTTCACTGAAAAGTTCCCGTCGTTTGCTGCAACCATTTCACGTTGGTAAATGCGTTGACCAATTTCACACATTTGTTTTTTTACTTCAAATTCATTAAACATAGCTTACCTCCAAATAATTCTTGATTTATGTTGTTTTATGTTGTTTTATCTTTATTTCATTCTAATAGTACCACTTAACCCCACTAATGTCAATGAATTTACCCCTGTTTTTATGTGTTTTTTTGTGGATTATCCTTGTTTTTTCTTGAGGAATAAAAATTCACAAAAAAAATAAGAATCTTTCCAATTTTTTTGGATTTCTTCTTATTTTTTGCGTATTTGATCTGGTGTTGCACCAAATTTTTTCTTGAATTGCTTGTAAAAATAGGAAATATTCGAATACCCTATCTCTGCAACAATATCACTAATGGCCATCTCAGTATGTTCAAGAAGATATCCTGCATAATCGAGCTTACGATCTTTTACCAATGTCGTCAAGCTCGATCCGGTCATCTTCTTAATCATCTTCCCTAGATAATCTGGATGATAATTAAAGTCTTTTGCCATCATCGTTAGGGACAAATCCTTAAAATGGTCATTAATATAATTTAAAACTTCCGCTGAAATACTGGTGTCGATTGCATTAACCATCGATTTAGACAAGTGTTTTTCATAGCTTCGAAACAGTTCGTTAAAAATCAAAAGCATATACGCACGAATCGCTGTCTCCACGCCATTTCTTTGTTCATAATATTCCATCAGAAGCTGGAGCATAAAATTCCAAATTTGCTCGTTTTTTGAGGTTTGGAAATAAATATACTGTTTCACGTCTTTTTTTCCATAGATAGCTTTGACCACGAAGTTAGAAATCACATCATTATATGCCACCTGTTTCATGAAAAAAGAATCGAAGAATTCCTTTTTTATCAAAATATTAATAGCAATATCATCTTCACCGGCCTCATAGATACTATGTTCCATATTCATATCCAGAAGAAATATCTCCCCTTTGTTGATGGTTAAATCTTTACCCTCAATGGATTGACGAATCGCACCTGAATAGACAAAAATCATCTCAAGATAATCATGACGGTGCTTGTCAAAGGTTACAAAGCGATCATGTTTATGGATAGCGATAACCTCTCCTTCCTCCATCAGCTTGTCACTGTTGATAATCCATGCATCTGTTGGGTTTTCGTTAGAAAAGTATGTTCTTAAACCATCCGGTGTCGTTCCCCGATAGGCAAGTTCTACTTCATTAAGCCCACGAAGGCGCTGATCAAGTTCCTGAGTCGTCATCATTACCACCTCTTTCCTTAGACATATCCTCACTCTTGTTCAATGATATGTTACCACAGCTTACTTTAACCAATATGCAACGCCTACACTCCCCGGTCCTACGTGTGTCCCTATGACCGGTCCTATCGACTGCACCTTCACTTTAATTCCCAGTTTTAGCCCAATCTCCTCAGCTATCTCCTGACCTTTATCTTCACAGTTTATATGATGGACAATGATACCACCAAGATCTCTATCCGATACATCTTCATAAAGTTTGTTCAAAATCAAATCGATTGCTTTTTTTCGCGTTCTTACCTTTCCAAAGACCATGGTCTGTCCATTATCTACCGTAAGGACAGGTTTTATATTAAACAAATGTCCCAAAAGCGCCGCTGCTCCGCCTATTCTTCCGCCCTTTTTTAGATACTCAAACGTCTCTGGCGTAAACAAAAATCGACTATTATCAATAACATGCTCCATAGCACCTAAAACCTCTTTTAGGCTAGCACCTTCACTTGCTTTTTTTGCTCCCTCAAGCGCTGCAAATCCAAGCTGCATTGAATTCGTTTTGGAATCCAATATTTCTATTTCAGCCTCCGGATACTTTTCTAACAGCTGTTCTTTAACCATCGTTGCTGTTGCAAACGTTCCGCTCATCTTAGACGACATAAAAACTGCTGCGACTTGTTCATTTTGAAGTATATGTTTTTCAAAAAGGTTGACCATCTCATCTAAAGAAGGCTGTGAAGATTTTGGAAATTCTCCACATTGCTCCATCTCTTGATAAAACTCTTCATTTGTCCAATCTAATTCCCGTTTATTCTTTCCATTTAAAAGTACATTGAGGGATAAAATATCTATCTCGTATTTTTTTACTAACTCTTGTGATATATATGATGTACTATCTGTTATAACTTTTACAGGCATATTTACTTCCTTCCACTTTTAATATTTACTCTTATTATAAAGCAAAAAAACATTTTATGTTATTTTTTTCTAAAATCGCTTATAATTTCATGATATAATACATATATATATTTTTTCTTAAAATTTTTTTAAAATTAGGGAGGGTTTTTATGTATCATAAAAAACGCATTTCGTTTCTACTGGCATTTCTATTAATCTTTTCATCTTTGAGTTCATTCGAGGTATTACATGCACAAGCAACTCCTTATTATGGAATTGACATCTCCTCCGGGCACGCAAGCCCCTTTGACATCATCTTTTCCGATGATAATAAGTTATATGTCTCTGAATATTCAGGTAGCAAAATACTCCAAATGGACAAAACCGGCAGTAACAAAAATGTCTTTTTCTCTTCGACTATACAGCCCCTAGGCATGACTTTCGACAATGCCGGAAATCTATACATAGCTGAACATTCAAATCGTAAAGTCAAAAAAATTGACCCTAGTGGTAATTCTTCAGTCCTATTAGATACCGGGGTCTTATTAACCGGAATTGCAATTGATAGCCAGGATAAACTCTTTGTATTAGATTATCAAAACGGCAATATTATAAAGATGAACTCTGATGGTACAGGCAATGAAATATTTGCGTCTGGTTTTAGTAGTCACTCGATTATAGGTCTTACTATCGATTCTAACGACAATCTATATGTATCTTCACGCAATTCACAAAGCGTATTCAAAGTTACTCCTGACGGTACAAAAACTGAATTCATCACAAATACCGGCTTTATCAATGAAGTTAAAGTGGGTAAAGACGGATTTTTGTACGTACCCAACTCCAATACTAGAACGATCGACAAATATGATCTTAACGGAAGCAAACTCGATTCCTTTAATGCTAACTCTTCTGATGTATGGGCTATCGCAGTCGATACGGATGGTTCTATATATTATTCTGATTCGTCATCCATCAAACGACTTATCGGATCAGCTAATACCATCGATACAACGCATATTAAAATCAAACTAAATAAAACTATGGTTAGCGGTGCAGCTGACCCTAACGCTTTTACATTAAGTGGCGCTTCATCTAATCCCCAAATTATCGAAGTCCTCGTAGCAAATAATGAAATCACCCTGACACTCGACGCTAAACTTACCTCTTTTGATACTAATCTAATCCTAAGTTATAACCAAACCGGTATAGATGATTTGACCGTTGCTGAAACTTCTCTTAAGTTTTCTGATTTTGCCAATATGCCTGTTGCGAATTATATATTAAGAGTAATGAATGTTGCGAATATTCCTCAGATTAATGTTGAGAACGGAACCCCTTTAAACCAGGTACCTCTACCGACTATTGTCACGCTAAACATCAGTGACTATTCATCGACAACATCTGCCGCTATCTCCTGGGACAATGGAACGCCTGTATACTCTCCAACCCAAGCCGGAACCTATGCTTTTACAGGTACTTTCGCAATAGCCGATCCTAACATCTCAAATCCAAATGATGTCAAGGCACATGTTAACGTTGCCGTCGGCGAAGTCCCGACACCTAATATTGATTCTATATCTCCACTATCCGATATTAGCGTATCAAAAGGAACGCTTGCAACTTCAATCAACTTTCCTTCAACGGTTAATGTAAACTTAAGTAACTCAACAACAACAAGTGCTGCTATATCTTGGAATACAAACACTCCCGATTATAAGCCTGATACTCCGGGAACTTACTATTTTACAGGCTCTATAGAGCCTTCTGCTGAGTTTTTAAATCCCGGAAATCTAATGGCAGGCATAAATGTTATCGTTAAGCCAGCACCCAGCAAAGGTGGCAGTTCATCCTCAGATACTTCTACACCTAAAAATACTGTCATAAAGATTAATAACGAGAGTTTTAATATCGGTAACGAGCAGATTCATACCCAAAACGGTATAAGAACTGTAGACATCTCCGTATTAACCGATTCTGTCACAAAAATTATTGATGAACGGATAAAAAACTCACAAAATACAGAACTTCAAGCAGACAATACGATTGAAATTATTGTTCCTGATCGTTCAGCCGCAAACTCAAACATATCCCTTACCGGAGATATTGTAAAAAAACTTGAACATAATAACTTTAACATTTTAATCAGCCGAGAGGGTATCTCTTACAATATACCCGCATCCATGTTAGACGTCGATTCTATCGCCCAGCAGATGACATTAGATACTGATGAACTTCAAAAAATAGAATTTGATATTCAAATTAACAAAGCCCCAAAAGAGAATCAGCTTTTAATGCATGAAAAAACAAAGGAAAAAAATGCCAAAATACTTATTGAGCCTTTAGAATTTAAAATTTATGCCTCTTCCGAAAATAATAGCTTTCCACAAAAAATAGAGGTCAATAGATTTACTAATTATGTCGAAAGAGTTCTACAAGCGCCCAAAGATTCTCTCGCCGAAGATATCTCTACCGGTATTGTATTTAACGCAGACTATACATATAACCCAGTACCTACAGCCTTATTCACCAAAGATAATCAGCTTTATATACGAATCAGCGCATTAACAAACTCAACTTACTCCGTAATAAATAACCCTGTCAGCGTTAGCCTACCCGAGAATCACTGGGCTCAAGCTACCGTTGAGAATATGGCGTCTCGTTTGATTTTGCCTGACCCAAAAAACTTTGACCCTGACAAACCAATAACTCGAGCTGAGCTTGTCGAATATCTGACACGTAGCCTTGGAATATATAGAGCCGATACTTCTACAGAATCTATGTTTACAGATATCGACAAAGAAAACCCACACTTTGCAGCAATCGTTATCGCAAACAACTGGAATATAATCAATGGATATCCAGATTCTACCTTTAGACCCGATGCGCTGGTGACAAGAGAAGAAGCGATGATCATGTATGCAAATATTATGGATGTTGCCAATTATACGAACCCATATGAGGATTCAGCTTCAATGGACACCTCGGATATTGCTAAGTGGGCACTTCCATCTGCAATCAAAGTAACCAACGCTCGAATATTTACCGGAAGAAATGCCACTACATTAGACCCAAAAGAAAACCTGACACATGCAGAAGCTTTGGCAGCCATTGAAAAGTTTTTGCATAGCGCTAATCTAATCACCGAACATTAAGAACAAAGCTAAAGTAGGACTTTCCTATAGAATAAAAAAAGGGGCGCATCGAAATTTTCTATTCGATACGCCCCATATTATTGGACTTAGTATAAGATACGATTTTTCTAGACTAACATCAAAACCATAACGGTATTAGGATTAAGTTCAACCTTACCACTATATGTCTGTCCATCTAGCAAATTATGGTATGTACTTCGCTCCAAATCAACCCTTCCAGATTTTTCAGAAAAATTGATAATAAAATAATACGTCCCTGATTCATTTTTTCTTGTTCTAATCTCAACTTCCCCTTCAAATGCAAAAGGCGATGTCACATGCACTTTTTTACACACCGAAGCTACCAACTCCTCCAGATAGCTTTCATGTACTTGTGTGCCAATGTAATAGGCTTCTCCTTTCCCAAAGCCATTAAGCGTTACCGCCGGCATCTGCGCATAAAAGTCCTGCTCATAAACTGCAATGGGTTGCGCCCCTTCTAACCGGATGAGATCACATAAGAATCCACACGGGTAACTTCTTGATTCTCCCATGCCATCCACCCTTCGAATCCCATTATTTTCCTCTGGTCTTAATGCATCGATTTCTTCAACCCACATACCAAGGACACGTTTTAGCGGACCTGGATATGCTCCATAACTGCAATGATCATAGACATCTACATATCCCGTCATATATGTTGCAATAAAAACTCCGCCCGCTTCTACAAAAGCTTCTATTTTTTCTGCCAATGTTTCCTCAATCATATATAATAGCGGTGCAACAATTACTTTATACTTAGAAAGATCCGAAGTGACCTTTAACATATCCACGGATATGTTTTGCTTATAAAATGCATCGTAGTAGTAATGCACCTGTTCAAGGTAATTCATGTCTTTGGTCGGTCCACTAGCAAGCTCAAGTGCCCACCAACTCTCCCAATCAAACAAGATTCCTACATCTGAATGCGTCGTTGCACCTCTAAATGTCCCTTCCAGCTTTTTTAATTCAGCACCTAGGGCACTTATTTCTTTGTAAATGCGAGTATCTTTTTTTCCACTATGAGAGATAAATGCTCCATGATACTTTTCTTGCCCAGCAATCGATTGTCGCATTTGGAAAAACAGACTACTATCGGATCCATGTGCCAATCCTTGATATGCGATTTTTCTTACTTCCCCCGGTCGCTTCAACTTATTATAAGGCTGCCAGTTTTGCTGATTAGGGGATTGTTCCATAACACAGTACGACTTTCCATTGTTTGCCGCCCGCATAATATCATGCTTCATCGCCGGAAAGCTCCATGCATCTGTTGGCGCCGGATAGTTATCCCAACCGGCAAAATCCATATGTGGCACCATCTTAAACTGATCAATTTTTTTGATGAATCCTGAGATATTGGTAAAGACCGGCAGATGTGGCGTCTCTGATTTTACAATTGTCGCTTCATTATTAAAGCATTCAATGGTTGAATCCGTGACAAAACGTAAATAGTCCAGCTGGATAACCGGATTAAATCGATAGTCATCATTGAGTTGCGTCGGCAACATCACTTCATCAAAATCCGTTAATGTCCTCCCCCAAAAAGCAGTATTCCACTTGGTGTTTAACGCTTCCAACGATCCATATTTTTCTTTTAACCATACTCTGAATTTTTTTTGACACGTATCACAATAACAATAGGTTCCATATTCATTCGCTACATGCCAGCCGATTAGCCCCGGGTAATCTTTATAGCGCTTAGCCATTGCCATTGCTATTGCTGCCGCGCGCTCTCTATATTTTTTGCTATTCACACAGAAAAAAACACGCATACCATGGGTACGCTTTCGCCCTTGAATGTCTACCGGAAGTACTTCAGGGTATTTTGTAGAAAGCCAAGCCGGTTGAGCACTAGTCGGCGTCGCCAAAAAGACATAAATCTTATGCTCCCAAAGTATCTCCAAAATCCTATCTAACCACTTAAAATCATATACCCCTTCTTCCGGCTCAAGCTTCGCCCATGAAAACACAGGCAAAGAAACCGTGTTAACTCCCGCTTCTACAAGAAGTTCCATATCTTCTCGCATTGTTTTTTCATCCCATTGATCCGGATTATAATCTCCGCCAAAAAGAATGGATTGATTTATATCATTCATAATACACTAACTCCTTTGTCTACTCCAAAGAAGCCATCGACATCTTATACACGTTGCATAACACTCTGGCGCTGAATGAGGGTGGTTTTCATCTCAACTTTTTGTATCCCGTCAAAAACATCTTCTAACTTACCTTCAATCTTATTGGCAAGCAAATTCACTGCCACACATCCAATGGGATACTTTGGCGTTTGAATTGTTGTTAATGCAGGGTCAATCATTTGCGACAAAGAGATATTATCAAAACCAACCAGAGATACGTCTTGTGGAACTCTATACCCAATTTCTCTAAGCACTTTTGTCGCCCAAATCGCCACAATATCATTATCAGCAAAAAAAGCAGTCGGCATAGACGACAATTGGCTCAGTTGCTTTTTCAACTGCAGATACAAATCATCGCCGCCATGGGTAGTAAAACTGAGTATATGTTCTTCATTTAGCTCAAGCGCATTCTCACGAACCGCTCTTAAAAAGCCGTAATACCGTTCCACAAAATTATTTGCATTACCTTCAATATGCAAATAGCCAATATCTCTATGTCCCATATTTGCCAAATGTGTTATTGCCAAATCCACACCTTGTTCATTATTAATCGCCACACAGTCCATGTCTTTGTTCTCCATGTAGTTATCAATAATAATCGTCGGCACATGCATATCTGTAAACAGCTTCATCTGTTCTTCTATCATTTCCGTTGCCAAAATCAGCAACCCATCAATTTCCTCTTCGCGTATTCGCGCCACTTCATTTACTATCGACAGACTATCGACATATGCCACCATTAGTTTATATCCGCAGTTTTTCACCTGGCATTCAACGCCTTCGATGATTCCAGAAAATATCTGAGAAAAATACGGCGATTCTTCAACTTTTGCCACATTTTTACGATAAACCAAAAATAGTACTGTCTTCTTTTCTTTTGGACTATCTGCCATTAAGTTTTCGCACCCATACTCTGTCAGTGCATCTAAAACCATTTGCCTTGTTTTTTCACTAACACCCGGTTTATTATTTAAAACTAAAGAAACACTAGCAGGTGAAATGCCAAGCTTTTTTGCCAAATCTTTCGCTTTCATTGCCATATATTCATCTCCTAAATTCATCTAAATATTTTAAATAATTTTAGCATTATTTATCCGGTATGTCTAGCGCTTATTTAACTGACCCAATAACCCCTTCAACAAATTGTCGTTGCAACAAGAAGAAAACAAGCACTGTCGGTAATGTTGATATAACAATTCCAACCATGATGATGCCATAATCCGGATTAAAGCCTGCCGCTAAATTTGACACCGTGAGCGGCAAGGTAAATTTTTGATTGCTTTGCAAGGCAATTAATGGCCACATATAATTATTCCAACTTGCCATAAATGCAAAAATTGCAGCCGAGGCATATGTAGACTTCATCATGGGCATAAAAATCTTAAAAAAGATTTGGTATTCTTTACACCCATCCACTCTTGCTGCCTGTATCGTCTCAACAGGAAATGCATGGGTGTTTTGTTTAAAATAAAATACCAAAAACGGCGCACCGATTGCCGGTAGAATAATCGCCAAGTAATTGTTCAACAAATTCACACTTGCAAACATGCGAAACATCGGAATAATCCTTGCAGCAAAAGGAACCATCATTGATGCAATAAGGACCATAAATATTATATTTTTTCCTTTGGATGGAAAAATCACAAAAGCATAGCCAGCTAGCGAACACACAATCAATGATGTAATGGTAATAACAACCGCCAACTGCGTAGAATTCCAAAACGCTCTTCCGATATCTGCTGTTGCAAAAGCTTTTGTCACATTGTCAATCAACGCATAACCAAAGGTCAGTTTTCCCATCGTAATATCCTTAGAATAGTTCGTTATGCTTATCAACATCCATATAAATGGAAAAATCGAAATAAATGAGACAACACTCAGCACTATATGTTTTATTCCATAGTTTATTTTTTTCATCGTTCTTTCATGACTCCTTTCTGCACCAACGTCAGTACAACTACAATAAGAAATACTACATAGGATATCGCCGCCGAGTACCCATAACTTGGAACATAATTAAACGATAGGTCATATATGTATTCTGATATTGTCCGCGTTGCATTCCCCGGACCTCCATTGGTCAGATTCACTACCTCATCAAATAACTGAAGCGTTGAATTAAGCGCCATGACACTTGTTAAAAACACAATAGGTTTTAACATGGGCACGGTAATTTTTAAAAATTGTTGTCGACCACTACATCCGTCAAGTTGTGCCGCTTCATAGATTGAACCATCAATATTTTGCATTGCCGATAAGTAAAAAATCATATAGTAACCGGTATGCCTCCATACCAAGGCTATAATAATAATCACTCGCGCCCAAAACGCATCCGTTACAAATCCAATCGGACTATCAATGACCTGCAAAGATATCAACAAGTTATTGACCAAACCATCCACCGCAAAAATATTTTTAAATAAAATCGCATAGGACACAAGAGATGTAACACAAGGCAAAAAGATGCAGGTGCGATATATCCCTCGCCCTTTTAGCCCAGGATCATTCAAAAACGTCGCTAAAAGCAATGCCAAAAATAGCATGACAGGAATTTGAACAATGGCATAAAAGAGCGTATTTTTAATTGTCACCCAAAATGTCGCATCACCTAACATACGTTTATAATTGCTAAAGCCATCAAAGGTTAAGTTTGCTCCTTTTCCCGTCTTAAGCGACAAGAAAAAAGCTTGTACCATTGGGATATAACTAAATACGATGATAAACAATGCTGCAAGTAAAATCATTGACCATCCGATAAGTATTTTCTTTTCTTTTGTCTTTAGTTGAAACCGCACCACATCTAGCCTCCTAAATTACTCCTGCACCATTTGATTAAACTGATCGTTAGCCGCTTCTAATGCTGACTGAACATCATCTCCATCTAAAATTCCCGGCATAACAGCCAAAATAGCCGCTTGCGCCTCCGCTGTATAAACCCCTGTATCTACCGCCGGTATCTCAGATAACCACGTCGCTAACGTTTGATTAACTTTCATATTTCCAAAGAAGGGATCCTCTGCACCATAAGCTTCTACCGTAGCTGCAGGCAAATACGTACCCATGATGTTTTTTTCTGTCAATAAGGTATTATACAATTCGTTGCTGGATGCAAATGTATTTTTTAAAAAGTCTGCAGCAACATCTGCGTTTTTACTGTCAGCCAAAACAAACCAGCTTGACCCACCTTGATTTGATTTATTTGTTGCCCCTTCTACACTCAATCTTGGAATCGGCGCCACTTTCCACAGCCCGCTTTGATCTTCGCCTGCCTTGATTACACTCGAAATCCATGAGCCACGAATTACACATGCCACTTCACCGCCATTAATTGCTCCTGTAAATCCTGTCCAGTCACTTGCAATTTTTACAAATCCACTATCATTTAATCTTTTAAATATATCTATAGACTCTTTTAATGCTGCATTCTCCGAAAAATTCGCTTGTCCTGAAGAATCTGTATACCAAGTCCCTGCCGATTGAAGCATAATTTGGAATTCTGAAATATCATTGGAATTATAGGTTTGTAACAACTTCCCATTTTCTGCTAGTTTTTCACCTAAAGCAAGATACTCATCCCATGTCAAATCTTGCATTTGTTCTTGTGTATACCCTGCCTCTTCAATATAATCCGTACGGTAAAATAAGCCCGCAACGCCTGTATCAAACGGCACTCCATATCCTACGCCTTCATATGACAACATATCTTTTTTATACTTTGCAAATGTATCATAATCAATTACTGCGTCCATCGGTTTAAACGCTCCCGGATAGGCCATCAAATACCCCTGCACAGCTAAGTCGCTAATAATCACAATGTCTGGCAAGTCCGTCGTCACTCCAGATGCTAGCGTCGTATGAATTTTTTGTAGACAATCTGCTTTTCCCATTTCTACAAAATTAATTTTTGCCCCTTCATATAACTTATCTGCCTCTTCCATGGCTAGACCGTTAAATGCAGCATCCCATCCCCATACAGTAAGTTCAACTGCATCTTCTTGTTCTTCATTTTGCACTTGATCTTTTGCATCTTGTTCTGAACTACTATCGCCAGTTACATCTGTATCGTCGCCTTCAACACCTCGACTGCATCCGGCAATCATTGACACAGATAAAACTAATGCAAAAAATAACACCCAACTTTTTCTTCTCATAAAATCCTCCTGTTTAATAAATTCCTTTAAATAGTTTTAAATAATTTAAGTTTAATTCATTTAATATTATATACAAATTCAGTTGGTCAGTCAATGCTTTTTCGTCTATTTTCCACACTTTTTTCAATAAAAAAAATAAAAACCAAGCATTTAGCTGGTTTTTTCACTTAATTTTAAGATATTTTTCTTCTATATTTAATTTAAATTTAATTAATTTAACTCTTGTTTAGTTTTATAACAGAACAAGAAATGGATATACCAATGTTACTTTGGCATATCCACTTGATGAATACCTAATTTACTTTTTATCCTCTTTTTAATAGAACGTCTTGTTCATATTTTTTCACTTCATCCAACCAGTCTAGTCCTACCGGTACCCCTTGTTGCATACAGTAATAATCCCATACCGCTTGCCATGGCATTGATTTTAACTCTTCGAGCATGGCAAGACGTGTCGTAAAGTCAAAGTCTACTTCTGCAGATTTTAGTGCATCAAAAGGCTCAACAAGGGCCATTAGCAAGGCTCTAAACATGTTGCGTGTTCCAATGGTCCACGCGGCTACACGGTTGATACTCGCATCAAAGAAGTCCAATCCGATATGAACGCGGTCTAATAAGTCGCCACGAACAATCTCTTGGGCAATTGCCATCAACTCATCATCAAGAACGATTACATGGTCACTATCCCAACGTACCGGACGGCTCACATGGAGTAACAACTCATCAACAAACAGGCTCATCGCTGAGAGTTTGTTTGAGATCACTTCTGTCGGATGGAAGTGCCCAGCGTCTAAGCAGACAAGGACATCATTTTTGACGCCGTATCCCATATAAAACTCATGAGATCCGACAACATAACTTTCTGAACCGATACCAAAGACTTTGGACTCCACCGCATCCAGGTGATATTGTCGATCGATTTTTTCTGTCAAGATCTCATCCAATGACTCTTTGAGTCGTTTTCTAGGTCCTAGACGATCTGCAGGAATGTCTTTGAATCCGTCCGGAATCCAAATATTCATTACCGAAGGTGTTCCAAGCTCTTGACCAAAGTACTCGCTAACTTTTCGTGAGCGCTTAACGTGCTCAATCCAGAAGTTACGAATCTCTGCATCCGGGTGACTAAGTGTCATTCCATCGTCTGCTTTTGGATGGGAGAAAAGGGTTGGGTTAAAATCCAAGCCCAAATCATTGGCTTTTGCCCATTGAACCCAATTAGCAAAATGCTTTGGCTCGATTTGGTCACGCTCAACGGCTTGCCCATCTGTTTCAAGATATAGAGCATGAAGGTTAACACGCTTTTTCCCCGGAATCAATGAAAAAGCTTTTTCCATATCTGCACGAAGTTCTTGTGGTGTTCTCGCCTTTCCCGGATGATTTCCTGTCGCTTGAATACCGCCGGACAACTCGCCATCCGGATTTTCAAATCCGCTGACATCATCACCTTGCCAACAGTGAACAGATACAGGAATCGTCGCCAACGTCTTTAATGCCGCATCTGTGTCGACACCCATTTCTTTATACATCTGTTTTGCAATCTTATAACTTTCTTCAATTCTTTGCTTATTTAACATCTTATAACCTCCTAAATTTATCCCATTGTTTTTCTATACCATCATATGTTTTTGGTTCAAATTTTCGAATATCAAAGGAGTCCATGACAAGCTTCCTCGCCTCTGTCAATGAATCTAGGGCTCCATTGGCAATAAACTGCATCAACAAGTTCCCAATAGCTGTTGCCTCATCCGGTCCTGCATACACATCGCATCCTGTAAAATCTGCACAGAGCTGGTTAAGTAATAGGTTTTTTGAACCGCCGCCAATAATATGAATACGCTTAATCGGCACATCATAGACTTCACCTAGCTGCAACAGTACTTCCTTATATTGAAAAGCCAAGCTTTCAAAGATACACCTAGCAATCTGTCCCGGTTCACTCGGAACGTTCTGCCCTGTCTCCCTACAAAAGGCTTGAATCTCTTCAATCATATTATCAGGATTTAAGAAGCGCTCATGATTAGGATTGATTAGACAGCCAAAAGGCTCTACTTCTTCAGCAAGCTCAACCAGTTCAGCAAAACTGTATTGGTAGTCATAGATTCGCTGGACTTCTTGAATCAGCCATAGCCCCATGATATTTTTAAGCACGCGATAGGTATTATATACACCACCTTCGTTGGCAAAGTTATATTGTCCGGCAAGTTCACTGGCTATGGGTGTATCACTCTCCACACCCATCAAGCTCCATGTACCCGAACTAATATAAGCAAACTCTTTATCGACAGCCGGCACTGCCGCAACGGCTGAACCTGTATCATGTGTTGCCGGCACGACAACATCCATTTTATCGAAACCTGTTTTGTCTAAAATCTCTGCCTTGACTTCTCCAAGCTTAGACCCAGGGGCAATCGGATCTGCAAAAATCGCACCGTCAAACCCGGTCACTTTGACAAGTTCTTCATCCCATGTGTTGGTATGAACATTCAACAGTTGCGTTGTCGTCGCATTCGTATACTCTATGGATGTCTTCCCCGATAACTTATAGTGCAGATAATCAGGAACCATCATGTATACCTTGGCATTTTCCACATCTTCAGGATGCATTTTATAGTGTTCCTTAAGTTGATATAAGGTGTTAAACTGCAAAAACTGAACACCGGTTTTTTCATATATCTCGTCTCGTCCGATTTCTTCAAAGACCTCTTCCATGGTGTGATCTGTTCGATGGTCTCGATAAGCATAAACCTTACGAATCAACTCACCTTGTCGGTCTAACAAGGCATAGTCCACGCCCCATGTATCTACACCTATTGATGATACGCTTGGATAGATTTCATATACTTTCTTCAATCCATCTTCGATTTGTTCAAACAAACCGTCCACGTCCCAACGGTCATGTCCGTCAATATGTGTCATTGCATTTTTAAAACGATGCAATTCTTCAAGTTTTAATTTTCCGTCTTCAATAGTGCCTGCAATCAGTCGTCCACTAGATGCACCAATATCGACAGCAATACATGTTATTGCCATGCTCTTGTCCTCCTATTCATTTAAATCACTTTAATAAAAGTATAGCAAAAAAAGAAACCTCTGCCATTAACATAAGGCGAGGTTTGGACTGACAAAAAAAGAGGTCTTGGTGATTTGCCTGCCATTCATGACATCAAAAGGTACCGTTCATTACATTATCTTTTTATTCTTAAAAAAACATGATATGGTGTGTGTAGTTTAGTCGACAAACTTATTTAAAGCTAATTTAGCCTAACATGGGAACTTTTAAAATCAAATATCTAATGGAGGATTTTATGAAAAAAGATTAATTACATTCAGTTTAGTTTTTATGTATTTATTTATTGCAACAATTCCAACCCACGCAAAAATTATTTTAAAAAACAACTTAGCAAATGATCAAAGACAAGAACTAAATAACATTTTATCAAATGAGGCAAAAAATATAAATTATCTAACCGAAGGCGAGTATTCATGGGATATAATAATTGATGGCGAGAAACAAGGAAGTGTAACTATAAAAAACGAAAAAAATATAGACGAAATTTTAATACAGCCACTTGGTAATTATAATGTCTCTGATGGAGATTGGACTACAACGTATACCTTTGATTTAGCTGTAAATGGAGAGATTGTCTTAAAATCACACTACACTATTACTGATTCTGCATCAAAGATAACTCCAACAGGAACCGATGATTATTTAACGCCTCCAATAGGCTATTCAGACGATGGGCACTCATCATATTACACAAAATATAGTGACACTCAATTTATGTCCAAAGGTACCTATAACATTAAATTATTTAACATTAATTTGCCCCCAACATATACAATACAAAGTAATTTCCTCTTAATTCCGGGCGGAGATGCATCAGGTGACAATCTCAATGTTGCAACTTTTGTTAATTAGCAAATAACTTTTATATTGATATGTAGATGCACACACATGATCACGAGGAGGGAAATCATAAATTATGACTTTTACAAGTATTTTAGAATTATCCTTTTTAAGTTCATTACCAGCAATCATTTTTTTAGTATTGGCAATATTAATTGCAGTTACCTTGTTAATAATTTTGTATTTTTCTCAAAAGATCAAAAAAAATCATTTCCTTCTATGGATAAAAATATTTGCAATAATATTTTTGGTTGTCTCTTTCGGTTTTATAGTGGCAAATCTTTTATCCCCACCAAATGCAATTATAAACGAACATGCCATGATGTTATTTAATGGATATTACCTGTGATTTGAAAATTTTGAATAAAACAACTTACCTATAGAACAAAAAAGCACTTCCGTGAAAGCCGTCTCTATGAGCGGTCTAACGAAGTGCTTTTATCTATTCGTTCAACAAAGTTTCTGAACGGTCTTTGATGTTTTTATGAAAATTAATGATAGTTCGATCATAGGTTTCATTCATAAACGTTGATGTTATGAAGAAGTCTGCTGATGCGCGATTATTCGCCATGGGAATGTCATATACCTGAGCAATTCGAAGCAAGGCTTTCACATCCGGGTCATGGGGTTGAGCGGTGAGTGGATCAGAGAAAAAGATGACCATGTCGATACGTCCTTCGACAATCTTTGCTCCAACCTGTTGATCTCCACCAAGGGGTCCACTGTTATACCCTTTGACCGGCAAGTCAACATGCTCTGAAATCATACGCGCTGTTGTTCCTGTCCCACATAAAAAGTGTTTTTTTAATGTATCATGATGCTCTTTACACCAGTCAATCAAGTCTGCCTTTTTGCTATCATGGGCAATCAGGGCAATGCTTTTTTTCTTTTCCATCGTTAACGTAATCATATCTGGATTAATTGGATCCATATGTTACCTCCTGTTCTCACATATCGTGATCTATAATGTCGTGTATTCAGTCACACACTAAGTATACATGAGAAGCGAAATGTCCGTCAACTAAAAGATTCCTCCATCAGGTGCTCGGTTCTTCGCATAGCTTCTTGCAAATCAAGCTTTGGATAGCCTTCAACCTCAATCGTTAAGGACGAACACGCCGAAGCAAAAGCCAGGCTCTTATCTAACCCCATCTCATGGATCAATCCATAGATAAACCCTGCAACCATAGAGTCCCCTGCACCAACTGTACTTACGACTTCTGTCGGATAAGTTCCTTGACGATGCATCGTGTCTCGCGTCACCACCAAGCTACCTTCTTTTCCCATGGACACAACCACAATCTCAACCCCATATTGATCAATCAAGTCTCGCGCCGCTGTTACAATCTCTTCCAGCGTTGTAAGCTTACGATTAAGGGCATTTTCCAGCTCATGAATATTGGGCTTCACCATAAAAGGTCGCCCTTTTAGCCCTTCAATCAAGACATCATCATCCGCATCAATCACGACTCGACACATATGACCATAGCGTCTAGCAATCTGACCGTACATGTCTGTCGGCATCCCTTTTGCCAACGAACCACCCATCACAAGATAATCACTATCCTTGGCCGCTTCGTCAATCATCGCAAAGAGTTCTTGTATGTCTTTAGCAGACACTTCAAGACCTGCTTCGTTAATATCTGTGGTCTGATTTTTGGCCCGTTCTACAATTTTCATGTTGGTACGGGTATAGCCCGCCACCGATAAATACTCTAGCTGCATGCCATCTTTTTCAAAAAACTCCAGTACTGCCTTTTGATTATCTTGACCTAGGACGATAACATGCTTGGTCTCGATACCAAACCCACCAAGAATACGTCCCATATTAATCCCTTTGCCGCCTAAATCCTCTCGAAAATGTCCGACACGATTTACCTTACCATAGTCAAGTGCATCCACTTGAATCGTTTTGTCCAAAGCCGGGTTAAATGTAATCGTTGTAATCATTAAACTCATCCTCTCCTTTAGGGCATGCCCTTAGGAAAATCACTTCAAGTAGAAGACCTCACGCATAGGCGTAATCGGCTCAGCCTCACCAAAGTCAAAGCTACCCTTAACCATCTTAGACGTAATCGCATTCCAACGTTGACACGGTTCACTTTGATCAATATAGGCAAATGCTTTTTCTACATCATCACACTCAAACACATAAAAAAACTGGTTACCATTTTGAAAAATCGAATAGTTTTTAAATCCTGCTTTTGTGTGTTCATCAAGAATCTCTTGCCAAGGCTCTAAGTGCATCTTTACGTATTCCTCTAAGGCTTCTTCTTTTATTTCCCAAGTCCATGCAAATTTATTACTCTTTTCCATTATACTATACCTTCCTTTTTTTGTATTCTATTCCACACATTTCCCGTGTATTATTTTGCAATGATCACACGTACACCTTGATCATCAAAGTAGTTCTTCCATGATTTATCTAATGGGTATTCGGTAATCACTGTATCAATCGCATCCGTCTCAATAATGCGCACCAAGGCTGACTGGTCAAACTTGGACTCATCGATGACCAAAATAGCTTCTTTGGAATTGGCAATCATATGACTCTTAAGCTCTGCCAAGGATTCTCGCGAATCCATCATCCCCCGCTCCTTTGATATCCCCTTGACCGAAAAAAACATCTTATCCGCATAATAGTGGTCGATAAACCTTGCTGCCATCGGCCCCTCAAAAGACAGGGTCTGGTCATTGAGATTGCCCCCGATGCCAATAAGATGAATGTGCGTATACTGGCTCAACTGGTGAATCGCATTAAGAGAGTTGGTTATTACCGTAATACGCTTGGTCATATCCACTTGCTTAATAACCTCTAGAGCAGATGTACTAGCATCTATAAAGATAGTCTCACCATCTTCAACTAATTCAGAAGCATAGGTTGCAATCAAACGCTTTTGGTCCATATTTACTTTTTCTCGATCCGAGTAAGGCAGGTCATCGGACACCAGGTTGTCTAATACTGCACCACCATAGGTCCTCTTTAAAACCCCTTCTTTTTCCAGTTTTTCCAAGTCTCGACGCACCGTTTCCTCTGTGACTTCAAACTGTTCACTGAGCTCATTGACCCGCACCGATTTTTCCTTTTTGATCATCTGGACAATTTCTTTTCTTCTCTCGATTGGAAGCATCGCTGTCTCCTCTTCTCACAGACAAATCTGTGTTTTTCTTTTTTTCTCTGTGTTTATTATACATCCTTTGTCTGTTTGATGCAAGAAGAAAGAATTTCAAGCATGCCTTCTTGATAGAATAAAGCAAAAGAATAAAACCACCTTATAAAATGATGGTTCTGAGTGAATTGATGCGTTTATACTTTTGATATATTTTCAAGAACGGAAAGGTCATGCTTATCTTTATCTCTTAATTCATAACCTGAATGAAAGAGCTTTTGTCCCTCTAGTGATATGCACGGAATTGTCTTTTCTAAAAACAATGCCGTACCAAATATTTCTTTGTCAAATTCATACCATCCACCTTCTAAATCTGCTTGTTTTGCACTTCCATCCTCATTGAGAACAAATGGATGTATATCTAGGTAACCATATTGTTCACTATACAACTCAATTCGAACCGGTTTCCAGTCAGTATCCACTTTATATCCATATTCTAAAAGCATATCCAACAATTTTTCTGTCTGTGTAGCATCAAAGTCTATATCAATATCTCTATGTATTCTTGTTTGTCTTCCTGCCAATAGGTCAACACCCCATCCACCGTCAATCCAATATGTTATACCTCCGTCTTCTAACAGGTTGATGACCGCCATCAAATCTTCTTGTGTTGTTACTGATTTTTTATCCATATAAATACTCCTCTACGAATCTCCCTTAATATTTGCTTATTATATGTTTAACTTTCTGTAATATGAATATTGTAACACTCGGATGTTACTTTTTATACCTCTCCTTTACAGATTGCAATTATTTTTAACCCTCTCGTCTATTAGAAAAGGCAAAAAGGGGTACGTATACCGGTGTATCAAGGCACAAAAAAAGTACCGATCACAAGTGTTGTAATTGGTACTTTCATGAAATTTTGGTACGGGTACTACGAGGGTTACCTCTTATAGCAGTTATTGTTTTGGTTTGTTAGGCACTGGATGGGGTCTGATTAACCTGTCCAAAACTACTAAACCTAATGAGAGCTAATTACTATAGTTCCAGTAATTCTCCTTTCTAATACCAAAGACCATGTGTGTAGCTTCATTATTTGCAGTGACTATTAAACCTATATATTCACCATCAACATAAAAATCATACCGGTCAAGCGAGTCATAAAAACCATCACTATACGATTCTAGTGCTTCATATATAATATCATTCATACCCCCAAACTCATCTTCAAGAAGAATCAAGTTTTTTGGATTTAGTACAATATCTTGGACACAAAAAGCGGGATTTTCTCACACAATTAATGCCTCATATTCATTTGGGGTCATGTAGTTAATACTTCCATGAATTCTCCTATTGTTATACCAGCTTTCGATATATTTAAAGAGATTTCGATAAGCTTCATCATAATCTCGATAAACTTCTTCTTTCTTTAATATTGCATGGAAAGATTCTATGACAGCATTATCATAGGGATTGCCTTTTGCACTATATGATCGCTTAACACCATAATGATCAGCTTTAACAATGTACTCGGTGCTGATATACTCGACTAAAGAAAAGGGATTGCTCCCTTTCCCTCGTCTAAGAACCGTACGTGAGAGTTTCCCACTCATACGGCTCAAGCATCTCTTCACCTTGTTTAGGCGGCAGCAGTTAGGCGTAGTTTTACTCTTCTTTTATTGTAATACTCTTTGTCAATAAACGGCGTCTTGGAAATCTGCAACATAGGATGTCTGATGATGTGTATTCTCCTAAGATTTATAAGAGTATTATCATCAGTAGAGAAGACCCACGGTTTACCGTTCCTTTCGCGCCAATACTTATTCAACCGCCACCAATTGTTATTGTTTGGATGACGATGTTCTGCCCAACGTTGAAGGATGAGGTATAGAGTGTTGTTTACATTTGAAAACGCTTTACTTGCTACTACATGTTTATGGTAGTTAGTCCAGCCTCTTACAACTTGGTTTAGTCTGCGTATCAAATCAGATTGCATGACTGCTTTCCCTTCATGGAGTATGATTATAGCGAGCTTCTTATTTAGACGCTTAATGGACTCTTTCGATGGCTTGATGATAAGTTTCCCCTTAAACTTTCTAAAGTTCCATCCCAAGAAGTCAAAACCTTCATCTATGTGTGTTATCAAGGTTTTCTCTTCGGATAACATTAAACCTCTGGATGCGAGGAAGTCGCTAATGAGTTGTTTGACTTTCGTTTTAGCCCGATAGTGATTTGTAATGTTTCCAATTGAATTTCTATGATAATTCTCTTGAATTAGTCTTTGAAGACCATCAAGAGTCATATTTGCGTATAGGCTTGATATTGCACCACCTTGAGGTGAACCTGTGTCAGTTGGGAATAGCTTATCTTTATAAATAAAGCCCAATTTTAGAAATTGTTTCGTAACTGATTTATCCATTGGAATGTTCTCTAAGAGCCATTCATGTTTAATGTTATCGAAACATCCTTTGATATCACCTTCAAGTATCCATTTGGGCGAGCATTCTCTTGCTAGAACATTGAAGATTTGCTCACATGCATCTTTTGCACTTCTACCTCGTCTAAAACCAAAGGAGATTGTATCTCCTGTTGTTTCAGCAATAGGTTCTAGAGCGAGAGCGTACAATGTTTGCATTGCACGATCGTACATTGTTGGAATGCCTAACGGTCGCTTTTGATTTTTGCCTTTCTTAGCGATGTATACTCGCCTGAGAGGTTTTGAACGATATTTTCGGTCTGTTAGGGATAGTACCGCTTTCATCTTTGATGCAGAGGTAGACCACAGTTTCTTATCAACACCTGATGTGTTCTTTCCCCTGTTGGTAGTCACTTTTCTCACGGCAAGTGCCTTGGCAGAGAAAGAGTGGGTGAGTAAGTATTGTAACTGTTTGACTTTGTTTTTGTTGCCGTTCGCTGTTGCCTTAGCAATTCTGATTTGTAGCCTGTTAACATCACTTTCAATCTGATTCCAGTTTAAGTTATCCCACTGGTAAGCCAGTTGTTTGACATCCTTTAGACTCTCGGTTTTATCCGTCGTTGAGCTACTACAGTTCACAGGTTTACACTCCTTTCCTGCCAAGAAATACCATGGAGCAAGTCAGCACCCTTTCGAGTGGCGGCAAAGTTTGAACCGCTATCCAATTCCATTACAGATTCGGCGTTCGCTTTTTGCTCTTTTCGTCTGCCCTCTATGCCATTTCGTCCCCTTGCGGTTTGATACCTTCGGTAGAAGGAGCATATAGGGTTTACCAAGTTCCGCATAATACATAATTGTGAAAGCCGTAGGAGTCATCTTTAATCCGAGAGTTCAATATCCATTCGCCTTGGCTAGCCAGACCACCTCAGCTCGACTCCTTACCTTTTGGTCGAAGCGTAACAGCCTATTTCGCTTCCTCCAGCGTAACGATTTCTACAATGATTCACTTTACGTTCTCCATAGCTTTCTTATCCTAGTAGTCATTCCGGTGTTAGGCTTCCAGAACTTCCTCATTGTGTCATGAGCTTTCTAACCCCGACGTTACCATCAACGCTAGTCATGATAGGATTACCCCGAATAGATAGGGTAGCATTTCTGCAATATATTAAACGACTTCTTGTCGCACTTGGCTGCCACGATCTGAATGAAGGATAACTCCTTCAGGTTTGCCTTGACGCAACATTGCTTTGTCTAAGGTCTTTATCACTATGGATTTATCCATTGTTTTGCTAAATTCAAAACCAACAACTTTATGTGCACATAAATCAAGAATCGATGCTAAGTAACACCAGCCATCTTTTAATGTATGGATGTATGTGATGTATGTGATGTATGTGATATCTGCAACCCATTTCAAGTTTGGTTTTGAAGCACTGAAATCACGCTTTAAATGATTTGGTAAGTCCTCATCACTGGAACTTGCTTTGTGTGGTTTGAATCGCTTAATTACTGTTGCGAATAGACCTAATTTCTTCATCTTTCGTTGAACACGCTTAAGACTTGGAACTGTATCCAAGAGTTTTTCTTCACATATAACATGATGTATTTTAGGTGCACCATAGCGACCTTTTGACTCTGTGAAAATGCGAAGAATATGTTCTTTAATGATCTTGTTCTCTGTTTTTCTTGGCGTTACCTTGATTTGTTTTGCATCGCAAAAAGTACTCCTTGGAATACTAAGGGTACTACATATAGATTTAACATTATAAGTTTTTGCTAGTATATTTGCGGTCTCGAGAATGCTGGTTTTACTTACTTTTTGGCTAATATGGCCATAGCCTTTTTTAGGATTTCATTTTCTTCTTTTAACTTAGCCATTTCCTTTTGAAGTTGTCTAAGCTCATCAGGAGACATAGACTCCTGACTTGCAGGATTAATGGGTGAAAATCGTTTCACCCATCTTTGAATTGTAGCACTTGCAATGCCATATTCGCTTTCGAGACTAGCGTAGGTGTAATCACCTGTATTGTAGAGATCAACAATCATTTGTTTAAACTCTTTGTCATACCTTTTACTTTTTTTATTCATGTTGAACACTTCCTTTCAGTTAGATATTATTATATCTCACTTTCCGTGTCCATGGAATTATACTAACATCAGGTTGCGTACAACCTGAATATTATTATTTATCTTACATCACCCAACATCTAAGTCGAGATTGTATACAAAAATGTTGCGATATTAATTTTTTTATAGACAGAGGGAGAGCGGCAATAAGGAATATTTATATAAGTATATGGGTAACTGGTTATATAGGTATTGTTCTTATATGGGTTATCAGGGTGTTCCCCCGTCACAAAAAAAGGCAAAAAGGGGTGGTATACAGGTGTATCAAAATGCAAAAAAGAAGCACCAATTACTACGGTAGTAACTGGTACTTCTTATCGTTTTACTGTGATTTTTCCTGATGTGAATTTATATAGCTTTATAAAGCCTTAAATACATCACTGAAAAATTTCATGAAATTTTGGTACGGGTACTACAAGGTTTATCTCTTGTAGTAATAATGGTTTTGGTTTGTTAGGCACTGGGTCGAGTCTCTCGCCATATCATTATCATTGGTCTTTATCATTTTACATCTGCAAAGAATCTAGATAATCCAGGTATTCATCCCAATTAAAATCACCATTCTCATTTATAAAATCTTTAGGAAAGCAATAATCATAATAGCTTTGTGATATATCCTCAGGATTAATATCTGCATAATTAATTCTCATGTAAAGAATTATCGAATCCTTATTTTGTGTGACCCCCTTTGAAAATGAAGGTTCATCTAAAAATGGGGGTGAAATAATATTTTCCATTTCCGATACGTACTGAATAATTTTATTCTTGTTTAAGTCATCAAAATAATATATGTCTCTCGATTCTAGACTTATGATATTATTATTACTTTTAATTACTTCAATTTCTGTTTTCCATCTTACTTCTAATTCTAATAATTCTACTTTTGCCTCTGCAAGCTCAAAAATAGTGCTTTCGTTTTGTACATTTGCACTATTGCATGCTGATAATATAATACTAATTAACAAAATAAATATCGATATTTTTTTCATCACACTGATTCCTTTTCTAATAAAATAATCAATTTTTTAATTGACCTACAATATATTGATTTATTTCTTTATAAATCGACCTCGTCATATACTCATAACCATTTTTATCTTTAACCTGAAATCCAGTATATACCTCTTGATATACCGCATCTCGTACAACAAAAGCAGTGACGACTCTTCCTTCATCAGTACTTTTATAAAAAGCTAGCGCAGACATATTTACGTTTGTGGTTGTTGTAGCCTTTCCAGGAAAAGCTTCAAACTTATTATATTCCCAATTATAAATGACCGCACCATCTACATCCATATCAGAAAATAAAGCTAGATTACCAATATCATTTGCTAATTGAACTCCTGAATATACTGAAACACCTATGCTTATCGGAGTGGCAGCTGATGGGAGTGCATATACAAGACCAATAGAAGCAAGCCCCTCTTTGGCAACAATATTTCCAATTTTCCCACCTGCATAAGTGACATAATCAACCAACCTGTCTCTAATAAAATCATTACTAGCAAGTTTTTCAATATCAGTCAAATCAAAATCATAAGAAAATCCATCACTCATTCCCCATAAACTTTGACCAGCTTCATAATTCAAGATTTCATCTAATTCATCAATATAGACATCTCTATTGATACCTTCAAAAACACTCGTCCCCTCAACAATTCCTACTTCAATAGCCAATTCATTACTAGTCGCACTTTCCATATATTTTTCAAAGGAGTACATCTCTTTATTACCGGATAGCGCTACTTGCTTTTCATAATAAGGACTTGTTGTTATATAAGATTCAAGTAGCATGTTCACCTTTTCTATTTGCGTTTGTCGAGTACCTCGGAACCGAACTGTATATTTTTCGATGTCAGCCTGATAATCTCCAACAAGCCCCACTTCTTTTTCGATATAGCTAATTACATTTACTGCTGCTTTTTGAGCATACTGCGCTTCTCCTCTTGTTCGCCTTGATGTTTCTCGGCTGACTTGCTTCCACGTCTCTGCATTAATATATTTATTGTTCTTTGAATCTTTCTTTGTACTTTTCTTGATTTTTTCATTGATTTTTTTGCTAAAGGAATCTCCATTATCTCTTGACGAGTTTTTCTTGTCTTTCTCTCGTTCCCGGATAGCATTGGCTTCCTTTTGTATACGACTTCGCTTATCTTGATTACTGGTTCCAAAGTATTCATCCGTTAAACGCTTGATTTTCTTCTGCGCTGACTTAGATAACTTCTCATCCCCTATCTCCCAATGACCACTTGGATCCACAAAGTTAATCGGGTCGTTGTGGCAATATGTATATAGGTTCAAGCGGAAGGGATTTTCCCTGCTAGCCCTATAACTATCCTCACTGGTAAAGCGTCCTATCTCCGGATTATAATAACGAGCTCTTAAATAATAGAGACCACTTTCTACATCTTGGTACTCTGATGTATAGCGTATAGCATTACTTGCACCCGTCTCCAAAGTAAAGATAGCCTTGCCAAAGGCGTCATAATCATAGGCATTTACGACCTCGCCACTTTCATTAACCATATATGTCACATTGCCATGTTCATCTTGAAGATAATAGGATCGAACTTCCGACTCTATTGTCTCATTTTTTAATAAATAGGTCAATCCGCGTACATAACTAATCTCTTGCCCCGATGTAGAGGCCTCGTGAATGAGATAATCACCATCATAAGTGAATCGGGTAGTTATCATTTCAGCCCTTTTATTACTAAGAACGATTTTCTTCACGCGTTGATCTGCACCGTTATAGATATATGTCATCTTCTGACGTTCTCCACCGCGAGTGTCTTCCATTCGCACCAGTCGATTAAACCCATCATAATGGCTAACACGTCGTTGGATAAGGATATCTGTGTCTTGCTTGCCTTCTACATTACTGTTCATCTGCTGATTGAGCCCTAATGTATGAGGCTTTACAAAGGTCGTAAATTGGGCTGTTTCATTTCCATTATCGTCGTACAGATATCCCGTTGTTTTTTGCATAAGCTCAGCATTGATATCATTGTACATTTTCACAAGTGTTTTAATCATTCGATTACTTCGATCATAAGTGTAATAAGTAACCTCCTTGCGATAAAAAACTTCTTCCTCTTCGCCGCTTTGGTATCCCGAAGCTTGCAAATTCAAATACGTAGATACCTGCTGAGTTCTATTACCATTGGCATCATATCCATAGACATTGACATATCCCGGTGCACTAACCTCTTTTAATCGGCCTAACTGATCATAGCGGTACATCGTTTTTCCATATTCATCTGTCTTAGATGTTTCTCGACCATTAGCATCATAGGTATACATATAACTACTAATCTTGCCACCATGACTATTTATATGATCCACCTGTGTAATACGGCTATCTTGATTAAAGGTGTATAATGTCATTACGCCATTAGGCAGCAAAACACTCGTTCGATTTCCCAACACATCATAGTCATAACGCGTCATAGCTCCATCGTAGATAACTTGCGACAAGCGACTTAATGCATCATAAGTATAGCGAGTTGTTTTACCATTAACTCCAACCATATGGGTTCTGTTGCCATTGACATCATATCCATAGGATAAATGTCGCCCTTCCGGTTCAAACACATCAACAAGTCGAGAATAATTATCATACGAATACACTGTTATTCCCGTTCCATCCGTCATCTCTAACAGGTTACCAAGAGCATCATAAACATAGCCAACCTCCACATCTGTTCCCTGAACTTTTCGCTTCGTCAGCATACCTCGATCATTATAAGTATACTCCAATTTTTGTCCATTCCTATCCGTCACTAGTATCAGGTTTCCTACAAGATCATAACGATATGTCGTTATTTTACCTAAAGCATCTGTCCATGAACGCTTTCTTCCAAAAGCACCATAGGTGTAACGACTAATATTTCCCATTGCATCCACAGAATAAATCATATTATTGGCTTTATCATATCCATAATGAAGTGTATTGTTATTCGCATCTATAACTTTTACTAATCGTCCAGCTCGGTCATACTCATAGCTCGTAGATGTCTGATCCGGCGCAACCTTTTCTACAACATCTCCAAATGCATTATACACAAAACGACTTATATGTCCAAGAGGGGTTTTCGTAGATACAATTCTCCCCTCCAAATCAAAAGTTTTCACTGTTAAATTTCCTTGTGCATCTTTTGTAATTATTGGGTTTCCCATCACATCAAAAGTTATATCTAGTGACTTTATCCCCATTGCATTTGTAATACTAGTCTGTCGATTAAGCGCATCATATGTATAGGTTGTTGTATTTCCCAATGCATCCGTCATTGCCTTTACATTCCCCATAACATCATAGGTATATAATACAACACCTTCTTGTTGTTGTCTGACCATGCGATTCATGGAGTCATATCCATATGCCGTCACCACTCCAGGCACCTGTCTTTGCTCCATCACATTTCCTATTGCATCATAAGTATAGCTGACTGTTGTTACCCCCTCCTTGTATGATGACGTCATCATTGCAACACGTTCAAGTTCATCATAGACATAGCTAATGGCTGCATGAGATGCTTCTGTCTGAGTCAGCATCTTACCATAAATATCATATGTATATTTTATAGTTTTAGCTAGACTTTCATTTTCTGATTGAGTAGATTCTCTATCCATAATGAAGGCTTCTTCTATCAAACGATTTTCTTCATCATAAGTCAAATACCGTTGATCGATGTCTGATGCGTTACGAAGCCGGCGAATTTCTATCACATTTTTGTTAAGATCATAAATAAAGGATGTTTTTCCGCCTTCCGCATCTGTTTGCGTCTCTAATAAACCATTTTTATAATAACTCATGGTTTGAACTCGTTCCTCTCCCGAATCAACATCTTGTAGGGACTCGAAAATAATTTGCCCCATTAAATCGTACTCATTTTTCTCTAAACGATAATGGTCATTGCCTAATTCATCTCTATAGATTGGTACTTTCTTTTCTACTATTTGATTAGCTTCATCATATTTAAAGTGTGTTATCGCATCATTAGCTGCGATAATTTGAGTACATCTTCCTCCTTGATCATACATATATTTGGTTTTTTGCCCCAAGGCATCCGTTTCAGATCGCTTTTCACCAAATGCATTATATGCTATCAAAGTTTTATACTTTGCCTGATTTGTTGTTGCAATGACCCGTCCTAATAAGTCATATTCCATATGTACCGATGAGCCATCTGGATATACAACACGGTCTAAAGTATGCTGATCGCCATATGTATAGGTCGTTTGTCGTCCTAACGGATCAATAGACTGAGTAAGTTTTCCAAGAACATCATAAGAAAACCGAGTTTGATGACCAAGAGCATCTGTTTGCATAATCACATTATTAAGACCATCATAAGCATAGATTGTTTTTGAACCTTTTTCCACCGCCACTAATTGTCCGGCAACGTTATATATTCTTGACTCAATTAACTCTTTGGATTTATTATACTTACCAACTTGTCGTCCCATAACATCATAAGTGTAGGAAAACCCTAAGCGATTTTCATCTGTAGTACCCATTAGATAATCTTTTGGTTCAATTTCTTTGATAAGACGCCCAGCCTTATCATAAACATACGCAGTAACCGCTCTATCTTGGGTTGTAGAATCTTCAAGCATTCGTCTTTTCTGGCCAGCTGCATCATATTCAATATTAATAACCATACCATTTGGTGTCTCTTTTTTTATAACACGAGAGTCCATATCATACTCTATTGTTGTTATGCGATTAAGCGCATCCGTTTGTCGCGTCATTCTTCCATTATAATCATACACATTTACTGTTTTATGTCCATTAGCATCAATTGACTGTAAAAGGTTATTATCCGCATCATAAACATATGTCTGCTTGCTCTGAATACGGTCCATATATTCGTTGTCGTATTGTGCCCCTGACAAGAAAAGATTATCTATATCTGCTATTTTTACAAGTTGTGTTTTTTCTATCACATTCCCACGTATATCATATGCAAACCGATTAATTTGTGCTTCTTCCCCCACTTTTTGTGCAACACTTTTTATGAGATGCCCCGCGTTATCATAGGCAAATGTCTTTACTAACCCTGAGACATAAGTTTCTTGTATAAGCTGTCCCGCTAAATTGTACTTATAGGTTATTCCATCACCAATTTTCTTCTTAGTATGAAGTTCTCCATTATCATTTAGTGTGACTTCATATACTTGAGCCGCTATCTTTTCTCCAAACATATTATAGTCATAAACACTCTCTTTATATATATCATATATATCTTCTGTTCGAACCCAAACTCGTTCCTGAATAATTTGACCTAATACATTATACCGATAATATGTCGGACGTTGCAACACATCATATTTCAGCAATTTTTGTCCATAATCATTGTAAGTCACCGTCTCTGTTCCACCATCAGCATATACCGTTTTAAATGCTTTTCCATGAATATTGTTCCAGGTTTGTTGATTATCCCCCAACGGATTTGTTACTTTAATGTAATGTTCACCAGTAAGATCATAACTATAAACAGTCTTATTTTGTAGCGCATTCGTCTCAGATAAGATTCGTCCTAGCTGATCATATGTATAACTCCATAAAACAATCCCATTTTGTTTTTCTTGAATTTTATTACCCATTCCGTCATAAATATATTCATAGGTTGCCAACTTTGTTCCATTCATTTTATTCATATAATTTGTCTGAGGGTCTGTCGTACTTATACATTCCCCAAAAATATTATACTCAAACGTCGTACCGATAGATGCCGTTGGTTGTTTTTCATTATAGCCTTTAGCTTTGACATCAAGGATTACTTGGTTATAGGCATCATATTCTTTATAGTTAAGCACCTGGTTTTTATTACCATCGAATAGATATGTATAAATTGGACGATTTAATGCATCGTAAGCATAGACCATTCCCGGAGCTGCTTCAAATGTCAAGGCGCGATAGCGCGAATCAACTTCCTTAATCAAATTACCCACATGATCATACGCATATCGTGTTACTTGATTCAACGCATCTATTTTGCTACTCATACGCCCCATAAGATCATACTCATATGCGGTCTTGCGGTTTTCTCCTCCAGCATTTATAGTTTCCGCAATAATTTGTCCTTTTTTGTCCCTAGTATACGTTACTTCTTTGGTTTCATTGTCTGACAGAAATTGTTTTTCCGAAATTATTTGATTTCTATAATCGTAACTATATACTGTTTTTTTGCCCGCTATTGTTTGCTCAACAAGATTTCCATTGTTATCGTATGCATATTCTTTTATATACTTCCCTTCATACTGACCAATTTCCTTGATAAGCCTTCCTTCATCATCGTATGAATATACATAATTTAAAAACTTATCTCCATCTACATATTCTTTTTCTTCAACAACTTGACCTAATTTATCATACACATACTCTTTTCGTGCCTTTTGAGAATCTGAAATCTGATCTTCAACAACCACTACACGATTCATAGAATCATATGCAAAACTACTCTTGCTTAAGGTTCTTTTTTGGTTATTTTTAAACTCTCCTCTTTCTTCTGCAATAATTTGATCGTTCGCATTATATGTATACGATTTAAATCGATATGTTAAGTCTCCTTGCTTTGACGTACGACTTTCCCTAACCCGACCCTTACCATCATAAATTTGTGTGGTGATTTTATCATTATTTTCAACCGTGTAGTTTAGATTACCCAGCGGATTATAGGTGTATAATACATAGTAGCCCATAGGATTTGTTACTTTAACTAATCGCCCAAGTTCATTATAAGCATAAGTTGTTGTATATCCGTTTGGATCTGTTTCAAGAACTTTATCACCTAAATAATTATACTTATAAACCTTAGTAATCTTCTCACCTGATTCAATCTCAGTTTCTGTCCGAATCAAATTCTCTTGCATATCATAGTATGACACAACAACTCCTCCAAGCGCATCTATATGCGTTAGAATATACCTCTCTCCATCTTCTTCTCCCGATTCATATGTATACACCTCTTTACTTAAAAGCGACTCTGATTGCCCCATATATTCTTTACTTACTAGATAATCTAAGCTGTTATAAGAATACTGAATGGTATTTCCCTTACCATCAATGTCTTTAATTAAGTTCCCTCGATCGTCATAAAAGCAGAGCCCTAAGACAATCCATTCTCCTCCAGTCTTTTTTTCTGTTTTTATTGTCTGACCTATTGCATTAAACGTATGCCTTGCTTGATATCCCTCTTCATTTGTTTCTGTTATCTGTCGTTGTAAATAAGGCCCTTCTGTATATTCAATGAAGAACTCACTTCCATCTGGATTAATCTTTTTAATCATAAGCATATTGTGTTTCATAGCCAAGCGCATTTTTCTCACCTAGAATAAGGCCATTCATCGGATGATAGCTATATTCATAATGAATGGCTTGGCCATCGACAAACATATATGTCTTTGTTAAAAACGCTCCCTTATGATTAGTCCCTTTATAATCAATACCATATTCAAAGTATGTTTTATAATGTTCATTTTCTGCATGAATATCCTTAGTTAATACGTTGCCATAGGTGTCATATGTATAGTCGGTCATATGTCGCTTAACTTTTCCATGCTCGTGATAGTTATTAGCCTCCTGTAATACATCTCCTTTATCATTTAATGTATATACTGTTTGAACAGAAGTATCCTCGTCCATTTTAAACGTTTTAGAGGTTACACCATGATACCGTTCATAGTCATACGTATAGATAACCTTGTGTTCATTATTAATTGGTTGTCCTTGTTCATCTCTTTTCGCCTCTACCCCTGTATAGTTTGTTAGGTTTCCATATTCATCATAATTAAAATTTTCTATCTCTTTAATAGGTTTCCCAACAGATTCCCCATTTTTTATAAATTGTAATACCACTGTTTTCTTGCTAAGCAAGTGCATCGAATCGTATTCACTCACAACAGATTTTTTATGATCTTCCCCCTCTTCAGTTAAATCAATAAGCTCATGAAGCCCATCATACGTATACTTTATCTTAACACCAGACAGATCTTTGAAGGATGTGGTGTATCGAAAGTCTTTTAACTCTTCATAATTTTGAGAATACCCTTCACTTTTGTAACCATCGGGTTCATTGGAGTATTTATAGTCCCGTTGTGTTAGAGTTTTGGTATCGTAAGAAGCAAGAAAATCATTCGCATTATGTTGAAACCCCTTTTTTTCCAGCTCTAAAGCTGTAAATACTTTTCGATATTCCATACTTCCCGTGTTCAAAGATTTCTCAAATGTATCATACACATATCTTTGTAAACGATTTTCTTTACAATAATCAATTTGCACAAGATTTTCAAAGCGATTGTAAGCCTCATATTTACTAGGATTGGTATAGCTAAAGCCAAGACTTGGCTGTTCATACCAAAAGTGATACTTAACTTGATTATCCACATCATAGACTCTTTGCAAACGCGTTCTAATAACTTTTTTATTCTCACTTACTAAAGCTGCCGATTTATCATAGACCAACGTTTGTTTATTTGGCAACGTCACAATGACTTGAAAATTGTTTTCAAGATCACCAGAATCTATCGTGTTCGGATTTTGGTTTACATCATATGCATGAGCTACGGCTTTATTGGTCTGGCTCTTAACCTTGTACTCACGATTTTCTTTATAGGAAATGGTTACTATTCTTCCAATACTATCTGTAATTTTACTGATGAGGCGTTTTTCTATTTTTGTATTATCGACAGTATAAGAATGTGTAAGGTATTCAAATGTAATTTGATTATCATAGCGATCTCTTATTCCTAGAACTCTTCCATCTTCAGAAAAATAGGTCTTCTTTCCCTCTTTGTTCTCCAACATATACGCACTGGTTCCGTCGGATTGTCCATTTGAAAAAGCTGTTGATTTTTTCATCACCACGTCTAAGACCGTCTGACCAATTGGTAGATAAATTTCTTCCCCGTCAAGTATTGTCGGCGTGCTAAATCTATAGACATCACCGGATTCATTATGCAAGTATAAGTTTTTACTACCATCTTGATTATCAATAACTTCAAGCATTGGAAAGGAAAACCGCATTCCTATTCCTAAATTATATGCCTTTTCGTAAAATGAACCTGTTGATGCATCTGCTTCAACATAATCAACCCATGCGCCTGCAACATATTTGACTTTCATATCACGAATATTCGCCGAACCACCTTTATATATTCGTTTTATTTCTAAATCTAGTCCGCTTCTTCCTGGCAAAACATAATCTGTTTGCGCAATTGATAAGGTGCCACTTTGTGAACTAATATTTTCTTCATCCGTATTGGAACGAATATACACTGGTGATAAATATGTCTCATATTGTTTTGTTAAGCTTTCCACATGATTCAACTCTTCTTCTAATGTTTCTGCGTAAATATATGTCGGACTAAAAAGTAGTCCTAAAAGACATCCACACAATACTAGCCATTTTTTATTCATCATTATAACCCCTTATTATTTATATTTATTTGTCAAGTATGCTTCGATGAGCATCTCATCCGTTATGCCTCTTTCTTGACGTAGAACAACCGTTTCTATTGACTGATTAACTCTCTCTGCCAATACAAAACTTTCTGCAATATACTCCTCATCATAACCAGAATCTAAATATCGATTTAACGTTTCTAAGCTAATACTGACACGTGAAAGTTCGGCTTTGCTCCCTAGCAAATCATAAAAAAGACTGATTTCTTTAAACGACATACCACCTATGCGCTTCTCAATAACCTCTTGCGGCTTTACTTGTGCTGAATGAGCAATGTGATCTGCTATCATAATATCATCTCGCGTAACACTCCCTACACTTATAAGATCCTGCAAATATTTTTGTTCAAAATTTGTAGGTATGAACTTAGGTTGCTGATTACTATAATTTGTAAATACTTTATTCCAAGCCATACCTTCTTTTTTCATTTTAAGCAAGACATTCAATTGAGCTTTTGGCGCATAGTCCGCTTGCAAGTATTCATATGCTATCATTAAATCACTTGCGTTTGTTCCTTGTAGTATTATTTGTTCTAAGTCTTTTTGATATGGTGTCTGTACATTCATATTTACCAAAAACTCTTTATATTTTTCTAACATGCCTTGTAATTCTAATTTTTGTTTAAATTCCATCGAAAATTGAATATTATTATATTCTACCGTTTCTGGTTCTTGAATCACTTCTACGCCTTCCTCTAAATACTCTGCATATATACTTGTCATCCCCACTAGCAATATTATAAAAACACTTATAAAAATATTCTTTGATTTTTTCATTTTTCTCCTCTCCCTCTACTCATTCTTTTTTTCTAATAAAGTCAACGTTGTTACCCCTTGATCAAGCATAATAAAACGAATTGCATTTATCTCTCCGTCAAACGATGTTCCTGGAACAATAGGAATATCCGCCTGCATTATCACTTGATTTTCAGCTTTATTAATAGTCATCCTATATGGTTCAAACACCATGCTTTCTGTTTCTTTTTCAGGTGTAAGCAAACTCATATCTTCTACACGTAATTTTGCCGAATCATATGAAAGGATATATGTCTTTCCAGTAAAATCTTGAACATTTCTTAGTAGTATAGATATATCTACCGTCTGTCCCGGACTTAGATCCAATTCAAATTCTGGACTTAGGGTACTTATGGATATGGGTTCACTCCACCCAGTACTCCCAGTTATATTCAACGCTCTCAAGCGATATACATGATTGCTTCCTGGTAATAAATATTCATCCTTAAACACTGTATCATCACCAATTAAGAAGACGTTCCCATCAACTTCCATTTCATAAGCAGTTGCATCTTCAACTTTATTCCAGCTAAGCTGTACATAGTCTAAACCAGCAACAGCCGAAAAATTATCTGGGGCATCAGGCGGATTAGGTAGTGTCGTTAGTTTTAAATATCCACAATATGTTTCGTTGCCATCTCTTACAGCTATAATTTTGTAATCATGGAGCGAATTCGCCTTTAAGTTTGTATCATAAAACACTTTGTCTTGTCCTAGATTAATTCGCTTTCCATCTGCTTCAATTATATAAGTAACATCATAATCTACCGCCTCCCATGATATCGAAATAGAACGATTAGTCACTATAGCTCCTATATTAGCCAATGCAAATGTGTCACTATTATCTTTTTTATCTAAACTCGAAATAGTATAAGGAATACTCCACGGGCTATTGCCTGTAATATTACATGCTCTTACTCTATAAACATGTTCTTCACCACTTGCTAAATTCAAATGGTCAAAAGCTGTTAATTTACTAGTTACGATATCTTTTCCATCAATCTCAATTTCATAATACTCCGCATATTCCACTTTATTATAAAGCACCGATACGCTTTCTTCTGTTGCTGTACCAAAAAGACTCGTAGGCGCAATAGGAACATTAGGGTTTGTCTGAACAATTATGATATCACTCCATTCTCCTTTCCCACCTTTATTAACTCCTCGAATCCGATACTTATGAGTAGTTAAAGGTCCTAATTTTTCATGTGTGTAACCAGGATCAAGTGCGTTATCAATAATTGTTCCATCCACTTCAATTTCATATGTTTCAGCTTTTGAATCTATATTATAACTTAATGTGATACTTGTATTTGTCTTGGCAATTTGAATATCCATAGGTTTTGACGGTGGGTATGGATACGTTACAACTTTCTCTTGTTGGCTATAAACACTCGCTCCCCCGCGATTAACCGCTCTAACTCTATAGATATACTCTGTTTCAGGTGTTACTCCTTCATGAAGGTAAAAAGGCTCTTCTACCTTCACGGTTGTCCCCTCATCTATAAGCACCTCGTAATATTCTGCCCCGATAACAGCTTTCCAATATATTCCAACTGTTTCTTGACCATTGATAATTTCGTCTAAATGTGGTACTTCTGGCGGATAAGGCAACGTCCTTTCTTGAACCATCCCTGACCAAGCACTATGCCCTCCTTCATTGACCGCTCGCACTTGATATGTATGTTCTTCATCAATTCCTAATCCTCTGTGTTGGTAAGTTTCTATCTCACTTCGAACAATACTCTTACCATCTATTTGAAGTTCATAGTATGAAATATTAGGAATCGGATCCCAACTTAACCTCATCTCTGTTTGTGTAGGTACTAGTTCAATATTTGTAGGCACAGGCGCTAATGTAGATGCCTCTATAGCTTTTGACCAACCGCTCTCTATTCCTTCTGAATTTTTAGCTTTAATTCGAATAGAATAATTTGTATTTAATTTTAAGTTTTTTATAATAGCTCTCTTATTCTCCAACGTGATCCATTGGGGCGATGAACTTAGTTGATGATCACTTCTTAGATAACGGTCATCTAATTGTACCTGATAAAATGTACCACTCGGATTATCATCTGCCAACTGAATATCCATTCCATTCACTGATGTGTTTATTTTTCCTATAACCGGAACTTGAGCTAAGGTTGTAACATTTGTCACCCTTTTTTCAATATTTCCAACTTTATCTTTGATTTCGACAACAGTACGATACATGTTGTTTGGTTCTAGATTTGCGTAGGTACTAACACTTGAAAATGACCACACACCTTCATGGCCATCAATGCTAAACCTATAAGGTTCAACTGCCAACCCTGATTCATCATCCATAGCTCCAACAGCTACACGAATTGATTTATCTAATGGCGTATAATCAATAGCATTTAGTGTCGGTGGCTTATGATCCACATAAATGCGCCTTGTTTCAGATACAACGTCTGTTCCATCATCAACTTCAAAATAAAAATCATGCCACCCTTGACTTAGACTTTCTATACTCAAACTATTAAAAGAAACAGTTTGGTTTTTAATTGTATTTGTTACTTTTTTTTCTTCCTTCCATTGCGCTGTTGAATCCACTGCATATCGACATGTTAAAACATCCGAGTCTTCATCCGAAACTTCAATCTGAGGGATAAATGTATTTTTGCCACTATAATACTCATTTTCTACAGGAAATGTTACATTCATCGCTGGAATATTTTGAATTTGTTCAAATATTCCTTGCAACGATATCTCATAATTAGAGTTCATATCATAAAATTGACCTTTGGTCGGCTCAAAAAGTTGCGCAAAGTGACTTTCCAACTTATTAAGACTAATCGCTGTTAATATTATATTATTATCCAGCAGACTTTGACGAACACTCTCAAAATCATATCCCTTTTTGCTATGGATTGTCTCATCTCCTACAATTACAAAATATTTAATCGCTCGATGTTCAAACGTATATTGATTGATCGCTGTCATAATAGCATCAAGCCCATTTTCTTTTCCACCACTTACATCTATGTTGTTTAAATTTGATTTGAACTGATTTACATTATTTGTCATAGGATATAGCTTAGGACTACTCTCATAACTGACTAAACCCAGTCGATATTGAATACCTTGCTGACTCAGCTGATTTGCAAACGTTGAAATATTGTTACGAACAGACGCAATATCTCCTCCCATACTTCCTGAACGATCTATTATAAAGACAATATCTAATTTATTGTTCGCTGCATCAATTGGGGATACATTAAAAATATTTATTATCATACACATACATATTAAAAGCACTCTTATTTTCATCTTATTACTCCACTTCATAGGTCACACGATGAAATCCACTGTTTAAGACTTTAAATTTAATAATATTCATAGCCGATTTACCATTTGTTTCCAATTCAAAAACAATGTTGCCATCATTTACAGATTTTATTGTTAGTGCAGTTCCTTCTACATTTCCAACTTCAACTTCTTTTTTTGCCGTTAGTCCACATAAGTCCTCGATCATTAAAGAATGCTTATCATATGTAACAGTTACCCTACGCTTATATTTCCCTCCTCTTGGAACAAGAAAGACAAAATCAAAGTATTCATCGACGCTTAATTCAAGTTGCATTTCTACCGGAGTATTAATAACGATTCTTTCACTCCATTCGCTACTTCCGCCTTCATTTGTCGCTCGAATTCTATATGCATGGGCAGAATTAGCCAATAACTCTTGATGCTCATAGGTTTTGTTTGTCAATCGGTAGATTATCTCTCCATCAACTTCCAAATCATAACTGGTTGCTCCTTCAACACTAAACCAATTCAAAATGATTGTATATGTGTGTTGGTTATCTTCTCGATATACGTTATAAAATTCTGGAATTTCCGGAATTTTTGGAACTTCTGGCGAGGTTAGCACATCAATATACTCACTATATATTCCCTTTGATAAAGCATTTTTTGCACGAACTCTAATAGAATAGGTCATATTATTCTCAACTTCTAAAAAAATATATTGAGTTCCAATGATATCCTCGATTAATCGCCCATTAATTTCCAAGTCATAACCTGTTGCTCCATTGACGCTTTTCCAAGTAATCATTAGCTCATTATTCCTATATTCTCCTGACAATTGGGCTGGTACTCCCATCATAGTCATCACCTCAACTAGAGGTGTATAACGGCTTGTATAATCTCCTGAAACGGCACGTATTCGATATGAATGCAAACTCCCTATAGATAATCCTTCATGTCTAAAAAACGCATTCGTTGTTGTATATGTAACACCGTCAGCAACAATTTCATAATAATCAATTTGTGGATTTTCATCCCACTTTAACTCTACATAATCTAATCCTGATGTTGCACTAATATTCTCTGGCATAAATAATTCTGTTTTTACTTCAACATATTCTGTCCAAGCTCCCTTACCATTACTCTTTACACCACGAATTCTTATTTGATATGTTTCACCAGAGCTTATCTTTGTATATATATAATTATTACCTTGGGCTATAAACACCTCCGAATTAATCTCTATCTCATAGTTTTCAACCCCTACCAACTCTAACCACTCAATATATATATAGTTATCTCGAAGTCTATAGTCCGTTATTATAGGCGCATCTGGTAAAGGAGATACCAGCAGTTCTTTTGTCCATATACTTTCCGTCCATTGATTATAGCTTTTTACTTGGATTGTATTTTTTTGATTTTCTTCCGAAATCAAGTAGTGGTAGGATGTTAAGTTAGCATTATCGTATATCTTCCCATTAATCTTTAGCAAATAGCCTGTTGCTCCACTGACTTCATCATAGGAAATATCCATAAAACCCACCCCCATATGAACGCTTACATTTAAGGGCTCTTCTAGTTGCGTATATGTCCCCTTCTCTTGCGACCAAGCACCTGCACCTTCGCTATTATAAGCTCTTATTTTATACGAATAATATTCTCCGGGTGTAAGGTTCTCAAAAAAATATATATTTTCCTTTGTATCGTACACGTTACCTTGGCTATCTTTTATTTCATAACGTTCTGTTCCTGAAACTGGATTCCACGTTATCGTCAAACTTTCTGTTCCTATTTCAAACTCTATTCCATTCACTGCCTCTGGCAAAGTCTTTTGAGCAATATAGTCACTCCATCGACTTTTTCCAAAATAATTCGTTGCTCTCACTCGATATACATATTGCAAATTCTGCTCAACGTTACTGTGCAGAAAAAAATTATCTCCCCGTGTATCAATTGAATTATTCAAAACTTCAATTTCATATGATGTTGCACCTTTCATCTTATCAAAATCAATTCTGTTGCCTTCCGCTAAAACCTTTATTTGTATATTTGTTGGGGTTAATGGAACGGTTGTTAAGAATACTGGTTCGCTCCAAGGCGCTTCAATTTGATGATTTTTTGCCCGTACGCGAATTGTATAATCAGTTCCTGCTTCTAAGTCCCTACCCTTATACGTTGTATTCATGATTGTATCCACAGTCGTTCCATTTATTTCAATATCATATTGATCTGCCCCATAAATCTCATCAAATTTTATTATAAAATCTGCTTGTCCGACATCATGAATTTTAACATTATAAACTCCCATATATTTATTTAAAGGTATAGGTAAATTCTTAAGCGTTGGGTAAGAGTAGTTCTCTGTTATTGCCCATACATCAGCAAAATTCCAACTTACATATGTTTTTTTCTGTTGCATTTCTTCTTGAGTTCTTGCTTGTGCCTCCGGAAAATTCTGTCCGTATAAATCCTTATTAAAATAACTATTCATTACTTTCATATCTTCTTGTGATCCAACAACACCATCTATTTTTTTCCCTTGAACACTTCCTAACATATAAACATTTTGAACGGTGCTATCCTTACCTCTTCCCAAAATTCCCGAAACTCCATTTACCCCATTTACCGATGTTATCGAATATGCATCAGTTAGCAAAAAATCAGTCCCATAGCCAATTAGACCGCCAATATTTTCATTGCCACCTTTAACCTTTCCGCTTCCAACAACTTCACTAAACTTTGAGTCAAAAGCTGCTCCAACAGCTAAGCCCAGATTATTATTCCCGTCCACTTCTCCATAAACAAACAGTTGCTGACCTCGCGCATCATCTGAGCGTCCAAATATTCCTCCCACATATTCATTTTTTCCTGACACCATCCCCTCATAAGAAGCATCTTCTAAAAATCCATCTTCAATTTTTCCTCCAACCCCTCCAATAAAGCTATTTCCTTCAATAGACCCTTGAACTTCAATAGCAGAAAGTTTTATATCACTTCCTTGTCCAAATATCCCACCAATATAATCATTAGTTCCTTGTATATTTATATTCGTTTTAACCTCTGTGTAGGTATCATCTTCCGAAGTCGCTGCAATCCCTCCAATATAGTTATTACCTTCAACAACTCCTTCAAATGTTATTCTCTTATATAGATTTTCCTCTGACTCAGCAAATACACCTCCTGAATACTGATTTTGTGCATAAATTTCTCCTTGTATATCTACATTTTCCAGAGTGCTTTCTTCCCCCTTAGGCGCAATCCCTCCAACAAAGCTATTACCACTTATTTTAAAATCCAAAAAACCTATATCATGTATATATGCTTCATCAATGCCTCCAAATATTCCAACATAATCCTTCCCACTTTCTAACTTAATATTAGTAATTTCATACCCATCACCATCAATTTCACCCGAAAATTCTTCGCTTTCACTACCAATCATAACGAAGTTTAAACCTTCAAAATCAATATCATTTTTTAATCGATACTTACATGATAGCCCGTATCTTATCGACATAAAATCTTCTGGTGTTTCAATTAAATAATACCCTTGTGCATCTTGCTCAAGTATTATATTATCGTCTATCTCATCATCATCGTCGCCTATCTCATTCTCATCGCTTATCTCATCATCGTCGCTTTCCTCATCATCGTCGCTTTCCTCATTTTCGTCGCTTACCTCATTCTCGTCACTTACCTCATTCTCGTCACTTACCTCATTCTCGTCACTTTCCTCATTCTCGTCACTTTCCTCATTCTCGTCACTTTCCTCATTCTCGTCACTTTCCTCATTCTCGTCACTTTCCTCATTCTGTATATTGCTCTCTTCAATCGGTCCTTCTTCAACTGGCTCTTCTCCAATCAATTCTTCTCCAACCAGTTCCTCTTCAACTGGCTCTTCTTCCAAAAGCACTTCTATTTCTCTATCATTTTGTATTTGGGCAGCAATAGAGATATCCGCCAAAATCATACTCCCTATCATCACAAACAAACCTACACACCTTAATATATTTTTCATTGCTCTCCTCCGCTAAATATTTGGATTTAGTTGTTCAATTTCCTGTTTTATTTTTTCTGCTGGATCTATTACTTTTGGATTATTAAATGATTGAACATTTATTTCTGATTCATTACTATTATCTTCAGTCTTAATATTTAAAACTTCCCTCATTTGCTCATTTTTATTATTAATATACTGTATTGCTATTATATTGATATCTTGCATATCCAATAAAGCAGATGAATGCATTTGATTTTTCTTCTTTTCTTGATAAGCATCATAATCATCAAGTGCCATTGATATATCTATATCCATCTGTAATGCATATAGATATTCATTAATTATCATCGTCTCTTCTTGATATTTTCCACTTAATTCCAAAATGAGATATAACAAGAAATCTTCATCAAATTCATTGGAAATTTTTTTGCATTGTTCAAGTTTTTCCTGCTCAATTAGCTCCTTTGCTCCTGAGTTTTCATGAGCATTATCCCCTTCTATATCCAATAAAATGTTTTCATATTTCATTTTAACTATTTCGTCTAACTGCATTCTAAAATTTGAGATAGTCATCTTTATTTCCCCAATTGTTTCCGGGTCGTAACCTTTTGATATGAGTTTTTTTTCATATACGTCTTCTTCCTCTACTTTATTAGAAAAACTCATGCTACTCCGATCTACTTTTAGTTTTTCCAATACTTCTAGCCAACTAAATCCAGCTTCCTTTAATTTTATAATTTCCTCTTCTGATGCCCCTGTCATATTTCCCATTTGTTGAACTAAAAGTTGTTCATCATTTGTATTTGATATGTATCCATCCGTATTTTCTTCTACAACTGTTCGATTCATAAAAATAGGTACAACAAAAACACCTACAAGAATCAATGCTAAAATTCTGCGTAGTACTCTTTCGTTAAATTTCTTCATAATGAAATTATAAGCTTGCGGCTTATATTGCCTCCTTATTCTATTTTTTTTACTTGGGATTTTGTTTATAGAAATATTCTTAAAACATTTTATTCATTTCTATCCTCATCAAAATTACTTCCCCTAGTTTTTTGATACACTCAACACTCAATTTTAGACAAACAAAAAGGACGACCTTCGCCCTCCGACCTAATTACTAATATATCGGCGGCTTGGCGATCATAGTTAAACCTTAGACCCATAGCTTTGCGTCCTCACCTTTCGGCGAGTTTGCCTTTTCGTTTAAAATTATACTTTACTGTAATAAAATAGCACTAAACTGCTGTCAAGTCAAGGGCTTTTTTTATTCATCTTCAACACAAAAAATATCAAGCCCTTAGTAAACACTAAGGGCTTGATATTTGTCTCGTTCTAGTTTTATTTTATAGTATACTTCCCCATTCTTCCATATTACCTTGGAAGAAGACAAATGGATTACCTACAACGATAACAGAACCGTCACTATCTGGATCTTCAATCGCTGTATATGTGTTACCATCATATTCAAAAGATGAGCCAACAGAACCATCAAAGGTTCCTTCAACTGCTGCAACCGCTGCCGCACCAGATACTGCACCTAAGTCGATAACGTTCCAAAGCATCATGAATGGACACACAGCGTCAAATTCGTCTTCCGGTCCGTTAGGCATGAAGTTTGCCATCTCACTTGGTAAGCCAAGACCTGTTAACTTAATACGTGATTCACCGTCTTGAAGTTGTTGACCTGCCGCAAACATACCTACAGTTGTTGGCGATACGATGATATCCACTTTATCTTCTGAGATAAATGCATTGGCTTGAGTTACACTATCTTGAGGGTCATCATTACCATATTTGATATCTAACATGGAATCATCAGCACCTTCGTTGGCATCAGCGATGTTGCCGGGATAAGCCGCGTCAAGACGTGCCAATTCTTTTTCCATAGAAGCAATCCATTGGTTTTGAACCGGTGATGTTGTTGTTGCTGATAAGACACCGATAACAACCGGGTCATCTGCAAAAGTATTGTTTGCAAGGATTTCTTCTGCTTTTGCTTTCATATCCATGTCTTTTTCATAAGACTCTTCTGCTAAAATCATAATCGCTGCATAGACTAAGTGGGTTCCAACACCATCTATAGTTGTAGGGATTGTATGCCCAACACGGATACTTGGATCGATGGCTGAGTCTGAACTTAATAACTTTACTCCATTGCTTTCAGCAAGTTTTGAAATCGCATTGAACGCGTTAGCGTCATTAGCTGAAATCGTAATACTGGATACGCCTTTGGCGATAAGTTCTTCAACAAGGGCAACTTGAGCCGCTGCTGTTGTCTCTGCTGGCGATTGGTACTCTGCAAGGTTACCTGTAGATTCAACCGCTTCTTTAAATCCTTGATACATCAAGTCTCCAAATAGGTTACCTGTACTTTTAAACATAAATACATGTGTCTCTGGGTCTTCATTTTCTGTCGCTTCTGCATCACTTGAGCCTGCATCCGAACCACTATCCGTGCTCGCTTCTGAAGATGAACTGCTTGAAGATGCATCTGATGAATCCGAATCGTTGGATCCACATCCAACCATTGCTACTAGCATCGCTAGTATAAGTGTCATTGCTAATACTTTTTTCATAGTTTTCCCTCCGTTTAATTTGTGTGATTTATTTTTTCAGCCAGCAATGCAACAACAAGTAGGATACCTACCGCCATAACTCTTGCTGCCGGTTGAACACCGTTATAGCCCATCAATTTATCTAAGAACGACATGATGAACACGCCGATAATCGGGCCAAATATCTTTCCTTTTCCTCCACTGGTCGATACGCCGCCTAGAACACAGATGGCAATAACCCGAAGTTCATAGCCTTCGCCAACATTAGCCACGACACTCGGTGAACGTCCTAGGTAAAAAATCGCTGACACTGCTGCCATAAGTCCCATCAAGGTAAAGGTGATGAGCTTAATCTTACTTACCTTAATCCCTGAAAAATAAGCACCTTCTGAATTTTTCCCCATGGCATAGAGTTGACGTCCATAGGCTGTCTTATGTAGAATCAATCCAAAAATAATGGCAAAAACGGCAAAGACCCAAAGAGAAATCGGTAAACCTAAAAAGTTCGAATAACCTAAATCACCAAACCAATCCGGGAAAAGCGTTAAGGAGCGTACATCAAGCACAATCTTAACCACACCCCGGTAAAAAAGCATCCCAGCTATTGTAACAATAACCGCCGATATCTCCTTAAACCTGGTGATGATAAAGCCATTTAAAAATCCGGCTCCGGCTCCTGTTAATAAGCAGACCGTTAAGGCCAACGCCGTGTTCCCTGTCGCTTCATAGGTCAAGCCAAGCGTCATCGCTGACAAGGCAAGAATCGAGCCTACCGAGACATCAATGTCTCCCAAAAGGAGAACAAATATCATAGGAAAGACCATAAAGGACAAGTCCATTCCTGCTTGGATAATGCTCATGTAACTTCGTGTGAACACGTCTCCATTTAACACATACATTAATAGGTTAAATAGTAAAAATATGTAAATTAGAATCATTTCCCATCGAACCAAGAATTTTTTGAGTTCGAATTTTCCATCGGTTTTTTCAACACTGAATCGATATGTTTTTTTTATTGTCTCTGTTGTCATATTCGCACCCCTTTATATATTTCTTTCGCGTAATGCCCGCTGTTTTGCCGAGCGTGACGTATAGATATTTAAGATAACCGCTCCAATAATCAACACGCCTTTAATCGCGTCTGTCCAAATACTTAATCCAGATAACATACTTAAGAATGAGCTGATAATGGCAAATAGTATGGTGGAAATGATGATACCCGAGATTTTCCCCGTACCACCGCTGATACTCACACCACCTAGGATACAGATGGCAATAACGTCCATCTCCATTCCCATAGCCATCGTACTTTGAGCAATCGCATAGTTGGATGTGTACAAAAATCCTGCAAATCCGGCAATAGCTCCCATGATGGCATAGACTGCAATAATAACTCCATCACTATTAATCCCTGATACCCTTGCCGAATCAGGACTCGATCCGATTGCAAAGATACGTCGTCCAAATTTTAAATGGGTTAAGATAACATAAAAAATGAAAAACATGATGACTGCGGTAATAATCAAATTATTGACGCCAAAGACACTTCCCACGCCAAATGCCTTATAGCTATCAGAAAAGTTAGCCGGTACAATCCAGCGCGACTGACTGACTACATACGCTAATCCTCGAACCACATAGAGCGTACTTAAGGTTGCAATAATCGGCAGTAATTTTAGCTTACTGATTAAGATCCCGTTATAAAACCCAATAACCGTTCCGATAACAACGGCTAACATTACAAGGGCAAAGATCGGGACGTCAGGGTGGTCGGCATTAATCATGGCAATAACCGTTCCGCTAAACACCATGGTTGCTGCGATGGACAAGTCAATTCCACGGGTGACGAGTACCATCAACATACCTATGGCCAAGATACCAGCTATGGCATTATTTTTTAACATATCATTCAATGCTTTTGCCGTAAGCAGTTGGGGTGTTAATTGAGACGCTAGGATTAACAAAACAACACATGCCATTATTAATCCGAACGATCTGTTTTTCACAATACTTTTTGCAACATCTTTCGCTGAAAAATGTGCATTTGTTTTGATTGATTCTGCTTTATTCGTCATAATTCATCTCCTGTTTTATTTGTCCGCATTGTAATCCGGAAGCGCCGACGCTAGGATTTGTTCTTGCTCTAGGTTGATATTATCAAATATACTCGATACCCTTCCTTCTCGCATGACAATAACACGATCTGCCATTCCTAAGACTTCCGGCATCTCAGAAGATACCATGATAATGGCATACCCTTTTGCCGCGAGTTCATTCATTACTTCATAGATAGCATACTTAGCACCGACATCAACCCCTTTGGTCGGTTCATCAAGAATCAAGATTTTGATATCATTGACCAACAGCTTTCCAAAAACCACTTTTTGTTGATTTCCACCGGATAGGGTTGAAGGATTGTCGTATAGGCTTCCCGCCTTTAGCTCCATCCGTTCAGCGATATCAATCACTTTTTTCTCTTCCTCTTTTTCATCCATCCAACCAAACTTTGAAAACATATCCAGGTTTACCAAGGTCGTATTTTTGATGATGTCCATATCCAAAATTAAGCCATGCAGATGTCTGTCTTCGGGTAGATATCCGATTCCGTTTTTGTAGGCTTCATTGGGGTTATGATTTTTCACCCGTTGATTCTCCACATAGATTTCACCTGAGTCAAGCGTCATGGCTCCGATAATGCTTTGGCACACTTCTGTCCGCCCAGCTCCAACAAGTCCGGTCAGCGCCACTATCTCTCCGCGTCGAACATCAAAACTTATATCTCGAAAATATCCCATCTTAGATAGATTCGCCACGCGAAAGGCTTCCTCTCCAATCTTAGCCGCCTTTGGGGGATACATCTGTGTCAACTCACGTCCCACCATAGCTTTGATCAACTCCGATTGCGATATCTTATCGATATCCCAGCATCCGATATATTGTGAATCTCGATAGACCGTCACACGATTAGCCAAGCGAAAAACATCTTCAAACTTGTGCGAAATCAAGATAATCGATACACCATCATCACGTAGCTTTTCAGCAATACGGTACAACTCTTCACATTCTACCTTGGTCAAAGATGCTGTCGGCTCGTCCATAATTAAAATTCGAGCATTCGCCGATAAGGCTTTTGCAATCTCAACAAGCTGTTGCTTAGCTACACTTAAATCGCCCATCATCGTTTTGGCGTCAATATCACCACCGATGTCATCCAATAATTTTTGCGCCTCTGTATTCATGGTTTTCCAGTCATACATATTAAACTTGTTCATCCGTTCTCTTCCCATGAAGATGTTCTCTGTCACACTTAAGTGAGGAAAAGCGGTTACATGTTGATAGATTGCTGCAATTCCTAGTTCGCTTCCCATCTTGGGATCTTCAACAACCACCTTTTTACCATCCAGATAAATCTCGCCTTCGCTGGGTTGGTGCACTCCGGTGATTACCTTAATCGTTGTAGACTTTCCTGCACCATTTTCACCCATCAATCCGTGAATCTCACCTTGTCTAAGCTCTAAGTTGACGCCGCGTAGTGCCTGCACGCCACCAAAGTTTTTAGAAATGTTTTTCAACTCTAAAATCGCCATATCTCTTGCCAACTCCTACACTGTATTTGCGTGAACACTTTGCTCACATTGAATGTTCGCTTTGTTATGATTGTGTTCGATTGCTTTCATCTGTTTACATCCTACAACTTTTCCAAGGCATTGTCAATACTTTTATGCATTTTTATGTTCGATTGAGTTCATTGATTGTTCTTCTCTTGTCGATTTTGTTCAGTTATATCACATTATCAGGAAGATATGTTGTTCATGGAAGTACTTTTCCCATTACACAAAAAAAATAGCCCTAAGGCTATTCTCATTAATATGCGTATTATGTATTTTTTACCAATCTTGTAACGCTTTAACAAGATTATGTACAGATAAATCTTTGCGCTGGATTTCTTGCTTGATTTTTCCGGCTTCGATAACTAAGACTCGGTCACAAAGGCCTGCGATTTCTTCAAGATCATTACTAATTAATATAATTCCCGCCCCTGTCTCAGCCAAGTCAGTAAAAATATTATATATATCTACTTTTGAAGAATTGTCCACATTGGCCGTCGGCTTATTAAAAATAAAGACGCGTGACTTACTGAAAAACCACTTTGCCAGCAAGATTTTTTGCTTATTACCTGCACTCATGTTTTCCATAAGATAATCGACCCCTGCATTGGAGACGTTTAACAATTCAAGATAGTACTTAGAAATTAATTGTTTGGCACTTCGACTCAACTTACGTACACGAGGTACATTGGCCGAGACAATATTATCCATAACTGAATCATCAATGAACATACCTTCATTGGCACTTCCAAGGTAACAAATCCCCGCCTCAACGGCATGGGTCGTCGTACGAATCCTTTTCTCCGATCCCTCCACTTTTATGTGCCCTTCAAAATCAATGACACCAAAAAGGGCTTTTCCAATTGACGACTTATATGCACCACGAAGTCCCACAATTCCAAGCATCTCACCTTTTCTAAGCTCAAAATCAATCCTGTGAATATGGTCTGTCGTCAGTCCACGTACACTTAGTATCTCTTCCCCAAAAGCAATGCGGCGCTTGGGATACTTGTGGACATCCTTTTCCGCAAATTCCAACATTCCTTCTAGAATGGTCTCCTCTGCCTCTTGTATCGCAACTATTTTACCATCCCGCATTGTAACAACCTGGTCAACTACTTGAAAAAGTTCATCCAAGCGATGCGAAGAGTAAATCGTTATCCGTTCATCTGTCATATATTTTTTGACCATAGTATTAAGAAACTGCACTTGATTCAAATCCAGCAAGGTCAAAGGTTCATCAATAATAAGGACATCCGGCTCTTTTGAGAGGGCAATAACCACTTCAAGCAGCTTTTGCGTTGCCATTTTTAATTCCCGAACATGAACCAATGGATCGATGTCCAATCCAAAGGCTTGAAGTATTTCTCCTGTTTTTCTTTTGGCTTGCTTCCAATCGATTCTTTTTAGTCCTAAAATAGATTGTCTCGGCTCACGATTCAAATACATGTTCTCATATACTGTCATATCCTGAAACAATCCATTTTCGTGACACACCATCTCTACCCTCAAGTCATGGGTGACCTGCCCAACATCTGGCTCTATCGTTTTGTTGATGATTTTTAACAACGTCGTCTTGCCTACACCATTTGTCCCTGTGACACCATAAATATTGCCCAGGTCAAACACAGCATTTTCAATGTTCAAAACCACATTATGATGATATGCTTTTTTCACATTTTCAATTAAAATACCTTTTCCACTCATACACTTCTCCTGCGATTAGTTCAACATTGACGTGTGCACCTTAATATTGTTCTCAAAATAAAACGCTTTGAAATCTTCCGGCATCTCTTTGTCCGATACAATGGTCATAATGGACTGTAGCGGCGCCATCTTGACAAGCCCACGTCGATGATATCGGTCACTTGGGACAACCAATATAATATCTCTAGAAACCTGATGAAGCTTCTTATACAGACGGACTTCATTTTTTTCATTGACGGTATACCCATACTGCAAGTCAACACCATCCGCTGTAATGAAAGCTTTTTCAATAAGCAGTTCATCGAGTTGGTCAAACTCTACAACATTGCCGCTGACCATATCAATCTCGCCACCCAGCATAACTAACTTATGATCTGTTTGCTTATATACAAACATTGCAATCTCCACATTATTGGTAACAATAATCATATCCTTGGCATCCACAAGACATTTTACTAACTCAAGCCCCATCCCGCTACCACCAATAAAAACCGTATCTCCAGGTTCTATAGTCTTAGCAGCAACTCCAGTAATACGTTGAAAGCATTGATTTTCATCATTGCTCTCTTCATCTATTTTATATTTTTTTTCATCTAAAGTCGCCCCACTCTTTTCAATGAGGATGGCGCCACCGTAAGTTTTTTCAACAAGCCCTTCTTTTTCCAATTTGTCTAAATCCCTACGAATAGTTACTTCTGAGACATCAAGCTCTTTGCTCAAATATGCTACTTCAACTGATTTCTTCTCTTTAACAAGCTCCCTTATCGCTTGCAGTCTTTCGATACCAAACATTTTATCACCTATATTTCTTTGTCTATTTTACGTCTTCCCCTATGTTCCGAATAATACTGAACAAATATATTTACAAGTAGTATTACACCCATAATTGCATTCATCAAATTTGAATCCACATAAGCTAAGTTCATCAAACGCAGGACAACACTCATGATAACAATGGCAATCAAAACCCCTTTGACCGTCCCTTTGCCACCTTTAATGTCAACACCTCCTAAACTTACAATCACCAAGCCATTTAATAAATAAGTCTCCCCATAGTCAACCCGTATCGAATTGTAACGCGCCGACATAATCATCGCTGTAATCCCAGCTATACATCCTGCCACAACATATGCCACAAAAACGATTTTTTTCACATTAATTCCTGAGTATATTGCCGCTTCTTTGTTCTTTCCGATTCGATACAGCTGTTTACCAAAGGCGCTCATATTAAGCCACCAGCTAACCGCACCAGCGACAAGAATAAACACAATCAGCGGCGCTGGTATCCCTAGGAGCTTTCCACTGCCGATATGTGTAAACGCTAAGGGAAACGATGTAATTGCACCACCTTTGGTAATATTAAGCGCCGCTCCTCGAAAGAGCATCATCGTGCCTAGCGTTGTTAATATGGGCGAGACTTCTAGATAGCTCACAATAGCACCATTAAGCGCTCCTGTCAATGCCCCGACTACGACCATAACTAAAATGCCAATCATTACCGAAAAAAATCCAAGTTCTCTAAAGTAATTCATGGATAACGCTCCGATAATTCCTGCCAAAGTTGTCATGGAGACAATCGATAAATTCATGCCACAGACAATTAATGTAACCATTAACGCAATGGAGATTAGTCCATATTCCGGTAATTGATTCGCCATGATAAGGAGTGTCTTAACGGATAAGAACTCTCGACCAAATATCATCGTCCCCAGCAATATAATCCCTGCAAGAATCCCTAGCAACTTTTTTTCGTATGTATTTAGCATTAAGACTCACCTACTTTAATATATCTTTTCTTGATGCGATTTTTAAGAACGCCATAGGCAATCACCAAGATAATAATACCACCAATCATCATGTCATGCCAAAAAACCGGAATACGTGCAAAAACCAGACCACTTCGAAGGATAACGATAAACAAACTGGCCACAAGCGTTCCAAACACTGTTCCATAGCCGCCAAGAATATTGAGTCCACCCAAAATAACAATAAGAATCAGCTCAAACTCGATGTTCATATATGCATCGACACTTGTTTGGTTAAATGTAATCAAGTGAATGGCAGCACTTATTCCTGCACTTAAGCCACTAAATCCATGGGCTTTAATTGTAGATGCCGCTTCCACATAACCTTTTTGAAGCGCCAACTTACGATCACCACCAAAAGCATATAGACTACGTCCAAAGCGCGTGTGTCTCAATACATAATATGTGAGTAGTATCATAACAAGGACGCTTGCGCTTTCAATCAAGCCATTATACTCTTGTATCGTGTAGCTTTCCCCTGCAACAAACTGTCCCAAGACTTTTTGATGGATAAATTTGGATATGCCATAAAAAATATGCATCGTTGCAAGGGTCACAACCACTGAGGAAACTTGAAACTTTGCAATAAGGCTACCATTAAACATTCCTATAACACTTCCAATCAGTGCGCCTAAAACTATCACTAGAGGAATCGGAAGGAACACACTTGTACTAATAAGCGAGAGAAAAACACTGGTCAAGGCTATTATACCACCGATAGACAAGTCAAAGTTTCCTTTAATCATCAACGGCAACACGCCAAGTGCGCAGATAAAATACACACTGTTAACCCCGATAAGTTCCAATAAATACGTCGGATTGGCAAAGTTAACATTTGACGAGGATATTCCAACCCATAATATGATTGTAATAAATAAAATATAGCTTTCCCGTTTTTTTAACAGTTTTTTCATGTCCATATGAACCACCATTCTCTTTAAAAGTCATAATCATCTACATTGTCTGCGTTAAAGTCTAACGGTTCCCCCATAATCACCGTCCTATCTGCTTCAATATAGTCTACTGGTCCGATCTCACCATACGATGCTCCATCTTTGATCTGTTGACCTTCTATTAATGTATGAATGACTTCGACAGTTAGACGACCTAAATGATATGGATTCCACAAGGTCACTAGATGTACCGACCCTTCCTTAAGATAGCTGCGCATATCATTTGGAAGTGCTAATGCATAAAGCTTCACTTCATCTTTTGTCCCTAGTACTTTCATTGCCTGAGCCGCTCCCGGTCCGGCTTCTGTCGACATCGCTATAATACCATCTAGTTCCGGATAGGCTTGAATGAGATTTCTCGTGTGGGCATAAGCTTTTTGCTGATCTTCATCCGTTGGGATAATCGTCAGTAAATTTAACTTCGGGTATTGCTTCGCTTGATATTCTTGCATCCAATGAATCCATGTATTTTGGTTGTCTGCAGTCATTGATGCTGTCAATATAGCATAATTGCCTTCTTCTCCCACAAGCTTGACCGCTTCATCGATAATATGGATTGCCAAATCTTTTGCCGAGACCTGATTGACAAAGACATCCCTACTATCACGGACTGAATCCGCGTCAAACGTAACAACAATAATTCCCTGCTCCCTAGCTTCTTCTAGAACAACTTTTACCGCATCCGGGTCTACCGGTGCAATGGCGATGACATCCACTCCATCATAAATCATATCTTGAACAATGTTGACTTGAGACGCAGCGTCTGCTGAAGAAGGCCCTCGATAAATCAGCTCCATCCCATATTGATCAGCAACTTCTTTGGCCCCTTCGGCGCATTGATCAAAATAAGAGATGCCGCTAACCTTGGGAATCATACCGATACGGATTGTATCTGACGTTCTTGGCTCATCTATGGAACGCTCTTTACACCCTGTAATCACAAACAAAAGCAAAAGAATATATATCACTGCATACTTCAACCTTTTTTTGCCTTTCATTGTCTAACCACCTTAAAATTCTGTCTTTTGCATTTTCGCAACCGTACACAAACGATACGAATCGAAAATTCAATCCTTTTCATTGTACTGTATTTTTTTTAAATACACAAGAACTCTTAACAAAATTAAGGATAAATCCGTCGTCTTTTTTGTACTAATGTCATAATCACAGGAATACACAACAACTGCAATATAATCCCCGGAATCGCATTAAGCAACGCACCACTTAAAAACATCTGTAATGAAAACGCTCCTTTTGCCGATAGTCCCAACAAAACGACTTGAACGATCCCCCACACCAAGCGTCCTGCAATCATCGCTACAATAAGCGCCACGTATGTCCATCCGATTTTTTTTGGAAGATATCCATAGACAAGACCAATGACAACGCCATAGGTCATCAATTCAAAGGCCATAGCAATCGCCACCGGAAACATCGGCGGCATGCTAAAGACCATTGAACGAAAGATAGGAAGTATAAAACCTACGATTCCTCCGTATTTCCACCCGCAAATCAATCCACAAAGCAATACAGGAAAATGCATCGGCAAGAACATATTACCCATCTGTGGAATCTGCGCTGTTAAAAAAGGTAAAACCATTCCAAGAGCAAGCATAAGACCTGCTAATACCAAATTCGTTATCGTATTTTTTTTCATCGTTGTTCTCCTTTATTCGTTGTTTTTTTTAACCCTCTATACAATAGCACTTCGTGTTTGCTTTAAGTCAACATTTTTCTGTATTTTTCGCTACAATAACGGTTTTACTCTTTACGTTTTTATGTTATCCTAGGATTTTAGGATTAATCAGCAACGATTAGGAGGAACTATGTCAAAATTATTACTCATCATACTTGTACAACTTGCTTATGTCCCCATGCTAACCCTTCGAACCATTAGTATGGTCAAGAACCTAAAATTCTTTACCGCTTTTTTTGGCTTTTTGGAAGCCTTAATCTACATCTTCGGTCTAAGTATTGTCCTTTCTGGAGAGCAAAGCTATCTTGAAATGGTTATATACTCTGTCGGTTTCACTCTGGGTCTTATCGTTGGCATCTATGTCGAACAAAAACTTGCGATTGGGTTTATTGATGTACATGTCAATATCAACCATGAGAACGAAGCTATGGTTGAGACGCTTCGTGAAAAAGGTTTTGGCGTCACTGTTTTTTCCGGAAAAGGGCGTCTTGGTACCAGACACCGCCTAGACATCTTAACCCAGCGTAAAAAAGAAAAAGAGTTGATGGACATTATCTATGACTTTGAACCTGAGGCATTTGTAATCTCTTATGAGCCCAAAACGTTTAAGGGCGGTTACCTCACAGAGATTATGAAAAAACGCCTGCGTAAAAATCTCAACATAAAAAAAGCACCTGCTCCAGATCATACTCCACTCGTTCAAAGTGTTGTAGAAGAAATTACTGAAGAGGCGCAACAACTAAAAAATAATTGGTAAGCATCTTATGTGTAGCTGAAGTATTGGTCTATAACGTTCCTTTTAAGCCAATCGCTTCAGCTTCTTTTTGCATACCGGCAATGGTTTCTTGGATAATATCATCGAGCTCTACACCTAACACGTCACATCCGTTGAGAATAACCTCACGATTTACCCCAGATGCAAATGAAGCTGTCTTAAATTTTTTCTTGACAGACTTTAGTTTTAAATCAAGAACACTTTTTGAAGGACGCATGAGGCAAGTCGCGTTAATCAACCCGGTCAACTCGTCTATTGTGTACAAGATTTTTTCCATTGTATGTTCTGGCTTCACTTTAGAGCATATACCATACCCATGACTGCATATTGCATGAATATACTCTTGCGGATACCCATGTTCCGTGAGAATTTCAATGACTTTTTCACAATGTTGCTCTGGATATTGTTCATAATCCAAGTCATGCAACAATCCGATAATTCCCCATTTTTCTACATCTTCTCCTTCTTTTTCTGCAAAATGACGCATAACAGCCTCAACAGCTAAGGCATGCTGTTGCAACGCTTGTGTCTTTGTATATGTTGTTAACAGTTCCCATGCTTTTTCTCTTGTTATATCCACAATGCTCTCTCCTTTATGTGTATAAATATTATTTTGAATCGATTATCGTCCATCCTCATTTAGCAGCTGTCTTGATTTTGTTTTGCGAAGAATCTCTGCGTACTTCGTTCCTAAGCGTTCCAAATCAACTGGTTTAAGTATTAATCCAGCTATTCCCATCGCTTTGATTTCATGCAGTGTCACACTATAATCTGTTGCTGTCATCGCAATAATGACAGGAAGTTCTTGACGCTTTTTAACCGCTTCGACCATCTCATAACCATTTAACTTGGGTAATTCAATATCTAAAAGCACTAAATCGTAAGAATTATGCACAATCTTATCAAGTCCTTCACGACCATCAATGGCAACATCAACATTAATCCCCAACGATAAAAACTGGTTTTCCATAACTCGGCGTACAATCCGACTATCTTCAACAATCAGTATTCGATTTAAGTGTCCCTGTCGATGTATCCGTTCTAATAGATGGTGCCGATTATCATCAGGTTCTGTATCTGAATATGTCTGCGCTATATTTCTAAATGTACGTTCAAGACCGACGGCGCAATCAACAATACATGGATCAAAGTGCGTTCCTCGCTCAGTAATAATAATATCCATCGCTTCATCATGCGTCATGGCCACCTTATATATACGTTCTGAAACCAGCGCATCATATACATCTGCTACTGCCATCAGTCGCCCTACAAGAGGAATCTCTTCTCCTTTAAGCCCTCTAGGGTAGCCGGTTCCGTCATAACGCTCATGATGGGTATAAGCAACTTCGGCCGCATAGTTTAAAAAGTCATTATTTTTTAGTTTACTGCCAACTTTATTAATTGCCTCATATCCAAGTGTGGTATGACGCTTCATCTCTTCATATTCTTCTTCTGTCAGTCGTCCGGGTTTAAGTAAAATCTCATCCCGTATTCCAATTTTTCCAATATCATGTAGCGGAACCGACATATAGATGGCTTCTATATTTTCCGGTGTCAATTCATCGACAAAAAAACCTTGACGCTTTAAGGTAATCGCCAACGCTTTGACATAATTTTGTGTACGTTTGATATGTTCACCGGTTTCAGGGTCTCTATATTCTGTTAAGGAAGCTAAGCTAGAGATCATCACCGACTGAACCGCCTGTAAGTCCTGGGTATTATCCAGCAATCTTTGATTTTTAAGCATATTAAGCGCATTACGAATCTCAATATGCATAACCCCTTTATGAAAAGGAGCTTGAATAATCCCCATCAAATCCAGCTTACTTAGCTCTTGATAAAGCGCTTCATCTTTTGCTTTACTAAGTACAACAATTGGTGTCGAACGTGTAAGCACGGATTTTTTTATGATTTGAATGACTTTAATATATGGATCTTCAAGTGAATTAATCTCAACCATAAACAAATAGGGCTTTATGTGGATTAATGCATGAAAAAATTCTTCATAGTCATCAATACTTAGATCCAGCAGATTCAGCTCATCAAAAACGTCAAGCACTTTCTTCTTGGCTTCATTGTCTTGAATATGTGTTATAACATTTTTACTTTCCATAGGATCACTCCATTCACTTCTTTATTATACATGTTTCTATCGATGAATTCACTATTTTTCTTCTATACTTATAGCATTTCCTAACGTATTAGCGTATAATTGAAATATGTTCATAGTTTTGTGCACAGAGGGGTGACATGTATGAAGCAAAAAACGCAATCGGTTATTAAGACATTAAATATTTCCTATTTAATTCTTTCAATTTCAACCTTGATTATTGTTAGTTCCGTCTTGATTTTTGCTTGGACAACATCTAATAATCAATTAATTGACACGCTTCAACACGAAGCACAATCCAATCTATTAGAAGAAGTCGAAGAAGTTCTAACTAGTCCTGTTCATATCATTAAATTTGGACAAACACTTTTAAATACTGAGGCTATTGATATTACGGATAGTGCACAGCGCGATCCTTATTTTGTTAGCGCTTTAGATATCGCTCCTGACCATATCTATAGTTATTCTATGGGTACACCTGACGGTTATTACTATGGAGCTCGACGCGGAGAAAACGGTTCTATCGAAATCATGTTGGCTGATGAATCAACAGATTTTCATTCCATCTATTATGGTATTGATACCACTTATAATCGCGGCGAAAAAATCCTGACCAATCCTGTGTTTGACCCTAGATCCCGCCCATGGTACACCGAGGCTTTAAATCAAAACAATTCTTCTCTTGTTTTTTCTCCTATATACAAACATTTTGTTATGGATGATTTGGCGCTATCTATTTCTGCGCCTGTCTTTGATGATGCACATAATTTATTAGGTGTCCTTGGTGCCCACTTTACCCTTAATCGCCTCAATGAACAAATGCATACCTATGCAACTATATACAAAGGTGACAGCTATATTATCGAAGCAGACTCCGAACTTGTCATCGCCAACTCTTTAGGGCTTGCCAATTATAAGATGTCTAGCAATTATTTTGAACGTATTCCTTTTTCCAGTCTAGGAAGTCAAGAAGCTATTGATGCTCTTAACCACTATAAGCAAACCGGTGAAGGCAACTATGTTGCCAACGCTTGGCCACAGGAGACTTTTTTACGCATCGTCCCCTATTCGTCTTATGGATTGGACTGGTTAATTGTCATTGAAATTCCTACCCACCCTATCATAAAGACATACTATACGACTATTTTGGTTGCTCTTATTCTTATTTTGATATTGGCTGTTTTTTCAAGCTATGCCTGGAGCAAACGCAACAAAAAAGTATTGCAACCTATTATTGAGCTTACCAATATAACCCAAGCGTACTCTGAAGGCAATCACAATCTACGCGTATACTCCTATCAGGACAATGAGTTTGGTCGTCTTGCCAAAGGGTTTAACCAGATGGCCGATACGATTAGCACTCAAATGGAAACTTTAGAAGAAAAAGTAGCGAAGCGCACTCAAGCGCTACAAAAGTTAAACAAATCTTTGCTGGACCAGCAAAATACCATCGTCTATCTAAGTTATCACGATCAATTAACCGGACTTTATAATCGTCGTTACTTTGAAGAAACACTAAAACGTTTGGACAATTCACATAATCTACCTATAAGTCTGGTCATGATTGATATGAATGGTTTAAAACTGATTAACGATGCTTTTGGACATGCTATTGGAGATAGTTATCTGAAAAAGCTTGCCGAGATTATACGCCATCATCTGCGTACAAGCGATGTCGCCGCCCGTTATGGCGGAGACGAATTCATTATTATTCTTCCAAAAACCAATACGCTCGAAGCTAAACTTGTCCTTAAGCGCCTATATGACTCCATTGAAAAACCAGATGTTGGTATTGTCCCACTGTCCATTTCCTATGGAATCAAAACGAAAAATATGCCTAGCGAATCCATTATAGAGATTTTGAATACTTCTGATGAAACCATGTACACCAAAAAATTAACAGAATCTCAGGTTTTTCGTTCGTTAGCTATAGAGAAAATATTAAACCACCTAAAAGAACACTTTCCCTTGGAGCATCAACATGCACTTGATGTTCAAAAGTATAGTATCGCGTTTGCCACGTACTTAAATCTTGATACAATCAATATCGAACATCTTCACCATGCAGCGTATATGCACGATATTGGAAAGGTATCTTTTCCTCGCGAACTTGTTGAAAAGCCTATCCACGCATTGACCCCTGAGGAATTTGATGTCGTTGCTCGTCATACCGAAATAGGCTATCGTATTTTAAACGCTGCCAGCGAGACCCAAGCTTATGCAGAAATCGTTTTAGAGCATCATGAAAATTGGAACAGCGAAGGCTATCCTAAGGGATTAAAGGGTACAGAAATCTTAATTGAAGCGCGCATTTTACATATTGTTGAAAACTATGTAACCTTTGTCAATGATTTTCAATCTGACGAAGAAGATTTTGATACTACACTCGCCTTTTTACACAAACAAAAAGGGGCCGAACTCGACCCCGAACTTGTTGATGCCTTTATTAACTTTCTTAAACAAAACCCTCACGCATAAGTGCCTTATATGACTTTAATTTCTAGACCTGCAAACACCAAGTCATGGTCAATAATCAGATCCGGCACACGTTTTTCATATGTCATGGTCATGTTTTCAATACCTGACAATTTTAACTTACCGTTGGTTTCAACATACCACTCTTCCGGCACAAGTACCTTGACTCCAGCATAGGAAGCCATGAGCTCTAATACATAGGGCTCTCTTCGTGTTTTTGCCTGCGTATAATCTAGGGTTGTGTCTGAGAACATAGCTCCAAGGCTAATAATCTCTGGCTGTTTTGACATATCAACACTTTTCTCCCCAAATGTTGATATAAGTTCGTAACTACTCGCTAATCCTATGGCTTTTTTGATTCGAGTAAGAAGAAAAACCATGTTCGCTACACCTAGCACCAGCAAAATATAACTTACGACTTTTCCAAGTTTTTTCATATCACTCATCTCTCCTTTACCTTTTAAATCATCCTTATAACTTTTCAGCAATATTTAAAATCATTCGTTGTGTTTCCATAATGGACAAACATGGATCAGTAATCGATTTTCCATAAACTCCACCGTCAATTTTTTGACTTCCACCTTCAATATAACTTTCAACCATGATTCCTTTGACATATTGTTTTAAATCTGAATCATAACTTCGATTTCGCATGATTGCATCAGCAATACGAGGCTGTTGTTGAAACTGTTTATTGGAATTGGAGTGGTTAACATCTACGATGATACTTGGATACTTAAGATCGCGCTCCAAATACTGCTCAATCAAATATTTTAAATCCTCAAAGTGGTAATTTGGAATATTGCGTCCATATTGATTCACAAATCCACGCATGATGGCATGTGCAAAAGGGTTCCCTTCGGTTCTAACCTCTTGACCTCGATAGATAAAGTTATGTCCAATCTGAGCTGCTCTGATAGCATTGAGCATAACGGACGTATCTCCACTTGTAGGGTTTTTCATACCTGCCGGAATATCAATGCCACTTGCCGTAACTCTATGTTGTTGATTTTCTACACTTCGAGCGCCTACAGCCACATAACTTAATATGTCATCAAGATATTCATGGTTATCCGGGTAGAGCATCTCATCTGCACTCGACATACCAGTAAGCTCTCCTGCTTTTACATGCATTGCACGCATTGCTTTAATTCCAGCTTCCATATCCGCTTTTTCCAATGGATCTGGCTGATGAAGCATTCCTTTATACCCTTCTCCTGTTGTTCGTGGTTTATTTGTATATATTCTTGGAATAATCAGAATCTTTTCTTCTACTTGTTCTTGTATTTTATATAATCGCTCAATATAATCTAAGACTGATTTTTCATTATCTGCAGAGCATGGTCCGACAATCATTAAAAACTTGTCTGATTTGCCTCTAAATATATCTTGTATTTCTTTATCTCTCTCAATCTTTGCTTGAACAAAAGCTTTAGATACCGGGAGTTGCATCTTAATCTCTTCCGGCGATTGAATGTTTTGAACAAATTTAAAACTCATGTGTGTCCTCCTTGATATGGTGCTACATCTTCCATAGTTTCTGCCTTTCAACCTATTATACTCTTGAATGCTTAGATATTCAAATCTTTTTGAAAGGGTGAAGGTACCACCGATTTATCTAGCAGGTCTTGCATCCACTACTTCCGGCTCTACTGCTCGCGTAAAAAACAATGCAGCTGCATATCGAAGTGTTACATAAAAAACTGCAAAAGTACACACTGCCATTTGTATCTTCCCTATATATCCAATCCACCCAAGACCGGTCTGTGCTCTGCTTATATAGTTAAAATACTGCATCGTTGATGTCGCACCGATAACTAAAGGAAATGTATATGCAGAGTAACTTGGATAGAACTTCAATCGATATAATCGAAGCAATTGTACCCATGCAAAGAGCGTGGTTAAAATACCAATGCCCCACAAAACAGTCAATAGCATGTTTGACCATTGAAGCCCCAATTGTACATAGCCGACAACTAATAGATTTGCAGGCGCTGCAAAGATAATAATCAAAGGCTTTAAAGGTTCTTTTTGTATCGGGTATTTTATATAGCGCCAAAAAACTATCGGAATTAATATGCCATAGCTTACCAGTCCAAAAATAAAGGCACCAACACCAACAACGTCCATATGAAATGCTTTTGCTGTTACACTGGCACACACGATACCCACATAAGTTACAAAATAACTTGCATATACATTTTTAATATTCCAGGGAACAAGGTATTTTATTGAAAAGGCGATGATGATACCAATATTTAACGTTAGCCCCAGCGCCCATAGCACCATGGCAACAATTCCTACATAGGGTTTTGCATAAACCGAAAGTAGCATCATCCCCATTGGCAATGTTGCCATAACACTTGCCACCGGAAGTATCCCGAATGCTTTTTTGATTGAATTGGGTAGAATAATCATCTTAAGAATAAGAACAACAAGAATAAAGCTTGCAAGTATTGCACACACAAGCTTTGCATTTGAGCCAATGGGCTTTGCCAGTAGATTTCCAAGCGCCGCATATGCCAGCATCAATCCTGCAATTGGATACGGCACTTTTTCTAAGAATCTTCTCATACTAAGGGCCTCATTTCTCTGGCATATTCCCAATGGTTTAAAATGATTTCTGCAGTTTTTGCCGCCATCTCCCCTGTAAAGGCAACACATTGACTTTTATGTTCGCCACTAGCCATATCCATTCCTTTTGTTAGAACACTGCAACATAACACTTTGTGATTGGCTTTAAAATGAGCCTGAAGTTCATTAGCAAGCTCAAGTGTTTTCACACTCAACGGATCTGCTGGCGAAGACCCTGTTGTGCGTCCAAAGACAAGCCCCAAAGAAAGGACACCTCCGGATACTGCACCACAGGTACATTTTGATTTTCCAATACCGACCGGAAATCCGGATGCCATGGCAATCACTTCTTCTGGTACATCCAGTTCAAAATTACTGCGAATAGATGAAATCACTGCCTCTGAGCAATAGAACTTACCTTCTCTAAAAAGATTTTCTGCATCTTCTCTTACTTTTTCAACACTAACTTGATTTGTCATACTTAATCGTCCTCCTTTTTTTTGAGTGCACCTGCAATCGATGCGTCTAATTCATGACATCATGTAATTATATCAAAAAAAAGGAAAACTATATATACTTATTTTAATGCTTTTGCAGATATATGATTTTTCATATTCATTCGAATACACTCTCTTTGTTCATGTGTCGCCGGTGCATTTTGAGATAGTTCTAGTGCCCAAATCACCGCGCCAACCATAGGAACGACATCTAAGATACGCGGCTTAATTGCATACCCTGAATATTTATGTACATTCTCAATAAAAGTCTCTAACATTAATGGATTTTTTACTTTCGTCCAAAGCGATCCCGCTAAAACAACATCCGGTTCTTTTTTAAACGCCAGGTGTTGAATACATCCTGATACCGACTTCGCCATCTCTAGGGCCGCCTTTTTGACAATATCTGCGGCTATCTTATCACCTTCTAGTGCGGATTCCATCAATATGGTCACAATCATCTTATCTTGATCGCGACATTGAATGAACTTATGATAGATGCGTTCTAAAAGGTCTTGCGCCGTATCTGCTTCCATTACTTTCATGATACGCTCAACCATAACCGTATACTCTCCACAGCGTTCGTAGTAGTTATAGACTGAATTAACTGCAAGGGTGGATAAAAATCCACCACCTGCATAATCCCCTGTTACCATTCCTATTCCACCAACCTGTAGGATATCCCCTTGCTCATTAATTCCACTGGCTACCGTTCCTGTTCCATTAATCGAGCAAATGCCTATTCCTGACGGGCACCCTGCTTTTATTCCAAGTACCGAGTCATTACTAACTACAAAATCAGCAAACCCTACCTTTTGGATACTTGCTTCAATAATTTTTCGCTGAGCCGGAGTATCAATTCCCGCTAATCCAAAAGCGGCTGTTACATCCGATGGGTTAATCCCATGCTTTTGCATTAAGTAGTCTAAGTCTTTAAGCATCAAGACTTCTGCCTCTTCAAACCCACCAGCTAGGCTTTCATGACTACGACTTGTTGTATGTAAGTAGTCTATGAGTTCCCCTTCTTTTGTAAACAAACCATAATCCGCTTTAGTTCCACCACCATCAACACCTAATAATAATTTCATCTCTATGCTTTCCCCTTTTATTGAAATTGACTCAAATATTTCTTATGTGCTTGCTTCATCTCTTCATAGCAGTCATACGCCTTTTGATAGTCTCCGACTAAAGGATGAATAAGTAGCGCTTTCATGGCTTCGCCGTCTGATCCGGTCAATGCTGCTTTAATCGTATGGCGCTCATATGCTTTGACACATTGCATCATTTCCTTTACATGGTCGTTATCAAATCCAGGAATCGCTATCGGCTTAACCGCATCCTTTCCAACCACACAAGCCATCTCCACCACATCATCATCCTCCATAAAACTTAGGGCGCCTTGATTACGTACATTAACCACATGAATGTCTTTTGTGTCGTTATAGATGGAATCCACTAACGATATAGCTGCTTCAGAGTATCTTGCACCTCCACGACTTTCTAATTCTTTGGGCTTTGTCTTGATTGTTTGCTTTTTATATAGCTCCAATAAGCTTTCTTCAATATCCATGCAAACTTCTCCACGGCACTTTTCCTCATGGCGAAGATGTTCCAGCTTTTCTTCTCTAAAGTAAAAATACTCTAAATAGGGTGATGGAATGGCTTCAATTGTTTGTATCAAATTCGTGCTAAAACCTTTTACAGGTATATTTTTCATACCTTTTCCATTAAACCCTTGTTCTAATACTTGAGGAAACAAATCCTTGTCTCCTTTTTTTATTCCTGTGATATAGCTTAAGTGATTAAGACCTAAGTATTCAATATCCAAGCCTTCTTCTCCTAGTCCTTCATGAACTTCAGAGAACATGTTAATGGGTACATTACATAAGCCAACCGTTTTGATTTTTGTATGATTTTGCAATGCTTCTGCAAGAATTCCTGATGGGTTGGAAAAATTAATTAACCATGCATCGGGGCACAGTTGCTCCATTTTTTTGGCGATATCTATCATGACAGGTATTGTTCTTAGTGCCTTGAAAAAACCGCCAATCCCTGTTGTCTCTTGTCCAATGAATCCATATTTTAGCGGAATCTGTTCATCAAGTACTCTTGCTGCTAGTTTTCCCACACGTATTTGTGCCAAGACAAAGTCCGCATCCTTTAATGCTTCATCAAGATCTTTTGTTTGTAGAACGTCAATATCAAGCTTGGCATTGTCAATCATTCGCTCACTAAGATTGCCCACAACCTCTAGCTTCGTCTCATCAATATCCATTAAAGCCAAGTGGGTAATTGGCAAGCTTTGCTTGCGCATAATCATCCCTTCAATAAGTTCAGGTGTATATGTACTTCCAGCGCCGATGATTGCTACTTTGAGTTTTTTCATTTTTCTTCTCCTTTTACTTTTGTATATATGAATTTGATTTGTTCTTGTCTAGGAATGTTCTCCTCAATTATTCTTGGTTGATTCTTTAATACAAAGTGCAGGTACCATTTTTGCATTTCCTGTCGGCTTTTCTTTTCCTTCTAAAAGTCGAAGGAGTTCGTCGACTGCTTTTTTTGCCATTTTTTCTGCCGGTTGCTTTATCGAGGTAATCTGTGGCTGATAATGGTTAGCCAAGATGCTATCATCATATCCAATGACACTCACATCTTGAGGCACCCTTAATCCACAATCTTTTAGTGCATTAATCGCACCAAGGGCAATATGATCATCAAAAGCAAAGACCGCTTCAGGAACCTGCTCTTTTTTTACCCATTCTTTAATTGTGTTGTATCCTGTCGGCTGGTCATAATGTCCATACTTTGTACAATAAGGCTCTGTCCTTGCATCCTTAAGCGCTTTTAGCGCCCCTTTATATCTATCTTGTGTCGAAGATGATGCTTTTTCTCCACCAATGAGTCCAATCTTTTTCAAACCTATATCCAGCAAGTACTTTGCTGCAATATATCCGCCTTCTTCGTTATCCGATAAAATCGAATAGCTTCCAAAATCGGCTGTCTGATTATCTATAATAAGATACGGTACTTTCTGTTCTTCCAGTACCTGAGCAAAAAGCTTTTCTTTAAACGGTGCCATGATAATTACTCCATCCACACGCTTTTGTTCTAGAAAAGCAATATTTTCCCGATCGTCTTCTTTACAAATGCTTAATGTCACTAGATATCCATTATTAAAAAATTCTCGATTCAACGCTTCAATGATGCTATCATAAAACCCGTCGCCTAAATCAGAAATCATAACCGCAATCACATTTGTCTTACCTGTGACAAGGGTTCTTGCTGCGGCACTTGGTACATAGCCCAGTGTCTTCATGGCGTCCATGACTTTTAGGCGATTTTCTTCCTTCACACTAGGATGATTACGAATTGCTTTTGACACGGTGACATAGGATAAGCCAGATTGTTTAACAATATCATTTATAGTAACTTTCATATTTCCTCCAAAACTATATACGTATATACTTTTAAGCAAATTATAACGGATGATGGACAAATTGTCAATCATCCACTATACATTTTCAATAGAGTTTCATGAAATAGTTACAATGTTTTATCAAGTACAAGCCCTTTTAAATCTTCTTTCATCAGCTGCATATCATCGATAATCTTGCTAATCTCTATTTGAGCCTGAGTTACATCTAACATATTATTAACAACTTCATTTTTATTATTTCTAATCTTTGTTTTTGAGTTGTCGTTGATTATCTCTAGATCTGTTTCTTCTTTTTCTTCCTCTTCTTGCTTTTCTTCTTGGGCTTTTTCTACTTTTTCTTGATTTTCTTTTGCTTCTTTTTCAATCTTTTCAACACCTTCATTAATAAGCATACTCATAATACTTTTATCCGTCAATTCAACAATATCTTCTGCGGCTTCTTGTGCATCTACCATTGGATGGCTTTTTAATTTTTGCCTTAAGATAGAATCAATGGCATGTGTTGATGTTTTTATGATTTCCTGATGCTCCATTTTTTGTTTTTTGTAAAGCTCTCGCGCTTCCTGATTGTCTATCGCCGCTTTTTGAAACTCCGACAATCCTTTTTCATTGAGTTGTTTTAGGCGCTCTATTTCATCTTCTGAAAAGAACTCCTGCATCTCTTCATCGTTATATCCATACTTCTTATAAATTCTTTCTTTGTTTAATAGCATCAAATCTTCAAATTCTTGGTCTCCCGGCTTTACATCAAACATCTCCATAAGCTCTTTTTGACGCAAATCAACCTCGTCAATTTCTTTGTTCAGACTTGCTATCTGATCTGATGATTGCTTAATATTTTCACGAAATGCACGCAACTGTTGGTCCACTTTCTTATCGGTTTCAAAGACTCCCTTAAGTACTTGCATTGCCTGATTGCGACCAAATTCGCGCCGATCATCCATCAAACTATTATTTAATACAGAGCGTCCTGCATAATAGACCGTCTCACCTTTGCTGTTGATTGCCGTTTGTCTAACCGCCTCATCCTTTGGCATTGTTTCTAAAAATGTTTTTGATGCATCAATTCTCATCGTTACCCCTCCATCTATTAAATACACTTCAGATGGCAATATTAAAAATCTAAACTATATTGTACATCCGAAATTGTTATACTATTGTTCTCTCGAAGATTGACAGATTCATATGTATAGGCACCCTTTTTCCCATGAATAATTCGGATATCCGGTCTTAACGGGAAACCTTTGGGAACACTATCTATGACAGCAATCTGACCTGTATTTAACTTCACAAGCGATCCTGTTGGATATGGATTGATTTTTTTTACAAAAATATTCACCAAGTTCATATCATAGTGACGCCCTGCGCCTCCCATAATGCCTTCGATTGCCTCAATGGCAGTCAAAGCTCTTCGATACGGGCGATCCGAAGTCATTGCGTCATAGACATCTGCAATACCTACAATTTGCGCCAATGGATGAATTCCCTCTTTGTCTACACGATTGGGATATCCTGACCCATCCAAATGTTCATGATGTTGCAGTGCAATGGATTTAACATATGCACTTAAAAAAGCTTGTCCTTTTAAATATTCATAGCCTTTTTTAGGATGCATGATGACTTCAATTTTTTCTTCTCGTGTCAATTCACCTTTTTTGTAGGTAATCCCTGAATCAATGAGCGCCATCCCAATATCATGAAATATAGCTCCCATAAAAACATGCTGAATCATCTCATTGGTCAGTCCGGCTTCCCAGCCTATAAGCACCGACAAAATAGCTGTGTTGATTGCAGAACTATATAAATAGTTGTCTACATTTTTGATGTCAATTGTTTCTAATTGTACCTCTTTAGCAGAACTCAATTCATAGATAATCTCTTCTGCCAGTTTTTTCAAAGGGTCCATAAATTCATATATGGATTTTGGCTTCCACTCTCCCTGCGCATCCTTGTAGCCGGCCGCACTAAATATATCTTTTACTAACATCATCGCTTGATGACGTAAGTGCGGGTCAACCACTTTTTCTATTTTGTTATCACTGTGCTCATCATAGATATACACTGTGAATATACTGTTCGCATTGATTTTCTCAATGAGACGCGGGCTTAATTTGGCACCTTCTTTTAAAAGTATACGCCCATCCAACGTATATAAGGTGTCTGCCAAGATTGCGTTTTCAGGTATAAACTCTGTTGGTACAATACGCATTTTTTATTTTCCCTTCTGTTATTCAAGTTAGCATTATTCGTCATTACAGATTATATATCGAAACAAACCCTCTATTTAACAAGTCCTTTCTCTAATATTTTACACACTTTTAGTAACGTACTACTATGATCAACTTCTGTTGCTGACGGATATTGATCTATGTGCATCGTTACCATTGTCAAAATGAATGCTGCTGTCTCGACATCAATGTCTTCACGAAATGTTGTATTTTGAATATACTTCAAAATAATCTGTTTGTAAAGGTCCATTGTTGCTGGAACCAGTTCAGATAGGATGATATTTTTTGTCTCTTGAGGAACTTCGTTTAAAAATCGTTGCTTTAATTCAAATATTCGCCTATCTCTAGCCTCAAATTCATATGCCTTATTCATAAGTTGCATCAACATCTTGGAAAAATCAAGCTCACCGTATTGATCTAGAGCTTCTAAAAGCATCTCTTTTTTATCTTTTCCTACATCATAAAATATGTATTTATACAGGTCATCTTTATTGTCAAAATATTGATAAAAACTACCCTTGGGTATCTTTGCAAGAGCAACGATTGCATCAATAGTTACAGCACTATAACGCTTCTTGGAAAATGCTGCTTTTGCACTTTCTATAATCCGCTCCTGTTTTTCTTGGGATAAATTAAAAAATGTATCTTTTGGCATGACTGTTCTCCTGTCTTTGAATTTTTTAGTACACAAAAAGCCCTAGAAGAATAAATACTATCGACATCAGAAAAACCGAAATAGTCAATCTCATCTTTTTCTTTGGATTATTAAGTGTATCCGAAGCAAAGCGCCGAAACTTTTCATAATTAAAAAGCAACGCCGATATCTTGATTAAGGTCAACGAAAGTACGGTAGCAATAATCCAGCTTCCACGCACCTCAAGGGAAACAACTTTATACCATGTTACCCCTACAAGAATGATTCCTCCCATCGCAAGACCATAAATCCACTTTGGCTTTTTTTTCGCATAGGCTCGCTGAAGTTCCCACCGATTCCAGCGTTCTCCTAATCCTACCATAAGAATACGTGTTATGATACCGACAAACGCCCATCCAAAACATAAATAACTAAAGTAATTAAACTCCATATCGCTCTCCTTTTTATATGACTAGCGGTCATGTGACTTATAGTCATATGTTATGCTTTTCCGCGCCTTCTGTCAATACCCTTAAGAAAAAAGCTCTAACAAAGGATTGATTTCCTTTGTTAGAGCGATATTAACACGTATGATTATATTTTTTTTCGTTAAGACTTTTTAATTAAACTCCTTATATCGTACTCCGTCTTTATCAATCTTTTGAATCAGACGCATCTCTTCGGCTGTCGGCATAGGAAGGGTATCTACATTATCTGTATCCACACGAAAACCTGTCTGAGCAACGACTTCTTCCATGGTTGTTAAGGGGCTAATAGCCTCAAGTTGTAGTCGTCCGTCTTGAAATTTAAACACAGCTAATGGGGTGATAATCCGATCAATATTGCCACGCGTCGTCACAAAGTTCACCTTCTCAACAAATGTTCTTGGATCATGCTTACTACGCCATATCAAGGCACGCTTGACTGTTGGTATCAAGACAGCACTTCCGGCTCCACCTGGAAGGCGAACTTTGGGTTTATGATAGTCGCCGATAACGGATGCGTTGACATTGCCATGAACATCAAACTGTACTCCTGACAAAAAAGCCACATCAAGCTCGCCTCGCATAGACAGGTCAAATATTTCTTCGAGTGGAAAAACCGCTTCCGAACGGGTATATTGCTCATGTCCTGCTGAAGAATAAGGTGAGAGTTGCTGTGCTAAGGGATTCACACCGCCTGGAATATTCAGATAACTCAGTTCTTTTGCATGCATAGCCTTAGCTAATAATATGGCTACCATCGGAAGCTGAGAAGATACTCCGTGAAACACTTTCTCATTATCCTTTAGTAAATGCGCAATGGTTACGACCATGATATCTGCCGGATGCATCTGTTGTTGTTGTTTTATTACCATGAAAATCCACCACCTTTGCCTTGATCTTGTCCACGATACTTGTCTAAATATGCCTCAAAACTACTTTCTTCTTTATCCGCCAAAAAATCTCGGATAACTTTATCTTGAACTTCATAATGTCCCGGCAAAGACCCTGGTGCACTTGCTTTTGGCATCAAAACAATGGCTTCCACCAAAAATCCAGGAATCGATACCTTATCTTGATTTAAGCGAATCTGCGCATTAGATATTATTTTTTCTGTTGATAGAATCACGCGTTTTGCCGCTCTTGACATTAATATATCATCAAACTTAGGTCCTTCAATAATGGCATTACCACTTTCATCACATGCATTAACATGGATAATGGCAACATCTGGACGAATTGCTTTAACGACCGTAATCTCTTCTCCACTAAAAGGGTCCGTCACTTTATCAAAGTAAGTATTCGCTTCAATGAGGTCACTAATTTGCAAGCCTCGCACCGGCATAAAAGGCACGCCAATCTTCGCTGCATTCAACGCACTAATAACTGTGTAACATGCATGTTCATTGCCTTGAACACGTCCACTTTCAACAGCTTTACGATAATAAGTAGCCAGTCCATATTCGGTTTCATAACTGATAAATCCTGCATCAACACTGGCAACACAACCGCCACGCACCAAGACATCCACATCATGTGCTCCTGCCGTTTTTACCAATTTAAGCGACACTTTTTTTTGGCGTACCACTTCGCGTACAAGTCCCATAGGCGCACGATGTAATACGTTTCCACCAATGGCTAACCAGCTTCCGTCTTCTATTGTTTCAATCGCTTTTGAACACGAGATTATTTTTTTCATAGTTCCTCCTATTTCATGGCATTGCAGGCAACATGCATCGCATCCCAAACTTCTGCAAATGGTGGTGCATAACCAAAATCAACCCAGCCCATCTCATCGACAGGAATTTTTGTATGAATAGCTAAGGCAAAAGTGTTGATTCTAAGCGCCGTTCCTGCATAACCTACGGCTTGCGCCCCAAGAATCGCCCGTGACTTGGCATCAACCACTAATTTAATCTTGATTGGCTGCGGATTTGGATAGTACGGCGCATGGTTTAACGCCTGAATGGTCACCGTTTTATAGTCAAAGTTCTCCATAATGGCTTCTGCCTCCGACAGTCCCGTCTTGGCTCCTTCCATATCGCACACTTTAATCATCGATGTACCTAATGCTTGAGTAAAGCTCGCTTTCTCTCCACAGATGATAGCGCCAGCCATTTTTCCTTGTTTATTGGCATTGGTTCCAAGGGGTATATAATTGTTACCATGCTTTTTGACTTGATGATAAATTGTTGCACAGTCTCCCGCTGCAAAAATATCGGATACATTGGTTTTCATCTCCGGGGTTATAATGACAGCTCCATTACGTGCACGCTCGACACTTGTATTTTCCAAAAAGCTCGTATTTGGGCGTACCCCAACACAGACTAAAACCAAGTCTGCCATATATTGATTTTTATCGGTATGTACATACACCTGTTGCTCATTGATAGGTTCTAGTCGTTCTACACGCTCATTACATCGAACGCATGCCCCTTGTTTTTTGAGTTCTCCCTCAAGTTCAAAGGCCATTTCTTTATCTAAATGCGGTAAAATCTGATTTTTAAATTCAATCAACGTGACATTTTTTTCTAATCCCAACGCGGCTTCCACTAGTTCAACACCTATAAATCCAGCGCCTATGATAACAACATTTTTCACGTTATTGTCTTTTATAATGTTCTTAATTACTTGACCATCATCAATCGTTGATAACGACTTAACCACCGGGTGATCTGTTCCTTCCCAATCCGGGATAATCGGACTGGCACCAGAGGCTATGAGCAGTTTATCAAAGTTATCTTCAAAAACAGCTCCCGTCGTTAGATTTTTTACCGTAATTTTTTTCGCTTTATCATCCACACGAATGACTTCATGGTATAGATGAATATCCATGCCCATTTTTTCAAATTGGGGCTTTGTACGTATAATCATTTTATTGGAGTCTACAATTTCATCGCCAACAAAATAGGGTAATCCACATGCACCATAGGAAAGAGTGCCTCCACGTTCATATACGACGACTTCTGAGTCGTAGCGCATTCGACGTATCTTACTTGCAGCACTCATTCCTGCCGCAACGCCTCCAATAATTATCGTTTTCATAGTGACACCTCCTATAGTCCTTTCATTAGTAATGCAACAAGTTCATCTTGACTAAATTGAACCGGGCTTGTGAGTCGACACGGATCTTCTAATGCTTTTTTTGCGATTAGATTCAAGTCCTCTTTTACTACACCAAGCTTCGATAACGAATCCGGTATGTTTAACTTTTTATTCATTTGCTTAATTTTCCCAATAACTCCATAGCTTGATATTGGCGCTTTAAGCGCTCTTCCAATTGCATCAAATCGTATTTTTCTATCCTTTTTTACTAAACCATCAATGACTATCGGTAGTAGCACTGCATTACACAGTCCATGTGGCAAGTGGTAACGTCCGCCAAGCTGATGGGCAATCGCATGAACATACCCCAACGATGCGTTGGAAAAAGCTACCCCCGCCATAAACTGAGCTTGTGCCATGTTTTCTCTAGCCAAGACATTGGTTCCATCCATATAAGCGCTGATTAAGTTCTCACCAATAAGTTCCATCGCCTTAACCGCATAGGCATTGGTTAACGCATTGGCATCAACTGAAAAGTACGCTTCAATCGCATGAGTAAGCGCATCCATCCCTGTCGCACCTGTTAAGGATGGCGGCATCGATAAAAGCGCTTGTGTATCGTTAACTGAAACTGCCGGAATCAAGGCATCATCAATAATCGCTAGCTTAACCTTTTCCTCGACATCAGAGATAATGGCAAAGCGTGTCACTTCTGATCCTGTTCCCGAAGTCGTATTAATCGCTACAATCGGCAACACTTTGTGTCCTATTTTATCGACACCTACAAAGGCTTTAATTGATTGATCCGTCTGACTCAAAAGAGCAACACCTTTTCCAAGGTCATGTGCTGATCCTCCACCAAGTGTCAGAATAAAGTCACATGGCACACCTTTAATATACCCACAAGCTTGCTCTACAAGTTCAATACTTGGATCAGGTCTTGTTTGATCAAAGACTTTGAATTTAATCTTTGCCCGGGAAAACACATGCAAAATACGTTGAAATGTCTTACTCGCGCGCATATATTCATCGGTAATAATCAACGTGCTCTTCCACTGTCTTTTTTCCAATTCATGATATAACTGTTCAATTGCTTGTTCTCCAAACAGATTAATTGTTGGTAGGTTTAACTGCATGTTTTCACGCTCCTTCGTGATGCAGGTAAGAATCAAGAGCGCTGGTTAACGCACTGATTGCTTCCGGTAAAAAAGGTGTACTGGGCAAAGGCTTTGCGCGTTCAATCATCGTTTTTGCAACACTATACCATGGGTATCGGTCTTGATCATCTAAAAAGTTGCTTAGCCTTGTTGGGTTACCACAAGTTCGCCCTACTTCTTGATCCACAGATTTTGCCGTCAGCCTTTTCATTACTTCAATCGCCAAATCCTTCTTCTTACTCTTGGCATTTAACCCAAACGACCAGGTTACATTCCAAGATTCTTCAAGTGCCGCAAAGCCCATCTGTTCCGGCTCGACACAACTTGCATCCATAACTGCACCCAATTGTCCCCCCCATGTAACCGCCATATCCACTGCACCTGATTGAAGACGACTACACACCTGTTCATTACCAAACTCTCGAACTTGAGGTTCACAATATCTAATCGCTTTTTGATATAGGCTAACTACTTGCTCTATCTTCGCGCCATCTTCTTCTACTCTACCCATAGCATCAATGGGCTCAATGGCTAACGCGCGAAAATATGGCAATATATCTAGGAAAAGCTCCGACGGATGAGCCTTTAGAGCAAACTGATTCTTCGCCGTCTGGGTCTGTAGATAGTTCATCACTTCTATAATACTCACGGTATCTTTAAAGTCTGCATGGATTCGATTCTTACGATAGACAAGAATATGTCCGTCACAAAAGCAAGGATACAGATACTGCTTCTGTTTGTAGAACATCTCACTTTTTATCGTTTCAAGGACATCGTCTAATTGTGCTTGTTTTTTATCTTCACAGATTGGCTCTACATAGCCTTGTTCTACAAAAAAAGGTAACCATAAATGACCAGCTACCATGACAATATCATATTTACTATGTTCAAATGCATCCATTAAGGTCTCATAATACTCAGCAAAAGAGACGATCTGTAAGTCAATGTGGATCCCAAGGGCATCTTCTATAGGTTGAATAAGGGTATCTGCTTTTTTTTGATATGTATATACTGCCGGGTCACCGACGCCTAATATTCGAATCGTTTCCATACATTCACCTCGCAATTTCTTCTAGTATCCAGGGTTCTATATTTGTAATGATTTCTGCGGATTTTATACGTTCTTTGGCTGCACGCGTCGCTGCAACGCTTCCTGATAAGATCACTATGGAACTACCTTCTAACGCCTCGTTATGTTTGAATTTTACTACAGATAAATCAAATCCATGTAAGAGCATATTACACTCTTCATAGGCTTTTGCATGACTTAATTGTTGAAAAACCAATACATTTTCCGCTACATGCTTCGGGCTTTGTTCTTCGTTAAACACAGGGACTAATTGGTCATGGATTTTTCCAAGCCATCCAATGTCAACAAGGCCTTCTTGCTCCATCCCTATTTCCATTGCATACTCGATACTTCCATGTTCCCCTTGCATGATAATCATATATTTTGATCCAGGAAAAATTTTTGCCTGAACATGTGATAAATTAACGTGCTTTATAATATCATTGAGTACTTTTATCCCTTGTGGAATGGTTATGTACTCTAAAATGCCAATCGCTCCTTCTTGCTTAAACAAAACTCTTCACCACCTTAGTTTTGATATCCAACCCCTATGATCATTCATCAACAATACCTATAATAATAGCATCAACGGGTTGTTTGACATCGCTACTTAGTGCATAGATCGTGTTATGGCCTTCTGTAATAATGACATCATCACCAATCCCTGCGCCAATCGGATCGACAGCAATAATATTTTCTTTTGTCTCAAGCTCAACTCGCATAAACTTAGCTCCTACGAGCGTTTGATGCTTTTTGGTTGATACGATGTTTCCAACGACTTTTCCAATGCGCATTGTATCCCTTCTTCCTCTCCCCTGTTTAAGGTAATAAGACCGTAGCCATATCTCCACTTTGAACCCGAAATGCATTGCCGTCATCTGTGTCGATATGTAGTTCTAATACATAATTTTCATGTACTTTACAACTGACATGATCCATACGTCCGGATTTTTCATCACCAAGTAAAACGGATACTTCGTCACCCGATTTTATATTCATATGTTTTGCATCTTCTGTTGATAAGTGCAAGTGTCTTGTTGCAATAATGCATCCGTTTTCAATTGTCACGCTACCATGGGGACCTTGTAATGTAATCGGTTCAGAACGTTCTAGATTTCCGGAGTTACGTACCGGTGGATTTAACTTTAACTGACGTGCATCGGTGGCTGATATCTCAACTTGGGTTTGGTCACGTTCAGGGCCAAGAATACGTACATTGTCTATCTTATATGTCTTACCTTGACGCTCTGTTATCAGCGTCACCGTCTCTTGACATGCATATTCTCCTGTTTGTTTTAAATCTTTGAGTTTTTGTAACGTATAGCCTTTGCCAAACAACATTTCCACGTCGCTTTTTTTTAGGTGCACGTGCCGATTGGATATTCCAATAGGCACGGCATATTGATACCCTTGTTCTTGGGTAATCTGTTGAAGCACTCTTGTTGTGACTAAGGCAATCATGCGTTCACTAACTTGCATAGTTTTTTACATTTTTGGCAAAATTGATGCCATGTTGTTATGTGGACGTGGAATCACATGAACAGCAATCAATTCTCCCAATCTGGATGCAGCTTCTGATCCTGCTTCTGTAGCCGCCTTTACCGCACCTACATCGCCTTGAATTGTTACAGTAATTAATCCAGAGCCGATTTTTTCCATACCTACGAGTTCAACTTCTGCTGATTTAAGCATATTATCAGCTGCTTCTAATGCCGCCGTTAGACCTCTTGTCTCTATAAAACCAATTGCATTTCCCATAATTTTTTTTACCTCCTGTGGTGATTTCGTTGTTGGCTTTGTTTTTTTTACAGTATTTTCACTCATTGAAAGACTCCTTTTTCAAAATACTTCATTAATGCATCTGGCGGATTCGCAATGACTTCAGCCACTTTCAATAACGTTGTCTCTTGATACGTCTTTTTTATTTCATCCATAGCAAGGTTTAGATCAGAGACACTGCCTTCAAAGACAATGGTGATTAATCGTCCACCCAATGCTTTCTTATGATGAATGATGTCACAATTAACCATTTTCATAATCAAATCACTTGCTAAGTATCCATTAACAAGGTTTTGGATCTCTATAATCCCTATCGCCATATATTATTTCAGCACCGGCAAAATTTTAATTAAATCATCGTGAGGTCTTGGAATTACATGAACTGCAACGAGTTCACCTAATCGACTTGCCGTATCCGCTCCTGCTTCTGTTGCCGCTTTTACCGCGCCTACTTCTCCTTTCACAACAACTGTAATTAATCCGGATCCGATTTTTTCTGTTCCTACAAGTTCAACTTGTGCTGTTTTTAACATGTTATCGGCCGCTTCTAATGCTGCTGTAAGACCTCTGGTTTCTATAAATCCTATTGAACTTCCCATCAATTTTTCCTCCATTCACTCATTGATTATTTTGAGCTTTCTATTAACTTTTGTATTCCTGGATGCGGGTTGGCGATGGTTGATTGAATGATGTCTTCGGGTTCGTTGTATTTTAATGCCACTTCATATCCCAGCTCCATTGCCGCTCGAACTTGATCAATACTGCCTTGAAACTTAATCTGCGCCTGCAGTGGAATCTTCTCAAGAACCGCCACCGCCGGTTTATTAATATTAATCGCTACAACATGGATGTCCATATTCTGATATATTTCACTGATAACAATAAGAGCTGTTGCATAACCGCAAACTTCTAACATTCCCAGTGCATTACCACGTACCGACGAGCCTATCATATAATTCTAAACCCATCAACAAGGACACAATGACGTGCTCTTGTAAAGTTTTTCGCTGTTGTAATTCCTTCTCCGGTTGGTCCGGCTATAGTAAAGCTAACCACCGACTCACTATCGACACCTATCCCTGCAAGCGAAGGTGCATTTTTGACAAAGATTGTCGTATTAATTGCTTTCGCATAGTAGGTGATGTTATCAATATTTTGGGAATGGCAGATTGCTGTATGTCGGTTGCCATGCTCTGCTTTAACAGCGTATTCGACACCTTTTTTAAAGTTATCGACACGTACAATTGGTAATACCGGCATTAATAACTCCAATTGTACAAATGGATGTTCAAATGTTGTTTCACAAATAATGCACTTTGGTTTTTGGTCGTATGATATATTCAAGGCATCTAAGTATGTATGAGCATCTTTTCCGACCCACTCTTTACGTACATGAGCGCCTTCTTGATCTTCATATGTAATCAACTCTTGCAAAGCTTTTATCGTATCACCTTTTATAAGCATTGCTCCTTCTTGAACCATTGTTTCAATCAGTTCATTGGCTACTTCATCCACAACAAACACTTCTTTTTCCAATATACATACTATATTATTATCAAAAGAGTGTCCTGTGATAATATCAATCGCCGCTTTTTTTATGTTGGCCGTCTCATCAACGACAACCGGAGGGTTACCTGCACCTGCTCCTATGGCTTTTTTCCCGGATTTTAATAAAGCTTTAACCAGTCCCGGACCACCGGTTCCTACCAGCATATTAACCATTGGGCAAGACGCTAGTACCGACAGCGATTCCATCGTTGGGTCTTTAACCATAGTGATAAGGTTCTTTGGTCCTCCTAGTTCTACAATCAATTGATTGATCTGGGACACCGTATATGCACACACCCTTTTGGAACTTGGATGCACATTAAAAACAACTGTATTTCCCGCTGCCAACATGGCTATCGTATTGCTAATAACTGTCTCAGAAGGGTTGGTTACCGGTGTAGTTGCTCCGATGACACCAAAAGGCGCCTCTTCAATAATAGCAAGTCCTGTGTCCCCGCTTTGCGCCTTGGTCTCTAAGAGTTCAGTCCCTGGTGTTCTTGCTGCAAGCTCATGTTTTCTGATCTTATCTTCGTAGTTTCCAAGTCCGGTTTCTTCAACAACCCGTTTCGCTAGGTCGTATTTTTCCTTTAAGGTCCATTTTTTTATTCCATCGATAAAGCGTTGTCGATCCTTGATGCTGTATTGGCTATAGTGTTGGTTAGCTTTTTTTGCCGCTTCAATGGCATCTTCCATTTTTTCATATACACCGATTTGATGTCCTTGAATAGATGATGCTTTATATTCTCCACTTGATGGGCTCACATCAATTGCTTGTTTTTCTTGCCCCATCGTTTGTCGAACAATTTGACTGACCAGTTGCTGTATTTCTTTTTCACTAATTTGCATCTTTTCACCTCCTATGAAGCTGTCTCATAACTTCGTTGGTAATTGCCTGAGCTAATTCCACTTCATTATAGTCTTTGACATCGTCTTCTGTCTCAGGTTTTACCGTCTCTGTGGCATATGCCGGTTTACATGCCGGTACGCCTCCCGATGAGACACCAATTTTTTTACGAATATCTAATAATGCATCAATTTCTGTGCAGTTAAACTCTCTCGGGTCTCCGATTTGTTTTACATACAGAAGAATTTTTCCATAATGTTCCACCGATTCCATCCTAAAAAATGCTTCTCTAAGGTCTCTGCCCCATGTTAATAATCCATGGTTGGCAAGAAGTACCGCATTATAATCCCGCACATAGGGTTTGATAGATTCTGGCACCTCTTTGGTACCCGGTAGCGCAAAATCAGCTACCGGAACCACGCCTAAGTTGACGACGGCTTCTGCAAGAATCGGTGTCTCCATGGGCACCCGCGCCACTGCAAAGGCTGTTGAAATCGGCGGATGTGCATGAACGACCGCTTGAATCTCAGGGTTCGTCTTATAGACTTGTATATGCATCTTGACTTCAGACGATGGCTTACCTCCACTTAAGATTTCCCCATCTAAGGTCATCTTAACGATTTCATCCGGCTTCATACCACCCTTTGATACGGCTGTTGGTGTCACCAAGAGGGTATTATCATCGAGCTTTACTGAGATGTTCCCATCATTGGCCGCCACAAATTCTTTATCATATAATTTTTGACCCACATCACAAATCGCATTGCGAATCTTGATTTCATTCATATATGTACTCATAGGCATCTCCTATTCAAACAATTTCTTCAAGTTCTCCTTGTAAGGTGGACGAACAATTCCCTTCTCTGTTATAATAGCGGTGATGTACTTTGCATCAGTTACATCAAAAGCAGGGTTATAGGCTTTGACTTCTTTTGGAGCTGTTCTTCGGCCAAATCCATTGCCGATTTCTTCTTCATCACGAAGCTCAATCTCAATGTCTTGTCCTGTTGCAGTATTCATGTCAATGGTTGATGTTGGTCCAAGGATATACATTGGAATTCCATATTCTTTGGCGAGGATTGCAACTCCTGATGTACCTATCTTGTTCGCAGCATCTCCATTGGCTGCTATTCGATCACAGCCTACAAGCACGGCGTCTATTTTTCCTTCTTTCATAACAAGGGATGCCATGTTATCACAGATAACCGTTACGTCTAATCCGGCTTTATATAGTTCATATGCTGTTAATCTGGAACCTTGAAGCAAGGGTCTTGTCTCATCCGCATACACTTTAAAGTTATATCCTTGTTCATGACCCAAATACATCGGTGCTAATGCTGTTCCGATACCCGATGTTGCAATTCCACCTGCATTACAGTGTGTTAAAAGACCCATGCCTGGTTTTAGTAGTTCTAATCCATATTCTCCAATGGCTTTACCCATAGCTTGGTCTTCTTCGAAGACTTTTTCGCTTTCATCTAAGAGCGCTTTTTTCATTTGTTCGATTGTTGCACCTTTTGCCTCTTCTTTTTCAAAGCGGTCTTGCATGCGATCTAGTGCCCAGAATAGATTAACTGCGGTTGGTCGACTGGTGGCAAGATAATCCTTTGTCTCTGTGAATTCTTTTTTAAACGCCTCAAAATCTTTTGTTTCCATCTTATTCATGCATACATATAATCCATATGCTGCGGCCACTCCAATTGCTGGAGCGCCACGAACGCGTAACATCTTAATCGCTTCAAAAATCTTTTCCCGTTGGTCTAAATAGAGGAACACTTCCTCATTAGGTAATAACGTTTGATCAATAAGTTCTAATTTTGTCTTATCTTCGTTTAATTTTGCTGGAATAACTGTTGTAATCATTTCATCATCTCCTATAAATATTTTTCAATCAAACGAAGATATTCTTCGCCAGTGACTATTTCTGCTCTATTTTTTATCAGCACTTTTGCCAAATGCATGTTATCTTTTTTGGCTTTGATGCGCTTTGTATCATCTGCAATACCGTCTAAGTCTTTAACATGGGCAAATCCTACTGTTCGACGAATCATCTCGCACCCTGTCACTCCTGCCGTGTTAACAAGTACATCATTGATATAGTATTCTTTGAACCCTTTTGCTTTTGCCATTTTATCCGTCACAACTTCATCCCATATTTCTAAGGATTTTGCTTTGAACTGATCGATGACTTCACGGATGGCATCCAATAAAAACGCCTCATGTTTTTGGCGAAGCTCGCCCTCTTCAAGCGATGCTTTTGTTGATATATAGTTCATAATCAAGTTGGCGATTAATGCACCAATGTCATAGGCCATCGGACCATAAAAAGCAAACTCAGGGTCGATAACTTTTGTTGAATCTTGATTGACAAAGATACTTCCTGTGTGCAAGTCTCCGTGTAAAAGTGCTTGGGCATTATTCATGAAGTCAAATTTTAACTTAGCCACTTCTCGTGCCAATTCTTCGTCATCTACAATCTCTTCTTGATGGAACTTAACAATCGCTTCTTCCATATTATTACGTGCTCCAATATGAAATGGTTCTGTATAAACTAAATCTTCTGTTATTTCACATAATTCCGGATTGATAAATTCTTTGACACTTTCTTTTTTCTCTTTATGCTCCATTACAACATCGGATGTAAGCAAAAGTGTTTTGACTAAAAAGTCACTGATTTGATCCGCAAATTTTGGATATTGGATATAGTCAAGCAATCCATATCGCATGATAATGTAGTTATCTAAATCTTCCATCGCCATACAATACATATCTGTATCATAGAAGTAGACTTTTGGCACTAAACCATCGGTCAGTTTATATTCAATATCTAGGATATGAGATTCAATTTCACCACGGCCAATATCAAGAGGCCAATCTTCTCCCGCCGCTCTTACATAAGGAAGGGCTTGCTTAACAATAACGCTTTTATTGTTTTTCGTATCTTTGACGCGAAAGACGAGGTTTAAGTTTCCATCTCCAATTTCATTGCACACATACTCGGCATCCGGTCGAAAGAACTCCATCTTGCTGTTAACATAATCAATGACTGTTTTTTCATTTAATTCTACGTATTTACTCATCGTCGGTCTCCTCTCAAAATTAATCTTTCTTCTTATAATAGGTTAATCCTAAGGCTATAATTAATACGATTCCTTTAACAATATCTTGGGAATAGTATGGGAAGTCCATCATAATCAATCCATTTAACAAGATTCCCATCAAAAGCGCTCCAAGTAAAGTTCCAAAGGCATTGGCTTTTCCAATTCCTAAGACTGAGAATCCAATAAAGGCTGCAGCTACTGCATCCATCAAGTACGATCCACCTGCATCAACTTCACCTGAACCTAATCTGGCACCTAAAACCAAACCACCAAGCGCTGCAATGAACCCTGAAAAGATGTAAGCTAATAATCGATATTTTTTTGTTGGGATTCCAGAAAGTTTTGCCGCTTCTTCATTACCTCCAACCATATATAGGTAACGTCCGTATTTTGTATAGTTTAAAAAGATGTGTACAATGATGACCACTGTGAGCATCAAGATAACCGGAAACGGAATACCAAATATCTTGCCTTGTCCAATAAACAGATACGCCGGATGCATCATCCCAGGTGCAATACCTGCATTATCTGGTAGTGGCATGTAGTTGTATATCGCCGTACCATTTTGGAATGTAATAGAGATTCCTGTTAACAAAAACATCATCGAGAGTGTTGTCAACATGTCTGAGATACCTACTTTGATAATTAAGAAGGCATTCACCATACCTACCAAGACACCTACGACTAAGGGAATTGTAATCGCCCATATCGGATTCATTTCCCAGATAACCATGATTTTTGCAGCGATTACAGATGCAAATCCTGCCACAGCACCTACAGATAAATCAAATCCATCAACAGTCAGTGCCATGGTAATCGCAAGGGCGATTAATCCTACAATAGATACGGATCGAAAAATATTGGTGATATTATTGAAGTTCATAAAATTTTCTAATCGAATTGTAAAGAACAATACGGCTAATACAGTTACTAAAATCGTGCCGTACTTATAAAAGAACTGAAATAAATCTATTTTTTGTTTAGGCTCGTTTTTTAACATTTTGGCCACCTCCGGTAGAGTATAATAATAATTCTTCTTCATCTGTTTCTTTGGTAATAAGCTCTTTGGCTATGGTTCCGTTATACATGACATAGGTTCGATCGGTTAACCCTAGGATTTCGGGGAATTCACAGGTCGCATAGATAACACTTTTTCCCGCCTTAACCAATTCACCAATAAGCCGATATATTTCTGCTTTACTACCTACATCAACACCTTTTGTCGGCTCATCAAAGATATAGACTTGTGCGTCAGATAGCAGCCATTTTCCAATTGCAACTTTTTGTTGGTTTCCACCACTTAGATTTGCAACAATCTGCTTTTCTGTGGGTGTTTTGATCCCAACTTTTTCAATATTATCTTTTGACACTTTTTTCATCTTGATACGATTCATAAAAGAATACTTACAATACTTGTCTAATGTGGGTAACGTTAGATTGGTTTCTATCGATTCATGAACCAATATCCCTTCTTTTCTTCGTTCTTCAGGGACAAGTGCGAATCCGTTTTTAACCGCAATCGCCGGATTTTTATTAACGACTTGTTTTGCATTGAGTTCAATGGTTCCTTGGGTAATATTACCTTCTCCAAAAATCAACTTGCATAGTTCTGTCTTACCACCGCCGACAAGTCCTGCCAGACCAATGATTTCTCCTTCGTGCAACGTTAAGTCCACATGATGTATTCCGCCGGTCCCTGTTAAATCACGTATCTTCAAAACTTCTTTACCGATGTCACCGATATGTTTGGGATAGGTGTTTTCCAACTTACGCCCCAACATTTTTTCTACTATATTATCAATGCATGTCTCAGAGGCATTATATGTTCCCACATATTGACCGTCTCTTAGCACCGTAATTTTTTCACTTATTTGAAATACTTCATCTAAACGATGACTTATAAATATAATGCTCATTCCATCTTGTTTTAGCTTCGACACAATTTTAAATAGTTTTTCTGTTTCTTCTAAACTAAGTGGAGCTGTTGGTTCATCCAAGATTAAAAACTTCGCTTTTTGATAAACCGCACGTCCAATCAGTACCATCTGCTTTTGAGATAATGTTAAGTCACTTACCAATTTGTTAACATCAATATCTAACCCTAAAGCTTCCAATTCTTTTCGTGCTTGTTTTTTGATTTTTTTCCAATTCAGCATTGTTTTTTGTTGCGGACTAATAATTTCATCCATCATTATATTTTCTGCCACGGTTAAATGAGGCACTAACGCTGTATCAACTTCCTGATATACAATGACTACTCCGTGAGCTTTGGCATCGATTGGGCTTTCAATTGCTTTTACTTCATCATCAATGCTAATCGTTCCTTCGTACCCTTGATATGCACCTGCAAGAATTTTCATTAACGTACTTTTTCCTGCACCATTGGCACCAATAAGTGCATGAATTTCTTGACTGCCTACTGAAAAATCTACTTGATCAAGAGCCTTAACTCCCGGAAATGATTTTGTTATTCCTTTCATTTCTAATCGACTCATATTCACAACCTCACTTACTGCAACTTTATCTTTTTATGAGCAAACCGATTGAAAAGATCAATCGGTTTGCAGTTACACTTTATTGTGCTTGTTCTAAAGCAAGCATCCAATCTTCTAAGAAGTCTGTTGTATAACCCCAGCCATCATAGAATTCTGCCAAATCTGCCATTGTTACACGTCGTTCATCTTTTGATGGTAGATCATCTACATGAACAAGTACTGGTTTTAATGAATAGTAACGAGGAATTTTTTCACCTGCTAACGCTTTAAGCGCTAAACGAATCTGAACTTGACCTACAACGGTTGGGTCAACAGCTGCTGAAGCTCTCCAGATTTCTGGGTGATCTTGCATCATCGCCAAGTCTTGGTCTGAGATATCCACAGAATATAATGGAATCGTACGTCCAGATGCTTGTTGTTCTACAACTAATGCATTATAAAATCCTTTTGCATATTCATCCCATACTGCATATACAGCGTCAATTTCACTGCCTGTTGTCAATAATGTCTCTAAAGCTGTTTGTGCTTTTGGCATTGGGTTATCTGTACCTAAGTCAATCGTATTGGTTACTTCAAGACCTGTGTATGTTGGTAGGATTCCACCTTCCCAAATACGGTGACGTTTATCTGTTGGAGGTACATTGGCAACACGGTTATAGACAACTTTGCCTTTTCCGTCAAGTTCTTGAACAAGTGCCATCTGTGATAAAAGCCCCATCATTAAGTCATATTGATCAAGAGATACAAGCTTTCCTTGATGAATTTCTTCTGGAATATCAAAGTCATTATCAAAAACGATAACAGGAATTCCAGCTTCCAAAGCTTTTTGAACCGCACCGGTTAATGCATCTGCTTTACCGTGAGAGATTAATATTGCATCCATCTTATTCGTCACGGCATTGTCAATACCTTCTGCCATCTTTGCCAAGTCATTATTAGCATCGATAACGCTTAACTCAATCCCGTATCTAGCTGCTTCATCTTTTACACCATTAATATGTGTAATCATGTGTGTTCCAGTTCCCCACTCTTTAATAAGAGCCATCTTCAAAGTTTTTCCTTGAATCGCCGAAGGTATGTCTGCATTAACTGTCTCATTGTCCCCTGACGTCTCTTGCGTATCTTCACTTGTTGCGTCTTCGCTTACCACTGGCGTTGAATCTGTTCCACTATCTGCTACTTCATCACTACTACCTTGACACCCCACCAACGTTAAACTCATGATTAGTGTTAGTAAAATTGCAATCCCTTTTCTCATTGAACATTCTCCTTTTCTAATCTTACTGAATTAAACATATTGCACAAATCCTTCATGTATTATTCTTGGATTTGATTACATATTACACCCATTTTCAATTTATGTCAATATTTTTCATCAAAAAAGCAAAAAAAAATAATTTTTTTCAGTTTTTTTCAGGAGAGAGTACCATTTTAACTATCAAGAACCCCCATTTAGCAACGTTTTTATGCTTTTTGTACAACGCAAGCGTATTTTTCTAATAAAAAAGTGACTTCGATTTGAATCGAAATCACTTTTTTTCAGATATCTGCAAAAATAAATCGCGGGTCATGATGATAGATCTTATCAATATGACTTGTTGTTATTAATCGCCAATCATTATCCAGTTGTCCAAATGTATATCTTGAGCGTTTACCTAGTTTTGTTGAGTCTGCAATGATATAGGCTTCCGCCGAATTCTTTAACGCTATTTTGTTCACTTCTGCAACTTCAACACTTGATGTCGTAATACTTCCTCCAGGAATCACCCCGGACGCTCCAATAAAACACTTATCAAAGTTCATACACGAGATTTGACGTATCACCGTCGGTCCGATAACCACACCTATATCCAGCATCACCTCACCACCAAGGATAATCGTATTAATCTGGTATTTGAGCAATTCTTGAATATGAAAGGCACCATTGGTGACTACGGTAACATTTTTTCCCGCCAAATGCTTAATCATCATATCTTCTGTTGTTCCCGGTCCCAAAAAAATAAACTGTCCGTCACCGACTTTTGTTGCAGCATAACTTCCAATCTGCATTTTTTCTTCTTTGTTTAGAGTCATCTTTTCCGCCAAAGACTTTTCAGGTATGTTAACCATAATCTTTGCCGCGCCTCCGGTCAAAATCTCTACTTGACCTTCTTCTTCCAACGTCTTTAAGTCTCTGCGCACTGTCGCCAAAGATACTCCGACACGATCGGCTATTTCTTCAAAAAAAACGATGTCTTTTGTATGCATAAACTCTAGAACTTTACTTCGTCTGACATAAGGTATCATAAGATTCCTCCCCTTGGGTTTTTTCTTATGATACCACTTTTTTCACGTTTTTGCAAGATTTTTCAAATTTAGTATAACTTTTTTTTACGGTTAAACTCTGTTATCTCAAGTCCAGTGTCATAATCTAGCTGTTTAACCTCACCCGGCTCTGTAATTCGCTGACGGGTCATATAGTGATTTTCCCAGTTTGGTTTCGGTGCATTTTCACGCCATGACCGATCTTCCCAATAATATCCTCTAAAAGGATCTCTTGTCACATCCATCCAGTCAAGCAACGCATCATGAAGTTCGTCGCGAATATTTTGCACTTTCGGATTATGAATAAGATTGTCCATCTCTTGAGGATCTTTGGACAAATCATATAGCTCATCATCACTCATAAGATGGATAACAAGCTTATATCCGTCTTTTACAACACAGCGTACCGGTTGATATCCTCCAAAACCATCATGGTCAACTTCATAGCGATTAAATTCGATGAATGCTTGGTCCTTAATCTCTCCAACCGTTTTTTCTTTTGACAACAGACTTTCCCCAAAAAGAGCTTCCGGTTTTTTAACATCAAAATAATCAAGAATTGTTGGTACAATATCAATGTGTGAAACCGCTTCATGACGCCGACTGTTCTTTTCATCCCATGTCGGATTCATCATAATCAAGGGTATATTGGTGATTTCATCATACATAGCTGCACCTTTGCCATAGATTCCGTGGGACCCCATGGAATCCCCATGGTCTGATGTATACATGATGGTTGGCTCTGCCAAATGTTTTTCAATAGTGCCTAGGACGCGACCGATTTCATAATCCACAAAACTATTGCACCCTGCTAAGCCCAGCCCATCTTCATTGGCAAAAACTTTTCGTCCATTATTCGCCCATAATTGTATATGCGCCGGTAATGTGTTTATATCTATATGCATATTTTCTTTTTCAAAGACACGTTGTCCTTTAAAAGGCTCAAAAAACTCCTTGGGTGCCAAGAATGGACCATGGGGTTCATCATAAGAAAGCACGAGTAAAAAGTCTTCGTCCTTATGGGCCTCAATAAATTCCATTGCTTTTTGAGAGCATTTGTGCGCATATGTAAACTTCTCATCAATTCCTTGTTCATCAAAACAGCTCTGAAAATTCCTTGAACGTACTCGGTCTTGTTTAGGCATCTCCATCAGGTAATTACGCATATCATACCAATACGCATCATCCCATCCATCCGGACATATGCCGTCACCAAAATAATCTCCACCGTCTAAGTGCCACTTGCCTATATAGCCACAATGCACACCTTCTGCACTCAATCTTTGACCAAGTGTTTTTACATATTCCCCTAGCTCCATTCCATTACCAAGCATTCCATTGGTATGAGGGTATGTTCCTGTAAAAATTGCTGAACGCGCCGGTCCGCATACAGGTTGAGTGGTATAAGCGCGCTCAAAGCTAACACCTTGTTCCACTAACTTATCCAAATTTGGCGTGTGCATTTCGCGCCGCTCATTAAACACATTAATCATATCTAGCCGTTGCGTATCTGTCATTATAAATATAAACTGTCTTTTTGTCACGTCTTCACCTCTATATCTTCATTGCTTACCAGTAAAGCTCCCAATCCTTTAACTCTCGCATTAACGCCTCAAGATAAAAGTAGTCTCCCCAAACATTACATTCATCAACGTTACGATCTTCACAACTATTATGCGCAGTACCTCTTGCATAAACACCATGAAGAAGTAAGCCATTGGAGCTTTTTGGATCTTTTACCGCATAATTGTCAATCAAGGATTTTAAAATCTTAAGGGCTGCACTTCGATATTTTTCTTTTCGCTCGCCATCAAGGTATTTACACATCTCTAGTATACCACAAACTGCAATCGCTGCGGCGGATGAATCTTTGGATTCTTGTGATGGGTCATTAAATTCAAAATCCCAATATGGCACTAAATCTTTAGGAAGATTATCAATAAAGAAATCTGTGACTTTATAAAAAATATCTTTGTAGGATTCTTCTTGTGTATATCGATAACTCAGTGCTGTTCCATAGATTCCCCAAGCTTGCCCTCTTGCCCATGCTGAATCATCGCTGTATCCTTGTCGCGTCTCACCATAGAGAGGTTTTCCTGTGCCTTTTTCAAAATAATATGTGTGATACGTGGAATGGTCCTCACGAAGGACAACTTTTAATGATGTATCAATGTGGCGTCTCGCAATGTCTGCATATTTTTCATCTCCTGTCGCTTCGGTTGCCCAATATAACAACGGAAGGTTTAAAAGACAGTCTATAATCAAGCGATAGTTATCATCTGCCCCAACATTTCCCCAAGCTTGAATAAATTGCCCATCTTCTTGGTATCGAGTAATAAGATGATCTGCCGCACGAATTGCCGCTTCTTTTCCTGTAGTATTTTGTGTCAGTTTGTACGCTGCTACACAGGAGAGACTATACAAAAATCCCATGTCATGATGATTAATGTCAAAGGCTTCATCCATACGTTTTGAAAAGCTATCTACTTGAACTTCAGCTGCTTTTTTGTAGCGTTCATCCTTTGTCCATTCATACGCTAGCCATATCTGCCCCGTCCAAAATCCACTCGTCCATGAGCGATTGATACTTGGCTCATAAAAATTATTGGTTGTCCCATTAATTTTAAATGCATCTGTAAATTGATCCAAGTCACTTCCAATTTGATTAACAGCAATATCCATTGCCTTTTTCACTTCGTCTGTTGTTACTTCACTAAAGTTTTTCATGCACATTATATTATCTCCATTCTATTTGATCCAACATAAAAGGATCGTTCGTTTTATTCAAATAGTTTTCTAGTTTTTTGTCCATCTGCATAGCAATAGAATCCTCTTTTTCAAGGGTTATGGGACGCATTTGCAACGGATCCTGAACCAAATCATAGAGGTAGCGTTTTTGAATCGCTCCCGGCTGAGTTCCGTTATCTACAATATAGGTCTTATCTTTCATTCGAAGACCTCTCCAGCCAAACGCTTTGTTATTATAGCCACGACGTCTATATGCATCGACCATCTCAGGCATCCCCGGAATCATCATAATCAGCTTTTCCTCATGTTCTTCAACAATTGCATCCGGATTTTTAATAAGTCTTGAGGCAAAACTGGTTCCTTCTACACACTCCGGTACACGGACATCCAATAATTCAAGCAACGTCGGCATATGGTCTTCACTGCTTAGAAGCATATCTGTACGTCCAGGTTCAATCTCTTGATCACAAATCATGAGCGGAATCTTAATCGATTCTTCGTACCAGATATTTTTTCCCATAAGCCCTTGTGCACCTAGCATATCACCGTGATCGGCTGATAGGACGATAACTGAATCTTCCATAAGTCCCTGTGCATTCAAGTAATCTATAAGGCGACCGAATTGATCATCCAAACCGCTTACAGCTCCATAATACTCGCGAAGCGTCTCAATAAACTTTGGATCTTCTTTGAGGTTCTTTGGAACATTATCCGGTACACGAATGGCATCATACATAGCTTTATACTTAGCCGGCACTTGGTCATAAGGTGGATGCGGTGGATTCCATGATAAAAACAAACAAAATGGTTGTCCCGCTTTTCTTTGCTCTAAAAACTCTAGTGCAACATCTGTCTCCACCTCTGGAGACCAGCGCTCTTCAATTATCTGTTGAGAGCTATCTCGCCAATAGTGTGGTCTTAAGTGGTTATCCATTGCTCCGTATGAAAACCAAAAATCAAACCCATGACGTCGTTCTCCCGGTGGCGTATACGCATCCCAATGTACTGCTTTTGACTGCGGGTTGGCTTCAAAGTTTTTTTCACTAGCATCTAAATGCCACTTGCCTATATATGCTGTCTGAAACCCTTCTGCTTTTAATACATCGCCTATTGTTGTCTCTTGAGGCTTTAACATCACCACTTCGTCTAATCCTATTTTACAGTTTGTCCACATCCCTAGAGAATACGGATATTTTCCGGTAATTAAAGATGCACGATGCGGAGAGCATAAAGGGTATGTACTGATCGCATTGTCAAATACCTTGGATTGTTTTGCAAATGCATCCATACGTGGCGTTTTGACTTGGCTGTCTTCAAAGCCTATCGCATTTTTATTCCATTGATCTGCAAAAATATAAATCAAATTCTTCTTCAATTTATCGTCTCCTTATCTTGAAAAATCAGCCCAAAGGGCTGATTTTTCATTTTTTTATGTTCAAATAATTTTGTTGGTTTATTTTCCTAAGAAAGTATCCATCGCTTTTTGGTTGATTTCAATGGCACGATCAATGTTTCTGTCTTTAAGTTCCTGAACGAATGTTGCGTAATCGTCTTCAATGTTTGATGCACCTAACATCCATTTTTGGAACATTTCATCCACATATGGACGGATTTGTGACATGATACGCTTGTACTCGGCTTCATCTTCTTCTGTATATTTTAAGTCCAATTGTCCATCAAAATATGGAGGTACATTATCACGGTACCACTCTGGATGTCCGTTGTATAATTCTGCTGCTGCTTGGGCTTCTGGAGTCATAAACGCATATTCATAGTTTGGATCTTGGTTCATACCGATACGATATTGAATACCTAATGAACGAAGGTAACCAAGTGGTGTTTGTTCAGTGTTACCTAACACTTCATCTGTATATGTTTTGTTGCCCGCATCGTCAACAACATATGTTTTGCCTTCGATTCCCCAGTTGATAAGGTCAGAACCTTCTTCTGAGAAGAAAAAGTCAAAGAATTTGATAAGTGTTACTGGGTCTTCACATTGAGAAGATATTCCCCAACCTGGAGCTGGGTAACGTGTTGTACGTTCTACAATGTTTCCATTTTGGTCTTTCATTGGTGCAATAGCTACGTTGTTAAACCCTTGGATTTCTTCTGCCAATGAACGGTTATAGTTTCCTGTACTTGGCCAGTCATGTGTGAATCCACCTTGGTTAGCACTGTATAATGTATCTCGTGTCTTCGCTCCACGTGTAAAGATTTCAGGGTCAATCAATCCTTCTTTATACCATTTTGCAAGTTCTTTAACACCATACACGAAGTTATCTTCTAATGGTTCAAACTCTATCACGCCATCACGTGCATAAAACTCTGTACTTGAATCAAAAAGGTATAAATATTCATCCGGCATCTTATGTCCTGCACGGTCAAACAATGGAATCTCATCTTTTTGACCATTTCCATTTGGATCTTCATTTCTAAATGCTGTTAATACAGTATATAGTTCATCAACAGTTGTTGGAACTTCTAAACCAAGTGCATCTAACCAATCTTGTCGAACCCAGTAGAATTCTGCTGATAATAATGTTTGATTTTTTGGAATATAATAGATGTTACCATCTAATGATGTTGCCCCTTGTCTAAATTTTGGATCTGATTCTAAAAGAGCTTTGATATTTGGCGCATGCTCATCAATTAAGTCATTAAGCGCAATAAGTCCACCATCTCGACCAAGCTTTTCTAAATCTGCTGTGTTTTTGTATCCAATAACATCTGCTAAATCTCCTGAAGATAACATCAAGTTAAACGCTTCTTCTTCATTAGCATTTGTCTTTGAAATAACACCTTCTAAGTTTACATTTGTACGTTTTGCAATTTCTTGCCATACTTCCCATTCAGAATCAAATGGCATATTGTTGAAGTTTAAGAAAATTGAAAACGTCTTAGGTTCTGCTGATACCAAACTTCCTTCAAGGCTTTCTTCTGTGCTTTCTGTTGTTGTACCTGTTTCTGTCCCCGCTTGTGTTGTTGAATCTGTTGCAGTTTCACTATCTGTGCTTTTTCCACATCCCGCCATAAGTAACATTGTCATAACGACAACCATAGCTGTTGCAATTAATCTTTTCATAACTTTCTCCTTTTCTTTTTAATATATCTTCAATGACGTTTGTCATATGTAAGATCTTATCCTTTTACCGAACCGATTGTGGCTCCTTTTTTGAAATACTTTTGTACAAATGGGTAGGCAACCGCCATAGGTACAATAGCAATGATAATAATCGCATAAATAACCGTCGTAGGTGATGCTAGGGAGTCCATCGTAATAATTCCTGCCTCTGTTTCATTGGCCACCTGGTCTACAATCAATTTTTTCAATAAAACTTGCAACGGTATTTTGCTATCATCTTTTAACAAGTTCATCGCCCAGAAGTATCCGTTCCATCGAGAAACCCCATAAAACATTCCTACTGTCGCAAGGGCCGGCTTAGATAGCGGCAAATAAATATGATAAAAAATTCTTAAATTGGAAGCGCCATCAATAAATGCTGCCTCTTCCAAAGATTGTGGTACCTGCTCAAAAAAGCTTTTTAAAATAATTAAGTTGTATGTATTTAATGCAAAACCAACAATAATTCCTGTTCGCGTATCTAATAACTTTAAGTTAACAAATGTCATATATAAAGGAATCATTCCTGCGTTAAACCACATCGTAAATACGGTCATAATCGTAAAAAACTTACGGAACATGAGGCGTTGCTTTGATAAAGCATATGCCATTGTTGCTGTAAAAAACATATTTGCCATAACACCGACAATTGTATAGAAGAAGGTATTTAGATAGGCTAACCATATTCCGTCTTTTGCAAATGCTTGTCGATAACTTTCTAAGTTAAAACCTTTAATCCAAAACATCACATCACCATTTTCAACAAAAAATGGTTTACTTACCGATGCGATAATAACATAATATATCGGATACAGACTAAGTATTGTAATGATGATTCCCACAACGCTCATAAAAAATGAGAACACCTTTTCATTACGAGTAACTAATTGACTTGATTTTTTTATTTTCAATGGAATCACCTCCTACCATAATGCCGTTTCTGAAATTTTCTTGCTGACTCGATTTGCAAGTGCAACTAAGATAAGTGCAAATAACGCTTCAAATAAACCTGCTGCCGTTGCCAATCCATAGTCACCATTGCTGATTCCTGTTCGATATACATAGGTTGCTATAACATCTGCAGTCTCATATGTTGTTGGGCGATATAAAAGCAAAATAGCTTCAAATCCGACTTTAACCATTTTTCCAATGTTAAGAACAAACATAACAACAATAATTGGTAAGATATTTGGTAAGGTAATGGCTGTAATTTGTCGCCACTTTCCGGCTCCATCTACTTTTGCCGCTTCATATAATTGTGGGTCGATTCCCATAATAGCTGCAATATATACGATGGAGTTAAATCCTGCAGTCATCCATAACGTCATTGTCGTATAGATGCCTCTAAAATACTCTGGCTTAACCATAAAGTATTGCGGGTCCATTCCTAGTTTTTGTAGCATGAAGTTGATAACTCCTGTACTTGGCGATAAGAAATTAATCGTCATCCCACATACAACAACAACCGAAATAAAGTAAGGCAAGAACGTCGCTGTCTGTGTTAATTTACTTATAAATTTATTACGCATCTCTGTAATCATAATTGCTAAAAATATAGGTAAAGGGAACACAATAAGCATTTGCCATAACGCAATCATCATTGTATTGGTAAATGTTCGCACAAAGTCCGTTCCACTTAAAAAATACATGAAGTTCTCAAGCCCTACAAATGTACTACCTTCAAACCCCCGAAAAACATTATAATCATAAAACGCCATTCGCAGTCCCAACATCGGTTTGTATGCAAAGACCAAATACCATAACAATCCGGGTAATAGGAGTAAGTATAAATCCCAATCGCGCTTTATCCTTCCTCCAATCATATGTAATGATAACTTCTTCTTCATCGTTTTCTCCTTTCAAAAATTCAATTCGCTCATCGAATTTGTGAACTCATTATAAGCGCATTTGCATCTAAAAATCTATCTTCGATTTTCAAAACATCTTCAAAAGCCCTTTTTTGTCAATCACGATTTTTCAACACACCCTTCAAAAAGCAAAACAGAAGGCTTTCGCCTTCTGCTATTGCTCATCTATTCGGTCTTTGTATTGTTTGGGTGTCATCCCCATTGTCTTTGAAAACACTCGTATAAAGGTGTTTGCACTGTTAAATCCAACCTCTTTGGCAAGCGTTGCCACTTTAATCTCTTTTTTCGTATGTAAAATGTCTACTGCCTTTCGAATACGATATTGATTCAAGTGCGCTTTAAAGTTCTCTCCAGTTTCTTTTTTAAAAAGTATACCACAATACTTTTCAGAGATGTTCATGCGTTCGGCCAAATCAATCAGCATAATATCTTCCTGATAATTTTCTTCAATAAAGCGAAGCATCTCTTGACCTAACTGACTTTCTTCTTTTTGACTTTGGTCACGTACATACAAGCATAGCCAATCAATGCTGTTGCGTAAAATGTTAAACACTTCGTCTTGGTTCCACTTATCTGCTAGCGACCAAAAGTCTATCTTCTTTTCAAATACTTCTTCCGGTGTCACCTTTAACTCTTGAATAATACGCTGTAAGGTTCCGATAAGAACCAGAACCAAACTTTGTCTAGCTTCAAGTTCCAGCGAACGATAGACATCATTTTCTTCAAGAATGTGATCATAAATCGTAAGCGCCTGTTCGTCCCCTAAGACAACTTGATGTATCAATTGGTTTTCTAAATTCAAAGGATAATAGTGTACTTTTTTATCTTTTTTTCTAATCATATCCATCGTTAACATAACTTGTGTACGATATAAAAAGCGATATTCTAGTATTTTTTGACTTTCTTCATAACTTTCTTTGATAGATTCAAAGCCTACCCGGACATCACTAATCGCAGCGAACATCCTGGTCTCTCCTTCAAGGTATATATTGTTAATCAATGGCTGTAGCTTTTTCTTTACCTTATCTAGCGACGTCGCTTCTACAATAAGCGCACAAATGCCTGTACTTAGATTTGCAAAGCGCACACCGTGAGAGTTTTGCACAAATTCTACAATTTCATTTTTGTATATTTGAACTTCTTGATCTCCAAATTGTTCATTGCCGATAAATTCTATAAGAACAACCGCAAATGATTTATCTTCAGCCTTTTGATTATAGAGTTGGCTTTTTTTGTCTTTTACTCCAAATAAAAGATCACGGTTGGTCTTATGCTCCATCAAACGGTCCCGCTCATTAATTGCACTTCGCAACTGTATATTCAAATCTTTGACTTCTGATGCTTTTGTATGTAATATCTTGATTTCATCATATTTAGAGTTATGCTTTACACTATCAAGTTCCGTCATGAGATCATATATCGGTCGGTACAAGAGCCTTGAAAAAATAATGGCGCCCACAATAGCGACAAACACCATAAATAAGCTTGGAAGTAACATACGTATCAGGACATATTCGAAGTTGTTATTATCCGACGTATCTTCAGCCAAAATGGTCCAATCAATATTTGCATATGGATATACAAAAAACTCATGATTCTCATACACAATACGCTCTTGTTGCGATTGCTCACTAAATCTTTGATACAACCCTTCTCTATCAATATTACCCGCTTGATTCCATGCAAAAATCCCTTCATCATTACACAGGAACCAGGTATATTCTTCTCCCGATGTTATCAGACTCTCGGTATTGATAACCAGAAAAAATAGCACCGTTTTTTCTTCAAACGCGCGACGGGTCACATACATAATGTATTGCTCGTCTTCTACTTGCTGCATCATAACCTTTTCTTTGCGTCCTTGTACAAATTCATAGAAGAGTTGATCGCGCTCTTGCTCTGACATCGCCAGTGTTGTCTCAAAAAACTGACCGCTTTGTTCACTTGACGTTGATGTTAGCACAGGTTTTTCGGTATCTACAGGTGTAATATAAATATCAAAGCTAATATTATTGACCCGTGAAACTGCCTTTTGTAATTCTTGTTGCAATTTGATTGCATAAAAATACATTAAGCTACCTTCATCTTCGGTTACATATGACCGAATATATTCATGATTAACCACATTTTCAAATTCATTCATCGCAATTTCTAGCCGTAGCTGACTGTTACTACGATTGGCTTCAAGGGTTTGAAGCAACATGTTTTCCTGGTCCCTTTTATCTTGTCTAAACAAATTATATGAAAAAACGCCAATGAACATAAAGCTAATAAAGATAAATATTGCGAAAAATATTTGATAAACTCTTTTTTCGTATTTTCCTTTCACTATAATTCGCATTGTGTTCTCCTTTTTTTATCGGCTTTTTTTCAAACGCTCATATTCTAACGTTGCATTCACCCCTTGATGGTACGTATAGCCCAACGGATGACGGCGATACTTTTCTTCATATGCGCCACGCAAAGTATTAAACGGGTCTTTTGTCTTATCAAGATACTGACCTAATTTTTCACGGTATCCATTAAGAACAGCTCCATATTCTGGTTTTGCTGCGAGATTTGTCTGTTCAAGAGGATCTTCGCACCTACTGTATAGTTCTTCTTCTATACCCTCTTGATCGTGATATACCGTGTATTTATATCTATCATCAAGATACATTCGTCCAGGGACAATATAACCTAAAAATTCATCATACCACTGTCCAATAACATAATCTCTTGGCGAAACCGCTTCCCTTTCAAAGGTAGACAACAAACTTATGCCTTCCCAAGTTTTTGGCACATTAAGACCGCAAAAATCTGTTATTGTAGGAATGACGTCCATTAAAGAAACATTACCCCCAATACGTTTTTTGCTCAACTGTGTCTTATGATAAAATACTAAAGGTACTTCATTGCTTTCATTGTAAAAGCAACCATATTTGGTTACTAAGCGGTGCGCCGCCATACCTTCGCCATGGTCTGCTGTTAAGACAATTAATGTCTCATCCATTTTACCGCTTGATTCTAATTCTTTCAACAACTTTCCGACCTGCGCGTCAACTTTTTCTATAAAATAATGGTATGCATTCAAATAATACCTGTAATCCTCACCGTCCCAGCTTGTTGTTTGGCTTTGTCTACGATGAGCGCAACACATGTACTGAATAAATGAAGGGCGGTTTTTCAAATCATCTGTTTCGAAGTTTTTAGGTAAACTTGGAAGGCTCTTCACCTCTTGAACTTGATGTTCTTTTTGATAATTGCCAATATAAGAGCAGATATTATGTGGATTTTGAAAATCAACGACAGCAAAAAAAGGACGATCTTTTTCTATATTTTTAAGATAATCCGTTGCTTGGTTTAACGTGTTGATATCATAGTAGGTCTCATAATCCAATGGGATATCCGCACGCTCTGTTGATATATGTACTTGTTTTTCCTCATAACAGCGAAAACCACGCAAACTTCCATAATCGTGCCGCTTGCCAAAATGGACACAATCATAGCCTGCCTGGCTAAATACATCGCCTATAGTTGTTAATTGCTTACCTACCTCTTTAAATCCTTGGTCAGGAAGGTTACTTAACACTTTTGTTTGGTGGGGATACTTAGATGTCCAGAGTGATGCTCGTGCCGGCTGGCACAACGGACATGACGTATATGCATGTTCATAACTAATCCCATTTTCAATAATCTCATTCATATACTGAGTTTGATCATAGGTATTCCCATATGATCGTAGTGCCTTTGAACTGAGTTGGTCACAGATAATCATTAATACATTCATAGATTCATCAGCCTTTCTTCCTCATCATGTATATTCTATTATATTGAAAATGGGATAATTGAAAATCTCCAAAAAGCAACTCGTCACTAAAAAGCAACTCTATTGTGCGCGGCTACTTCGTCTCCTTGCAGGTTTGGACATAGTTCCATGCGTCAACACACATTGTGTCTAAATCCAATTTCGCTTCCCATTTTAGAATGTTTTTACTCTTTTGTGTTGATGCATAGCAGCTACCAATATCTCCTGGTCGTCGATTAACCACTTGATATTTAACGGTTTTATTGCTCGCTTTTTCAAATGCTTTAACCACTTGAAGAACACTATAGCCTTCGCCCGTTCCCAGATTAAATGCTTCAATACCAACATTAGATTTTACATATTCAAGAGCTGCAATATGCCCTTCGGCCAAATCTTGAACATGGATATAGTCTCTAACACCCGTTCCGTCAACGGTGTCATAATCATCACCAAACACACTCAGTTGCTCTAATTCACCGTTTGCAACCTTGGCAATATATGGGAGTAAATTATTCGGAATTCCATTGGGATTTTCCCCAATAAGTCCACTTGGATGCGCACCAATAGGATTAAAATATCTTAACAACGCAATAGAAAATTGTGCGTCACCCACATATAGATCTTGCATAATCTCTTCAATCATCTTTTTCGTTGCCCCATAAGGGTTTGTTGTTGATAAAGGATATTCTTCTTTAAAGGGTACATTGTCATTCATACCATAGACAGTTGCTGAAGAAGAAAACACTATTTTTTTACATCCATGCGCTTTCATCACCTTTAGCAATTGAATAGTTCCATTCACGTTATTATCATAATACTCTAACGGCATGCTGACAGATTCTCCTACAGCTTTTAAGCCTGCAAAATGAATCACCGCATCAATGGCATGATGATTAAAGATTTCGTCTAGTTTTTCTTCATCACGAATATCACCTTCATAAAACTCCACACTTTTTTTACCAAGTGTCTCGATTTTTGAGACGATTTCTTTTTTTGAGTTGACAAGATTGTCAATAATAACCACTTGATGATCAGCCTCTAATAATTTTACACATGTATGACTTCCAATAAATCCGGTTCCACCAGTTACAAGTATCTTCATTGTACCTTCCCTTCTGTTATTAAATATATTTTTTTACAATCGCTTCCATAAGCGGTAATTTTTCTTCCATTTTTTTCACAAATGCATATTGATTCTTTGCTCGAATCAAATTGTGATTCTCTTTGTGGACTTTAAAATATGTGTCGCCGTCCAAGTGGTCCGTAAGAAAGCGCATCCCACACTCAAAGGTCATGATAATGGCACTCATTGGCAATAATTCTAGTTCCTTCGCCGTTAATTCATCTTTCATTATCTCAATATATCCTTTAGTATACGCTTCAAATCTCTCCAAGTCTACATCCATGTCCTCTAAATTTTGTGCATCTTCTTCCAGCGTACTTCCACATGAGCGAATCGCATCACCAAAATCATAGAGAGCGCTTCCAGGCATTACGGTATCCAAGTCAATGACACAACGCCCTTTACCTGTCGCATCATCTAGTAACACGTTATTAATCTTCGTATCATTATGGGTCACACGTGTTGGTATGTTTCCCTTTTCCATTTCTGTCAAAATCAGCTTCGTTATTCCTTCATGTTGGGTCGTAAAATCAATCTCTGCTTGACAATCCTTAGCACGCTGTTTTGCATCTTTTTCTAAAGATCGCATAAAATTTTCATACCGTTGTCGGGTATTATGAAATCCTTGAATCGTCTCATGTAATGTTGCTGCAGGGTAGTCTTTGAGCATATGTTGAAATAATCCAAACGCTCGTCCTGCTTCATAGAGCATGGTTGCATTTTCTGCAAATAAATGCCCGGTCGCATTATGTACAAATTCATATGAACGCCAAAAGTTACCGTCCGCATCTTTATAGAAGCTTTGTCCGCCATAAGTCGCCACCAACGTCAACACCTCATAATTGGGCAAAGGATGTTTCTGAATATACGAAACCAAATAGCCGGTCACCTTTTCGATATTTTCCATTAACTCTTGGGTTTGCTTGAATATATTATGATTTACGCGCTGTAATATGTATAGAACCTTTTGTTCTGCGTCTTGCATTGTCACAAGATATGTATCATTGATATGTCCATCCCCATATGGGCGAATACTGTCAAATTCTCCGTTCCATTGAAATTGCATGCAAATCACATCAAAATTATATGCCATTATTTTGTCCTCCATAATTTTTCAGGGTATTTTCCTTCATCAATCATCGTGTTGATTGCTTCCACCACTGTCTTTTTATCTTCTTGATACGTCACTCCATACCATTTTTCTGAAGTTTTTAAAACTTTCACTTGCGCTTTTTCCTTTTGAACCATTTGATCAACGACATAAGGAAGATAGAACTCACTCTTTAAGGGATTAGCTTCAAGGGCCGCTGACAAAAAGTCTACGATTGTCACTTCAACTTCTTCAAGGAAGGAAGGTTTAAGTCCCCACATATTCATTGATACAATTGTCTCTTCTGGAAGTGTTGTCCACTGTTGCTCTTCTAAGTAGGCGATATCTTGTGGACGTTTTTCAATATGTACACGCTCCACAACGTTTTTCAGATTCTCATCTTCATCTAAGCTACATATTCCTCGAGAAACATATCCATTTTCCGTCACAGTGTTTTTTAACATATATCCAACCATCGCGTATGCACGCTCACTTTTTTTCTCATCCTTTAAAAATGTATATAGCTGTGCAAAAGCTTCTTTGCCATAATAATCATCCGCATTGATGATTGCAAAGGGTCCTTGAATCAAATGTCTTGCTGCATACACTGCATGTGCCGTACCAAAGGGTTTAACTCTATCTTTTGGAATCACGATTTCACAAGGCACATCGTCTAACTCTTGAAAGGCGTATTGTACACGTATAAAGGGCTCAACTCGCTTTCCAATAATTTCCTTAAAATCATTCTCAATTTTATGATTAATAATAAAAATAACTTCTTCAAATCCTGCTTCAATTGCGTCAAAAACAGAGTATTCGATAATTGCCTCATCATAACGCCCTACTGGGTCCATCTGTTTTAATCCACCGTAGCGACTTCCAATTCCTGCTGCTAAAACAACTAATACTGGTTTTTTCATTTTATACCTCCATAACACTTTGATCTTAACTATATCATAACAACTTTTTCTTAACATGTATTTGTACTTTCTTCTACTCTTTTTGTACAATCGATTGTATAATAGAAGAGGAAACTATTTATTGGTTCAGATTGGAGTTTTTCATGGTTAACACTATTGATGGTTATGGACTTACACCGATTCATCGTTTGATTTCCATTGACAACATCATTACAGTACACTATTTTGAGTACTCAAAAAATTACATCTTTGAAGGTGAACGCCACAATTTTTGGGAGTTCCTATATGTCGACAAGGGACATATTAATGTCAAGGCACGCGATACCATGTATATGCTGTCTAAAGGACAGGTAATCTTTCACGAACCTAACGAATGGCACACTGTTCTTGCTAATGGCGAAAGCGCCCCTAACCTTGTCGTGATTGCCTTTGAATGTCAGAGCGAATCCATGGACTATTTTAAGCAGCGCATCTTGTCTATCGATGGACATCTCCATACGTATCTTGGCAAAATCGTTGCCGCTGCTCAAGCAACCTTTTCCAATAATTTAAATGATCCCATGCTAAAAAAAATGGATAAGCGCATTAACACGCCTACCCTATCCGAACAATATATTGTAATGTATTTGGAACTTTTTTTATTAGAGATTTTGGAAAACCATGCGAATTATGAAAAAGAAGTTAAGACCTCTTCTTCCATCCATGAATATATGCGCGAAGACAAGCTTGCCATTGTCATCAATTATCTACAGGAAAACATTCATCAGCCACTTACTCTTGAAGACATATGTAAAAGCACTCTACTGAGTCGATCTTCCCTTCAAAAATTATTTAAAGACGGGACCGGTCACAGTGTAATGGACTATTTTAAAGCCATGAAAATGGATGAAATCAAGCGTCTTATTCGTGAGGAAAACCATAACTTTACTGAAATCGCAGAATTACTTGGTTATAGTTCCATCCACTATCTGTCGCGAATCTTTAAGACAACAACAGGGATGACCTTATCCGAATATGCCTCATCGGTGAAAGCTATTATAGAAAAATAAAGGGACTTAAACTATCTGTCCCTTTTATTATTTGCCAACTCCGGCTTCACGATTCTATAGGCTGGAATTAAAAATAGCATTAATGGAAAAAGCCACAATATTCCATAATAATATGTTTCCATCCCTGTTACACATATAATCAAGACTTCCAGCGAAGCCATAGAAATATATATGCTATTTGATATTTGATTACTCTCCATTACTCATCTACCTCCTCTTCTATGAATTTAACTCATCGATTATTACTTCGACTTTACTATATGATATATTTTATCTATTGTGTATCCTGCAAACCAATTTACCCATTACCCTTTTGATTTCTTTATCTTTTCAATAATTCCATCTGTATTTCTAAATTTCCTCGTATATTGACAATAATACTCCTTCATCATTAATTGTTTTTATTTCATTATATCCATTAAGCATCTCTTCAGGTAGCGGAATCATTTTGCTATCTTTTAAATCATAGATAAAACTACACGTCCTTCCTATATAAACCAAGAAGCGTTCATCATACCAATATATATTTTTATAAAAAGGATCCACGAGTAACTCAACTATAAATTCTTTGTCCGAAAGGTCCATCAAATATAAGCATGGATAATTATCATCAATGGTATCGCCTTTATAATAACATGCTTTTTTCTTATCAGGTGAATATATCATATGTTCTACATTCTGAAAACTCATCCCTAAATTTATATTTTCACCTATTTGTTCATCCATAAGCATCTTTTCAATGGCAATACGGTATACTTCAATATCAAGAACTGCATCTCTATGCGTATAATCATTGATCGTAACTACATCTACATTTTTAATTTCTATTATTTCTTCATCCTCATACTGCTCAAACAAATCTAACTCAAATCTCAATGCATCCACATCTTGTCGCACAATCACACCAGCAGTCTCATAGCCATATACTTCAGCTGATGATAGTGCAAATGCATATTCATATTGCGGCAGGACTCTTTCCAAAGCCTCTATAGCTTCTAAACCTTCTTTTTCCCACAATTGAATGAGCTCTTCTAAATCAGTCTCCTTTATTTCCTCTCGTCGGTAGACTGTGATTTCCTTGATTTTCTCCTCCCCGATTAAAAAAACATAGAATTCATCAAACATATAGCCAATGAGTTCATATTCATTCATTTGAAAATCTGGGATTCCTAATAACGCTATTGCATCTTTTTGCTCCATATCGACATAGATATCACGAATAACTTCTTTTGTATATCCCTCTTGAAAAACAATATGTGAAATTTTTTCATCAATGATTTTTACCCTGTAATGGGCATCTCGGTTTATAGCATAGCTTCTAAATAAGCTCTCTGTGTCAATGCTATCAGATAAAGCAGATAAATTCCAATCATTATTTATATATTGTTTAATAAGATTATCCGAATTAACCCAACGATTACTATGCCTATTCTTATTCTTATTCTTAATCTGCATTTGAAAATTATAGTCTAGCTGATGCGCATTTCCACGTTCTGCAATTTCAGCACCCAATGAAGTTGAATATGAAAAAATTATTTCATTTGCATGCTCCTCATTCTCAAATGGTAGTGTCAAATTTAATAGGTCAACACTCTTTGCACCAAAAATAAATATACCTATATGCATAATATTTTTATTTTTAAATTGGAATATTCACCTTGAACTCCCTTCAATATCATTTTCCGCCTTATATGCTTCTATCATTTTTTCTAATGTCTCAATAATGTCATCACTATTTTCTTTTTCTGATTTTTTTGTTTCTTTTATAAGTGCCATAGTTATCTTTGCAATACTATCTCGGCTAAGCCCTTGCGATATAATGCTCTTTGCAGCAACCTCTTCTTTGGTCAATAAGGTTTTAAATTGTCTAGCATATTGGCTCCCATACTGAATAGAACCACAAACATCTATAATCCCTTGTTTTTTTAGTGACCTAAGCATCTTATGCAGATATTGTCCACTCCATGAATGTCCTTTTGACAATTCTAATATTTGAACACTCGTTAGCGGTCTATCTTCTTTCCAAAAAATTTGCATCAACTCATTTTCTGATTTTGTTAATTTCATTTTACCACCAATCTTTTTTTAAGCATTTAAGTTCTTAAAAGTTATCTGGTAACTTTTTATGTTACTGTCGTTTTATACTAGCCCGTTCTTAGCATTTTGTCAATAAATATCAACTTTTTATTTAATTATTTATTTTTTACAATGAAAACGATACAAAACACATCTGAAGTCGACTGAAAAAGAAAAAAGACCCTTGCTCTAACGTAAATGTTAGTCCAATGGTCATTTATTGTGCTTACGAAATTCATAAGGTGTCATTTTGACTATTTTTTTAAACGATTGGGAAAAATAACTTTGCGAAGTAAATCCACAAGAGTTTGCAATAGATGCAATGTTATAATCCGTCTCTTTTAACAACTTCTTACTGACTTGAATACGGACACTCGTCAGATAATTCATTAAAGATATCCCATAAGTTTTTGTAAAACAGTGGGACAGATAATATTTGTTCAAGTGTAATTCTTCAGCTAGAAGGTCCAAGCTGATATTTTCTGCATAGTGGGCTTCCATGTACCGCTTTGCCTGATTACATTCTCGCATTACTTGTTGCGTAATTGAAGCAACCGCTTTATTACCGGATATTTTCAGATATTCCAAGAATAAAAGTTCATAAATATTTTGTATCATCAATAGATGATGGTTGTTTTTACGATCGCCAATGTGCAAAAGTTCTTCTGTATAAAAATTAACTTTTTTAGTAATGGACAAAAAAGACGCTTTTGAGTATAGGCTATTATCCATTTCAATGGATATACTTCCTACACCAAAAACTATATATTCTAGCGGATTATCTTCACTGGAGACTTCTCTGTGCTTAACATTGGGGTTGATTGCAATAAAGTCATAAGGACCAATGGCAATTTTTTGATCTTCGATATAAATCGTACCTTCACCACCAATAACCAAAAACATCTCACATAAAACATGGGTATGGGAAATGCTCGCCCACTCTCCTTCATAAGAAGAATGGGCAACATAGACGAGTTCTCCATAATTAATATCTTCAACTTTGTCGGATAAATAATATGTACGATTACTCATGCTTACCCCTAACTTATCTTCACAGAATTTTAATCACTATAGATTATTCATTGATATTATACCAAATTATTTCATTGGCTTCCATGGATAATTCAAAGGAACTTCCATCGCCTCGATAGATTTTTGTCTGTTGAGGCTCATAAGTATTATTCACAACGCAGAATTTATTGTTTTTCACATATGCATGGACTTCAATATGATAGTTGGTACTATGCCATTGCTCTAAGCTCTCTTGTGCATGTGCTGAGAAAAGAATTGCACGGTGTAACATTCGCACGTTTTGATGACTGTAAGGCAATCCGCTAATATACACACTTCGCCCTTTTCCAAAATCATTGGTCGCAAGTTGAATACCTAAGTCTTTTTGCGCAATGACTGTTGTGTTTTCCATAGCAAAGATGTCTTTTTGTCCTTCACCAAAATCAATGTCTCCATCACAATCTTGTGTAATAAAGTGCTCTTGTTCTTGCCAGTTGTACTTATCATAGTTCAGTGTAAATCCAGTTTCTTTTTCAACACCCAGGGCATCTGCTAATTGGAAAAAGCGTCCTTGATATTGATGGGCTGTTGGTTCTCCAACACCAATAAATCCACCACCGCTATAAATAAACTGTCGAATACGTGTAATAATCTGTTCGTCTATCCAGTAAGAACCACCACTATGGGCTGTATCTGCTCCTCCCACATTAATGATAACATCTATATCATCAAGAAGATGCGCATCTTGCTTAATATCATCAAAGCTAATAAAGCGTACATCATACGGTCCACCTGCTAGAGCTTCAACGATACCTGCATAACTATAGTTTTGCTTTTGGTACAATGCATGATGCACCATGTGATTTCCCCATGCGCGCATATGTCCCCATGCATTTAAAACAGCTACAGTTTTAACACAGTATGGCGTTGTTCCTTTGACATTGTCATATAATACTCTAAATTCATCGGCCACACTCTTAATATACTCAATAAAATCCGGGAATTCTAACGCAAGTTTTAGGTATCCACCATAACCAATACGGTCTATAGGTTTTCGAAGAATCGCACGTCGTGCAGTAACCCAATTTTCTTTGGCTTCTTTTATTGGATTTCCATTTTCATGGAATGTATCCGGGAAAAAGTAAGGTAAAAAGCGTCCTTCTGTGTATTTGACACCTTCAATATCACTGATTAGTCGAAGGGTGCTTCCATTACCAACACTACCTACTACTGCATCAAGCCCAATCTCTCCAAAAGCTTCTAAAAATGGTTCTGTTCCAATCCAATGGTCCCCAAGAAACATCATCGCTTCTTTGCCATAATCATGCACAATGTCTACGAATTCTTTTGCTAATGCAGAGACTTCTTTGACTTGAAAATGCACAAAATCCATAAACTCTTTTGATGGGTTTCTATATTGGTTATTATAGTATCCTTGATCTATAATATATTCCGCTCTAAATGGATATCCAACTTCTTTTTCAAATTGCTCGAGAATATATGGACTAACCGATGCTGAATAGCCATACCAATCCACATATTTTTCACGTTTTAGTTCATCAAATACAAGGGTAAACTGGTGAAAAAATGTTGTAAAACGTACTACATCTACATCTGGTTTTTCTTCTAGAAAAGTTTTTAACCGCTTAAGACTATGTTCACGAGTTTTTGGCTGACGAACATCAAAAGTGATTTGATGCTCTACATCATCCCATTCATTCACAACGCTATTATACATATGTACCGGGTCCCAGATAAGGTATGCCAAAAAGCTTACTGTATATTCATGAAAAGCTTTACATCCATTAATGACAACACGACCTGTCTGATCGTTATAATCCCACAAACTGGCATCAACAACTTGGCCTGTTGTTCGATCAATAACTTCCCACCAACGTTTTGGATTGTCTCGTTCATTGACTTGCATTAATTCGTCGCTAATCCCTTGCATAAGGGGAATCTCTAAGGTCTCTTCCGATGCCAGATAAAATCCTGTCATGATGTAGCATTGTTGTACTTCTTCTGGATGCTGTTTTGCCCATGCGTTGTCTTTACGTGTTGTATAATAGGTTGCATAACGTTTTGCATCTAAGGTATTTAGCTCTTCCGGAAAGTCTGTTCCATCACAGTCTCTCACTGCATCTGCGCCTAAAAAGTCTACAATTCGAAGTGTTTCATCAACAATATCTGTGTCCGTTGGTATTGTCAGTCTTCCTCTTAAGTTATCTTTCATTTTTCGTACTCCTCATTATTTAGAATGCGGTTTGTTATACACATACAATGCAAGTAGGAGCATAACTAAACCAAACATTTGAATCATTAATCCTTGAACCCCTATATCCTTATGTCCCATGATGACAAAAATTGTTCCGACAATAATCCATAAGAATGCAAAGATTCGTTTTATGACTGCTTTTCCATATTCATCTTTTATCATCCTAACCTTTTAAACCTCCTAACGTCATTCCTTGCGTTAATCGCTTCTGTACAAAGATATAGAGAATAAGCGTTGGCAACATAACCATGACCAATCCAGCATACATCTGTCCATATTGCGCAGCTGCATTTTGTGCTTTCATTAAGTTCATAAGCCCTACTGGTAATGTTCTTGCTCCTCCAGCTTTTGTTAATAACGTCATTGAAATAATGTATTCGTTCCAGAAGGATAAAAAGTTAAATAAAATAACGGTGACAATGCTCGGTTTTGCCATTGGCAATATAACCTGGCACATGGTTCGAAAATGTCCTGCACCATCTACATACGCAGCTTCTTCAAAATCTTTTGGCAGTGTAACCAAATACCCCGATAGTAAATAAATCGTAAAGGGCAATGCTGTTGAAGCATATACTAGTGCTAATACAAATATATTGTTAAGCAAAAATCCATGACCAAATGTTGTGTTCATCCATTTGTCTGCATCAACAAACATCAAGAAGATAGGAACAACAATATAGTTTACATTAATAAACAGACCTGCCATGAACATGCCTCTAAAAAATTTCTTGCCCAAAAAATCAAAGCGTGTTAATACGTAGGATGCAGGTAATGCAACAATCAAAAGAATAAGAATAGCTAATGATGTAACAATAACTGACGTCAGCATATAGCTTCCCATATTAGCCTTATTCCATGCATCTGCAAAGTTTTGTATATAAAATCCTGCAGGCATTGCCCAAGGATTTCCATAAAACTCGGCATTTTCTTTGATTGAAGCTAAAAATACCCAGCCAACAGGAACAATGATTGTTATCGTTAATGAAATGAGTGCAACATATATAAAAATTTTATACAGCGAATTTGTCTTTAGATTTTTCATATTATCCTCCTAGAATTCAAGCGGTTCGCGTTTTGTAACTGCGCTGACAACGGCAGATAGTGCAAAAGAAAAGATAAAAATAACTACACCAATCGCCATACCATAGCCATAACTTGAATTCGTATAGGCTTGTTTATACATATAACTTAAGAAAACTTCTGTACTTCCATCCGGTCCACCTGATGTCATTGCTTGCACAAAGAGAAAACTCATATTGATTGAACTAATAATGAAGAATGTAAGTGTCGTTCGAATATTCGTCCAGATAAGTGGTAATGTAATCTGAAAAAATTGAGTAATCTTGCCGGCACCTTCCAGGCCGGCAGATTCATACAAGCTTTTTGGAATACTTGACATACTTGCGATATACATGACCATATAATATCCAACCGCTTGCCATACCATGGCAGCGACCAAACTATAGATAACTATTTTTTGATCGCCTAGCCATAAAATATCTGGTTGGTCTGGTCGAAATAAACGAATGAAACTGTTGAGTATACCATTTTTAGGGTCATATATTGCACTAAAAATAGCTGCAATGACTACAACAGATAATATATTCGGGATGTAAAATACAATTCTAAAGATATTCGCCCCTTTAATTTTCTCCTGGGTAAGGATCGCCGCAAATAATATTGCGAATAAGAATGTAATCATTGTCACTAAGATTAAAAGCAACAACGTATTTTGAAACGATTGGTAGAACCGTTGGTCTTCAAAAAGAATTCTAAAGTTGTTTAGACCAACAAACTCCTTGTTTGGCGAAAAGCCTCCCCATTTAAACAGCGACATTTTGAATACGTTTATTGTAGGTATAACCATAAAAACGATAAATAAGATCACTGCAGGAGAAAGACACAATGTAATAAATAACCGACTGCTTCTTCCATTTTTCATTTGTCTAAAGATCTCCTTACATTTTTTTCATTCGATAGATTCCGATTATTTCAATGCTTCACGAAGTCGATTGCTTGCTTCAATAACGCTTGCAACCCATTCATCACGTGTCTTATCACCTGTTACCAAACTATCTACAGTTCCAAACAATGTGTCTGCCATGTTAACACCTTCAACAGGCTCTGTTGCTGCAAAGTTACCCATAGCTGCTTTTGCACCATCATTGTATACACTATAGAAAAGTTTGTTCTCGCCAGTTAAGTAATCTGTCATATCAAAAATAGGTTGAACTGCATTGCTAGCCGCAAAAATAGCTGCTGCTTCATCTGAGTATAAGAAACTAATGAATTCTTTTGCTAGCTCAGGATTCTTTGCCGCTGCCGGAACCCATGCTTGTTCAAAAAATGTATAGGAATATTGGTCTGAAGTGTCATCAAGTGCTGGTAGCGCTGTGAATCCCCACTCAAAACCTTCCGCTCTTGGAGCATCTGCCATTTCACCTGTTACCCAAGTACCATTTGGCATAAATAATGCTTCGTTATCTAAAATAAGTTGCTGATTTTTTAAGTAGTTTTCATTGTTTGCATTTGCTGGTGTTGTTGCTTCTGTATATGATGCTAATTTTTCAACAATGTCAAATGCTTTTTGTGCTTCATCTGTTGTCCAAATACCTTCTTCATATGTCATTGCTGCGTTAAATAGTGCTGGTCCACCAGTAACATTTAACAATCCATAGAAAAGTGCATCAAAGTACCCTGTTGTAGGATATGTGAATAATGCGATACCTTCCGCCTTAGCTTTTTCGCCAAGTTCCCACATTCCATCCCAAGTTGTTGGTACTTCCCAACCTTTTTCTTCAAATAGTGCTGCATTATAGAACAAACCGCAAGGACTATAAAACATTGGTGCTAAATATGTCTTACCATCACCATATGGATTCGTAATTCTAGTTGATGTAAATCCTGGAATTAGTTTTTCAGATACTGTGACGTCTTCTCCTGGAACATTCATTGACAACACGTCTGTGATATCAAGAATTGCTTGTTCTTTTATAAGGGTCTCTGTTAACGCTGCTGGACGACCTACGCCTAGATGAACAACATCTGGATAGTCTCCTGCTTTCATGCTTGGACTAATAGCATCTTCCAAGTTTTTATCAACAATCAGCTCAATGCTCACACCTGGGTGTATCGCTTCAAAAGCTGCGGCAACATCTGTCCACATCTGTGCTCCATAAGCTGTCTCAATGGCTGCAACTGTTAATTGTTGTTCTTGTACATCATCCCCTGTTGTTGCATCGGATCCTGCATCATTATTTGTATCTTGGGAATTCCCCGTTGATGCATCGCCTGAATTTGCTGTTTCATCACTTTGGCAACCTGCAAAAAGTCCTACAGACAATACCAATACCAATAAAATACTTAGTGCTTTTTTCATAATATCTTTTCTCCTTTTTATTATAAGATACCCTTATTATAAGCACTGTCTCTCCAAGCGAATACATGATTATTGTTACTTTTTTTATATTTCTTGCTTTGCAATTAATTTTTCGCAAAAATTTTCAACATTTTTTTATTAATTATGTTATTTTCTCTTACCAATATGGGTTCCAGTTTTGTGTTAAACGCACTAAAGCCTCCATATAAAAATAATCGCCCCATATATTACTCTCATCAACACCTTGATTATGCGGAATCGAATATACTCCATGAAGTAATAATCCTTCGGATTCTTGAATACTCTTTGGCGTATAATTGTTCACTAGTGATTCCATCATTTTATGTGCAATCTCTAGATAACGCTCTGTCTGAGCCAAAGACGGAAGCTGCTTCGCCCCTTCTAAAATACCGCAAATGGCTATTGCTGCTGATGAAGAGTCTCTAGGTTCCTGCGCTCCATCACTAAAAGCCAAGTCCCAATATGGAATATAGTCCGCCGGTAGATGTTCAATAAAATAGTCTGTAACCTTAACAAATGCATCAACAAAAACCGGATCTTTGGTATAGGCATAGGCTAACATAAATCCATATATTCCCCATGCTTGCCCTCGCGCCCACGACGAATCATCTCTATACCCTTGTGCCGTTTCTCCTCGTAGTGGTTTATGGGTTTTTGTATCAAAATAGTAGGTATGATGGGTACCATAATCTTCACGCAAAACAACTTGTAGCGCGGTATATGCATGGTTAGAAGCCACTTCATAAAATTCTTTTTCACCGGTTTGTTCATGTGCCCAAAATAGTAGGGGAATATTCATGTATGCATCAATAATTAAGCGATAACTTTCTGGTGCTTTCATCGGGCCCCAAGCCTGAATGAATTTGCCTTCGGGTGTATATCGATGAATAAGCCATCTTGCGGCTTCAAGAGCTGTCTCTTTCGCTTTTTTAAGACCTAATGTTTTATATGCTGCTACACAAGACAAGGAATATAAAAAACCAATATCATGATGGTCTAATACCCACTTATGTTCAAGACGTTCCTCAAAACTGTCGACATGCTTTTCAATTAGCTGTCTTAACATCGGTGATGGTTTAGCCTCATGCGCCAAGCTTAATATCCCTGAATAAAAACCTTCTGTCCAGCATTCATCATTAGGGTGTTTTCTATATATTCCACCTTCTGCTGCCGGTGCCGGGAAGAATCCTTCCTTCAGTTCCCGGCTGTTCTCCAACACTTCTAGCACATGGTCTCTTGCTTGAATAAGTGCCTCTTCATATAACTGCTGATTTTTTACTCTTTCCATTATCCTTTCACCCCACTTGCTGCTACACCTTCAACAAAGTAGTTTTGGGCGAAGATAAAGATGACGATGACCGGCAGTAAGACTAATGTCGCTCCAGCCATTAGTACACCATAGTTTAACACTTGTCCTGTTGCAAATAACTGTATACCTACAGAAAGCATTTGCTTACTTACATCTGATATGTATAGATAAGGGCTCATATAATCATTCCATATCCACACAAAGGAGAAAAGCATCATCGTTGCAACCGATGGTTTGGCTAATGGCATAATAATCTTAAAGTAAATCCTAAAATGTCCACATCCATCAATACGCGCAGCTTCAGACAATGATTCCGGAATGCTGATAAATGCTTGTCTTAATAAGAACACAAAGTATACATCCACAAGGCTTGGTAATATAATTGCCCACATGGTGTTAAGAATCCCTATCTTTTTAAAGATAATATAACGAGGTAAAATCATAATATCACTTGGAATCATCAATGCTGCTAAGAGAATCATAAAAATCAAGTCCCGTCCTTTGAACTTAATTTTTGAAAATCCGTAAGCTGTATAGCTGACAAAAAAGAACTTCAATAAAAGACTGGTTCCTGTCATTATTATTGTATTGCGATACCACTGCATAAAGTCATAATAATCACTTACAAATAAGGCTTTAATGTTATCCAAAATCCACTCACTTGGCCATAACTTAAAAGAGGCTTGCAAGACTTCACTTTCTACTTTAAAAGCTGATAGAATCATAAATACAAAGGGGAAGATTGATCCAATCCCAATCATAATCATAACAACTGTTAGTATGACTTTCGTTATTTTTTTTGATCTGATTTCCACTGCTTTTCCTCCCTTTTAGTATGTCACCCATTTTTTTTGTCCACGCCACTGCACCAACGTTATTAACATAACCACAGCGAACATGACCATCGCCTGCGCACTGGCATAACTAGTATCAAAACGCGTGAAAGCTGTTCGGACAATATTAATGGACATCACTGTTGTTGCTTGTCCCGGTCCACCTTGTGTCAGTGATTGAATAACTGTAAAGTTTTGTAACGATGTTATCAACGAACTAATCGATAGGAAGAACGTTGTTGGTGAGACTACCGGTAAAGTTACATGTATAATCTGTTGGAATCTTGTCGCTCCGTCAATACGAGCCGCCTCATTGAGCGCTTTGGGAACACCTTGTAGTGCCGCCAAATATACAATCATATTAAGACCAACACTTTTCCATACCGCAATAGCTACTACTGTTGGTAGAACTAACTTTGCATCGGTTAAGAGAATGGGGGGATTTTCCACTCCAAGTTTAAGTAATAGCCCAACGACGGGTCCTCTTGCACCAAGCAATAACCGAAAGACGACTGCAACGGCAACCATGTTGGATACATACGGTAAAAATACCATCGAACGTAGTGACTTCTTAAAAAAGACTCCCTTATTTAAAATGACGGCTAGAACAAACCCTATAATCATAATTAGCGGAACATAAATCAATGAATATATCGCCGTTCTTTCTAATGCCGCTAATGCGTCTGGATCACTAAAAAAGCGAACAAAGTTTTCAAGTCCTACAAATTGAATATTATCTAGCTTCGTTATGTATTTTACATTGACAAAGGATAATCCCATCGCAATGACAAACGGAATACCAGTAAATATCGTAAACAGTAATATATAAGGTACGATAAACATATACCCTGTCAACGTTTCCATAAGTTGTCTTCTTTTCACAACAACACCTCTTTCTATGAAAACGCCGCTACAATCGTAGCGGCGTATTATCAGTATCGTGTCTTAGCTTATTGTTTAGCTTCTTCGATCGCACGATTTGATCGCTCTTGAATTGACTGCATTGTTTCTTCAAGTGGCTTAATACCTAAGCCATACTCTTGTGCTTCTTCAAACCAAATTTGGTTAATACTTGTATCTGCTGTACCTATGATTTTTTCTGGATAAGGAATACGCTCTGCATCAAACCATCCTGCTCTAAAGTCTTCTACTGTAATTCCATCATCAACAAAATCTGCACCTAGTTCTTCTTCGATGTATCGTGTGATTTCTTCATCTGAAAGGTTAACACGCGCCGGTACACGACCGTATCCAAGTTCGTATTGGTTTTCTGCCATGTATTTTACCGCTTCAAACGCCGCTTCTTTGTTTGCACTTGTTGTTGGGATTGCATAGTTTCCGTTAACTACAAGTGTTGAAGCTTCGCTTCCTTCTGGATAAGGCATTGGAAGAATTCCAGCTTTCCATTCTCTTGGATATTTTTCATGGTTTTTCAATAAGGATGTCACCCATCCACCACAAACAAACATTCCGATGTTGTCGCTTGCTGCAAAAGCATTCCATGGGTATTCTCCTGCTGCGAGCATTCCCATTGTTGGTTGAATTTCCTTCTCGTTACCTAAGTCTGCAAAGAATTTTAATGCTTCTGAGTATAGTGGATCGTCAAAGTTTGCTGTTCCATCTGCCTTATATGCATCCGCACCTTTTTGTGTTGCATACATATAGTAGTAGTTGTTGTAGTCAAGCATGTATGATCCCCATACACCGTTTTCTATGTCCGTTAACTTTTCTGCTGTTTCGATGTATTTTTCCCAAGTCCAACCTTCAGCTTCTGGATATGGAACACCTGCATCATCAAATACTTTTTTGTTGTAGAATGTCAACCAGATATCACTGTATGCCGGTAAACCATATACCGCTCCATCAAATACTGGCAAGTTTTCTCCAAACACTTCTTTCATATCATAACCCATGTTTTCAGCCAGTTCATCAAGTGGTGTTAACACACCTGCTGATTGATAGATTTTTAATGATGGTGTTGCTGAATATACAATATCAAGTTCGTCTCCTGCCATCAAACTAACTAATGTTCTGTCGATTTCACCATCTTTTGGTGTTGGCACGATTGTAAATTCAATGTTGATTCCTAAGTCTTCTTTAATCTTTTCGATGAGCTCAACATTTTCACCTGTTGAAGCACCAGTTTCAGTCACTGCCCACTTTAATGTAACTCCATCATATTTTTTGCCTGAAGTATCTTCTGTCTCTTGGCCATTTTCTGTCTCTGTTGTTGCCTCTCCATTGTCTACAGTTGTTTGAGAACTGTTGTCTTCATCCGCCTTTGTACATCCTGCAAAAAGATTCACTGCCATTGTAAAAACAAGAATCAAGGATAGTAAACGCATTTTTTTCATAAATTTTTCCTCCCAAAATGTAATTATGTTATACATTCATTATATCTGCATCTATCCGCTTCTTAAATAGTCTGGATTTTTTATTTATAGTCAATTTTAGGTATTTGAAGGACAACAACGGTTCCTTTTCCTTTTCGACTATATATTTTCACATTGGCCATATCACTATAATGTAAACGTAAGCGTTTGTAGACACTGCCTAAACCGATGCCTGTACTTCGCCTATCACGCGCTTTGTTTTGTTCACTACTTTCTCTTAACTCGGCCTCAATTTTTAACAGCACTTGTCTATCGATGCCGACACCATTATCTGCAATAAAAAACCGTAGGTATTTATGATCTTCTTTTAATCGAAGGCTAATGCTTACCGGACTTTCACTGTGGTCCACCGCGTGTATGAAGATATTTTCAACAACCGGCTGCAAAATCATCTTGATTACATAATACTTATTGGTCAATTCCGGATCTGCTTCAATCTGAAAATTCACCTTTTCTTGATATCTATTCTTTTGAATGTGGCAATACGCCGTTACATGTTCAATCTCTTTATTTATAGAAACAACTTCCTGTCCATCCCCAACGGACAAGCGATATAGGCGCCCTAAGGAAGCCGCCAGACGTCGGATATCCGGACGTTTGGCTTCTGTCGCCATCCACACAATGCTTTCTAGTGTATTATAGAGAAAATGCGGGTTCACTTGACTCATCAACACTTCATATTCCAGCTGTTTTTTTTGCTGTTCACTCTCTAAGCGCTCTTTAATATTCGTCTTGATACTTTTGAGCATGGAATTATAATGCCTTAACATTCGTTTAACTTCTTCGCGCCCTTTTTCTTCCAGCTCTTGATCCAAATCGCCTTCATACACTTTTTCCATGGAAAAAATCAACTGGTTAATCGGATTCATAAATCCACGATACATATATAGCATGATGCCTATGTATATCAGTGCAATAAGCACCAAAATCCATATAACTTGGATATAGAGCTGTTGATTTTCTGCAAGCACAGCTTTTTCAGGCAATAGCACAATGCTTTTCCAACCGTTGACTTGAGATGAGGAAAATGCTAGGTAATAGGGCACTTTGTCCATATGTATCTTAATATATCCATCGTCCCCTTCTTCTTGCTCTATTTTTTGTATCCAGTCCTTTTGTCGATTGAGTACTGCCTCCGGTTGCTCTAACGCCACTTCATCCGAAGATGAAAGTAACTCTGCCCGCTCGTTGACAATATATATTTGGGCACCTAATTGTTCGTGCAAATTCATATATTTCTCATATAAATCTTCTTCTTGAAGAGCAAAAATATGAATATACGCATATTGGGATTTTAATGGGGAAAAGACACGACGTGTTCCTACAATAACTTTGTCTTTACGAACTTCATTATAGGTTATCATGGTTAAAAAGTTATCCATAAGTGGATACCAGTAAAACTTCCCTAGACGCTGCGGATCATCAATATTTAACTCCATCAACTTAGCCTTAATATCTTCTTGATCATTATTTGGATCGACAAAGTTAAACACTTCGTCTTTATATGTATAAATTGAAGCAATCTGTTCATTTTGTTTTAACAAGTTATATCCATCAAAAATTCTACGCATAATTAATACTGTCGACTGACGCTTAAGCATCTTACTTTCATAAGTACGGTCTAAGTACTCCAACAGCCTTTGCTCTGATGCAAACGTGTCACTTACTCCATATACGTTAAGAATTGTATCATCTAGCTTTGCACGTACTTCCTTTGCTCCGTACAACATATTTTCTATAGCTTTATCTTGCAATGTCCGATTGGTATTAAGAAAAAGAACCGTCACCAGCAAAATAATAGGGATTAAGGCTAAAAGCAATAGCCCTATTATTTTTTGCATCCAAGAACGGTTCTTCTTATGATGATTCATTTTTTTTAGTGTTTTCATTCGAAGGTTCCTCTTTCTATTTGTTCACGATATTCATTGGGACTCATGCCATATGTTTTTCTAAACACTTTAATAAATGTGGATGGGTCTGCATACCCCAGTTCTTCACCAATTTCATAAACCTTGATGGAGATATCTTGCAACATCTCTTTGGCTTTTTCCATACGTTTTTTAGTAATATAAGTTGTAAAATTATATCCAATCTCTTTTTTAAATACTTTCGAAATATACGACGGTGTCTTATCTACCCGTTCTCCAATATAGTCTAATGATATAATGTTATTATTATATTCTTCCGTCACAATATGTAAAATCTCTTGTGCTAGCGGGGATAAGTTTGCACTCGCCAACGTTTCATAAGCAATCCATTGTCCAGAACCTGTATATCGTGTTTGTTCAAGGGCTTCTTTTGCTTCTTGGTATGCAAGATAGTAATTTTTTTCTTCAAATTCTTGGCTAACCCCAACACTGAGTGTCGGATAGTTGTTTTGCATTTGCTCAAACAGTTCTTTAGGACTCTGCTTAGATATTCCTATGAGGATCTCCGGAAAAATCTGGTAAAACACACTTTGAAGCTTTTGATTTTTATTTTTCAACTGGCTAAATGCTTCTTCACGTTTATCTTTTTCCATGGTCCACAATGTGACAAAGCCTTTTTCAGGAATCCACTTCATCTCTTCTGAAGTAAATGTTGTAATTCCCATAAGGTATGAATTTAATTTCATTAATTGTTGTGCCCATTCTAGCTCCTTGATATACGCTTTTTCCGCATTGTCTTCATCAAGTTTTTGCTTTAATCTCGAAAACAAGTCAATAAAATCTTCTTCTTGCGTCGGCTTAAGCAAATAGTCAAAGACATTATTCTTAATCGATTTGTTCAAATATTCAAAATCACTATATCCACTTAAGATAACTATTTTTATGGAAGGATAGTTTGCATTTAGATATTCCATGAGCTGGACGCCATCATATTTTGGCATACGTATATCTGTTAAGACAACATCCGGCGCTTGTTCTTTGATAATCTCAATCGCCTCTAAGCCATCGCTTGCCTGCCCCACGATCTCAAACCCCCATGTATTCCATGGATTTCCATGAACAAGTCCATTACGTATAACCGCCTCATCATCGACAACTATCAATTTATACATTATGCTATCCTCCTTCTTGCCCGCTTCTTACCTACTTCGTTCTTTGTTATATCATGCATTTTTCTTTATTTTATCATCTTTTAATGACTTCGCCTAGGTTGACATTGAAATCGCTTATGAAATGTTTTATACTTTATATTAGTGAATTTTTGCACTGATCTTAAAGGAGCGACTTATGCCAAAAAATATTTCATTATTGATCAAACCCTCGTCATCCAACTGTAACCTTGGATGTAAATACTGCTTTTACTATGATGTTGCTGCCAATCGCGACCACAAAAGTTATGGCCTTATGCAGCCATCTACGATGGATGCTCTCATTAAAAAAGCGCTTGAAAGTGCCACGGACCATGTGACTTTTGCCTTCCAAGGTGGAGAACCGACACTTATTGGGCTTGACTATTTTAAAAACTTTGTCTCAACGGTTAATCAATATAAATCCACACAAACCATCCATTATGCAATACAAACCAACGGAACTCAGCTTGATGAAGACTTCTGCGCATTTTTACATGAACATCATTTTCTTGTTGGTCTGTCCCTGGATGGTCCCAAGGACATGCATGATCTGAACCGATTAGACACCAAGAAAAAAGGTACCTTCAAAACCGTTGACCAAGCGGCAAAATTAATGACCAAACATAAAGTTGAGTTCAACATTCTAACGGTTGTCACCAAAAACACTGTACGTCACGTACAAAAAATCTATCGGTATTTTAAAACGCAAAACTATCAGTATCTGCAATTTATTCCTTGCATCAGCGACTTCAATGACGCCACCTTAAAACCATATAATATCACACCAAAAGACTATGGAGAATTTCTCATCCAATTATTTGACCTTTGGTATCAAGATATTCTTCAAGGTGAACGTATCAGTATCCGGTTGTTTGACAACTATGTCCAAATGCTATTAGGTATGCCGCCAGAAAGCTGCGATATGAATGGTTTTTGTAGTGTCAATCCAGTCATTGAAGCCGATGGTTCTGTCTATCCATGCGACTTTTATGTTTTGGATCAATGGAAGCTTGGTAATATTAATAACGATGCCCTTGAGGACATGATGTTTGGAGACTTGGCTAAGGAATTTCTCGCCAGTGGTAATCACCATGCAAAAGAATGTGACACATGCCCTTATCTTAGACTCTGTCGAAGTGGATGCCGTCGCCATAAAGAGATGTTTGTGGATACGAAAAACATGGCAACTGAAGATTTATATGATAATTATTTTTGTGAAGCATATAAAATGTTTTTTAGCCATAGCGCTCAAAAGCTTCAGCACCTTGCCCGTTATATTCAATCACAACAACGGGTATGATGTTAATGGCATGCATTTTAAGTGCCGTTGATACCAATCATTATATACTAACTCAATAGTATCTACCTGTGCACTGCCAAAATCAAATGTACGATATCGGTCAATGTATCTGCAAAAAAGACCACTATCATGTAATGGTTTTCTTAATCGAATCACTGTCATATGTGCTGTATTTAATGTATATCTTGCATCAATCGACAACCCTAAATTCGATTGTGCAAACGCCTCTCTTAAGCGTTCGCGCATTAGATTTAGGGTTTCTTGTTTTGGAAACCCTTGAATCAGTATACATGATGGAGAGGCTGTAATCCCATAAAAATCAATTGAAAATCGTGGCATCTTTGCTAATGTATCTTGGATGATTGTTTTGACTTTTAAAAGATCCACATCTTCCAGCACAAACCCTTCTACACAAGATACAATAGATAGCACCGTAAGATGCATATCCGTCTCAGGATAATAATATTGCTCCGGCTCTATCTGCTGTATCTGCTGCAAAAACTGCACTATATTCTTACGAACACTTTTTGTCGGACGAATCAACAGCGTTATCCCTCGCCGATTATCCGTTGGACAATCAAGCATTGTATCAAGTTGATAGCGTTGGTGAACTATCGCAGCAACAGCCGCATCATACATCTGTCTATAATGAAATGTAAGCTCTTTATTATTCATTGTAATATCCTTTATATGGTATCCTTAGATGTTATTGATGTTTAAGCTTCACCGGTTGATGCTTTTCTAACGATCGATTCGCCGCCAAAGTCAGTTCAAGGGTTTTTAATCCATCATTATAATCCGACTTAATCAAACTTGCATCTTTATCTACAATCGCTTGAATAAACGCTTGTGCTGATTGAAAATGCATGTCTTTAATAAATCTACGGCATGCACTTTGCTTGGTTTGGGTATATGTAATATCTTGTTGCCAACGATAATTAATCACCTCGTCCGCACAAATGATTTGAAATCCCACACCGTTATAATTCATAATATCTGCAACATAGCATGCTGTGAGGATGGTTGCTACTTTTCCAGAAGTAAATGTCAGCGTCGTCGCTGATGCATCTTCAAGATCATAATCCTCTACATCCGTTATTAAACCTTTAACAGCAGTACTATATACCGTCTCAACTTCACCAAATAAATAGCGTAACATGTCAAATATGTGTGTGCTTTGCTCGACAATCTGACCTCCGGACATCTTTTTTTGCCGCCACCAATGTACCTGAGGCATTCCACCAATCCATTGTCCTTGTATTAATCCCACATTCTTTATCTGTAGATGTTTTTTTAGAAAATCAACTTCGGGATTATACCGCTCTTGATAGCCTACACTGTTGATAATTTGGGACTCTTGAATAATACGCGCTGTTTCTTTGGCACGTTCATAAGATACATCTATAGGTTTTTCTACATAAATATGAATGCCATAGGCAGCCGCTAGACGTTCTGCATCTTCGTGACGATTCGGCGGAATGCAGATAAATACACCATCGATTTCTTTTTCTTGCTCATACATAGCTTGATGGTGGCTATATAGTCTTGCTGTAGGCACACGCTTTCCTATAGTTTCTAGCTTTTCTGGATTACTTCCGGAAAAAGCAATAACATCAACATGCTCCATTTTAAGTAAATTATCTAAATGAAAATTCGCAAACCATCCACACCCTATAATTCCAATCTTAATCTTATCCACATGCTCCTCCTCTGTTATACCCACTTAGGATTATATTTTGCTCCTTATTTGTTTATTATAGCATATTTTTTTATTGTAGAAAAACATAAAGAGGCTACTCTATCCATGGATTATTAACCCATGATAGAATAACCTCTAATGATTTTTTTTTGCTAATGACGCAAGAGATAGTCAAAAGCACTTAGGGCTGCTGTTGCACCCGATCCCATAGAAATAACAATCTGCTTATATGGGCTGTTGGTACAGTCTCCTGCTGCAAACACACCTTCCATCGATGTTGCTCCGTGGGCATCAACAACGATTTCACCAAATCGGTTTCTCTCTATGTTCTCACCTAACCATTCCGTGTTGGGTACAAGACCAATCTGAACAAACACACCGTCTAAATCTACATTGGCGACCTGTTTTGTCTCCCGATCCATATATTCAATCCCAGTAACTTTTTGATCTCCTGTGATTTTTTTCGTCTCAACATTTTTAAGGACAGTGACATTGGGCAAACTGTATAACCGCTCTTGCAAAACACGATCTGCTTTTAATTCCGGTAAAAATTCCAATACCGTCACCTGTTTTACAATTCCTGCCAAATCAATGGCTGCCTCAATCCCGGAGTTTCCTCCACCAATCACTGCCACATCCTTACCTTCAAAGAAAGGTCCATCACAGTGCGGACAATAAGCTACACCCTTATTTTTAAACTCTTGCTCACCTGGGACATTGATGTTGCGCCATCGGGCGCCAGTGGCAATAATCACAGTCTTTGCCTTTGCAATCGTTCCATCTTCTAGCGTTACCTCTACAAAATCTTCTCGGCGTAACTGGGTCACTTTTTGCCTTAGGATAACATCAATATTTTTGTAGTGTCCAATGTGGTCATTAAGATGCCCGGCGAGCTTTGGCCCTTCTGTATATGGAACCGAAATCAAGTTTTCAATCCCTAAAGTGTCAAGAACCTGTCCCCCAATGCGTTCAGCCAATAAAGCAACACGAATTCCTTTTCTTGCTGCATAGATTGCCGAACTTACACCTGCAGGGCCTCCCCCAATGACAAAGACATCATAAGGTGCATCACTTAACTTTGGTCCTTCTGTAGCCGCCTCTCCCATAAGCTTTAACAGATCTTCAATGTCCATACGACCACTTTCAAGGAATTCCTTGTTGAGATAAACCGATGGTACTGCCATAATATCTTTAGCTTCAACCTCATCCTTAAAAACAGCACCGTCAATCATTGTATGGCGAATTCCAGGATTTAAGACACTCATAATGTTTAACGCCTGAACAACATCGGGACAGTTGTGGCAACTTAAACTGACATAGGTCTCGAAACTGTACTCTCCCTTAATCGATTGAATCTTCTCAATCAACGCTTGATCAATTTTTGGCTTTCGACCACTGACGTGTAAAAGAGCCAATACAAGCGACGTAAATTCATGCCCTAAAGGAATACCGGCAAAGACAATGCCGGTATCTTCCCCTTGACGGTTCACACTAAAACTCGGTGTGCGTTCAAGCTCTCCCTCTTCAACATGAATTCGAGTTGACATTGTCGCCAGCTCTTCTACAAGTGCAGCCATATCTTTAGATACTTGTGATGCATCTAAGCTTTGCCTGATGACAATGTCTTGTTCAAGCATCTCAAGATATTGTTTTAACTGTTGTTTAATCTCTGCATCAAGTAGCATATGAACACCTCTTTAAATCTTTCCTACTAAATCAAGTCCTGGTTTAAGCGTTTCTGTTCCTTCCTTCCATTTTGCAGGACACACTTCATTCGGATGCTTACGTACATATTGTGCCGCCTTGATTTTATCAAATAAAGCTGATGCATCACGTCCGATATTCCCCGCATTGATTTCAACCGCTTGGATAACTCCGTCTGGGTCGATAATAAAAGTTCCACGGTCTGCGATACCTTCATCTTCAATAAGCACATCAAAGTTTCTTGAAATCACATGCGATGGATCCCCAATCATTACATACTCAATTTTTTTGATAGCTTCAGATGTGTCATGCCATGCTTTATGTACAAAGTGTGTGTCTGTTGAAACCGAATATATCTCAACACCCAACTCTTTTAATGCTGCATAATTATTTTGTAAATCTTCTAACTCTGTTGGGCATACAAACGTAAAGTCTGCAGGATAAAATGCAACGACACTCCATTTTCCTTTAAGGTCTTCTTCTGTAACCGTTAAAAACTTACCGTTTTGAAATGCTTGTGCTGTAAATGCTTGTACTTCTTTTCCTACTAATGACATAATATTTCCTCCTATGTGAATGTGTGTATTTTTTCCGCATCGGATAATTATTATCCGTTGATACTTATTATAACAATCATTCTCATTATGTCAAGGGATATTTGCAATTTTCTTGTTTTTTCTTCATCCTTCCGTAATTATCATCATATGTATATGTATGTTATAATAGGTTTATCATGATTACCACTTTATTACAAAATCGAAAGGAGCTAGTTATGGCAGACAAACATTTATATATTATCACTGGAACTTCAAAGGGGATTGGTGCGGCGATTGCCAAAGAGCTTGATCAACCTTCACATCATATTATTGGAATATCTCGAACGCCAAATCCTGATTTTTCGGATCGCTTTGAACACAAGTATTTTGATCTTGTAGATTATGCTGCTCTTCCAGGCCTTGTCGTTGATATCTTCTTTTCTCTAGATCAGACTGAATATGCTTCGATTACCCTAATCAATAATGCAGGTATTATTGAGCCCATCAATACCGTCGATCGATGCGAAGCAAATGATTTTTTTGAGAGCATCACAATCAATCTTTTAGTACCTATGATTTTGTCTTCTGAATTTGCTAAACATCTTCAGGAATATACCGGCGTCAAGCGTATCCTAAACATCTCTTCTGGGGCGGCTAAAAAACCAATTGAAGGCTGGAGTAGCTATTGCACTTCAAAGACCGGATTGAATATGTTCACCCAATGCTTTGGAAAAGAACAAGCCCATGTTGAGGATGGTATTCAAGTTATCTCTATGGCTCCAGGTGTCATTGACACACCTATGCAAGAGACTATCCGAGGCGCATCAAAAGAAGTCTTTCCTGGCATCGACCGCTTTCTTGACTTAAAAGAAAACAATGCGCTGACCTCGCCAAGTGACGTTGCCAAACGCATTGTTGATTTTTTAGATAATAAATTTGATGCTTATCCTAGCGGAAGTGTTCTTGACATCCGTACAATAGATTAAAGGTCCCGCTTTGCTCTATATAGTCTCAAAATAGTGACGATCGACTGTTCCCTTGTATAATAGCTCTGAGGTAAGAATTTATTTTCAGATGCGCCTTGCATAACCCGTGCATCATCATTTGCATATACCACTCCATTAACATAGGTTATCTCTTCCTTAGCCCATGGCGCAAAATCAGCTCTATCGTCAAATATTTTTACTTCGCCTGTTGGTTCGACGCTCAAGAGCCTAGCCGTTCTAGCAAGAATGACGGCTGCCTCTTGTCTTGTGAGGGGTCTATTAGGGCTAAATTTATCCTCTCCCGTTCCATGAACGATTCCTAAAGCCGCAACGGCTAGAATATCTGGGTCATTGGTATCTGTAAATGCAACTTGTTTTCCTGAGTTTTGTCCAAAATGATCTAATAGCGGTTTTAATAAACGACAAAAATCCGCACGCGTTGTTGTATCTCGCCAATCTCTTTGTTGATCTTTTGGAACCAAACCTTTTTGAATTGCTTCATCAATATCGTTTTTGGCCCATGCATGTGCCTTATATATGTATGGTATTTGGGGTAGTTCCAAACCGCCATACTTGCCTTGTTTATCTATTCCATAAATCTGAGGCTTATTTTTCACATAGGTATTATCATCAACTTGGGCATTCATAGACTTAAAATCGAAATTAAAAGATACTCTCTCACTGCTATAAAGTGCCTTGTATCGTCCCTTTGGTACCAATATATTCCCCATTAAATCCGTTACATACGCATCATTTCCATCGTTAAATATTACATGTCCACGTTTGTAGTCTGTAGTCCCCGAGGTAGAAATCGTAGCTAAATGGGTACCATCTGCCATTATTCTTAACGTTGCATCCTTTTCCAAATTATACAAAGACAGACCTTTTTCCGATATATCATTGCTCAAAGAAACGCCGTTGTCATATGGAACGAGTATTTCTCCCCATTTATTAATAATCATCACACTACTTACATCGCTATCACTCATCCCTCTGTAAATTCTCACAAAATCATCTTGCTCGTAAGCGAAAGCATAGGCATCTTTAAACGGACCAACGATTATCTGTCCTGTTTTAGAAAATCCGGCAAGTAGTTTATCTTGATGATTTTGCAGATAAATAATATCCCCATAAGCCACATTGATTTCATTGTATTTCCCACTAGAAAATGCAAATCCTCCATCACCATAAAAGAATGAAATTTCTTCTTCTGCTGACCGTTTATGTAATGAATACATTTTATTTTGATGACTTATGGCATGATTATATTCTATTGGCTGCAGTAATTTATCTGTTCCATCAATAGATGATGCTCCCCAATACTCATCTTTCTTGACCAAAACAGCACTCTCAAAGACGACACTTCCCAGCTCATCGTAATTCATCGCTGTTAAAAGCTTTTTGTCTTTATCTGCAAGGCCAACCAAACCCGTCTTTAAGTTAAGCACTTTATAATACGCGTTATCATATTCATCTATACAAACAAATCTAAGCAGATCACTTACCTCTTTTCCCAATAAGTCAAAAGCATAGTATTTGATCTCACTTCCGTGTCCATTTTCAGCAATTAAGTAGGATGTATCTGCCGACATCGATAGCCTCTCATACTCTAATGGTACAACCACTTTTCCGGTTTTTAAATCTATCGCTCCGTATTTTCCGCTAAAGATTCCCGGTGGTCGCCATGTGCCATTGCCCACAATAGCAATATCGTTTTCAACTACCATTAAAAGATCATATGCTCCCTCTATAGCTCTTTGACCTAGAGTTGTAAACACGGTCCATTGCGCCTCTTCTCCTCGTGGCTCAACTTTAATATATCCGTTTTCTAAAATCTCATTCTCATTCTCCATAGTTTCAATGTGTTTTCCATCAAGTGTATATACATATCCACGCGTTTCATTAGCAATGTTGACGTACTCTCCTTCAAAATACACTGGCATTTCATCAAAGATAAACGGAATAACCGTATTCTCCTTTGCAACATTCATAAAAGACATGGAATGCATAAAGACTATACAAAAAAGTAAAGCCGCATATCGTTTTCCTCTCATTTTATTCTCCTCTCACATTACCTATAATCTCAATATTTCTCTTTGTTCATAAAATTCTTTTTACCCTTACTTCTTTATCGTGTTTACAATATGCTTAAATTATAGCATATCCCCAAAGTATATACTATATCATTTCCCACTAGAAATATTAAAACCACGCTTTGTATCCCATTGCATAGAGGTTATCTCTAGAAATTTCCAGACATTCATAGGGGTCTTTTCCATATTGATCATCTTGTTCAATGAAGAAATATTGACTACCACTCTTTAAGCCGGCTTCAATAATGGCAGGCATATCAAGCGTCCCCTCTCCTACTTCTGCAAATTCCACAACGCCGTTAAACGCTTTTTTGAATGTTTCCGAATCGACTTCTTTTGAAAAATCAAGCCCCATCGCACCAATACGATAGTCTTTTAGATGTAATAAAGACACGCGTCCGTCAAAGCGATTAATGACGTCTACCGGGTTTAACCCTCCACGCTGAATCCAATGAACGTCGAGTTCAAATCCAATATATGTTGTATTATTTTTGATAATATCTAGTAATGTCTCTCCATTGTATTTTGTGAATTCGATATGATGATTATGATAGTATAGCTTAATGTCATGTTCTGCAAGTTTTCTTGCATATTCATCTGCTATTTTTGCAAATTCCACCGATTTTTTGTAATCTCCCATTCTCGTCATGGGAAGCATGCCTATACGCAGATAATTGCACTCAAGATTTTTACAATCTTGAACGATTTTTTCAAAGTCTGTACTTAGATATTCTCCTGGCATACCTGGCATCATTGGTTCTACGGCTGCTGATAATGCAGCTATTTTGATTCCGAAATCTTTAGCTCCTTTTTTCATTTGACTGACATTTTCTTTTGTCATTGGAATCTGAGATATCTCAACACAATGATATCCCATTGTATTTAACTGTCTAAAAACTTCATAAATGCCTACTTCAGCTACTTTTTCTTTTAACATCATCATTTGAACGCCGATTAATCCTTTTTTATCCATTTTTCTCCTCCATCTTGCTTTTTTTTCCTATATGCGATGAACGAATAATTGCATCGATCATCTGCATTGAGACTATTCCTTCACATAAAGGAATATAATTTGTATGTTTTTTTTCAAGCACTTCATAAAAGAGGCGTATCAGCTTTTTATGACTTGCTCCATAATAGAATTTAGTACCTTCAACCCGCTCATCTTCAACAAGAATATGGTCTCCATCTTCATCCCAAAGATAAAGTATATTATCTCGAATAACCAAACGCCCTTTTTCAAGTATTGCTTCAATTTCGACACTGGCATTATATGGATTTGCATTTGTTGCATAGAACATGCCGCTACATCCATTTTCAAAGGCAATATGTGCGCTAGCTGTATCTTCAACTTCAATATTATAGTCAAGCATCTGAGAAATATTGCCACGAATGCTCTGTATTTTTCCCACCATCCATTGCATCAAATCTAATGTATGAATACTTTGGTTAATCATGACCCCGCCTCCGGCATGCTCCATGCATCCCCTCCAAGGTTTTGATGTATAGTATTCATGAGAGCGATGCCATGCAACTATCCCTTTGATTCCTAGAATATTTCCATACTTTTTTGTTTCAATAAGTTCCTTCATTTTGATGGATGTATTATTCAATCGATTCTGAAGACAAAGGTTCATCTTTATATCTACGTTGTTTTTTTCCAGAGCACTCAACGCATATGCCTCATCTAAGTTAATCCCCATTGGTTTTTCAAGAAAAATATGTATCCCCCGTGCAACACATTCCATGGCAATAGGTTGGTGAAGATAGTGAGGAAGACATATATGAACACTATCCAGCCGCTCATGATCAAGCATTTTTACATAATCTGTATAAAAGTGTATTGATTGATCATCAAACCACTGATTCTTATCATGGTCACATACTGCAATAAGTTGAATGTTTTTCATGGATTTTAAAATCGGAATATGTACTTTTGAAATATCACCTAGGCCAATGACTCCCACACGTATCATCATTTATTCTCCTTGTATTTTTTCTAATATGGCACACAGGGCATTATACTGCATCGCAAACCCTTCTTCATTGCTCATCTTTTTATCATCCTTAATAACGTCTGAAGACGCTTTTAGCTCAAGATCCTTAAGCGAATCAAATAATACCAAATGAGGTTCGAGGGTCAAAAACCCTTTGTACCCATGATGAATAAATTCCGCTAACAGCTCTTGAATTTTGCCATCTCCTGTTCCGCACACTACGTTGTCCCCCTCTAAATATAGGGCGTCCTTGATATGAATATATACTATATTGTCTTTTAGTATTTCATAACATGTACGGGTATCTTCTTGGCATTGAACAAAGTTAGCAAAATCAAATATACCTTGAAAATACGGTGAGTGTATTCTATCAAACAGCGTCTTGCATCTACGCGCTATATCGCCATAGATATCTTTTTCATTTTCATGCAGCAAAACCACATCATATTTTTTTGCAATATTGACAAAGTCTTGCATTTTATGAATGACGTCGTCTTCATAAGTATCCGGATCTTCGCCCTCGGGTATATAAAAACTAAAAATACGAATATATTGACAATCTAGAATCTCGCATGCTTGACATAATGTCTCCAGCATTATTTTTTGTTCTGCAAAGCCTTTTTCATCCTGAATATAAATCTTACCTATGGGTGATCCAATGGAAGATATCTTGATTCCTCCCGTTATTAACCTAGGTAAAATAGATGTACGAATATCTTCAAGTGTATATTCACTAATGTTTTTTCCATCAACACCTCGAATGGACATATAGTCAATACCTAATCGATTCAACTCATGAATTTGTTTTGAAAAATCATTGGAAATCTCATCAACAAATCCAGATATATGTATATGCTTCATGGCACAATCCTCCTGTTTTTTTGTTTTACATCGACTTAGTGGCTACCTTTTAAGTCAAATACAACTTCTTCGACTTCTTTTGAAAATGTTGACTTTGAAATCTTTTCTTGAAGCTTTTCATAATACACTTCACTATCAATAGGTAGTTCAACCCAATCATCTATCCAACTTGATAAGTGGATAGCGTTACTTATCGTTAATCCAAAAATCCCTTCATTACCAGGTGCTAATAGTGGCGTTCTATCCAAGATTGCATCTGTGAAGTTTTGCATAATGCCAACATGTTCTGTCGCCTTGGCTTCCACGGGAATAATGCACTTCCAATTTTCCGGTGGCTTAAAACCTTCTGATGTCGTATTACTATATTCTTGAGTTCCTACTATATTTCTATAAAATATAATCTCATTGTTTTCAATCACAAGTTTTCCTTGATCTCCTGATATTTCTAGTCGATTCGTTCCCGGTGCTTCTCCTGTTGATGTAATAAAAAGCCCTGTCGCTCCATTTGGATATTCAAAAAAAGCTGTCACATCATCTTCGACTTCAATGTTATGAAATTTTCCATAATCACAAAAACCACGAATCCGCTTTGGCATGCCACAAATCCATTGAATCATGTCAAGTTGATGAGGACATTGATTAAGTAATACCCCTCCACCTTCGCCTTCCCAAGTGGCTCTCCATCCACCAGAATTGTAATAGCGTTGAGAGCGAAACCAATTGGTAATCGTCCAATTGACACGTACTAATTCGCCTAGTTCACCTGATATCAACATATCTCGCGCTTTTTGATATAACGGGTTTGTTCGTTGATTATACATAATCCCAAAGACTTTGTCTGATTCTTGTGCTTTTTGGTTTAATGCCTCCACAGCTTTTGTATATACACCGATAGGTTTTTCGACAAGAATATGTCTATCCGCAGCTATCGCCTGCATTCCCATCGTCGGATGATCATAATGAGGCGTTGCAATTAATACCGCATCCATATCATGTACCAAAAACTCTTGATATTTTTCATAATATGCTAATTGTTCACCATATTGTTCTTCCATAATATCTAAGCGCTGTTTATTAATATCGCATATGGCGACAAGCTCACACCGTTTTACTTGTCCTTCCATTAATTGTGCTACATGGCTTGCGCCCATGTTACCAACACCAACAATTCCTATTCGTATTTTGTTCATTGTTATACCTCCATTGTAACCTATACCTATTTTTGTGTTCTATCCAAGGAAATATCTGTTCAAAGTAGTGCTATACATATAGTACACACAATAATATCAATATTAACATTTGATTTGTGTATTGTGTATAATCTATGTATACTATACTATATGCTTTAGATATTATTTACCATAGTTATTCTTGTTCTAAACATTGCAAATATTGTTATATCGGAGGTGTGTTTTATGACACAAGTAACTACAGTCTTTCCAGAAGAGCATCCTTTTTTTGTAGGTTCTTTTTTAACGGATTATTGTAATATAGAGATTCATTTACATAGTGCTTTTGAGATTTTTATGGCTACTACAGGCAATATCCGCTATTACATTGAGGGGCAAACCTATGACCTTCAAGCTGGCGACCTTATTATTACGAATACATCCGAAATTCACCGCCCTTCAATTATAGATACAAATCCTTATGGACGAAAATTTATTTTATTTAATCCTTCTGTTTTTTCAGAATATCTAAAGGACGCCTACCCTGTATTTTCAATCTTCACTGAACGAAAAAAAGGATTTTTTAACCACTTACGCCCCAATAAAAAAGATCAAAAAATACTTCATCAATTATTTGATAATATGTTGCTCCATCTGAGCAAAAAAGAGGCTAAATCCCTTCTTTATGCAAAGGTTTTAGCCTTGGAACTTTTTTTAAAAACCGACTCTATATACAAATACTGTTATCCTTCAAATAAGCTTTATGATGGTAACTTAAAGATTGATTCAAAAATTCAATCCATCCTTCTTGATCTTAATCAGAACTATCACCAACGTTATTGTCTAGAGGACTTATCTAAGCGTCATTTTATGGATAAATATTATATGTGCCATTTGTTTAAAAAAGAGACAGGATTTTCTATCTTAGAATACATTCAATCACGCCGAATCCTTTATGCAAAATCTTTAATTAGCTCTAGTTCTTTTACATTGAATGAAATCAGCCAGCAATGTGGTTTTACGGATTATTCAAACTTCTATAAAACCTTTAAAAAACTGGTCGCACTCTCTCCACGGGAATTTAAGAACCGATATAACGATACTAACAACCGAGTGAATCTTCAATAAAAAGGGTAGCATCAAAGCATGCCTTTATGCTTTTGTAGTCAAAATAAGGATATCATGTTATAATAATTGTCTTAATAATACATTCGATTGACTATTTTAGAAAGGTATGAGTTCATATGTTACCCAAAGACCCTGTCATATTATTAAGTTTTGTTAATACGAAACTTCGCGACTATCATGATTCACTGGATGACTTTTGCAAGAATCATAACTGTGCTGTGACCGATATTACGGATAAGCTCGCTACGCTAAACTATCATTATGATAAAGGAATCAACCAGTTCCGCTAAAGGAGGATGCATATGCGAACCCTACATTTATCTGTTGAAGGCCTTGTTCAAGCTGTTGGTTTTCGCTATTATACATTAACTCAAGCTCAGTCTATCGGTATCAACGGATGGGTAAAAAACACCCGCGATGGTCGAGTAGAAATCATAGCCCAAGGTGAGGAACGACGTATCAACACTTTTGTTGAACACATCAAAAAGGGACCACGGTTTTCTCGTGTCGATCAAGTGCATATCGAAGAAATTACGAATGCACCAACGTATCGCTCTTTTGAGATAACCTACTAATGGTCCCAACTAATTCATATCATATATTCAATTATTGTTCTGCCATCCATGTTGCAAATAAATCCACCCATGGCTGGCAGGATTTTTCTATGTTCGGATATCCTTCACACGCTGTCTCTTCTGATGCCAATGCCAAACCGTGGGCCCCCTTTTGAAAAATATGCAAATCAAAAGGCACTTGATGTTTACGCAAAGCAGTCGCTAAAACCAATGCATTCTCAACTGGAACACTAGCATCTTCAAAAGTATGCCATATAAATGTTGGAGGCGTCTTTTCACTAACACGGGTATCTAGTGCACCAAACTTCCAATTTACTTTTTCTTCATTTCCAAATAAATTAATCATGGATCCTTCATGCGCAAACTCATTGGCAAGAATGACCGGATACGATAAGAGCAAACCATTTGGCGCTATATCTTGGAATGTCAGTCCTAATGACTCTGCCAACCATTGCTCGTGGTAATATACACCTAAGCTGGCTGCGACATGTCCCCCGGCTGAAAATCCTGCAACAACAATCTTTTCTGGGTTGACACACCATTGTTTGGCACTTGCTCGAATAATGGAGGTCGCCTTGGCTACTTGTAATAAAGCTTCCGGGAATACTGCCGGTTCAACACTGTAATCCAAAATAAATGCTTGAAAACCTCGGGCATTCATTGCCAGAGCCACAGATTCTGCTTCGCGCTCTGATTTCATCCCGTATCCACCGCCTGGGCAGATAAGAACTGCTGGGCGTTGTCTCTTAGGATCAATCTCCTGAGAATTTTCGATGACATATGTTATAAGCGATGCCTGATGCCCTTCTCTTTTCTTCTGGATTTCCCAGTATGATGTCTCATAACCTTTGGGTAAAATCACTTTTTCCTTGTCAATATTAATCTTTACTTTTTGATGGATCATCCGTCTCTACTCCTTTACATCTATATAATTTATTTTTTTTCTTTTCGATATACCACGGTTAATCCGTTTAAAAAGCTTCGAGCATATTTATCTAAACAACTACGGTAATGCTTATGCCCTTCTTTTCGAAAGAATGCACTCAATTCACTTTTTGAAACACTGACGCCTGCTTTTTCAAATATATTCAGCATATCTTCACTTGTCATGTTTAAAGCGATTTTTAGTTTTTTTAACATAACATTATTGCTGCTTTTTCCGGCTTTTAATGTTAATATCTGCTTTGGCTTTTGTCCAGGCTTTTGTTCTTGTCGTCCACGCTTAAAAATAATAAATCCATTAAGAAACGATTCAAGCATTTGGTTCGTACATTCCATCGCCTCTTCTTTAGGCGCATTGTCCTCATCTGCATGATCATTGTCTTGTATTGTATCTTCTTCTATCAGGCTTCCATCTTCTCTGTGTCGATCAAAGTGATAGATATCCAAAGATTTTGTCAATAATTTATCTAGTTCTTCTTGAGAAATCTCAATCTCTCCTAGGCGAAATATCTCTATCATGTCCTTATCTTTTATATCCAGTGCGTACCTTAAGCGTATGAGTATATCATTGTTATTCATATTAGCCTCGTCTCTTTCCTAAAAATATTTCTTCTATTGTACCACACTTTTAGACATCTCTAAATTAAAATATAACAAGAGCTAAGTATACACAACAAAACAGCTGCACATACTTAGCTCTATAATATTTATCCCTTAACGGCACCTACCATTGTTCCTTTGGTAAAATACTTTTGTACAAATGGGTATAAGACAACCATGGGTATAATAGAAACTATAATCGTGGCATAGACGACGGTTTCAACCGAATACCCTAGACGCACCATCTCCACTGCATCACTAAACTCAGAGGTTGCATTCATTTCTATAATCATTTTTCGTAATAACACTTGAAGTGGTACTTTATTCTCATCACGCAGAAGAATCATTGACCAGAAAAAACCGTTCCATTTGCTGATTGCATAAAATAACGCAACTGTGGCTAATCCCGCTTTTGATAGTGGTAAGTAGATAGCTGTTAATATTTTCAAATCATTGGCACCATCAATAGAAGCCGACTCTTCTAGTGAAATTGGAACGGATTCAAAATATGTCTTTAAGATAATCACATTAAAAGCTACAATAGCAAATCCTATAATCGGAACCGCTCTTGTATTATAAAGCCCTAAGGATTTAAAGTTTAAAAATTCCGGAACGGTTCCCGCCTTAAACCACATAGTTAACGTCAACATAATAGTAAAGAACTTGCGTCCCATGAGGCGTTCTTTACTCAGGGCATAGGCTCCCGTCACACTAAAGAACATACATGTCGCGGTACCAACCACCGCATAAAAAATCGTATTTGCATAGCCAACCCACAGCCCTCTAAATTCCATGACTTTTTTATATGAATTGAAATTGATTTTTTTAGGGAATAACAATACTTGCCCTGCGGCAACGGCTTCTCCATTACTGATTGATGCTGAAAGCACATAAATAAATGGATATAATGCAAGTATCGCGATGACACTTAACAAAATCACATTAAAAATTGTAAAAATTTTTCCACCATTATTTTTTTCCTTCATTTTCCGTTCTCCTTCTTCACATATTTTTACCAAAGTGAATTTTTGGTTAAATGTTTGCTCAACTTATTGGCTCCGACCACAAGGACAAATGCAACAAGTGTCTCAAACAAGCCCACTGCTGCCGCAAGATCATATTGTGCGTCTACAAGACCTATACGATAGACATAGGAACCTAGTACATCTGCAGTCTCATAGGTTGAAGGATTGTACAAAAGGATAATTTTTTCAAAAGATAGCGTTACCAAATTACCGATTTGAATAATAAACATAATCATAATTGTAGGAAGAAGCCCAGGAATCGTAACATGTAACATTTGTTTAAACCGATTAGCCCCATCAATTTTTGCGGCTTCATACAACTGCTGATCAATGCCTGCAAGCGCTGCTAAGAAGACGATGGACTTAAAACCGGCCTCTTGCCAAATCTCCATTCCTACAAATATCCCTCGAAATAATTCCGGTTTAATTAAAAAGTATATCCGTTCAAATCCTAGGCGTTCAATAATTACATTAACAACCCCTGTCGATGGCGACAAAAAATTGATAACAATGCCGGCTACGATAACTGATGAAATAAAATGGGGCAGGTATGTTGCCGTCTGAACAAAACTCTTGAATTTGAGATGCTTTACTTCATTGAGCAATAAAGCCAATATTATGGGCGCTGGAAAGCCAAAGGCTAAGATCATCAAGTTAAGTAAAAATGTATTACGAATCGTTCGGTAAAAATAAGGCCCGGTAAAAAAGGTTTTAAAATGCTCAAGCCCTACCCAAGGACTTTCTGCAATCCCTTTATATAGGTTATAATCTTTAAATGCAATTTGCAGTCCATATAGGGGCTTATACTTAAATAAGATAATCCATATGATCATAGGTGCTAATAAGAGATAGAGGTATCGATCTCTATAAAGGTTTCGTTTAAACGCATAAAAACTGAATCTTTTTTTGTTTTCTGATATAAATGTAGACAAGACTGTCCGCCTCCTTTGTTTTATTGATTCAACTATAGCATCTCCTTTTCTGGCGATAAATCTTCACTATATCGAATCATCTACAAAACTACGAAAATCTTGTCTACATTTCATACACTATCTACTTTATTTCATTTTTATTCTTTAATTCTTTTGGCATATTCTCCGGGTGAGGTGCCTTCATACTTTTTAAACATCCGTATAAAAGAGTTCACATTATAATATCCTACTCGGATTGCTAGATCCTTAATTTTTATATTTGGATTTTCTTCTAATAATTCCTTGGCTTTTTGTGCCCGATATTTGTTTAGATATCCCTTAAAATTTTCGCCAGTCTCTTTTTTGAATATGGTACTAAAGTAACCTGTGGACAAGTTCAAATGGGTTGAAACCTCTTCAAGCGAAATATCTTCATGGTAATGCTCTGTAATATAGCTCATCATTTCTGTTGAATATTCAATCGCCTTGGACTGCGAACGTTTTTTGACAATATCGCAATAATTCAAAAATATGACCTTAATATGTTCAAAAAGTTCTTCTTCACCATAACGGTTATTCTCAAAAATACGACTAATCTCTAATTCATCAACCTCATTTTTAAACTGTATCTTTAGATGTACCCGTCGAATGGTTCCAATCAGCGCCATGATTAAATTACGTTTTTCTTGTTCCTTAATTGATTTTTCAACAAAGTTCATCTTATATAAGCGCTTAAATATCTGTTCAACTTGCTTATGCTGGCCTTGTAACGTGGATATGATTAAATCTTTTTCCAAATCTACCGGATAGGCATAGACATCAACCCCAAAGAGCTCTTCCATATCGCCTATGCTGATAATAGCCCGCTTATCAAAACTTGAACGATAATCTAATACCGAAATACACGATTGAAAGGATTGGTTAAGTTGGTATATATTCTCAACATCTTCACCAATAATCGCCACAATATCAATACTTTCATCGACCTGAATCGTTCCCATCATTTTACTCAACATTTTTTTTAGCTTTTCTTCTTCCCAGTCCGAGACAATCAAGCCATATAAATCATAGTTGAGTTCAGTTAATTCATAAAAACATCCTTCAATTGTCAAAGCTTTTTCCAAAATGGTAAATATACTTTGATTAATACTGTTTTTGGCTTCACTAAGATAGTTTTCGAGGGTTGCATCCACTTCCTGAACATTAAACAAGACCATACGTGGGGCTCGGTCCAAATAGTTTAAGTGGTAACTCTTAATTAAGGCATCGCCCTCTGGTTCAATTACCAAACCATGAATTAACTCACGAATGAATTTTGTCCGTAAATCCACCTTATTCTCATTAATGGTGATCTTAAGTTGTTCATTCGCCTGTCTGATATCTTGGGTGATTTTGGATAAAAAGGCAAACTCGTCGTCTTTGGTCCCCTCTTCCTCTTCGAACGCCTGCATAATGAATTCAATTGGTCGATACATGGACTTGGCAAAGACAAGTGCAATAAAACCACCTATGAGAACAATTCCCACATAAATTATAATCCCCGTTAAGTATTGCTGAAGGGCAAAATTTTGCTTGGTATAAGGTAGATCGATAATATATATTAGATTGGGAATGATGGTCGACTTTCGTGTGACTGTTATTGTTCCCTCTTCAATACGATGCTGATTTTCAATATTGGGCATGCCAATAGCACCCTCATTTAGAATTTTGACTTCAAGATGCTCATCTTCTTTGATTGGATCTATATTTTTCTTGGTAATCGTTTGAATAACTAAAAGTTTATTTTTTGCACTGTATTTATTGACGGTCATCAGGACGATATTAATATTGTCACGATCATTAAAAATATAATAGGCCCTATTTTCTCCATTGATATAAAACTGTTGAATTTTTTCTTGCTCTTGTTGCCCAAAGAAAAAATTTTTATTAAATTCTTCGCGACTCATGGTCGCTTGATTGGTAATAAACAGGTCGTCTTCATATTTGGTCAAGGCAATGCGCGCACCCAAATCCGAAAAAACCGACATATCCCGCCGAAGTTTTTCATGAACACGTGTGATGGAGTAATAATTACCATCATTAATAATATATTCTTTAAAATCACTGTCTAGATATAGCGTATCGATATATTTCAAAAGACTTGCCACCCGTTGATCAATATTTCTTGCCATTTGATTTGCATAGCTGATTTTGCTGTTAAGTTGCTGATTTTCCAGATTTTTTTTGCTCTGATACACAAAAAAACTTGTCAGGATTAGCCCATAAACAAGTGTAAACGATATAAATATTAACAATAGACGCTTAAAATACTTACGCCGAATCAAAACATCACCCCATTGATTATAATATTAAGTAAACATAGGAATAAGGGGCTATCGTAACAGCCCCATTTTCCTAAGGTATCTTCATTATTTTAGACGATCATATGCCGATTGATGAATTTCTAAGTACTCTTGAAATCCAAGTTCATTAAGTCGATTTATATAAGCATCCCAACCCGCTTCAACCGTTTCTCCACCAAGAATCCATCGTTGGTGAGTTTCCATCATATAGGTCTCAATATTTGTATTAAGTTCGTCGAAGATTTTTTGTTCTTCTTCATTGAAGGCAACTAAAGGAAAAGCATCCACGACATAGTTATTATCGACATACATCTTTGCCCCTTCGGCTGCAATGTCATTATAGGTTTGAAGTTCATAGTCAAAGTCTTGGAAGAAGCCGATAGGCACTTGCCCACCAATATCCCATAACTGTGCCTGAACACTTTTATCGCCATTAAGTACTTCTGGTTTAAAGACAGGCTTTCCATCAATCATATCATATTGCTCTCCTTCAATACCATAGTTGATAAGGCGACGTCCTTCTTCTGTAAACCAAAAATCAAAATACTTGATAGTTTCTACTACATGCTCGTTGGCTGCTGTAATTGCCCATCCATCGGGTTTTACAAGTTCACGGTTAAACTCTTCCCAGACATCCCCATTCACATCGGCTGGAGGCGCAATCGCCACAAATTCAAATCCTTCAATCGTATCTGCTAAGGTTATGTTATAGCTTGCGCTTGAACCAAACCAGTCATGTGTCATACCGCCAATATCATTTCCCAAGGCAATATCTCTAGCCTTTGATCCTCGCGTATAGATTTCCGGATCAATCAAACCTTCTGCATACCATTTTGCTACATTAATCATACCTTCTTTGAATTCTTCAGATACCAAGCCATGCTGTACTTTGCCTGTCTCATCAACAAAAAGGTCCGTTCGTGCTCCCCAAAAATGTGCAAGGCGTATTGCCTCATTGTCCTTGAAGTTCTCTCCGACATGACGGGAAAAATATGGAATCTCATCCTTTTGTCCATTTCCATTTGGGTCATCATTGGCAAAGGCTGTTAATACCGTATAGAGTTCATCAACATTTTTAGGAATATCAAGCCCTAGCTTATCCAGCCAGTCCTTACGAATAAAATATCCCTTTCCAACACTACCATCAGGTACATATGGAATATAGTACATATGTCCATCCGGTCCTGAAGAATATGTTTTTACATAGGGATGGGCATCAATAAACTTTTGGATATTCGGTGCATGTTCTGCAATTAAATCTTCTAGTGGAATAAAGGCACCTTCCATACCATATTTAATAAAGTCATCACGCAAGTTATTTCCTTCGACAATATCCGGTAGTTCTCCAGATACCATCAATAGATTAAATACTTCTTGGGTATCCGTTGCCGACGTTGGTGCGACACCTTTTAGGCTGACATTGGTTAAACGCTCTGCCTCTTTAAACACAGGCCAATCATCATTGTATGCATAAGCGTTACGAAAATGCATATGTAAAGTAAGCTCTAACGGTTCTTCACTAACATAAGTATCTAGAACGTCTGTATCTGATGACCCATTATCTGCTGATTGATCTTTCGATTCATTACTTGCTGTACTACTGCTTTGCTTGGTTTCAGAATCACCGGCACATGCTGCCAAACTCAAAACCATACTTAAGATTAACATAATTGAAACAATCTTTTTCATAAAAGTACCCCCGATTGAATTTTTGTGGAACACTTCACTGGCGCCGTAATGCGTTCGTTAACAGTTCAAAGTATAACACCATGGCATATACGGGTAAATACGCAATACTTCATATCGGTCTACCTTTCTTAATATCTTCATAGTATACACTTTTTTTCACATCACATCTACAAAAACAACACTCCGCTTATTGATTCTTCCCTCTTAGCTGCATTAAGGCTTCTAAGAAATAATAATCCCCCCAACTTGTCGCCTCGTTAAACCCTTCGTTACGATGGTATATACCTTCTTTTAAAATACCACCTCCTAGACGAACGTCAGGATACATATACTTTTGCATCAACCCATCAATAATTTGGGTTGCATAGGTTGCGTAATACGTCTTTTGCTCTGACAAACATTCATCTAAAATCAAGAGACCTGCAGCCCCTATACTTGCTGCTGAACTATCCCGAACATCCGGGTTGGCATCAGTAAAGTCAAAGTCCCAATAATGTACAAAATCCTTTGGAAGGTTTTCAATATACACTTTTGCCGATGCAATCGCTGTGTCTAAGAACATCGGCTCTTGAGTCAACTGATACATTTTAGCAAAACCGTAGACACTCCATGCCTGACCTCTTGCCCATGTAGATTCATCCCGGTGTCCTTGATGTGTTTTCCCTTCAATCGGGCAACCGGTTTTTTTATCAATATAATACGTATGATAGGTTGAACCATCTTCACGCACTAGGGTTCTTGCAGATAATTTTGCATGGTTAATGGCCGCCTGTGCATAGGAAGGCTCCTGAGTCATACGCGATACTTCAATTAAGAACTCCAAGTTCATCATGCAGTCGATGATAATACGTGTTGATGGCGTCTCTTCATCCATCTTTCCCCAAGCTTGTATAAATTTGCCACCTTCATGATAGCGTTCCATTAATTTATCGGCTGCATCAATGATAACGCATTTTGACGCTTCTTTGGGTTCCAACTGATAGTCTTGGATATAGGTATGCCAAAACAAAAAACCAATATCATGGGTATCCATATGTCCATGATAACACCGCTCCTTAAAAGACTCCAAATACGCTTGTCGATTTTTTAAAAAGTGTGTCTCTCCCGTTATCTTATAAGCTAGATACGTCATTCCCGGAAAAAAGCTAGCTGTCCACAAACGATTGACTTCTTGGCAGTAGATTCCATTTTCGCTTACATGGGGAAAACCTTGGGTAAAATACTCTAGATTGGCTCTCACTTGGTTTAAGATATGATTCATAGCCATGTTATAGCGCTCAGTTGAAGGCGCCTGTGTAAGAAGATCAGTCAAGCGTTCAAAGCATTGCTGCTCTTGACCCACATGAATCCATTCAAAAAGACATCCATTCTCTCTAGCCGCTTTTTGATCTCCTGGGGCATCGCCAATCATAAGGATATTCTCCTTGGCAATGCCGGACGCAATGAACTGGGCTAAAATCTCTGCCTTGGTACCATCATTTTGACTTTTTAGATAGTCAACATACTGTATCAGACCACTTTGGGTCCACTCTGTCTCAAGAGCTTGTGCATTGGCCGAGGACACGACGGCTATTTGATACCGTTGTGCGGCCGCTTCTAAAAACGCCCTCACTCCGATAAAAGGCTCCACCACAGGCATTGATTTTTCAATCGCTTGATTCACAGCAGCAGACCACTTAAGGACTCGCCCCACCCATTCATCTTGGGTCTCTTCGTACCACTTCCTTAAGCTCTCCACATTATAGGTCGCTTGATTTTTAATATAGGTTTCATATGTCCTTAGGCGTTCCGTAGTAACTCCTTGCTGGCCTTTGATCTCTTGAAAAAGCAAGTATAAACCGTAAAATCGATTCACGCCTCTAGTCGCCTGGTATAAATTAATATCAAGCCAACGCTTATATATGTCTTGCTCCCTATCCTCAAATTCAAACACCTCGATAAGTTTTGGGTAAAAAAAAGCTTGATGTTTTATGGTCATCGTATCAAACACACATCCGTCCGAATCAATTGCAATTAAAGGTCTATTCATTGCTTTGACCTCCTTGTTTTATAGGCATATGGCTTAAAGGTTGTATGCCTTTATATAAATAGGCACATACCGCGTCTAAGTTTCTAGGTGTGGTTGCAAAGGTTAAGACACTATAAGGATTGTTTTTGGGTTGCGTCAAGCTATAGGGTGTGTTAACCAAGGTAATCAATTCACCCGCAAAGGTCTTTGCTAGTTCGTCAACAAAATTATTATTAGCCTTTTTAGACCGTACATAAAAATTTGTGATTATAATTCGTTCATATTGATGGCATAGCTCTAATATCGTCTCTTGATCCTGCGCATCGATCACATAATCAATTTCATAAAATTCTGCATTAAGTCCATGCTTTAGGGATTGATGATAGAAATATCCATCATACCAATATCCATTATTGGGAACCCCTTTATTCATCTGTTCTATAATCAAGGTTTTTTTCTTAAGGTCAAGAGGCGTTGGAATTTTTTGGGTACCATAGTCCATAATGGAGCGTCGCCCGATATCACTAGCAAGTTGACTGTATTGTCCAGAGCGAATCACTTGGGTCGGATTTTGGTATGTAATACCGTCAAACATATGATAATCATACTTTAACTTAAGGATGCGATAGAGTTTCTCATCAATAGCTTGCCATGTCAGCTTGCCCTCTTGAAGAAATTGTTTTATCTTGTCAATCGTTTCCTCCACAAGGTTATTTTCTGCCTTCATAAGTATTAAGTCACATCCGGCTACTAAACTCATAGCACATGCATTGGCAACTCCATACCGACTGGCTAGTGCTCCCATTGTCATAGAATCTGTTGTAATAACCCCTTTAAACCCAAGCTCATCACGTAAAATCTGTGTCACAATTTTATAAGAAACTGTGGCTACATTGTCCGGGTCAAGGGCCGGATAAATACTATGGGCAATCATAATTGAAGGAAGAAGGTCTTCTTCTATCAGTACTTTGTAGGGTAGTAATTCCCGCTGATAAAGGGTTTCTTTGTCCACATCAATTACCGGAAGATGATAGTGGGCATCAACATCTGAATCTCCACGTCCGGGAAAGTGCTTCCCGGTAGCAACCATATTGGCATCTTTTAATCCTTTACACGCTTCCCGTGCATATTCGATAACCATGGCTACATCATCTGAAAACGCTCGGGTATATATCTCGGGATTACGTGGATTTGTATTTATATCGAGTACCGGCGAATGCATATAATTAAAGCCAACACTTAAGCTCTGCTTGGCCACTGCTTCACTTACACGATAGGCATTATCCTTATTCCCCGTTGCTGCAATGCCCATGGGTTTTGGAAAAAGCTCAACACCGCCAAAGTTAAAATCCGCACTTGTTCCTCCCTCTTGATCAAAACTAAAGTGTAGAGGGATGCCACTTGGTCTTTTCATCGCAAGATCTTGTAAGTCTTGAAGCACTTGTTTATACTGTTCAAGCTCCATCAGGGGTTGCTGACTGCCTTTTAGAAAATGCTGATTATCAACTTTTACTGTTACTTGCCCACTCTCAGGGTCCACATAATTGCCAAAAGATCGGATCGTCGGAGATAGTCTTAACCCTCCACAATGATACTTGGTAATAAACTCATAAATGTGCTTTCGAGGCATCGTCCCCGAAAATCCCAATGTCAATAAGCCTCCTATTTTTTCATCTGCAGACATATTCTCAATTATTGATGTAATAAATCCTTTTCTTGTTTCCATCATAAACCTCCACTTTTATTTTTCGCTACTGTATCAGATGAACATAAACGTTTTTCACCTATCTATACGCTAACAAAAATATGCCTGGATTAAAATCTACAAGACTTAGGATTCATCTACATTATTTTATTTAACCATCTACCTTTTTTCAGCTTCCTCCAAAATTACCATTTAAAAAAAGATATGATTAAAAATCATATCTTTTTTTCATTTCTTCAATGGATATTGGTTTTGATGACAGATATCCCTGATAGCAGTCACATTCAATTTCTTTGATGAGTTCTAGCTGTTCGTTGGTTTCTATGCCTTCTGCCACCAAGTGCATTTGGATTGCCTTACCCATACCTATAATACCTTTGATGATTTTCCCGTCATCTTGATCCGGATACTCGCGTATGAACATGCGGTCAATTTTTAATTCTGTTGTTGACAATGTTTTTAAATAGCTTAATGATGAATATCCCGTTCCAAAATCATCAATGGCAACTTCAATTCCTAAATCTCTTAATGCTTTGATCGTACTATTTGCAAACTCAAAGTTTTCAATTAATGCGGTCTCTGTAATTTCAACACATACACTTAATCCACTCTCAAGCAGTTCCTTTAGTCGTTCAACAACTGCATCCAACAGTTTTTTATTTAGAAACTCCTTTGCGGATAAGTTAAACGATATTCTAAATTTTTCTCTATTGGGTTTAAACTTTTGAAAGTCCTCTTGAATAAGTTCTAAAACATGCAGTCCCAGTCTAAAGATATCCTCTGTCTCTTCAAGAATTGGAATAAAACGGTCCGGAGATACATTGCCTAATGTGTTGCTGTTCCAGCGAACTAGCGCTTCTGCCCCTATAATTTGATTATCCTTAACACTAAACTGTGGTTGATATAACACATTAAATTCATTATTATCAAATGCTTGCTCTAAAGCATCTCGAATTTTTAGATCTTGCTTAATCGAATCATGGTATTTTTTATCGTAAAGCAAATACTGATTTTTCTTAAACTTAATCAATGCTTCCAGTGCAACCATAGAATTCTTCAACACCGCTTCGGCGTCTTCTCCATGCTTGCCTTGTAGAGCAACACCTATGTTAAAATTGATATCTAGTTGTTCAAGATGCATCGTACTTCTAGCCTCTATAAACATTCCTTTGATGCGATCAATTATTTCTTTGATTTCAAACTCATCATATTCTTTTTGTGTATTATGGCATCCCATAATAACCATATCCGTTCGAGGCGTTGCAAACATATAGATCTCTGGATTGTCACGTAGCCCCTCAAGCATGGTCTCAAGGAACTTTCCATGAAGCATCTGATTGGCTTCAAACATTTTTCGAATACTTCCCTTGAGTTGAATGGTAAGAATCAAATAGTTTTGAGCCTTGTCATACCTATATTGCACTTCTTGTCCAATGGTTTGGACCTCTTGTCTTGACATTAAAAATGCATTCATTCCATCGCGTAAAAATGGTTGTTGATTTATTTGTGCTTCTTCCGGGTTTACATATATACCTATGTAATAGGCAATGTGGTTTTGCGCATTTTTTACCCCTTTAATGGTCAAATGTTTACAGACGATATTTCCATACTGGGTTTTATTCCAAATATTACCTTTCCATAGTATATTATGTGCGTCAACATCTTTGCGCATGTCAATTTTATTTTTAAACAGTGTGCGAATATGCTTATTGATAAATTGGTGCTCTTCAACAGAGAATATTGCCTCAAAGACTTCATTGTAATATAAAATCTTGCGTTTTCTGTCTAGGATAATAATTCCATCATGTGAGTTGTCCGAAATATAAGAAGAAGCCAAGAGTAGCAAATCATTATTCGCTTTGATTTGATAGAAAATCATAAGTATATATGTAAGGAGTCCTACTAAAAAACTGCTTATTATAGTGATTAGTACAATATATTTTAAAAAGAAATGTTCCTGAGCTACGAGAGCTTTTGCATCATATTGTCCTACGACAAACCAATCCGAGTTATCTTGGGAAAAGCTATATCGGATATTATCACTAATCCGCATTTTTTTATAGATAATATGCTTTGTCTCATAGGTATACTGGCCTGCATTAAACTCATTTTCCTTAGCTTCATGTTGTTTTACTAAGTCCTTAAGCATGCCTAATTCAGTGCGTTCAGTCAGATTCAGATAAACCGGCCCCATTGCTTCGAGATTGTTTTCATCGTTAACAATATTACTAAAAGACCAATAATTGTTATGGTCCAAAATTCCAATCTCTTTATGCTCTAAGTTGGATACTTCGTATTCTTTAATCGTATCAAAAAGGGCATAGCCATCCACATTGATGATAAGAAGTCCGAATGCTTGATTTTGCTCATCATAAAGCTTAATCGCAAACCGAATCGTCGGTTCATAGGGAATCACAACTTTTTCATGTTCAATATTCAAATCAAAGTCCGAGATATACATCATATCTTGTTCCTTGGCAATGGCCTCTTGATAATAATAACGTTGTGACTTATCCTGCATTTGTTCTAAAGGCACAACTTTAAAGCCTTCTTCGCTTTTGTCTACTCGGACTTTCTCCATTCCTTGCATATCCAATATCCGAAGCTGGGTAATGGCCAAATGATTGCGAACATATTTGGCAAATAAATTTTCCACTTGCTTTTGATGATCCTCTTGTGATGATTCCACATAAGCCTTTACTGCATCCGTGTTGGCCAAAATTCTTATGGTTGAATCAACATCCTTTACTTTTTCATTGACATACACTTCGGTAATATTGACCGCTGTCTCCATCTCTTTGTTATATGTCTCCATCACACTTGAATAACGCATACGATATAATTGTGATAAAATTAATGCGACAAGCAAGGCCAACATAAACGATAACAAAAGTGCTACCCGGAAATGTTTCCCTGTTAATTTTGTGTCTTGAAAGAAATCCCTCATCCGTCTCCCCCTCTAACATTTAATTAAATTAATAGTTTTTTATACAGCGTTTCCATGTTTCCGTCATTCTCCCTTATTTGCCTATATACTTTTTCTAGAATCTGATCATCCAATATACTCTTAAAGCCCTTGATTCCAATAAATTCTGAAACAAATGCGCTCGTTGGATGAAAAAGCAACTCCTCCTTTGTTCCAATTTGTTCAATCTTTCCCTTATTCATTATCACTACACGTGTGCCTAATTTTAATGCTTCTTGAATATCGTGGGTTACAAACAGAATCGTTTTTTTTAGTTGCTTATGAAGTTTTGCCAGTTCGTCTTGAAGTAATGTTCTAGCAATTTCATCTACTGCGCCAAAGGGTTCATCCATGAGAATAATCTCTGGATTAGCTGCCAACGCTCTTGCAACTCCGATACGTTGCTTTTGCCCTCCACTAAGTTGAACCGGATATCTTGATAACATCGCCTCTTCAAGACCAATAAGCTCCATCAACTTGAGTGCACGCTCATGACGATATCTTCTTTCTATTCCTTCAATGGATAAGACATAACTGATATTGTCTTCAATCGTCATATGTGGAAACAGTCCAATCTGTTGAATCACATACCCAATACTTCGACGTAATTTAATCGTATCCCACGTTTGAATACTTTGATTGTTGACAAGAATATCCCCTGTATCAAAAGGAATCAATTTGTTGACCATCTTTAATAATGTCGTTTTTCCGCATCCGGATGGTCCTAGTATGGTAATAAATTCTCCAGCTTCAATAGATAAATCCAGGCTATCAATAACGCGTTGACTCTGATCATAGGATTTAGTAATCTTCTTGAACTCTACAACCATTACTTTAACAGCCCTTTCTCCTGTAAAAACTCGATTGCAACTGTCTTAGGTTCCTTTTTCTCAATCTCAACGAGATAGTTCATATACGTCATCTCATCATTATCAATCTGTCCATCTAACATACCAATCACGGCTTCAAGCTCTGGGTATTCATCAAGGGTCTCTTGACGAATCAACGTTGCCGCATAATATGAAGGAAAATATAGGCGATCATCCTCTAGAACGACCATATCATATTCCTTAAGTTTGCCATCTGTTGAGAAGATATTGATGACGTCCACTTCATTTGCTTGAATTGCCTGATATTTTAGTCCGATATCCATTCCCACTTCATCTTTAAACTCAAATCCGTATTCAGTCGAGATACCAGGAAATCCATCGGCCCGTTCAAAGAAATCATGCTCTGCCCCAAATGTCAGCTCCTGCCCAAGTTCTGCCAAGTCAGAATATGAGCGAATGCCTTTCTCCTGGGCCAATTCACGCTTCATAGCAATTCCAAAAGTATCATTAAACCCATACAATCCTGACCATACGATATCATACTTTTCTTGATAGGCCTCTTTTACGGCTAGATACAGTTGCTGCGGATCTTGAATCAACTCTTGCTCAAGTACAAACATCCACCCGGTTCCTGTATACTCCGGATAGATATCAATCTCACCACTAACCATTGCCGGGTGAATATTTGACGTTCCACCCCCAACACCAGCCTTGTGTTCGACAGTAATGTCTGTCTCTTGTTCAATCAGTGCAATTAGCATCTGTGCTATGATAAACTGTTCTGTCATCGGCTTACTCGCTACGACAACGGTCTTATCCTGATTACAGCCACTCATGGTAACAAGTAGAATGGTCAACATACAACTGACAATTATTTTTCTCATCCCTTACCTCCTCAACTCATAAACTCATAAACTATTTGTCTCCATCATCTATCTAACGGCTACGTCCAAGAACTTTTCTTGTCATTGCCTGCTCCACTTTTTGTAAAAAAGCATCCACGCCAATGGCTAAAAATGCTACCAGCAAACTTCCCGCTACAATCATCTCCGGAAAATACGTCGATATTCCTCGATAAATCGCAACACCCAATCCGCCAGCCCCAATAAAAGAGGCAATTCCTCCAAGAGCAATCGTCATAATAACCATTGTTCTAAATCCCGACATAATTACAGGAAGGGCTTGTGGTAATTGAATACGATATAATAGTTGTAGCTCTGTACTTCCCATCCCTACTGCTGATTCAATGATTTGTGGATCAACTTCTTTGATTCCAACGTAAGTATTTCGAATCATCGGCAAGAGACCATAGATAATCAATGCAATAATAGCACTTTTATTACCGATGCCAGAAATAGTTACCAATATACCAAAAAGAGCAATCGATGGAATGGTATATAAAAAATTCGTTACTACCAATAATATCGAGGCTACCCATGTATTTTTTGTCATCAGGATTCCCAATCCAAGACCTAGGATTGTTATAATAACAACGGACACAAGCGTCATTACAATATGCTGTAATAATAGTTCCAAAAAAAAGTCCCACCGCTCAATGTATAACTTAATTACCCCTTTTATCATATCTACATGGCCTTTGCCTACTCACCCCTTCACCAAGTACTCTTTATATTATAAGATAATTACTCTCCACTGCATATAGGTATATTATAACATAAAAAAAGATTCTTCATTGCAATGCAACAAAAAATCTTTTCATCATTTATTTAGCCTAAGGCCACATCCAAAATCATCATCACGGCAAATCCAACCATCGTTCCAATCGTTGCAATATCCGTCTTGGATCCACCTTCTTCACGTTGGGCTTCTGGAATCAGCTCTTCAATAACCACATAGATCATAGCGCCTGCCGCAAAAGCTAATGCATAAGGAAGGATAGGGCGCATTGTTATAACTGCATAGGCTCCAAGTACACCTGCAATGGGCTCTACTATCCCAGAAGCTTGCCCATATAAAAAGGATTTTTTCCGGCTAAATCCTTCCCTGCGAAGGGGAATAGACACCGCCGCACCTTCCGGAAAATTCTGGAGTCCAATACCAATAGCTAAGGCTACCGCTCCAGCAATACTTGCTGTTCCAAGTTGACCAGATGCAGCTGCGCCAAAAGCAACACCAACAGCTAGTCCTTCCGGAATATTATGTAAGGTAATCGCTAAAACAAGTAATACACTTCGCTGCCAACTGGTTTTGATACCTTCCGCCTGGTTGGTCTCTAAGCCTAAATGAAGATGCGGTAAGAGTTTATCAACTAAAAACAAGAATGCTCCTCCACCAAGAAAGCCAATGGCTGCCGTTAACCATGCCGTTTGTCCTAGTTCCTCTGCCATCTCGATTCCCGGTGCCAGCAACGACCAAAAAGATGCAGCAATCATAACCCCCGCCGCAAAGCCAAGCATTCCATTAAGGATATTCTTTTTTATACTTTTAAAGAAAAAAACAAGGGACGCTCCAAGTGCCGTTACTCCCCATGTAAATAGGGTTCCTATCAATGCCTGCGTCACCGGATTAAATTGTTCCAACCATTGTATCATGTCTTCTCCTCCTTTTTTATATAGTATATCACTATATCTAAGGAGAATCTAGACCAAACTATACCCTTTAAACTCTGTCGCGTATAGGACTTGCAACTTTGATATTAAAAAAATCAATGACCGGTCCCATAAAAAAAGCAGTAATAATTGTACCAACACCTGCTGTCGCCCCTAAAAAAACACCCAGCAAAACACATATAATATCCGTTCCTATTCGACAATATCGAAACTTAAATTTCCCTTGTTCACTCATAATCAGCGCGATAGCGTCATAAGTTGAGACCCCCATATTCGCCGTAAAGTAAAGGGATGATCCTAGGCATAAAAGTGTTAGCCCAATAATTAATATAAGACTTCGGTTCAATAGCGTAGGAACAGGAATCAATATATTAAAAAACCAAGAGGACACTTGAACCATATAGCCTAAGATGAATATATTCATTAACGTCCCTAGTCCTATCTTCGTTCGATCTGCCTTGTAGACCACTAAGAGCATCAACAAGTTTAATACGGTATAGAATGTTCCAAACCCCAATGGCAGATGATAAAATATTCCATGCGCAAATACTTGAAAGGGATCCATCCCAAACGCCGAAAAATTAAACATACCTACAGAAACTCCTGAGGTCAGTATTCCAACAACTGTCATCCATACTCTTCGCTTGTAATGTCTATCTGACAAAAGATTTTGCTCACTCTTTTTCATCATTGTCTACCTTTATGTTAACATCTTTCTCATAATATATTTTCATGGAGTCTTCAACATCAACACGCACATTTTCAATCATCAAATCTCTAACGCCTTTGCTATAAACACCTGTGATTTTTCCATTAATAGCACCATCACCTTGGCAAGGACGTATGTCATAACCTTCAACATCCCATTTCGATGTCTTTTTTAATGTTAGATGAATATTCTTAAGCATAATGTTTTGAATCGGATTTTCTTCAAGACCTTTTAGAAAAATTCCGTTTTCTCCCACACAAAATATATTTTCAAAAGTAATATTACGCACCTTACCTGAATGTATGCCTTCTTTTCTATCTAAAGCAGTTATCGTGATTGGCTCGGCACGTCCCCACCATTCATTCGAAAACCGTCGAGTTTCAATACTCATATTAGAAAACACTACATTCTCGACATTCCCATTATCACGTATTTGAATGGAAATACCACGATTACTGCGACTCACCGTACAATTATTGACAAAAATGTTTCTAAAGTCAGACTCTCCTTCCGTCCCAATTTTAATCGCCGCACTTGTTGATATTAATGTACAGTTATTGATGACAATGTTCTCACATGCTCCATACTGCACATAATCTCCTGTGTTTTTTAACACTATACAATCATCACCACATTCAATATGACAATTTGATATGCGAACATTTTTACAATGATCTGGGTCAATTCCATCTGAATTTGCCATCTTTAGATTGTTGAGGATGCGAATGCCATCAATATTAACATCCTCACACCCAATGATATGAACCGTCCAAAACGCACAATCTTTTATGGTTATATCACGTATAGTCAGTTGTTTGAAATCTTCAAATAGAATTGCCGGAATTCTTGGATAATATTGACCTTCAATATGATATCCGGAATCATGACCGTAGAAAATCTTTTCATTGGCATCAATCGTACCTTCTCCACTGATTGTTACATTATGTTCTGAGAATCCACAGATAAAGGCATGAAAAGGTCTTCCCGCATATTCACTATTTAAAAACGAAGGTAATCCCGAATGATGGTCTACAATCTTACCATCATTTGCCAAAGGGTAGTAATCGTTTATATGGTCACTTCCTTTAAGAATCGCTCCTTTTTCAAGGTGCAAATCCACGTTAGATTTTAGAAGGATATAGCCACTGTTGTATATATGACCGCCTGGAAAAACAACTTGACCTCCGCCATTTTCAGCACAACAATCAATTGCCCTTTGAATACTTTTTGCATCATTGGTCTTGCCATCCCCTTTTGCTCCAAATGCCTGTACATTATATTTCATAGTCACCTCTTTATTTCTATAATATTTTTAATGTTATGATTTCATACGGTTTGAAAACAATCAAATAGCCATCCTTACTCTGTTCTAGTGGATACAAGGGATTTTCCATCATATCACACACCCATACTTGTTCTGCATTGAGGTCAGGTAAGTGTATATAAGTTTGTGTTTTTCCACCATGATTTTCATATAAACGTATGACAATGCCTAAACCTTCATAGGCTTTTTTAACCGTTTCTATCATAATGTTTGAAGCCTCAACATGAATTAAGGACCATTGTCCCGGCACTGTACTTTCTGAATATTGTACAATAACATCTTGATTTAAATCATGGGCTTGTTCTATCACACCACCTGTTCTATGGTTTCCTTGATGCGGTAATATGGAATAGACAAATTCATGCTTGCCAATATCCGCATCCGGATTTGGAAACACTCCAGATTTAATTAAAGTTAATTGTATTTGATTTTCTAGCACGTTATGTCCATATTTGCAATCATTAAGCACAGAAACTCCGTAAGTTGCTTCGGATAAATCTACCCATTTATGAGCGCATACTTCAAATTGGGCTGCATCCCAACTTGTATTGTTGTGATTGGTTCGTTCTACTTGCCCAAACTGAACGTCATACGTCGCTTTATTCGCAAAAATATCCGTATTAAAAAGGGCTTTTAGTAAAAGCTGATGTTGCTGCCAGTCAATCGTTGTCTCAATATCAATTCTCGGACTATGGTGATAAAAATGGATGTTTTGGCAAATCGCTGATTGCATGAACTGACGTCGAATACAGACAGTTGCCCGTAACGGTCCATTCTCAATAACTTGCATTTCCAATAGTTGGTCAACGGTCCATGATTTTTCTGTGTAGTATGCATCAATATTCCATGCATCAAAGCTTGCTGGTCTATCCTCATAGACAACTAATTGATTCATTGTTGCCTCTTGTTCAATCGTTTCACGTTGCTCTTTTTTGTCATAAATACGACTAAATTCACCTTTTTCATTGATGCAAATATTATAATATGGGGTCTCAAATATCAAACCGGTTTTGGCTTGTTCAATGCCTGTGGCCACTTTTTCATTTTTAGTTTCAAAAAGGTTCACATTCTGATCCACTTCTAAGACGGTTAATGACTTTGACGGTAATAAAGGAGTTAGCGCAATATAGGTCCCATCATGTGTCACTTGATAAGCACATCCCTTAGGTATTTTTCCTGTTGTGTCCAGTTTGATAAGCGCTTGTCTCTCAAACCCTAAATTATTTACAATTCCAAAAGCCTCAACACATTGACTCTGCTTCTTAACGTCTAAGAGATGTTTCATCATTTCTTTTTTTAAGCCTTCACCTACGTCAAAGATTTTTTTATAATCCTTATCCGTCTCTTCATAGACTTCCTTTATGGATGAACCTGGTAATATATCGTGAAATTGATTCAGCAAAATATTTTTCCATAGGGAATCCATTAACGTCTGAAATTTTAGATCTGTATGATACAAGCCACTATTGAACGCATCCAATAATTCGATATCATTCATTAAAATTTCCGCTTTTCGATTATATTTTTTGTTTTTTGCCATTGATGTATAAGTTCCACGGTGAGTCTCTAAGTATAGTTCTCCACACCACTTTGGAAGCGTCTTGTTGTCTACTAATGTTTCTAATCGCTCAAAATAATCACGTACAAAAGTTTGCTTTGTCCTTGGACATCCTGCAAGTCCATATTTTAATCGTTTGTCTTGCTCAAGCATCTCTTCTGTCGGTCCACCACCGCCATCCCCATGCCCATAGCAGGTTAATACTTCACGGCTAATGGTTTTATCTTGGAATCGCTGCCATGTCCCTTTGATTTGAGATGGATTTTGCAATCCATTATAAGTTGTGTTATGCATTTTGTTTTGGACCAGTTCAGGATATGTGATATGCCCTATGGTTGTAATAAAGTAGGTAAGGACTTCACTTCCATCATTTCCTTGCCATAAAAACAAGTCATGGGGCATCTTATTATATTCATTCCATCCTAGCTTTGTTGTCATAAAATATTCAACCCCTGATTTTTTCATTATCTGGGGCAATGCCGTACAATATCCAAAAACATCGGGCAACCAAAGCACTTTTTGCTCCTTGACGCCAAACTCTTCATCAAAGAATTTTTTTCCATAGTATATATGACGAATGAGTGATTCCCCGGAGGCCAAGTTGCAATCTGCTTCAAGCCACATTCCACCCTCAACTTCCCATCGATTTTCTTTGATTTTTTCTTTGATTTTTGCGTATAGCTTGGGCGCATCCTCTTTAACATATTGGTATAACTGTGGTTGACTAGACATAAACTTATATTCAGGATAGGTCTCCATCAAGCGTATAACATTGGAAAAGCTTCGCACTACCTTCTGCCTAGTCTGCTTAATCGGCCACTTCCATGCCACATCAATGTGTGTATGTCCTATGCTGTGCACTAACACATCTGATGCCTGTGCATCTATTGAATTTTGATGCGTATAGCATGCATCTTGCAAATACTCTATACATTTATAGGCAGTCTTTAAAAACATTGCATCTTGTACATCTCTCAGGTCAAGTATGTTAACCGCTTGATTAAGAATTTCAATCATGTGGTTTCTATGCATTTCATCTTCTCGACATTCTAGAATCGCTTCATAAGGAACAAGCATGTCATAATACAATTGCTCTATTGTTGGATTGATAACAGCCATTTCCAATTCAAAAAAATTATTTTGTTTTACGCTATTCGAATACGCATAAAACACAAGTTCAATCTCTTCGTCTTGGCAACCTTCTTCTTCAATAGTCATTCGATAATGATTCATATCCATCGCACCTACAAGCTCTTGGTTTTTATAAACCATGATTTGCGGATTATCGGTATTCCAAATATCCGTCGCTCCTGTATGTAACTGGACAACTATTTTTTTATCCTGATATGCATAGGGTACCTTGATTTTTGTTAAAAACCAAAAATGCCTATCACTGCCTCCCCACACCTGATTGTCTCCAAACTTTGTAAATCCATGGTTTTCTTTATTTTCATATGCATAAGTGCAGCTTTCATCATATGTATAATCACCTTGCTTAACCCACAAGTCGGTAATTTTACGTGGCATTTCATAGCGTCTTTTTTCTAGGAGCTTAACGGTTGTTTTAATTCTATCTAAATTATCTGACATCATCTCTTATCCCTTTATTCCTGTTGAGGCGATTCCTTCAACCAAATATTTTTGCATTGTTAAGAAAATCAAAAAAATAGGTACTAACGAAAGCGTTGCCATTGCAAACATTGCTCCCCAATCCGATCCTGCCGTTGGATCTGCAAACATCTTCAAAGCATAGCTGACAGGATATGTCTCTGGGTCACTTAAATAGATCAATGGTGACAAGAAGTCATCCCAACGCCACATAAACGAAAAGATAGCACTGGTAACCAATGCCGGTTTTATCAATGGAACAATAATTTTCAAGAAAATCATATATATACTACATCCATCCATATTCGCCGCTTCATCTAAATCTCTAGGAATCCCTTTAATAAATTGCACATTTAAAAAGATAAAAAATCCTTGTCCAAAAAATTGGGGTACAATAATTGGCAGATAGCTTCCGACCCACCCCATCTTATTAAACAAGATATATTGTGGAATCATAATAACTTGAAAAGGAAGCATCATTGCAAGAAGCATGCACCCAAACCAGAAACTTTTGAACTTAAAATCACATCGGGCAAATCCATAGGCTACAACGGCTGAAGACAACACTGCTCCAATGGTTGATATTCCTGCGATGATAAATGAATTTTTAAAGAAGATGCTAAATCCGTATCCTGCAAATCCTTGCCATCCAACCTTATAGTTGTCTAAACTAAATGTACCTGAAAAAAGACTGTGTGTTGCCTGAAAGATCTCGCTCGAATCTTTAAATGAACTCATAATCATCCAGAGTAAGGGGTATATCATGACAATTGCTAATACAAATGTCACAATATGATATATCGAACTACTTAGTTTTTCTTTTATACTTATACTATTCATCGAATCTACCTTTCTGCTTCGTAATACACCCATTTATTCTGCGTTTTAAATAATATCAACGTTATCAACCCAACAAAGAGAACCATAAACCATGCCAATGCACATCCATACCCTAATTTGCTATACGTAAATGAGTTCTGATACATATATACTGTATAAAAAAGTGTTGAATTTCTTGGTCGTCCTTGAGTAATAATATAACTTTGAGTGAACGCCATGAATCCACTAATAATCTGGTTGATTAAGTTAAAGAAAATCGTAGGTGTAAGCATGGGAAGCGTAATTTGAAGAAATTGTTGTATCTTATTAGCACCATCCATGGTTGCCGATTCATAGAGTGTCTTCGGAATTTGTTTTAATCCGGATAAAAAAATAAGCATCGACGAACCAAATTGCCATACTGCCAAAATGATAAGTGTCCAAATTGCCGTTTCTTCCCTTCCTAACCATGGGATATCACTTTGAATGCCAATAAGCCCCAGCAAAGAGTTGATCACTCCATCACTGGCATACATACGTTTCCACAAAATCGCTACCGCAACACTGGAACCGATAATCGATGGTAAGTAGTACACTGCTCTATAAAACCCAGATAATTTTGATTTTCTTACAAGTAACATCGCAATAAATAACGCCATAATTAAACGAAGGGGTACTGAAAAGAATACGTAATATAGTGTTACTTTGAATGTTTTCCAGAAAACTTCATCACCTGTAAACATCGTTATATAGTTTTCTAACCCAATAAATTGAGGTGTGTCAAGGATGTTATAACGTGTAAAAGAAAACACGAAGGACATCAGCATAGGCACAATAATAAAACCTAAAAATCCAATAATAAATGGTGCTATAAAGATATAGCCGGCTATTTTTTCTTTATTCAATTTTTGACGTAATGTCTTTTTTTGTTTTGGAAGCTTTGCTAAATTCTCCAATTTTTTTCCTCCAGTAATATAAACTATTGTCAATAGATAAAATAATGGCATCATCAATCTGATTTGATGATGCCAAATCTATTATTTTGATGCTTCTTCAAGAATGGTTTTTGCTGATTGTACAAAATTGTCTGCTATGTTATCCGGTGTCCCATCTCCATAACGAATATTTTCTACACTTGTTTTTAACTCAGCTTCAACCTGTCCTGCCCCTGTTGGATTTGGTGCATCGATTGGTTCAGCTATTTTACCTACTTCAGCTATGTAATCAAAAACCATTGCCGACGTATCATCAACATTTGCTTTCATTGCATCTTGAATCTCAGTATTAATTGGTATTCCACGTTCTCCCATTAATATTGCATTAGCTTCATGGCTGTTAACAAACCAGTTTAAAAACTCTGCCGCTTCTTTTTTGTGCTCTGATGTCTCTGCAATTGAAAAGAATTGGCTAGGTTTTAGGTATATTGTTTGCTTTTCTGTTGCACTTGTCAGCGGATACATACATATCCCCAATTCTCTGCCTGAAACTTGAGCAATGCTTAAGAACTGATTTGAAAACGCAAAGTCATTCCATGTTGTTTGATCAACGAGTGGCTTTGTCTCTACAATATCCGGGTTCTTTTCAACGAGTAACTCTGGTGAGATACTAAATTCTGCATTTTTAAATCTTTCAACATTATTAAAATGTTCTAACGTCGCTTCAATAACACCTGCTTCAAGCTCTTCAAAAGCATTGGATTCATTGCCTCTTGCAACTGTTTGAAGCATATTTAGACCACCATCAAAATAAGTTTGAACACCAGTTTTTTCATAGATAATCTGTCCAATTTCATATATTTCATCCAATGTTGGTTGCATCGGCATCTCAACACCAGCTTCTTCAACAATCGCTTTATCATACACCATCATTGGTGCGTTGCTTCCAAGACTGATTCCATAGCAGTTTCCATCAATACTTCCACTTTGAATAACACTCTCTGGAATCTTTGAAATATCAATAACCCCAGAATCAATAAATTCTGATAAATTTGCCAATTGATTGCTTCGTTGATACTGATTAATATAAGCATAATCTTGTTGAATAATATCAGGTAAATTGCCTCCTGAAGCCATTGTGGATAGTTTATCCCAATATCCTGACCAATCAGTAAACTCCGGTTTAATTTCAATGTGGGGATTATTCTCCATATAAAGAGCAATCGCCTTTTGGGTTAAATCATTTCTCGCTTGATTCCCCCACCATGTCAGACTTAATACAATTTTTTCTGTCTCTTCTTGGTTATCTTGTGTTTGTCCATCTGTGTTGTCCGTTGACGATGCATCCGTCTGTTCATCATTTTTTGTGCATCCTCCAACGAGTCCAATAATTAATGACATCACTGCGAGTAAAACTAATAATCTTTTCTTCATTGTAAGCCTCCCTGTAATTTAAGTACAGAACACATTATATCCACAAACAGGTCATGGGTAAATATAAAAAAAGGCTCTTATACGGTAAAAAAAAAGCTCTCTTAAACCTTTTTGATAATTCCACTTTATCTTTCCACAAAAGTTCTGTATACTCAGTAGCAGACTAACTGAGCAATTTTATCCACTACGTATACAGGAGATAGGTCATGAGATTTACACAAAATTTTCAAAAGCATTTTACGAACTTAGCCTTAAGAAAAAAGATTTTTCTATTTTTTGTTATTTTAATCATTTGTTCTATTCTATTGTCAAATCTTATTCTTTCCTACCTAACCGGAAAATATAATCGTGAGATCTACGCACTTAATGCGCAACTACTTGATAACGTCATCTCTAGCATTGAATCTGAGATGCAAGCGATTGAGGAAATGTCAAATTACATTATAGGAAATGAAACAATTCAAGAGAATCTTATTTTTTTACATAATAATCCCCAAAGTAATAAACGCGCTTTAGCCAACCGCGACATATATCAAGCCTTATTTTCTTACATTTTTTCAAATGACTATGTACAATACATTAGCCTTATTGATGAAAATATTGAAATAACAATGGGAAGCCCCCTTATGAAGAAAAATATTAATCTTAACGAACTGTCCCAAAAAGCAGCGATAAACAATGGAAAAATCTTATGGACCTTTGAAGATCAGCCTAGTTCTTCAATCTATTGCATACGCTCAATTCGCCAACGCAAGTACCTTAATTTAAAAAATCTAGCCACCTTATATATCAAAGTCGACTTAGACGCTATTATTAATGCAGCTTTAGAAAAGTCCGGCTACCCTCCGACTTCAACTGATTTCTTATTATACTCAGAAGATATGTTAGTATATCCTCTAACCAAGACCTATTCTTCACAATTTAGTGAAGCTTTAAATACTGCTTCTCCATACCTGATTCAATCTGTGGGAGATGACAAAAAATTCATCATACATGGTCGCTTAAACATTACCCCTTTGGATTATGTTTATTTTAGGGATTATAATCAATTATTTCATCACCTAACCGTTACAAAATACTATAGCTTCGGCATCATCCTACTCTTTTCCATTATCGTCCTTTTAATCACAAATCTGATATTAAAGAGTACTTTTAAGCACCTAGATTATTTACTTATAAAAATTAAAGATTTTGGCTACGGGCTCTCACCCGCAAAACAACAGACATCTGTTTATGCATCTCGAGATGACGAAATTGGTAAGTTGCATAGGCATTTTGATGATATGACACGTAGTGTGCGAGTCTTGCGTGACTCTAACTATGAAAAAAAAATACATTTAAAAGATGCAACCATCAAGATGTTGGAGCAACAAATTAATCCTCATTTTCTCTATAACACTTTGGATATGATTAATTGGATGGCTCAAGTTGAAGGTGCAGAAGATATTTCTAACGTTGCACTTTCATTGGGAAAGTTGTTTAGAGCATCTATCACTGTCGATAAGGATTTGATTCCTCTACATCAAGAGCTGACTTTTTTAAACAGTTATCTTCAAATTCAAAAAATACGGTTCAATGAACGCCTGAGCTTTACCTCGTCAATCTCAGACGAATACTTACATATTCTAATCCCAAAGCTCTCTCTTCAACCACTAGTAGAAAACGCACTAAAACATGCAATGGAAGAAATGCTTGGAACTTGCTATATCGAGTTATGCGTTACTCAGAACACAGAAAATTATATCATCGAGCTTAGCAATACAGGCTCAGCTTTTGAAGATGATCTCCTTAACCGTATCAAAAGCAATGACTTAAAACCTCTTGGAACAGGCGTCGGTCTTATCAACATTGATTCTCGTCTACGTCTATTGTTTGGAGAAGAGTACGGATTACAGCTTTATAACCAAGACGCTAAAGCAAAAGTGCAAATGTTAATCCCCAAAAGCAGCTCGACGCATTCGACCCAATACACTACATCTATATAATATGGAGGCTATACTATGCTACGAATAATTATCGTTGACGACGAAGATATGATTAGAAATGCTATCGCTAAAATGATTGATTTTCCAGCACTTGGATACGAATTAATTGCAACTGCTAAAAATGGTATTGAAGCCTATGATATTATCTGTGACAGCTATCCAGACGTTGTCTTAACGGATATAAAAATGCCTGGATTAAGTGGTTTAGAACTTATCGAACAAGCCACACATCTTGATGCAAATATCGACTATATTATTTTATCTGGATATGGTGAATTTGAATTAGCTAAACAAGCGATTCAATTTGGTGTGAAAAATTTTATCTTAAAGCCAACCGATAAAAATGAGCTTATTGATACGCTCATATCCATTCGTGATGAACGTACACAAAGAAAAAAGAAGTCTCGTCACGAAACTTCTCAATTGCTTAATCAATATTTATTTCCGATTCAGGAGTGTTTTATTATTGAAAGTTTAGAATATTTACATGCATTTGAGTCATGCTATCAACGTTATTCTCACTTATTAAACCTTCCTGAGGAGGGACTAAATGCCTGTGTTTGTTCTTATGTAGAACAGGTGCATATTCCTCGTCTTCAAGAAGATATTCATCAAATTTTAAAATCACTAAACATTGCGTTGGTTTTTCCATTTATCGCTGTCAAAGGAAGTCTTCTTATGATTTTAAAATCAGATGATCTGAACTTACATGCCATTATAAAAGAAAAAATCGAACATCTTACCTATACAAATCAAAAGAGTAGCTACGCTGTTTTTTTTCTGCATAAAAGTTCTAGTCATTCTCTCTTTGAAACTATTTTTTCTAAAATATCCCGCTACAATAGCATTGAACTCATTCGTGATGATGGCAATCGTTGTCCCATACAAAACAATGTTACTTCTCCATGGAAGCTTAGCGATATAAGCCAGGATATTATTATTTGTACCTCCAAACCTGAACTAAAGTCTACGCTTGAAATGGTCTTTTTACCTAGCCATGACTTAAACACGTGTAAAAACCTTGCTATTGCATTATTTATACAAATAGACTCTACGGGTACACAATCCGACATTGATTTTGCATGTCACTTTTTCAAACGTATTTATTCAGTGGCTTCCCATGAAGAGTTGATTAATATTTTTATTGATTCTATATTAAGCCGACTTACTACTATGCGCCAATCCGATTCAAAAAGCAAGACTCTCATAGAATCTTTAAAAGAGTATGTCAAAACCCATTTAGACTCTCAAAGTCTGTCGTTAAAATGGATTGCTCAAAACCATCTTTTTGTCAGCGTCGGATATCTAAGTAAACAATTTGTAAAAGAAGAAGGCATGCGTTTTTCTGAATATTTAAATACGCTTCGAATGGACGAAGCTACAAAATTGCTTTCACTTTATCCGTCAACAAATATTAAGGCAATCGCTCAACAAGTTGGCTTTGGCAATAATCCTCATTACTTTAGTCAAGTATTTAAAAAACACACTGGCTATACTCCAAGTGAATACATCGACTATCAAAAAGAATAGTCCTTCTCATCCAAATTTTGGAAAAGGTGTATCACCTAAATAATCAAAGTCGTCCCACTCGACATCATTGTCCGCATGAAAGGCTTCATACTTGGGGTACTTTCGTTCCGGCGCTGCCCAATGGACCGCATTAGTAATGACTTTTTGGATCAAAGGATTCTTATATTGAGGGTATGTCTCATGTCCTGGTTGAAAGTAGAAAACCTTTCCATTGCCACGGGTATAGGTAATTCCTGAACGAAAAACTTCGCCACCTTCAAACCAACCTAAAAACAGAATTTTTTCTGGTTCCGGTATATCAAAACGTTCTCCATACATCTCTTCGTGGGGTAAGTCAATGTACTCCGGGATTCCATGGGTGATCGGATGATTCGGGTCAACGACCCATAAGCGCTCTCGCTCTCCGACTTCACGCCAGCGAAGTGAGCACGTTGTCCCCATGAGGCGCTTAAAAATCTTTGAATAATGCGATGAATGCAATAAGATTAGACCCATCCCACGTAATACTTGGTCATGAATCCGCTCAACAATATCATCTTCAACAGCATCATGAGCCATATGCCCCCACCAAATCAATACATCCGTAGACTCTAACACTTCTTGTGTCAGTCCATGCTCCGGCTCATCAAGCGTCGCTGTTTGGATATGTAGTTCTCCATCTTCATCTAAAAATTCTCGAATAGCTTCATGTATTCCTTCCGGATACACTTGCTGTACTTTTTTGTCTGTTTTTTCGTGTTGATATTCATTCCATACCGTTACATTGATTGCCATTTTCTTACCTCCATTTGCTAAAGCACATATCCATAATAGTTCAACGTTCAAGTTAAGCTATTGTGTCGCACTATAATATATTTGATACTGCTGATATCTTCGTTGATATTGCTGGTGACGATTTAGGTTGGGTTGAAGCATCTTTTGCGCTAAAGCGTCTGTATAGGTTGGTGTATTTACTGGCTTCACCTCTCCAATGCATTCATATGCCCATCTTGCAGCACCCACCATTGACATATCTTTTGTGGTGTTAATGACCATCGGATGCCCAAAAATATCTGCACACATTTGTTGCCAAATCGGCGAATGCAAAATACCCCCAGACAGCTCAATCACCTTCGGTTCGCCAACAACTTCCACTAACCGTTCATATCCTTGATACAGATTGAATAAGACACCTTCCAATACGCTATAATAGCATGCTCCCACATCATGACTATGATGTAGATTTTCAAATCCTCCTCTACGCATCATATTCCACCCAGGGCAACGTTCCCCAAAAAGAAATGGCAAAAAAATCGGACTTGATTGTAGCGCATGTTCAATCTCTATCTTTGCTTCGAGTTCTGCATACGAATATCGATGTTCGCAAAAAACGTCTTTAAACCAGTCGACACAATTACATGCACCCGATGTTGCCGTACCAAGAAGCCAGGTTCGAGGTGAACGATAGCTCCATAGTCCTTTTTTTGCACCATATGCTTGCTGGGTTGAAATACGTAGCGCACCACTGGTTCCTACTGATAGTGTCATAACTTCATGGTTCGTTGCATCTGCTCCGATTTGATTAAGTCCTCCATCTGGATTGGCCAACATAACTGGAATACCGGGCTCTATATGAAGCGCATTTGCCGCTGTTTGCGACAAAGAAAACACTCGATTATTTTTGACAATCTTTGGCAACTGCTCTTTGCAGACCTCAAGACTATCCAATAGTTGCATATCATAATCTCTTGATTCAATATTATATAACCCCGATCCCGAAGCCATACTTTCTGAAGTAACATATGCTTGCGTAAATTTCCAGTTTAAATATGCGCCTTGGTCCATGATATGTATATCTTGTTTTATCGGCTGCATTGCTTTTAATTTAAAATATGGATAGCTCGCATTTACTATACAGCCTGTGCGTTCTTGATAGTTTTTGACATACTCTTGGTCTTGCCTTAGCTGTTGGCATAAAGATGCCGCTACTAAATTGGACCATAGATATACCGGCGATATGGGCTCTTTTGTCACATCCCCAAGTAGCAAACTATGCCATGTAGTACTTAGAGCAATCGCATCAATGGATTCAGTCGTTGTTAACTGTCTGCCAAGAGATATTAAATCCTCATATACCGTCTTGGCATCATGGGTTCCTGCATCTGCATCTGCGTTTGTCTTTGTGTGTTTTTGCGATATAACTTGGGTCTGTTGACTATCGGTATCATATACCATTGCCTTAACTGACGTTGTACTCGATTCAAGAACAAGTATCTTCATAACACCTTACCCTAACATAATTAAACTTGTTGCCATCAATGCCATCCCGCCAATCACACCGTAGATAACAATGTGGTGTTCACTGTATTTTTCAGCCGTTGGCAATAATTCATCTAAGGATATATAGACCATAATTCCTGCAACCGCTGCAAAAATAATGCCAAACATAAGATCACTTGCAAAATTCATCAGAATAAAATATCCGACAATTGCACCTACAGGTTCTGACAAACCTGAAGAAAAAGAATATTTAAAGGCTTTCTTCTTGCTTCCTGTCGCAAAATAGATTGGAATTGACACCGCCACTCCTTCGGGTATGTTATGGATTGCAATCGCTACGGCAATACTGATACCAAGTGCCGGATCTTCCAAGGCTGCAAAAAACGTTGCCATACCTTCCGGGAAGTTATGGATAGCAATTGCAAGTGCTGAAAACACTCCCATACGCAATAGATTCGCATCTTGTTTTTGCTTTTTCTTTGTTACTTCATAGTCTTCTATTTCATTCAAGTCATCTATGTCTGACAAGTCATAGATTTCATGTGGATTTTCATAACTCGGTACAAATTTATCAATTAGAGCAATAATAGCAACACCCCCAAAAAAAGCGAGAGTAGTAATAAGCATCCCCTGTTTATCACCAACCACCATCGATAATGAATCCTTAGCCTTTGGAAATATCTCAATAAAAGATACATATATCATAACACCTGCTGAAAAACCTAGCGCCCCTGATAAAAATTTCTTATTCGTTTGTTTTGTATAAAATGCTAACGCACTTCCTATTCCTGTTGACAATCCTGCAAAAAGGGTCAAGCTAAATGCGAGCAATACTGTCTGCCATGTATGCATTGTTAAGTCCTCCTATTATTCAAAATAAAATTGTAAATGATTAATGTCAAAAAGCAAAAGAACGCCGCCGCTAACATCGAGTGTTGATATCCCATCTTATCAATCAATACGCCTCCAAGGAGAGAACCAAATATCTTTCCTAGCGAGGATGCTACAGCTAAAACGGTTTGGCCTGTCGTTCTTAACTCTTTTCGTACGGTTTTATTAATATAAACCGCCAAACTATATGCAAAAACAATATATGTCATACCATGTAGTAAAGAAATCGAGTAAAACCATATTGGTGATTGACTAAAATATAAAATCACAAATCGGAGTCCAAAGATGAGCATGGAAAAAAGCAATGTCTTCTTCACTCCAAAACGTTCAATAATACGATCTGCAAAAAATAAAAATGGAACTTCGCTAAGCGCAGCAATAAAATACAACCATCCTACCTGACTGCTTAGTCCGCCTTGTGCAACAAAGTATACCGCAAAGAACGTCATAAAAAAACTGACCATCATCTGTGCAATAACTGTTAGACTGATAAAGTTTTTTAGCATCCTATCTTCAAAGATTACCTTATAAGACACTTTGTGGTGCCGGTCATGGTGCCCCCGAACCGTCGGAAGTTGGGCTACTACAATGATGTTGGCTATACCGATAAAAGCTGTCACATAAAAAATCATCTTGATATCTATACGCATCATAAGTCCAACAAGCATAGCAACAAACGCATAACTTACGGTTCCGGCTGTACGAACCGGTCCATAGGAGCGTCCCATATGTTCTAACGATTCCAATGTAATACTCTCTGAGATCGGTAAAAGTGCCGCTTGGAAAATCGAGACAATAAAAATAATCGTAATAACGTAGCGATAATCCTTATGCATCGGTATGAGTAAGATCCCAATCACTGTCAATAACATCAGAATATTAAAGATCTTATTCTTCGAAGATGCTTTGTCCGTTTTTGTTCCGAAAAAAGGCTGTGCTATAATCGAGACAAAAGGATTAATCGCCATAAGAATACCTATCTGACCTGATGTCATCGCAATCCCATCAAAATATGTCGGCAAAAATCCCCACATAATCGGAATGCCTGCCCAGAAAAGTGCACTTTGAAGAATATATTTTTTCATCGATATCCCTTTACCATCTCATCCATAACCCAACTTGTTCTAGATGCACTAACGCCTGTACTTGGCGCCGTAGCTACTCCCGATAAATCGTCGACAATCATCTGAATCAACGGCTGCTGAATATGGGTGGGATTTATTATCTCATAAGTCTGTATGTCATGAGCGGTTGTCACACGTATAGGCTCATTGCCAAATGTTGAAAATTCTATTTTTCCTTTACTTCCAACAATAACATTCATGTCCTCGCGTTCGAAAGTGCTAAAACACCATACACCGCTTCCATGTACGCCGGATTCAAAGACAAAGGTTCCACTGACAATATCTTCTGCCGGATATGTGCCCCCTTGATTGTTTGCATGTCCACTTACTTCTTTAATCGGACCTAAAATATAATCAAGAATATCTAGTGTATGGCACCCAATATCAAAAAATATCCCTCCGCCTGCAAGCTCTGGCTTCACTCTCCATGGAAGTTTCCCCTCTCCATCCGGACGAATTAAGGGTTGCGTATTATTAACCGTCACAAAACGCACCTCACCAATCGCTTTGGTATCAATGAGTTCCTTAATCTTATGAAATCGTGGCAATCCTCTTCTGTAGTATGCCACATATAATGGAACACCCTCTTGTTTACATCCTTGAATCATCGCGTTACATTCTTCAAAATTAAGTGCCATCGGTTTTTCCACATATACAGGTTTACCGGCTTTGGCGCATTGTAATGTATAGTCTTTATGGTAAGCCGGTGGGGTTGCAATATATACCGCATCCACATCCGGATCCTCAATAAGTGCTGTTGCATCGTCATACCACTTGGGTACATTATGGCGTTTTGCATAGTCTTTTGCCAATGCACCATCGCGTCGCATCACCGCAACTAACTCAGAATTATCCGCATTCTGGAATCCAGGGCCACTTTTTACCTCAGTTACATTTCCACACCCAATGATTCCCCATCGTATTTTTTTCATAGTCAATTCCTTTCCATCATGTCCTTTTTTATAACCTTCGATTATTTCTATAATACCATATTTCTATAATAAAGTGGTGAATTACCTGTGACTTCTTTAAAGACACGCCCATAGTGAGTCACACTGCTAAACCCAACTTTTTTACCAATCACATAGGATTTTAAACGTGTGTTTTTTAGGAGAAAAATAGCTTCTTTTACACGGACATGATTCACATATTCAACAAAAGAAAATTCCGTTGCTTCTTTAAATATTCGACTTAGGTAGCTTGGGCTAATATAAAATTCATCTGCAACACAAGATAGTGTTATCGCCTCAAAATAATGTTGATTGATGTATTGCACAATCTCTGCTACTCGTTCATGCGCTGCACTGATATATTGAGGAAGGGGCTGGCTGTGTTGTTCCAAATGTCGATTCACATTTACAAGTAATTGTATCAACAGTGCCTGTAAATATATAGGCGACACCCCTTGTTCTCGCTGTATCTCTTCAAGTATTTCCTGAAAAATAGGGTATATTTTTCTTTTCAACGCGGAATGTTTTTTTATTAGCACATAGTCTCTATGCGATTCATGCAAAAAATTAGAAAGCTTTTCTCCGGCTAGCCCCGGTGCAAGCGCATCCATAAAATTCATAATAATCTTTTCATGTTCTGAAGGATTACCATTGGCTGTCTTATGCAATACATTCGGGCGGATAATGATAATATCTCCTTCTTCAATTTTTAATATCCGGTCTTTAATGAAAAAATCCCGTTCTCCACTCAACAAATAATACAATTCGTAGCTTTGATGAAAATGGCTTTTAGGCATCGTATGGACCAATGCTTTTTGATACACTATGGAAAATCCGCTATCTTGAGTTTGATATTGATATGAATGCATGGTCTTTATCTCCTTCGATTGTTACCCTATGACAAAATATAAGAAGTTTTGTCCTATTATAGCATAAAATGTACATATTTATCTTATATAATGACTGCATAATACACTTAAAAAGGAGTAAATCTATGAATACGAACGAAAAAAAAAGCCCCCTTGAATGGGGCGAGCTTGCCTGTGAAGCGCTTATGAATACATTTGACGCTTCAAATCTACCACCAAAAGGGCGTTTTCATTATCATCAGGGTGTTTTTCTCCTGGGTATGGAACAATGTTATCTTCAAAATGCCGATGCAAAATACGATGAATATATCAAAGCCTGGCTAAACAGTATCATTGATGCCAATGGTCAGCTAAGCGAATGTGATCCGACTCAATTTGACGATATCCAACCTTCAATCTTGCTCTACCGACTGTTAGACGATAAGCACAATCCACAGTATCGAAAAGTTCTCGACACACTTATTCCTCCGTTTAAAGACTGGAAAGTAAACGAAAAGGGAGGTTTTTGGCACAAAGATGACTGCCAAAATCAAGTATGGCTTGATAGCCTTTTTATGTCCGGTCCTGTGGCAATGCGTTATGGTCAACTCATTGGGGATGATTCCTACTACACTTTAATTGCACATCAAGCCAAACTGATGTATACCTATATGCGTGATGAAGCATCGGGTCTTTTATATCATGCATGGGATCCTTCAAAAGTTGCACCATGGGCAGATGCACAAACCGGGTGTTCTCCCGAGATATGGGGACGCGCACTCGGTTGGGTTCCGGTAGCACTTGTTGAAATCCTTGACATCTTACCGACAAGTCACCCGGATTATAATGAATTAAAGCATATCCTTCAAGATATCTTAAAGTCACTTATCCCTTTTCAAGATTCGAGTGGTCTTTGGTATCAAGTCATTGACAAAGGTGACGACAAAAACAATTGGCTAGAAACCTCCTGCACAAGTCTGTTTGTCTATGCCCTTGCAAAGGCCGTTCGATTAGGGCTTTTACATAAAGTCTACCTAACTTATGCATTACAAGGTTATCATGGAATCATTAACCGTCTTAATTTTGACGATAACAACAAGCTACTTCTTGAACATGTTTGTATCGGAACCGGTGTTGGCGACTATACGCATTATCTTCATCGACCAACAAGCACCAATGACCTTCATGGGATTGGAACCTTTGCCATGATGTGTGCTGAAATCAATCTGTCTAACCCATCAGTTGCTGATAGCGCGCAATAGTTTCTTTGAACTCAACGATATTCATCGCCGATGAATATCGTTTTGCTTCTTTACCTTGAACAAACAGCACAATAATTGGAGCTGTGTAAATCTGATATTCTCCTTTGGCAGCTTCAACCTCTAGCAGATCAACCGACCCACTCGCCACCTCTGGAAACGCCTCTAGCACAGAGGCTATTTTTTGTTTAAGCGGTGTACAAACCCCGCAACTAGGCATCGTAAAGACAACGACAGTCATAGCATTTGTATCAACCATTGTTTTTAGGGTATCTACTTCACGAATTTCTTGCATATGCTCACTCCTATATTTTATGATACCCTTACTATACCATTTATTTGGCTACAATACGATAATAGGTTTTAGATGTTTTAAAATATATATACACATAAAGTAGACAATATCCTATGATAACGCCAACACCGCTCCATCGAATAACCATCTCTTCGTAAAGCCCAATCGTCGCAAATAAGGTAATAATCATCTCTAATCCAAAAAGTGTATGAATGATAGCAAAGACTAAAGGAATCGCAAACACTACAAGGATTTGTCGCAAAATCGTTCCTTGAACTTCACGTTTATCCATACCCACCTTTTGAAGTATGTCAAAATTGTAATGATCATCATACCCTTCTGCTAATTGCTTGTAATACATAATAATAATAAAACATACAATAAATATAACGCTACAGAACAATCCTAAAAAGAGAAGTCCTCCTGACATAGCTCTAACTTCCCTCGCTCCTTCATATGCGTCTGAAAAGCTGATTGTTACATCTTGTTCTTGATTAATTTGCTCGTAAAGCGCGTGGATAAATTTTGCCTGAGCACTGTCGCCTTGTGTAAAGTAGTCTTTTTGCTCCTGATCTTGAATCACGATATCATAATGGTTTTCATAACGAGCTGGGGCTTGTTGGGGCGTCGCTACAATCATTGTCTCGATTTGCTCGCTATCATAAGCAATCACATATATATTATCCGAGAATAGATTTTTTGTGGATTTAGGGATATTATGCATATTCAAAAGCTCTTGCTGAACCGGATATTGTACGTCATTAAACTTGATCGTCTCGAAGTTAACATTGGGGCCTGTCGAATAAATCATGACATGTCCCGGTTGTAAGTCTTTAACGTCAGCATTAAGTTTTAGGGCTTCTTCTTTGGTCATCCATCGCACACGACCAAAATAATCTTCGTTGTACTCCGCTCGTTTTTCCCAATAGCTATAATTCAAAAGCTTAACTGTTTTAATTCCATACTCTTTTTTTAATTGATCGATTGTCGCTTCAATATCCTTTACATCACGTACCTTTTGCTCTGGGTATTGCCCATCAACATAGGTTATCGATGCATCTACCGGATGATCAAATGCATGAATCGACTCCATCCCTCGAAAGAGTGAAACCGTACATAGCAATGTGATGATTACCATGGTACTGAAGATACATATATTAGCTAAACTCGCAGAACTTTTATTCACACGCTGATGGATGCCGGACAAAGTGATAAAATTTTTGGGTTGATAGTATATGCCTTTTCGTTTTCGCAAATTCTGCATCAACATATGAAGCCCTGATTTAAAGAACATGTATGTTCCAATAATGACGAAAAGAATGGCTAGGAAAAAATCTGCGAAAATTGAACTATCCACTTGGCTAGTCACCGCTATAGCATATCCTGCCCCCATAACTCCAATCCCAATAAGTGCACGAATAAAAGGGAACTTAGGTTTATTGTCATTTTGCTTACTTCCTTTTAACAGGTGGATGGGTGTTGATGCAAGAATCCGTCGCAATGAGACCACATAGATGCATCCATAGAGTCCCAAAAAGAATGCGCCCGTTTGAACAAACGCTTTGGATTTAAACGCAAAGCCTACTTCCGTTGGCAAGCCACTTAAGTTAAGTAGAATCAAGAACAAAAACTTGGACATCATTGCACCAAAGACAATACCTGCAAGCATTACCATGCCATAGACAAATATCGTCTCAAAGCATAACATAAGCATAACATGCCCTTTTCCTAGTCCCAATATTTCATATAGGGCAAATTCCTTCTTTCTTTGTTTGAGCAAAAAACTGTGGGTGTAAAAAAGAAATGGAATCATGATAATTCCCAGCAAAAACAAACCGATGAGCATCATTCCATATACATATGAACTATGTGGCAACACATAAACCAAATCATTATAAATAATTGATGAAAGAACAAAGAAGGTAAATGTTGCAAAACTGCCTGCAAACAGGTATGGCCCGTAGATAGCTCGGTTCATATAAATATTTTTAAAGGATAGTCGAAAAATTAAGGGCACTTTATTAACTGACTTCATAGATAGCATCTCCTGTCTGCAATAAGGTCAACGTATCTGAGATTTTTTTATACATCGCTTCATCCGACTCATGTCCCCGATAGATTTGATTAAAGATCATACCGTCTTTAATAAATAGGACGCGATTCGCATGAGCTGCTGCTTTAATACTATGGGTGACCATAAGAATGGTTTGTCCTGCCGTATTTACATCCTCAAAAATATCTAGTAAATCTTCTGAAGCTTTTGAATCGAGTGCTCCGGTCGGTTCATCTGCCAACACAAGCTCCGGATTTGTGATTAATGCACGTGCAACGGCAGTTCGCTGTTTTTGACCACCGGATATCTCATACGGATATTTTTTTAAGATATCTTCAATGCCCAACATACGTACAAGAGGTTTAAGCCGCGCATGCATTTGTTCATACTGCATACCCGCTAAAACTAAAGGTAGAAAAATATTATCTTCAATACTTAAGGTATCTAATAGGTTAAAGTCTTGAAATACAAACCCTAAATTGTTGCGTCGAAACTCTGCCAAATGTTTACTTTTGATTTTTGAAACATTGTTCTTTTTTAAATACACAGCTCCTGTTGTTGGTTTGTCAATAGTTGCCAGTATGTTGAGCAAGGTTGTCTTACCCGATCCTGACTCGCCCATGATTGCAATATATTCCCCCTGATTAACGCTAAAGCTTACATCGACAAGCGCCTCCACTTTATTAAACCCTAACTGAGTCGTATATACTTTGCTCAAGTTTTTTACATCTAATAGTATCATCGTTTCCTCCTTGATTATTTTTACTTTAGAAAAGTTTAAATCATCTAAAATAATCATAACGCTTTTTGTTCTTAGAAACCATCGATTTAACTTACAATTTAAAGAGGAACCTTACATTTTTGTAAGATTCCCAAAACCTAATACAACCTGTGTGCCTTCGCCAAGTTCTGACTTAATTTTAATCGTATGGTTGAGTTGATCCATAACCTTCTTAACTAAAAACAGTCCAATCCCACTTGCCCGTTGGTCCAAACGCCCATTATATCCTGTGAATCCTTTTTCAAAGACACGTTCAATATCTTCTGCACGTATGCCAATGCCTGTATCTTCAACGATTAATTGGACACTATCCCCCTGTTGAACAGCCCGAATAGTAATGCTCCCACTTTCTGTGTATTTAATTGCATTGGATAAGATTTGTTCGATAACGAGTGTCAACCATTTTTTATCCGATATGACCATCACCTCTGGCACCTCAACAACAATTTTAAATCGACGATTGATAAAAAGGATGCTGAATTTTTTTAGGACATGATGAACCACTTTTTGTAATGCAACCTCTTCGATTTCTAGATCTTTGGACATATCACCAATACGGTTATAATGAAGGATCATCTCCATGTATTGTTCAATTTTTAATATCTCTTCCAACATTTGATAACGCCTTGCCAAAAAATCATCTTCATCATGCATTTCTTCTAAGAGAAGCTTTAATGAAGTAATCGGTGTCTTAATCTGATGGGACCAAAGCGCATAATAACTTTCTCGGTCTTTTTCATTGAGAAAATAGCTTTCCTCTAACGTTTTAAACTTTGCCATTAGCTCATTTGCAATAGCTATCAATATCGCTTCGGCATGCTGATCTGTAACAATATTAAGATCATCCGGTCCTCGATTATTCCTCTCAACATAACGATACGCATTTTCCATTGAATGGATTTTTCTAATATGGCGCATATAGCCTATAACAAGCCCTGTTAAGCCGATGAATGTTGTTACCATCACCGGATAAAGGACACGCATAATCTCCGAATTATGATAGAGGAGCCATGCCCCTGAGAAAAAAATCTGCGCAAACACATACAGGGCAATACTTCGATGGTTTTGTCGTAAATATATACTTAACTGACGCATGTCTGCTTTACTCAATAACATAACCCACACCCTTTTTTGTCACAATAAAATTTTCAATATCAAGCGTCTGTAGTTTCTTGCGCACACGATTGATATTAACGGTTAGTGTATTATCATCAACAAAATATTCTTGGTCCCATAAGGCTTTCATTAATGCTTCTCTTGATACAATGCGCGTCTTTCGTTCCATCAATACCTTAATAATTCGAAATTCATTTTTGGTTAACTCAACGCACTGATCTTGATACGTCACACTATTTGCTGTCATATTTAAGATGACACCACGATGTTCAAGCAGATTGACTTTGGTTTTCCCATAATCATACGTGCGCCTTAATAGACCTGCAATCTTAGCGTTTAAGACTTCAAGTTCAAATGGCTTTGCTATAAAATCATCTCCACCCATATTGATGGCCATAATAATGTTCATCTGTTCTGTTGCCGATGAGATAAAGACAATCGGAACTTTTGATACCTTACGGATCTGATCACACCAATAAAAGCCATTATAAAACGGCAAGGTAATATCCATTAATATCAAATGCGGGTCTATGTGTACAAATTCTTTTGCAATGGCATCAAATTTTTTTACCACATGGACTTCATAGCCCCAACGTACTAATGTATCTCGGATAGATTTTTGTAATCCTTTGTCATCTTCAACCAAATAAATTCGATACATCCTATATCCTCTCATTCATCCACATTTAGTGACATATCTCCAGGCTTTATCCACATTTTCTTACGCATAAGTTCCGAAATTGTGAATGTTAATACGGCGGGCAAGATAAAGTGTAGTACAACAATCTGAATCAAAAGCAAATACGAAGAGCGCTCTGGTGACATCGTCTGCCAGGTCATTAATTGACCGACGAAGCCGCTTGTTCCCATCCCCGCTCCAGAAGCATTATTACTCATCTTAAACACAACCGTTGACACCGGTCCTAAAATAGCTGAAGCCAGTGTCGGCGGAATCCAAATCCGCGGATTTTTTATAATGTTACCGACCTGAAGCATACTTGTGCCTAATCCCTGTGCCACCAAACCACTGAGTTTATTTTCGCGGTAACTTGCCACCGCAAAACCAATCATCTGCGTTGAGCATCCTACTGTTGCCGCGCCTGCCGCTAAACCACTAAGTCCCAGTATAATGGATAAGGCAGCCGAACTTATAGGGAGCGTCAATAGCATCCCCATAAGTAAACTCACAAAAATACCCATGATAAAGGGTTCTTGTTCTGTCGCCGCAACAATCAGATGACCAAGCATCGTCATGACGTCAGAAATATATGGTCCAATAAGAAGCCCGCTCCCTGCACCCGTAAGGATTGTCACAAGCGGCGTCAATACAATATCAAGAGGCGTTCTTCCAATAATGCGTCGTCCAATTTCTATACCGACCACCGCTGCGATAAAAGCGCCTAGGGGCTCACCCGGTCCTGCTAGAACCACTTGCCCATCCTGAAAAATAGTATGTGCCAAAATACCTTTTGCATATCCTCCGATGAAGCCTGTTACTGCTGATGCATATAAGACCAAGGGTGGCACTTTAAATCGGTGGGCAACACCAATTCCTATACCGACGCCTGTAAGCACGGATGCCATTTTTCCAAAAGCACTCAAGAACCAAAGGCCTGTCAAACTTCCCAGCTGTTGTAAGATAAGCCCTACAATCAATGTTGAAAACAGGCCTAATGCCATCCCACTAAGACCATCGACCAAATAATGCTGAACCCATGATATGCGTTTATCTTTCACTAATGACCTCTCCCTTAATCACTTGATATAACTGAGAAAAGTCATCCACAATATATGATGGCTCATAGGAGACAATACTTTCTTTTTTTCGAAAGCCCCATGTAACAAAGCATACATCTACACCTGCATTTTGTGCTGTGAGTATATCAACTTCTGAATCACCAACAAAAAGTACTTGTTCCGCTTTTACATTCAATGTGTCCATTAAGTGGCTAATAGCCCAAGGGTCTGGCTTAAGAGGTTGTCCTTCTTTGACCCCCCACACACTTGCAAATTCAAATTCCGGCAAATATTTTTTTGTTATCGTTTTTACCATATCATCATTTTTATTTGAATTAATGGCCAAGTACACCTTGCCATTTAACTTTTCCAACATATTTTTTGCCCCAGGATAGGGTTCTAGTTCATAATCGTAATGCTTCGCATAATACGTTAGCATCTCCTCGTATAATGGTTCAATCTCTTTTTTAGTTAAGTCGGTGTTTTTTAAGGTACCTACAACGGTGTTATACAGTCCATTACCGACAAAATCAAAATATTCTTCTACTGAAAATGTTGGATAACCATGGCGCTCCAACATCATATTTACTGCTTTTCTAATACCTCCGATTGAATCCATTAATGTGCCGTCAAGGTCAAAAATAATTAATTGATACTTCATCGCTGTCACTTCCTTCCAAAAGTCACTCCACTCATGCCAATGATTAAAGCCTCTATTTCGTAAAATTTCACTTTGACACTTCAATCATCCCTATCATTGTATCAAATGTATATCAACCTGACTAGCCTTCTAATTCATTCCTAATATTTTATTGCCCTTGCATCATAGTTTACGTCGTAAGATAACCATAAGCCACACAAGATGAACAACAAATGCCATGACTACATCAACAATATTATCTGGATAGCGTATGACACGAATCACCCAGTAAAAAGGAATAGCTCCTGCCACAGTACTTAACCAAGGTTTCCCAAAAAGATCTGCCATAGCAAGCACCATAAATACCCCCATCCCCTTTGAATAGGTCAACCCCTGTACTTTATCTTTGGCAAAGACAAACAAAAGTGTTCCAATCATTATGCTTTCAAGCCCCATTAATATCATGAGTATCAAAAGGGTTTCTATTCTTAGGGAAAATATATCCAATAACCAATACATTACAAGCGTATATATGGCACTACCTATAACCGGTAGCATTAACCGATGGATCATGTAGCCATTATATCCTACAGGCGTTATGGAGATTAATTCAAATATTTTTCCATCCTTTTCATCAATCATTAAAAAACCAGCGACCGTTCCAAGCATCATCGGTGACATCAAAAAAACGCCACCTAAAATATAGGCATAATACAAGGTCACATCAAATCCGTTTCTTTGCCAAAGCCACGGCACCAGATAATGTAAAATCCCCTTAATAAGTAGTCCGGCTAAAAATGGAATGCACATAAATATTATTAAGATCGGATCTCTTCGAATCATTTTCATGTCTGCGTTAAATGCAATCTTATTCACCATAACTTCCTCCAAATATTTTCTTATCCACAATATGCAAACACACTATGGTAATTATGGATAGATAAATCAAATGTAATCCCGCCTCTAGCCAATGCATTCCTGTAAATGCACCATATACAATGCGAATACCTGCAACACTGGGAAACACACTAAAAACCCAATCAAAAGGTGTCTGAACAAGCAAAAGCAAACAAGGAAGCACTATTAAAAGCATATATGGAATCATTTTAATAAAATATGCATTTAATGACTTACACTTTACTGCTACAAAAAAACCATAGAGGGTGAATATCAATGCCGAAATTCCTATACCCAAAATTAATAAACTCCAACGCACTTCGCCTTGGTATGCCACAAGGGTAATAGCACAGCTTGCCAAAATAGCAAGCATCGCCATCGATATTGCCTTTGCCATTAAATACTCTTTTGAGCGCAGCGGTGTAACAATGAGAAAATCTAAAATCCCCTGTGTTTTTTCCAACATTACAATACCACCGATAAAGAAAAACCCTACAATTGAAGGGTCAAAGAAAATAACAATCGGTACCACCACAATACGCATATGTTCCGGCAATTGATGAACAATCAGCATATATATAATCGTTAGCAAAATGTAGACCAGATAAAATCCTTGTTTCAACTGAAACGTTACATCGGCTTTTATGGCATTAAGCATTCGTATGTTCATGCTAATTCCCTCCCTGTCAATTTAATAAAGACATCTTCAAGCGTTGCCTCCTGACTGTGTATACGCTTGATCTTATGTTCACGCATGATTTGAAAAAATTGTTCATTCTTTTGGATTGTTTTCATCGGAAACTCTTCCCTACATTCTTGACCGTGGCTATAATAATCTAATTGAACCACTTGCGTCCCATGTTCAACCATCAACTCACTCGGTTTTTCAATAACCGGAATCTGTCCATCCACAATAAAAGCGACACGGTCACATAACTGTTCTGCAACCGTCATGTTATGGGTTGTCAAAAAAATCGTCTTGCCTTGTTGCTTAAGTTCCATAATCATATCCTTAATAATTTTTGCATTCACCGGATCCAGTCCAGATGTCGGTTCATCAAAAAATAGAAGCTTAGGATCATGCATTATGGCTCTAATAAAATTCAAACGCATCTTCATTCCTTTTGAATATCCTTCTACCTTTTTATCTTTATCCGCTTGTAAACCTACACGTCGCATGAGTTCGTGAATATCTTGACTTTGGTTTTGATAATACGACTGAATTAATTCAAGATTTTCCATTGCCGTTAATTTGACATACAGATTAGGAAAATCAAAAGCAACCCCTATATTTTCAAAAAAATCTTGCTTCCATAGCTTACGTTCTTTTCCCATAATCTGGACGCTTCCATCATACCCATGTAATAGACCGATTAAGATTCTCTGGGTTGTGGTCTTGCCTGCCCCACTTGGTCCTAAAAAGCCAAAAATCTCACCTTGGTCAATAGAAAAATCAATCTTTTGTACTGCACGCTTCCCTGATTTTTGATAAACATACTCTAAATTTTTTACTTGAATCATATAAACTCCTCCTTTAACGATCACTCGTTCTTTTTTAGGGTATAAGAATGCCTTATATGCATTCTTAATATATTATTTTTGATTAAATTCACCTATGATAGCCATGCTTCCTATCATATGAAACAAAAAATGTTCTGTAACTAAAGTCTTTCGGGTTGCTTCATCTTTGACATTTTTCAAGATATACAAAAAACCTTCAATAAACTCAATACCTATCACTTTAGCCATCTCCGGATGTACATGACTGCGTCCAAAAGTATCGACATGACTTGCAAAATGTTCTGATAAAATACTGAGCAAAAGTTCTCGCGTCTTCTCAAAGCGTGTCCCTTGACTGGCTTCAATCAATAAGACAAATCGGTTCGAAAAAGGCGGTATATATTTTTCTATAAACTCGCCCAATACACTTCTCCACTGGCGAATATCCGTGGTCTCCCATAGATAATCCGGGCGTTCTATCGCATCATGGTGCTCAATAAGATAGATAAAATTATTGTATTCCGCTTCAACAAGAGCTTCGAATATGGCTTCCTTGTTTTCAAAATAATTATAAAAGTTCCCAATTGTCGTTCCTGCGGCCTTAACGATTTGACGTAATGACGCTTGCATAAATCCTTTTTCTAAAAACTCTTGTTCCGCGGCATGCATAAGCGCCATATGCACTTCTTCTTTTTTAACTTGCATAAAATATCACCTGTTCTTTTTTGTTAATTATATATTGAAAATCGCCTTAGGTCAAGAGGTTATAATTGCATTCTTCGCCTCAAAAGGTTACAATATTAGTATAATGTCCCTAAAAATATTTTAATATTCAAAGGAGCCATCTATGAAGTATTATCAAGTAGCTGCCGCTATTTTAGTTCACGACCACCATATTCTTTGCATGCAACGACCGCAAGGAAAATATAAATACATGGATTATAAGTACGAATTTCCCGGAGGTAAAGTTGAAGCTGGAGAATCCATAGAAGATGCCTTAATGCGAGAATTACGCGAAGAGCTAAACATTGATGTTCCTATTAATGCCTCGCATCACTATATGACTCTCGACTATGCCTATCCTGACTTTTCGATTACCCTACACAGCTTTTTAGTCCCTGTTGCCTCGCGCACGTTCGATATGTGCGAGCATATTGATTATCGCTGGTGTCTTCCAAAAGATTTACGCTCACTAGATTGGGCTCTGGCAGATGATCCGATTATTCATCGCCTGATGAATGATGCCTCACTAGTATCTACTGGAACATAGACGAATAATGAGGAGTGAAGTTTATGCCCGATGTATCAACTAAATCGATATTCAAACTATCAATGATTATCTTTAGTATCGCTTTTTTGTCCTTGATTGTTTTTGCCAGCTTATATACTCAGAAAAAAGTAAATACTTCTTTTTTAACTGATGAAGAGCGGGAGTGGCTAGATTCACATGAAGGTCAAATTAAGATTGGCTATACAACGGACTATCCACCTATTGAATTTCTTGAAAATGGTCAATATGTGGGTATTTCTGCCGATTACTTTCACTTGTTGGAAAAAAAATTGGATATAACCATCGATATGGTAGAATTCGAGCATTGGGATGAGCTGATTGCTCAGGCTAAACGTCGAGAAATATCCGGTATTACTGCGGCAACAAAAACCAAGGAACGAAGTGCATATCTTGATTTTACTGTCCCTTATATCATGAATCCAAATGTCATTATTACACGTCAGAATTTTTCCGAGCAATTGACTTTTGACAAATTGGCGGATTCGACGATTGAGCTACTTGTGGTAAAAGATTATGCCATTACAGAATATTTAAAGCGAGATTATCCAAATATAAATTATGTTGAAGTCCTTAGTGCCAACGAAGGATTAAGGAAGGTTTCTCTAGGTGAGGCGGATGCCATCATCATCGAGATTATGAGTGCTTCTGCCAGTATTACGGAAGATAGTCTTTCCAACCTTGTCGTTAATGCCGAGACACCTTTTGAATCTAACTTATCTATTGCAACCCGAAACGACTGGCCTATATTAAGTGACATCTTCGGTAAAGGGCTTGCACAAATCACCGAAAGTGAACGCCAAAGCATACGATCCAAGTGGGTTTTATTTGAAGAAAAAAGTATCTTTGAGACGCCTTACTTTGGAATCACATTGACGTTTATTCTTCTATTGCTCGTTTTTGTGCTTATCACAGTTATCATGTGGAATTATACACTCAAAAAAGCTGTCAACGATAAAACCCTGACTCTTGAAAATTATAAAAACCAACTCCTTAAAGAAATTGAAGAACGTAAGAAAACAGAGGAAATTATTAAATATAGATCTTATCACGATGAATTAACGGGATTATATAATCGTGCTTATTTTAGCGAACAATTTTTGCATCTTAATCAAGCCGAACATCTTCCGTTATCCATCATTGTTGCAGATTTGAATGGCTTAAAAATAACAAATGATACATTTGGTCATCAAACCGGTGATCAAATCATCATACAAATTGCCCGTATTCTTGAGTCTGTTTTTCAAGACGATGGTATTATTGCTCGCATCGGCGGTGACGAATTTGTAATTTTACTCCCCAATACCCCTAAAAGTCTTGCCGACAATTTTTGTCAACAAGTCAAGCAAGCCTGTGCCCTTGCTCCAAAAACTCCAATCCAGCCTTCTGTTGCTCTTGGATATGAAACCAAAAATGATATGACAAGCGATATCAATATGATTTTTAAGCAAGCCGAAGATAAAATGTATGAAGATAAACTTGGCGAACAAGGACATATCAGTACCACAATCTTAGAGTCTCTTGAAGGATTGTTGCGCAAAACCACAAATGAATCGTCTGAGCATAGTCAGCGCCTTCGCAACCTAGCTTTAAAGCTAGGCAGGCAGTTATCGCTTTCAAAGCAGGATTTGAATGCTTTGTCTTTGCTTGCGGATTTACACGATATAGGTAAGCTGGCTCTCTCTGAAGAGCTATTGCAAAAAGAAGCTCCCCTGACTTTGGACGAATGGGAACGAATTAAGAAGCACTCGGAGTTAGGTTATAAGATAGCAACATCCCTGCCTGAACTTTCCCAGATAGCTACCGGAATATTAAACCATCACGAGCGTTGGGATGGCGCTGGTTATCCTCAAGGCTTGGCCAAAGAAGACATTCCCTTATTGGCTAGAATTATCGCCCTTGTTGATGCCTATGATGTCATGACAATGGGACGACCTTATAAGACACCACTCAGTAAATCGGATGCTATTAAAGAACTAAAAAAATGTGCCGGAACACAATTTGATCCGGCACTGGTTAAGCTTTTTATTAGTGAAGTTTTATAGCCAAGTAAAACAGCAACACTCTATGGCATGAATTAAAATATACGTTTGTCATATCCCACCAGTTTACTTATTGCTTCTGCAAAATAGTAGTCTCCATATATTATAGGAACATTGATATCACGCCCAGCAGGAAAGGCAACCGTGCCTTCGTTAATTAATCCTTCATCTTGCGTGTCCCAGTTCCCATAATTGACATATAGTGATTTTAGGATTTTCTTAGCGACATCTAGGTATTTTTCTTTTTCCTGTCCGTCAAGATAATAGCTTAATTCGATCAATCCGCTAGCTGCACAAGCTCCAGCTGAACTGTCTTTTGCATATAAGGTATCTTTTGGTGCTCGAAAATCCCAGACTGGCACGCCATCTTCTGGCAAGTGGGCAATGAAAAAATCTGCTACCTGTTTGCATTTTTCAAGATATATTTCCTCTTTTGTGTATCCATAACCCATGGCTAATCCATAGATTGCCCACGCTGCCCCTCTTGACCATGCAGATTCTTTTGAATATCCTTGTCCTCCAAGGGCGTCCACTCTTTCCCCGGTTTCAGGATCAAAACACACGATATGATATACGGAGCCATCTTCACGAATAAACTCGTTGATGACTGTTTCTGTGTGGGCTTTGGCAATATGCTTATACATAGGATCTTGGCGTACTTGGGATGCCCAGTATAATAGCGGCAAATTCATCATGCAGTCAATAATAACCCAGCCTTGGCTATTGGCAAAGACCTCATCTGACCATGCCCGTATAAAATTTCCTTTAATATTAAAACGTCCCGCCAAAGTACTTGCTGCCTTAAGTCCACGAATTTTCGACTTTTCATTTCCTGTCAAATTATAGTCTGCCACTGCAGACAGTCCCCACATGAACCCTACATCATGATGTAGATTCACAAATCCATCAAGCTCTGCATCTAATTTATCTTCACATTCTCTTGCATATTCAAGAAGTTGAGCGTCACCGTTGTGTCTATAGACCAACCATAAAAGTCCCGGCCAAAATCCAGCCGTCCACCAGCCTGGTGTTTGATCATCATATTTGCCATCGTAGGCTACATGAGGAAAACCGGCTTTTATTCTGTCGCTCGTTGTTGTTACTTTACTCATAATATCTTGCCAGGCTTGTTCGTAAAATTCAGGCATCGTTTAGTTCCTCCTAATTATTTAGATATCGCTCATATGCTGCTTGTTTGATTTGCATCATTTCAACTGCACCTAATTCTTCAAGTTTTTTCATGTAATCATCAAATGTATCTTCAACAGAAACTGCATCTAAAATCCATTTTTGTGACATTTCTTCCACATATGCTTTTACTTGTGGCTCAATCTTAGCAATTCGCTTTTGTTCTTCGTCCGTATAGTTTAAGGCCGGAAGCAAGTCTATGAAATAATCATTGTCAATATACATCTGTGCACCTTCTAATGCCAGTTCATTCATCCACTGCTTTTCATATTCAAAGTCTTGATGGAATCCGATCATTGTTTGGGCACCGATTAAGCGCATGTTTTCTAAGACAGATTTTCCTTCGGATAATGTTTTTTCATTAAATATTGCTTTGCCATCGACCATATCATAAGTTTGGCCTTCAATTCCATAATTCATTAACCGGCGTCCTTCTTCTGTAAACCAATAGTTCATGAATTTTATTGTTTCTTCTGGATGTTCATTATTTATAGAAATTCCCCATCCCATATCTTCAACAGTTTTTCTCGAATACTCAATCCACACATCCCCATTTATGTCTGCAGGAGGTGCCATTGGAATCCAGTCCAATCCTTCAATTTGATCTACATATTTATCTTGATAACCTGCTGTACTACCAAACCAATCTAGGGTCATCCCACCGATATTATCATCAAACATCATATCTCTTGCCGTATTGCCTCTTGTAAAGATTTCCGCATCAATCAGACCTTCTTTATATAGATTACGTAGCCCGATAATACCTTCCTTGTAGTCCTGTGAATACAGATCATTTTTTACCATACCCTCTTCCACATACTCTACATCGACAAGACCATATATGCCCAATAAGTCATAGATTCCAAGCGTTCTTCTAGAGAAAAACGGAACTTCATCATTTATGCCATTTCCATTTAAATCGTTGTCTTTAAAAGCTTTCATGACGGTAAGCATGTCCTCATATGTACTTGGCACCTCTAAGCCCAGTTGATCTAACCAGTCTTTACGAATGTGCCATCCCATGGATGCTTCTCCATCAGGAATAAACGGTATATAATACATTTTTCCATCCGCTGCCTTCATATGCTTGACGACATCTTGACGTTCCTCTAAAAGGGCCTTTAAATCCGGTGCGTGTTCTTCAATAAGCTCATCCAGTGGAAGGAACAATTTTTCGTTATATTTTAATACGTTAGCTCTTTTTGTATGAATAATATCTGGAATCTCATCTGCAGCTAACATTAGATTAAACACTTCTTCTGAATTTAAAGGTGTTGTCGGTGCCGTTCCTTTCAAAACAATATTATTGGCTTCTTCGGCTATTTTCCATACCGGCAAGGAGCTATCAAAAATTGTATAACCATCATCGTCGTGCATATGAACCGAAAGCTCGGTTACCTGTGCCTCTTCACCGCTTTGTGTGGACACGGAACTTCCAGCTACATTGTCTTTTGATTCATCCGTTTTGCTACATCCTACTGTTAGGATAAGTATAAGTGCTAAAATAATTGCAATACTTTTTCTTTCCATCTTCATTCTCCTTTTTTTCATCGATTATTATTCATATTACCCCTTTAGTGATCCTATCATTACCCCTTTTACAAAATACTTTTGAATATATGGATAGATCATCACTATCGGAAGCACTGCGACAACTATGGTTGCATAAATAAATGTTTGTTGAGATAATTCACTAACGACATCGATTCCATTAACTTCATCACTCATCTTGGCAATAAAGGATTTTAAAACTACCTGTAGCGGGTACTTATTGCTGTCTCGAAGCGTTATCATCGCCCAAAAATAGCCATTCCATCGACTGACGGCATAAAACAATCCTACTGTTGCCAGTGCTGCTTTTGATAAGGGCAAGTATATCTTTGTCAATACTTGAAACTGTGATGCTCCATCTATTCTTGCCGCTTCATCAATTGACTTCGGTACGGACTCAAAAAAACTTCTTAACAAGATGACGTTAAATGCGTCAATACCAAATCCCCATACAATTAAAGTACGTGTGTCTAAAAGTCCTAGTTCTTTATAGTTTAAATATTGAGGAATCATCCCCGGTTTAAACCACATTGTTAGCGCAATGAAAATTGTAAAAAACGTTCGCCCCCGCAATTCTTTTCGTGAAAGCGCATATGCACCACAGGTGGTTAAAAATAAGTTTACCATCGTTCCATATGCCGTATAAAAAATTGTATTTCCATAGCCGATCCAAATTTCTTTTTGCTCAAAAACTTTTTGGTATGCTGCAAATGTAATTTCTTTGGGTAATAATAACACTTTTCCTGCTGCAACCATATCCGGTGAGCTAATAGAAGACATCAGCACATATATAAAAGGATATATCGTTAAGCAAGCAATCAGTCCTGCTATGATATTGATAAGAACTTGGTAAACTTTTGTACTTTTTCCAATAATCATGTTGTTCCTCCTTTACCAAATTCCTGTTTCTGTATACTTTTTACTGATTTTATTTGTTGTGTATACTAAAAGAACCGCAACCAATGAATTGGCAAGCCCTACGGCTGTTGCAATATCATATCTTCCCTGTTGTATTCCTAACCGATACACATAGCTGCTAATAACATCTGCTGTTTCATATGTCGCGGGTTGATACATTAAGATAATCGTCTCAAACCCTACATTAAGCAGCATCCCCACCTTCAGTATAAGCATAATCATAATGGTTGGCAGAATTGACTTAATTGTTATATGCCACATCTGTTTCATCTTTCCTGCGCCATCGATTTCAGCCGCTTCATATAACTGGGGGTCAATCCCCGACAGTGCGGCAATGTAAACCACTGCACCAAATCCAATTTCTTTCCATATATTCATGGTTGTATAAATCGTTCGAAAATACTCTGGTTTAATGAGAAAATAAATCCGTTCTCCACCAAATTTTTCTATAAGTAAGTTCAATAGCCCTGTCGATGGTGACAAAAAGCTCGTCACAATCTGAACGATAACGACAATGGATATAAAGTGTGGCAAGTAAGTCATGGTTTGAATAACTTTCTTATAATTTGCATTTTTGATCTCATTAAGGAGTAACGCTAAAATAATAGGCGCCGGGAATCCAAATACCAACGCATATATATTGATGATTAAAGTGTTTTTAAGTGTTCTTAGAAAATATTCACTTCCAAAAAACTCTTTAAAATGCGCTAGCCCAACCCACTCACTATCTTGTAACCCCAAAAGAATGTCATAATCTTTAAATGCCGCCTGCAAACCTATTAAGGGTCTATATGAAAACAAAAGGAACCAGACAACAAAGGGCACGAGTAGGGCATATAGAAACCAGTTCTTTTTTAATTCATAGATGAAATTGTAGCGCTTAACATGCCAATAAGATTTTTCTTTAACTACATACGTACTTTCATTCATTTTTTCACACCTCCTTCGTTTACCAACTAGTTGATGAACACATCATAAGGTATTTCTATTTATTAATAAATCTTCATTTTCTTTTTTCATCTCGAACATCTGTGAAACATCCCTTTTTTCACACATCATTTTCTGCTATACATGACAAAAAACGTGATTTAAAGCTTTAAACCACGTTTTTACACCCTATATATTACTTATTTATTATTTTTCCCCTTTTTCTTTGTTAACTTTTTCCTTGTACATCGTTGGCGAAATACCCTCGTATTTTTTGAAAATTCTTAAAAAAGTATTTGGATTTGAGCATCCCACCTGCATGGCAATTTCTTTCATTGCTATTTTTTTATCGCTTTCAATCATTTTTTTTGCCTGGTTGACACGATACTGATTTAAATAGTCCTTAAAGTTTGCATTGACTTTATTTTTAAATAATACCCCTGCATAACCTGCTGTAATATTCATCTCTTGAGCCAAGTCTTCTAAGGCAATATCATGCATATAATTTTCTTCGATGAACAATTGCATCTTCATCCCCATATCTCCATCATTTTTTAACCGATTGCCTTCAATCTGATGGATGACTTCCTGGAACATATCTATAATTTTTATTTTTAGCTGCTTATAATCTCGCTCAAGTTTTAAATCCATATATGTCATCTTGTCTATGGATGTATTCTTAGATAATTCAATACCATTGTGTTGCATAATTCGGTTCATCGTTGCAACAATCGCAAGTATAAATTGAGACTGTTTTTCTGCTGACAGTGTTCTTTTTTTATAGTTTTCATTTAACAAATATTCAAAAAAGACGTTCACGCCGTTTTGATCACAGGCGCTAACCATATTCATCAACCGTTTTTCCTCGTCAATTGGATAATAGTAATTATCATAGTCTAACATATCAATCTCATGGCTTGTTATGACATGTCCATCATTAAAAAACACACCATACTCTAAGTTTCTTTTTGCTTCATAAAAGCTATCTACTAGTTCGCTGGTTTTATTATAGATACTGCTTAAGGAAAGATAAAGTTTGTGGTCTAAATTAATCACCGTATCTTCTCCTAAGCTCTTCATAAGCTGCTGTATTTGGTTCTTATGTTGCTGATGCGCGATGACAACGATCATATCATAAGCATAATCTAGTATTTCAATGGAGCTTTCAGATACACAAAAATCCATCATCCAATTTTCCAAGTTATTTCTTACCATCAAGATTGTCTGATCATCTTTATATGTACCGGGCAATATTTTTATTAATCCAATAAAAAACGGCGCATTTAAGAAATCTAGTTCATACCTTTCAAGGCCTTGATGGATTTTTTTCTTTTCGAGTGTTCCATGAATCAAGTCTGTAATGAATTTAATCTTTAAGGTGTCTTTGTTTCTTAATATCTGTTCGGATATAAATTTAAATTCATCCCTTTGTGTCTTCCCATCTTGAGTATTATATAGGGATACGACACTTTCTACAGGCTTATATATATACTTAACAATCAATTGTACAATGGCAAGTCCTACGACAAGCAATAACAAATAGATAACTAGGGATTTGATTAATAAATCTCTATATCGGTTAAGCATAAAACTTTTATCAATCACATAATAATATCTCCATTGCATAATATTTGATTTCACACAATAGATATAATATTGATTGGTCTCATAGTTATATACCACATCCGGATCCATATTCTTATTTTCAAATTTTGAGCTCGCCTCAGATAGAGCTTTATCCATTATATCTAGACCACTGTCGCCATAATCAACAATTTTATCTTTATATCCAATGTAAAACCCATCATAGAATCCATCTTCTCTATTTTTTGCGGTATCTGTTTCGTTCAGCTTTATAAAGATGGCAATATAGTTTTCCTGATCAATATTTTGCTTTGTCACATAGATGATACTGTCCTTTTGTGTGTCTTGATTCGTACTCTTAATAATAATATGACTACTTAATTCTTCATTGTTATTTAACGCTTCTTCGATTTCTACCACTTGCGTTGAATTAATATTCCATTCATTATAAAATCTTGCTAACGTCTCTGTACCATCCGGTGTAATCACACTATTATACCCGGGTTTAACTATACCTACAGAAAAGCTGGCATCTGAAAAAGCAATCATATTTTTTTGCAAGTTTTGAAACAAATCAATGACATTGATGTAGCCATTGGCTCTATCCACTGCAAATCTTTTGACCGCTTCATCCGTGATTAAATTTTTAATCCAGTTCTTGGCTATTCTATAATTAAGATCGGTCCGATTTTTGTATTGCATCAAGATTTCTTCATTCGTTGAACTGATAAAGTCTTTGTTCGCAATATTGACTTGATTAAAAAACAAGCCCACAGCAATCGCCGTATATAAGATTATAATTGCGAGATATGTTATAAAAAGTTTGCGATAATATTTCATGACCTTACATCCTCTTAGTTTCTTAAACTGTTGTATTATTGTAACAAATTTTATGGCATATGACTAGCAAATGTAGTTATTTTTGTTCAACTATTATATACTGCTATGTTTCATAGCAAAATACTTATGTCAAGTCTTCCTATTATTCGCATAAAAAATACCGGAACAAATTTTGTTCCGGCACTGACATGTATTGATATGTTTTTTTCAGCTTTTAACTAAAGAATGCTGTAACGAATCTTGACGACAACTTTTTTTATCTTCATCAACTCTTGATATTCGCATCCAGGGCGGTGAATGTCTGTAGGAAAAAAGATTGCATAATCGCCTGGAAACAGGGTAATCAAGCGTTCACCCGCAGGATTCTCATAGAATATCACGTCTTTTTCCGGGCGTTTATCTTCTTTGACCTGTGTTGCACTATTTAAGAATGCATGTCCGATGCGTTCGCCTCCGCTAACAAGATATTGTATGTCCACATATTCCTCATGCGTCTCTGGTCGCCTGTTTTCAACATGATCGGTATCGACCTCTTGTACAAGAGCAAAGATATCCGTTCCTTCTATCTCATACCGTCCGGTCTCCATCGCCACAAAATCATGGGTTTGCAAGTATTCTAATGCTGTTTGAATTGCTTTAGGATACGTTCTTTTTTCATCTAACTGTTGAATATTTCCTAATATCATATTGCCTCCATTATCTATCGTACCGGACACACGCCATTGACACAGTTTTCATCGGCTTGAATACCTACGACTTCATATGCTTGTTCTTGGGTTTGCTTAAGCGTTGCCCCTTTAAAAATATTACCTACAACTTGCTTTGCATGGATTCGCTGCCCATCATCCGTAAAGATAAATGGATATTGAATATGTTCAATTCGCATGACATAACCTCCTACTTTTGCAAATGATTTTCCATCACTTTCTATTTTATAGCATATGAAGTCACATATCAATACTATACACATCATCAATATTAATTTTATCTTTGCCGACCAACGATATTTTTTGATTAAAGACATCAATCTTTTCAACGTCACCTATATGTGTCACATACTGTCCGCCTTCTTTGTATCGATCTGCTTCAAAAAATACTATCTTAACTTTTACCGCTCCTATCTGCTGCAACTTCTGCTCAATCTTTCGCAGCGTTTCATCGATAATACTCTTCTGGGTTTCATCCAGTATTTTTTTCTCTTGGGTGTATCGGGCTAATTCACCAACCGCTGTATCATAACCGACGACTGCTGAAAACGGCGCAAATTGAGCTGCACGCTTTGAACGTTCCATCAAAGGTCTGTTCAAGGATTTAGGACGGCTAATGTCTAATATATCTTGGTAGTCATCTATGCTTCGCTCTACTTTTCTCATACCGAGCCTTCCTTTCTATTGGTATACTGTCGTTCTAAGCTTTGTGCCCTCCTATTTGACGATTTCGTTCTTTGGTTGTGGCTCCTTCTTGTAGATTCATTCCCTTTAGGATTGCATTCTTTCCATACTTTTTCTTTATGCTTAAGACCGCTTGCTGTATTTTCTTTTCTTTTTTTAGTGCTTGGTCTAATTGATGTTGTTTAGTCTCATCTGTAAAAAGGTTGAGTTGCTCATAAGCACAAGCACGGGCGGCTTGGTCTTCACTTTCTACATGGTTGGCTACAATATTGACGCGTCGCACAAGTAGCTGTGGATGCACAATCTCGTCAAACAACTTCATCACGGCTTCCATAATCCATTGAGTTGAGGATGTCTTCTGGGAGAGGTTGATTGTTCCATTAGCATGTTTTGGTACTTTGCGCCCATAATAATCTGTTTTTACCTCACCACTATATCGCCTAGCAATCAAAGGATCTGTGAGATTTGAGATATCATAGCCTATGGTAAGCACAAGTTGGTCTGTAACCAACCCCTTATCGACCAAGTCCAAGACTAAGAGGTCGGTCATTTCCTGCACAATAATACGCGCTTTATCAAATGTGTATGGCGTATGTAGCACTTGCCCTGCTCCTGTACTTTGGTTCTTTGGTTTATATGCTTTAACTTCTGCGAGTGTACAAGGTTCAACTCCCCATGCGTGATCAATCAGCAATTCGCCATTGACACCAAAAAGTTGGTACAATAAGGCTTCATTCTTAATTGAGCATCGTGCAATATCTCCCATTGTAAATATTCCATTGTCTTGAAGTTTTTTGGCATAACCTTTTCCCACTCGCCAAAAGTCCGTGAGCGGTTGATGCGCCCATAGCTTTTGTCGATAGCTCATCACATCAAGGTAGGCAATACGTACTCCGTCTGCATCTGCCGGTATGTGTTTGGCAACAATATCCATGGCTATCTTACACAAGTAGAGATTAGTTCCAAGTCCTGCTGTTGCTGTAATTCCAACTGTTTTTATAATATCTTGTACCATACGTTTGGTGAATTCATAGGGGTTAAGTTTTGATGACTTTAGGTAATGTGTAATATCTATAAATACTTCGTCAATGGAGTAGACATGTATATCTTCCGGAGCGACATATTTCATGTATATCGCATAGATACGGGCACTGTATTTCATGTAGAGAGCCATCCTTGGTGGGGCAACAATATAATCAATCCCCAGCTTTGGCTCTTGCTCTAGTTCAGTAGAAAAATATGAGCTTCCTACAAAGGTTTTGGTTGCGAGTTGCTGTAATCGAAGCGCATTGGCTTGTTTTACTTTTTCAATAACTTCAAATAGCCTCGCTCTTCCCGGAATGTCAAAGGCTTTAAGCGCTGGTGAAACAGCAAGGCATATTGTTTTTTCAGATCGGCTGTTGTCCGCTACAACAAGATTTGTTGTTAGTGGATCAAGGTTGCGCTCAATACATTCTACGGATGCATAAAATGATTTTAAATCAATCGCTGCATATATTCGATTCGTCGATTCCATATTCATGACCTCTTTACGATACATTTTCATTATATAGGCTTTCCCCTATATACAGTATAGCTTAGAACATACGTTCGGTCAAGTTTGACTATCCATAAAAAAGGAAGTTAATCTCACATATAAGACTAACTTCCGATTGCTTTTCACCTATTTTCACCGTAATAGACTGTCGCCGCTTCACCGTACAGTCATTACCTTATCTTTTACTTTTACATGACCTTGCTTTTCAATGGTTATCTGGTGCTCTGATGTCACGACAACAGGGGTTATCAATGAGGGAACCTTATCTTTTATTGCCTCTATATCAACTTCACAGAGCAAGTCACCCACCTTGACCTTATCGCCGACTTTAACATGCATACGTATGCCTTCGCCTTTGAGCTTAACTGTATCTAGGCCAAAGTGCACCAATATCTCAACACCACTGGGACTTTTTAACCCATAAGCATGTCCTGTCTCAAATGCTACCGTGACTTCCCCTTTAATTGGCGAACAGATTCTTCCATTAGAAGGATTTACGGCAAATCCTTCTCCCATCATTTTTTGTGAAAAAACAGGATCGGGCACTTCTTCCATTCTTATAAGTTCTCCTTCAACGGGAGAACAGACTCGAGTTACTTTGTTCATTAACATGTCATTTCCTCCTGACCAAGCGCAAACGATCACCGCGTTGAATCATACCGACAAGCCTTATGTATGCATCGTCTAATTGTCCGATGACATTAACACGATGGTCTGCTTCCAATGCTTTGTAAACTAATTGCATCTCACCACTATATCTTTTATATAAATGATTATCGATTGTCAACGCACCTTGCTCGCGCTTAATGCAGTTGTCTTGCTCGATTTTCATTCCACTGTTTGTTGAGTATTCTCTTGATTCTAAAAATCTAAACGCATATGCCCCTGAATCTTCCCTAATTGTATATTCCTTGTCATAAAGTTTGGTATACTGACTTTCTAGGTGGATTGGAACACTGATAATTCCATGATGAATATAATCCATAATCCATTGTACCTGGGTCATATCCATATTAAGATCACCCAAAAGAACTAAATCCATCGAATACTGGTTCGCCGCTTCTATAAAGCTTACATACGGAGCTATATTTCTTTGGTGTTCTAACGTAGGTAATCCATCAAAAATAGGTCCTCTCCGCGCATTGTCCCCTGCAATAAACATGGCAATATCGTAACCACAGAGTCGTAATTGTTGATTTTTCCCCTGAAAAAAGGAACACTCTAGTCCCGTCTCTTGGCGAGGATAATAATTATGAATCGCTAGAGGTTTTTTCCCTGCCTTAGATAATGCCGCCATCATATCCGGCTTAAGCGTCGATGCATTGACTGCAATGTCAATCTCTTCCATGGCTTCTTGTATCTGTTCTTGTGTAAATCCATAATCCACGCGTATGACATCTATATCTAATGTGTTTTTTAGCTCTACCATGGTCTTGCATCCAAAAAGCTCCAGTGTTCGTTGAGATATATCTGCTATGATATTAAACCCAAACGCTTTTAACTCGTTTAACATATCTATAATCGATTGTTTGTAGCTTGTTTTATCTTCTGCCTCTTCCATAATATGTAAAGAGGTGAAGATGTAAACATCTTCACTCTCTATTTGTTGAAGAAAAGGCTTTTGCTGTTCATAGGAAGATACATAGACAGAAAATCCAAATCTTACCTTTTTATTCATGTTAATTCACACTCACACTTTCTTGCCCCATACTTCCATGTATCTCAAGTCCTTCTTGACCAACTTCTGCCACATCACTATCTTTGATAAAGATGGCTGTAACGATGAAACCGCCAATATATGCAACGACTAATCCGATAAAGTAGTTTAACATTGAACCTGGCTGCATAAGTGGTATCGCAGTAATTCCTGACGGTCCCCAAGCGGTTGCAAGTACTTTAGTAATCATGACATAGGCTCCACCAAAACCTGCTCCAAGCCCTGCTGTAATAAATGGTTTACCCATAGGTAAAGTTACTCCATAAATTAGTGGCTCACCAATACCAAGAATTCCTGCCGGCAATGCTCCTGAGATGACTTTTTTGATTTGATGATTACCTACTTTTTTAGCTTTAATATAAATAGCAATCGCTGCGCCTACTTGTCCGGCTCCCGCCATAGCAAGTACAGGGAATAAGGAAACTCCACCCATTGCTTCAAGTTGAACTGCATAGATTGGAATTAATCCATGATGTAGTCCTAACAATACCATCGGAAGGAACAATGCAGATAGCACAAATCCAGAGATAATGTTTACTACAGCTATATCCGAAGACACTAACACTTCAAGGACCTTAACAAGATAATCCGAAAAGATTCCCGATACCGGCATGATAATAACAACAAATAAAACGGCGGTTATTGCTAATGTTAGCAACGGAGTTACAATAAGGTCCAAAACATCCGGCACCAATTTTCTAATGCGTTTTTCTATTTTGGCAAGAATGTATACACCAACGATAACGCCGATAACTCCACCTTTACCTGAGCGCAATACAGATAATAATGGCGACTCATCATTGTACATCCCAAAAATTCCAGAGATTTCATTGATTTGTGCCATAACTGACATTGCACCGAGCATACCACCAAGGGCTTCTGTCGCTCCAAATTTTTTGGCTGCATTAATACCGGTGAAAATCGTAAAATAACTTAAGAATGAACCACCGATAAGTGAAAAGAAGAGTCGAATAGTATTCCATACTTCACTTGAGGCTAAATTTCCTGTGGATTGAAGGTTCGTAATCAACCCTGCAAAACCATTGAATATCCCGGCAGCAATAATCGCTGGAATCAGTGGAATAAATATTTCACCAATGGTTCGAAGCCCTTGCTTTAAGCGGCTTTGTTTTTGTTTTCCTTTGATTGCTTCTTTATTTGCTTTCCAGTTTTCATCGGATACTTGTGGATTCTTGTCAAGCTTTGCCACAATTAAAAACTCGTCCAGCAATTGTTTTGCCTTTCCAGGTCCGACAATAATCTGTAGTGTACCATCTCCGATAACTCCCATAACACCTTCAAGTTTCTTTAAACTTGCAATGTCGGCTAAGGAATCATCCTTAAGCTGAAGTCGAAGACGTGTCATACAATTTGTCGCACTGATTATATTACCTGTTCCCCCAACATGTTCAATAATGTGTTTTGATAATTGATTATAATCCATAACAACCTCCTAAATTAGTGCGTTTTTAATATGTCCCTTTCCTTTTTCAAGTCGCTTTTTTGCTGTATCTGCGTCACACTCCAACAAAAGCATTGTAATCGCAAGTTTTACATGTCCATCGGCTTGTTCCAGAGCTTTTTTGGCGGTTTCACGGTCCACCTCGCTCGCCTGCATGACAATATTTTCTGCTCTTACTTTTAGCTTCATGTTGGTCTGCTGTACATCCACCATTAAGTTTTTGTAGGCTTTTCCGATACCTACCATTGAAGCCGTTGATATCATGTTAACCACCATTTTTTGTGCCGTTCCCGCTTTAAGCCGTGTCGATCCGGTCAAAACTTCCGGTCCCGTAACAACTTCAATCGGAATATCTGCTGCTGCACCGACTTTGGAACCTTTGTTGCATGTGATTCCAACAGTTGTACACCCAACCTCTTTTGCATAGGATAGTCCACCGATAACATATGGCGTACGTCCACTTGCCGCTAATCCGATAACAACATCTTTACTTTTTAAATCAATGTCCTTTAAGTCTTGTATACCAAAAGCCTCACTATCTTCTGCGCCTTCTACAGCACGTATAAATGCTTTTTCACCACCCGCAATAAGACCAACCACTTTTTCCGGTGGTGTTCCAAATGTTGGAGGACATTCAACCGCATCAAGTAACCCTAAGCGTCCGCTTGTTCCTGCGCCCATATATATCAAGCGTCCTTCTTGTTCAAACGCTTTTATAACGGCTTCCACCGCTTTGGCTATATAGCTTAGTTCTTTTTCTACCGCCTTGGCTACAGAAGCATCTTCTTCATTCATTACTCGAAGAACTTCTTCTATAGGCATTCCATCTAATTGCATCGTTTTGGTATTTCTATTTTCTGTTACTAATTTGCCCAGATTTGTCATAACTTATCCTTTCTTCATATAGGTCGCTTGAATTCGCCTAATGGATTCATCATAATTCTTATTTGCACAAGCTGTATATAATATATCAATGATATTAAGCTGTGAAATTCTAGATGACATGGCTCCACTTCTAAGTGTTGATTCATTGGCCGCCACAAAAATATTATGATCTGCCAATTTAGAAATTCTGGATTCAACATATCGCGTAATTGAAATGACTTCCACATCGTTTTTCTTTAATTCTTGAATACACTGAATCATCTCATCTGTTTCTCCAGAATAGGAGATGACGATACCTATATCGTTGCTATTCATGTTTTTTGCTTGTAATAATTGCAAGTGCCAGTCTTCATAAACAAAACATTGCCTATTAATACGCATAAATTTTTGTTGTGCATCTTTGGCAACAATCAGTGATGATCCTATTCCAAAGATTCCTATATTAACTGCTCGTACAATAGATTCGATACATTGTTCCAACGTTTGCAAGTCAATCAAGTTACGTGTCACATCCAAAGACTTCATGTTCACATGTGTGATTGTATCTACAATAGATTCTAGATCATCATCATCTGATATATCCATGTTGAATTCTTTGGCTGATTGCTTTTGTATGGCAATTTCTTGTATTAAATTTGTCTTTAGTTCTTTAAACCCTTTAAATGAATTCTTCTTACATAGTCGCACAATCGTGGAAGCCGATGTGTAGGTTCTGCTTGCAAGCTCATGAATACTTATTCGAGTGACTTCTTCTTGATGTTCAATAATATAGTCGATCACTTCTTTTTCTGCACCACTCGTCTCTTTTAAATACTCTCTTAATCTAACAATAACACTTTTCATTGTCATCTCCTTGCTCTCATAGTCTTACTATAATGCCACGAGAATTTTATTTCAATAATTTTTGCATAAAACAAAACTTTGTTTCATTATACGGCATATTTTACCAAAATAACATGGTACATATGAAACTTTTGTTAAATAACCACAAAAACTTTCTCTTTTGCACTTATGCGATACATTGGCGACCTATGGATCCTTAATATGAATATTGTGCTATTTTTTCTTGCTTTATCCTCTTTTTATTTATATCCACATGATATACTATAAAACAAAGTAAGGAGGTTCTTATGCAAAAACCAAATATTATTTATATACTTGCCGACGATATGGGTTATGGCGACCTATCTTGTCTTAATGAAAACGCAGCTTTTACGACACCTCATCTTGATAAAATGTGCCAAGAAGGTATGTATCATACGGATGCCCACTCAACTTCTGCCCTTTGCACGCCTTCTAGATATAGTCTTATGACTGGACGCTACAATTGGCGCTCCTCACTTAAGGAAGGTGTTCTTTTTGGCTATGACGCACCTTTAATTGAAAAAAGCCGCCCTACAATCGGGTCTTTTTTACAGTCACAAGGATATAAAACCGCATGTATCGGAAAATGGCACTTAGGCTTTCAATGGCCACTAACAGATTCGAACAATCCTGAGAGTATAGACTTTTCTTTACCTCTACTTGATGCACCTGTTGATCACGGTTTTGACTATTTTTATGGAATATGCGGTTCGCTAGATATGCCCCCATATGTCTATGTTGAAAATCGCCGTGTCACCGCCATGCCTGATCGAATTACCAAATGCCACACAAGACTCCCCATTGAATTGACCAAGCATTTTTTCAGAGATGGTCTAACCGGTGCTGATTTTGAACATTCGGATGTTCTGCCTAATCTTACCCGCCGTGTCTTATCACAGATAGAGCAATGGCAAGATGAACCTTTTTTCTTGTATTTTCCTATGACAGCCCCTCATGCACCTATGCTGCCCACTGAAGAATTTATTGGTAAGTCCGGCACTAACCTTTACGGTGACTTTGTCCTAATGTGTGACGATATTGTCGGTCAAATCAATCAAAAACTTAAAGATTTGGGGCTTGTTGAAAATACAATTGTCATCTTTGCCAGTGACAACGGATGTGCTCCAATGGCCAACTTTGCTGAGCTTGCACAGTTTGGTCATCACCCAAGTTATATCTTTCGAGGACATAAAGCAGATATTTATGAAGGCGGTCATCGCATTCCATATATCATAAAGTGGCCTGATAAAGTCAAGCCAGACACCCATAGTGATGAACCGGTTTTACTCTCAGACCTATATGCAACGTGTATGGACCTTCTTGATATAGCCCCCGAGACAGATGAAGCCCCAGATAGTCGTAGCAATCTTGATCTTTGGCTTAATCAGCATAGAGAGGCACCTATTCATGAGGCTCTTATTCATCATTCCCTTAACGGGTCCTTCTCTATCCGAAAGGGTCCTTGGAAACTGGAAATGTGCCCCGATTCAGGTGGATGGAGCGCGCCAAAACCCGGTAGCTTACCTAACAATTGTCATCCGATACAGCTTTATAACCTTGATGATGACATTCGAGAACAATATAACATTTATGAACACTATCCAGACATTGTTAATGAACTTAAGGAAGCCTTATACGCTATCGTTGGAGACGATGGCGACCCCCATTATGGCATGAAAAATTAGGCTATATACCAAACTTTTTTTACCCTTTCTGAGTCATTGACACCTAAGAGATATACATAGTATACTTAGGACAATTTAGTCACTAAAGATTCAGGGAGGGTATCTATGAGTAAACTAAAAGAACAAACCAAGGGAAAGGTATTAAAAATCAAGTGGATCAGTCACATCAAGCTTCAAGTCAAGCTCGCAATTCTCATTACATTGCCTGTGGTGATGAGCCTTATGATTTTTTTTATAAACAATCATTCTCTGGCCGAAAACAAACAAATGATCGAGCAATTAAATAGTACTTATTTCGTTGGACAATCGACGCTTCTTGATGTAGATAAGGATTTATATCAAGCCATGACCGGTCAATTAATGAAAATCTCCGGTCAAAATGAAGCCGTCATCGAAGAAGGCAAATATCTACTTGAAAAAAACATCCAAGATGCACAAGAACGTGTTAACTTAGCTCAAAATATTTTTACCAACTTAAATTCACTTTTATCCAAAAAGCAACAGCAAGAAGTACTTGATAACTTTACCCAATATGATATACATATGGCTGCTTGGAAAGAAGCTTTAGATGCGCCAGATGATACGTATGACATCTTAGCCGGTTACGAATATTTTGACTTGGCTAGAGATGATATCGATATACTGATTGAAGAAATAAAAGCCATGACGAATTCTGAACTGGAAAATCTGAATGCAAAAACAAAGCAAATGCAGCTTTTTCTCATGCTTTTTATAGCCATGGGGATCTGTATAGAAGTCATCCTTGGCGTTGCAGTTGCTAAAGATATTAACGACCGTGTAAAAACCGTCAACAACCATATGGGGCAATTATCTTCTTTGGACTTACGGACAACGGATATGCAGGCTTTAGGGAACGATGAAATTGGACAGATACAAAATCAATTGATGGTAACTGTACAAACTTTTGGCGAATCCATCACTAAGGTGAAAAAAGATATGGCTTTGATGGTCAATCTTCTTGAAGAGACAAATCATGGCATTGAAACCATTGATGGTAACACAGGCAATGTCGCCAGTGTAGTCGAAGAACTGTCAACAGGTGTTAAGACAACCTATACTTCTATTTGTACGTTGGTAGATATATTAGATGATGTTACCGATGGAATTGGCATTGTTGCAAAAAAAGCTCAGCTAGGAGGTCATATCGCCGTAAAAATCGCTGAGAGAGCTACAAATATTAAATCAGACTCTGTCCAATCCAATAATGAAATAAAAGTGATGCGAGAAGATGTGCAGAGAAAATTAAGCGTTGCTATTGAGGAATCAAAAAAAGTAAAACAAATTAATGAATTAACCGCCTCGGTATTAACTATTTCTGCCCAAACCAAACTACTCGCACTTAATGCTGCGATTGAAGCTGCTAGAGCCGGAGAAGCCGGAAAAGGCTTCTCTGTCGTTGCCGATGAGATTCGAAAGCTTAGCGAATTAACTGAAGATACTGTAGGCGAAATTGAAGGACTAACGGAAATTTTAATCAACTCTGTTGACGCGCTCCAAAAGGGAACCGAAGATTTAATGCATCTACTTAATGGACGCGTTACACAAGACTATCAAAAAATGAAAGAAGCTGGAGAGCTTTATGAAAACGATGCAGGAGAAATAAATGAAGTCGTTGCTGAATTAGGTGCAACGAGCCAGGAAATACTGGCTTCTACAGAAACAATCTCTACGACAATTCATGATATGATGGCAGCTTCCGAAGAATCTGCAAAAGGAATTGAAGATATTGTAACGCGCGTTGTCGATGTTTCCGACGCGACAGGAAAAATGACTAAGAAAACAGAGCAACTTGTGTCAAGAATTAACCTTGTTCATGAGAATATCAACCAATTCCAAGTATAATATGACTCCAAAAAAGGGCTGTTTAAAACAGCCCTTTTTTATACAATCTTAACGCCTAACATCCGTGTAATGTCTGCCGCCTGGAACATATTAATCTTGGCTCCTTGTAATTCAGGCAGACCTTCCGATAACATGATTCCTTCTATAGTACAGGTGGATAGGTCCATGTTTTTTAGGGGTGTCTTGTAAAAATCAACCCCGGTAAGGTTAGTATCTACAATTGTTGTCTTTTTAAAGGTCACCTCTGAAAAAAAAGCTTTTTCAAACTTGGTCTCTTCAATCTTACAATTTTCCCACACAGATTGTGCTGTATTGACATAGTCCATAAAGCCATTTTGAATTGTCATCCACTTAAAATGACTATTGCTAAAATTTGCTCCATTGCCTTTACAACTATGCATCAATCCTTTTTTCCAGAACGTATCTATAAACTTAGCATTTGAGATGTCGCAATCCTTAAATACCACATCATAGAACCCACTTTTGGTAAAATCACACTGAATGAAGCGACACTTCTTAAAGGTCACCTTTTCAAAATCTATAGACGATAAGTCTAGTTCCTCCAGCACTTCACCTTCAAAGGTTATGTTTTCTATGGTATTCTCATCATCTACTCTTGCTAGTCTAAGTTGTTCTAATAGCATAATTTTTTTCTCTCCTGTATGTCATTGCCTTATTCATTCATTGCTCGACTTCTTGAAGCTGATAGACTCCTCCTCTAAAATCAAGGATGTAAAGTTCCCCCATCCCATCAAGTCCAAAGGAAGCAATACGTAGGTCTGTATCAAGAAGATGTACGGTTTCTGCGTTACGATTCACATCCAGCCACAACCCCCATAGCTTGCCACTCATAAAGTCACCATAGACATATACACCATGTAAACTCGCAAGCGCTTGCCCATAATAAGTGTAGCCTCCTGTGATGGACTGGCCTTGTCCATGATCATAACTATATAAAGGTGCAACAACCTTGCCTGCTAAAGGGATGTTGTCATTATAAATTTTATCGCCTTCATAATGGGACCATCCATAATTCCCCCCGTTTTCCACGTGATTAATCTCTTCGACTGCATCCTGACCTACATCGGCTACAAGCATTAGCTCACGCACGTCATCAAAGCTGAACTTCCATGGATTGCGAAGTCCATAGGCATAGATTTCTTCTCTAGCCCTATCTTGACCTACAAAAGGATTGTCTTGTGGAATTCCATAGTTTAAACCCTCTTCGTGTTCATTGATGTCAATGCGAAGGACTTTTCCTAATAAGTTTTGCAAATTCTGGGCATTGTTATCAGGGTCTCCGCCCGACCCTCCATCGCCACTAGCTATATAGAGATACCCATCGGGTCCAAAAGCTATATGTCCTCCATTATGATTTACATAAGGTTGCTCAAATTCTAGAATCAGCTTGGCCGTTGCATCCATCACCGTATACGATTGATTCGAAGCATCCGGTTTTACTTGGTATTCAACAAGTTTGGAAAAATCATCCTGGGTATAATATACAAAAAACCTTGGATCTTCTGGATAGTTTGGATGAAAAGCCAGCCCCAAGAGTCCGGTTTCATTTTCTGTTGAATCCACGACCGTAGTTAAGTCGATAAAAATATCCATGGAAGCATCCGATGTATGAATACGCTTGACAAGTCCTTGTTTTTCGACCACATAAACATACGGACTGTTTGCATAGTCAGCAGTTAGATATAAGGGTTGGCGAAATTCAAGTTCCTCAAAAACCGGTGCCAATGTATAGTCACCTGGCTCAAATACATCCGGGAGACTTTCCCCCTTCCCCTTGTCACCTTCTACTTCCGCTTCTACTATCGCTTCTTCTTTTGTGTTTTCTGTTACGTCTTGCTGTGTTTCTTCTAGGAAATCTTGTGGCATCTCTTCTGGGGCTTCTATAACGTCTTCACGCCCAGTATTGCTTGTATTTTGGGTTTGTTGTGTTGCCTGGTCACATCCTATAAAGAAAATACTTATTATGCCTAGACATATAAAAAGTAAAATTTGTCGCATAAAATCCACATCCAATCATTAATTGACATTGGTTTTCATTTACACATCTATTTTACCACTTAAAGGACGCGCCGTCGAATCTAAGAACAAAACGCCTCATGGGCTTAACTTATTGAACCACAACTGCTGTTCCCGAAGCTGTTACCATAAGCATATTTCCGCCTTGACCTAATACCTCATAGTCAATATCCACACCGACAACCCCATTACACCCTAATTGGGCCGCGCGTGCTTCAAGTTCTGCAAGGGCATTTTCTCTGGCTTTTATCAATTCACCTTCATATGAATTCGACCGTCCTCCAAAGAAATTAGTCAAGCCGGCTGCAAAATCCTTAATAAAATCCACACCGGAAATCACCTCTCCAAAAATAATTCCCTTGTACTCAATAATCTGTTTGCCTTCAATCGTTGGTGTTGTTGTAATAATCATATGTTACCTCCTTATTTTTTTCATAGAAACACTTCGGGTTGACATGCCGGCAACCTATAATTCTCCAGTAACCACTGTCTAATGTTCTGAAACTGTTCATCTTCAAAGCGTTTTGCTCCTTGCGGACACGCCTTGACACACGCATTACAGTGAATGCATAGAGTCGAATCTACACTCCTCACATCCTTTTGATTAATGGCTGCCATAGGACACTGCCTAACACAGATAGAACAGTTATTACATTCTTCTGTTGTTATTGGTGCCATCAAAGTTCCTGGTTTTTTAGGTTTGTATGGATATGCCCCGGGAACTTCTCCTAGAGGTGTTAACTCTTTTGACAACTTCTTGGCGATCATTTGACCAAAATTACAAGCGAAGTTAAGATCACCTGTGTTGGGGCGTCCTGAAGCAATTGCGTCGGAGTAAGAATGTTCGCCAACAAATGCCCCCGCCGCCAAACTAATAAAACCATTATGCTCAAAGAGGTCTTTAAGTTCTAGAAGGGCATCATCATAAGCACGATTTCCATAAGAAACCACAGGAACAACCCAGGTCCTTTGTCCATGTATTTTTTCAAAAAATGGGACTAAGAAACCTGGGACTCTTCCTGCGTATACGGGAACACCAACAATAACCAGATCATCCTGGTCAAAGGTCATACCACTTTCTCTGTTACTGGGCAAGGTGATATCATATTCTATGATGTCTTTGGTGGCATCCATACCTTGTGCAATCTCTTGTGCTATTTCTCGTACAATTTTTTTTGTGCCTTGTGTCGGGCTAAAATACAGCGCTTTAATATGTTTTTTCATTCTACTACCTCCACAGCGTTTACGCTATCCATGGATAGTATTATACTGTATTTTAATCCAAGTATCAATTTTCTTCTTCTCAGCGTTGCTCTGTCATCGAATAGGCATTAAACAATTCTTTTAATTTATCTTCATGCATATAATGCTTTTTCTTAATAATCGTTAATAGCGGCTCTTTATTATCAAGCACTTCTTTGGCAATTTCTGTGGCCTTACCATATCCAATATATGGGCATAGCACAGTGACTAATCCTGCGCTAGATTCCACCAGTTCTCTACATCGCGTTTCATTGGCTTGAATTCCAAGGATACAGTTGTCAACGAAGGTTTTGATTCCTCGTGTCAGTATTTCAATGGATTGAAATACATTATGAAAAATGACCGGTTCAAATGCATTAAGTTCCAGCTGTCCACCTTCAACCGCCATTGTTACAGTGGTGTCATTGCCTATCACTTGAAACGCGACTTGATTAATCACCTCAGGAATGACCGGATTGATTTTTCCCGGCATAATGGATGATCCATTTTGTTTTTTGGGTAGGAGAACCTCTCCAAGACCAGTTTTAGGTCCTGAAGACATCAGTCGCAAATCATTAGCTATCTTCGAAAGGTTGACCGCACATGTTTTTAATACGCTCGATACATATAAAAAACCATCCAAATTTTGTGTCGCATCAATAAGATTTTTTGCTTGTTGAAGAGGTAATTCTGAAACAGTTGCTAGGTTTTCTACAATATGGTGAATATACTCTGGTGATGCATTAATGCCTGTGCCTATGGCTGTACCTCCCATATTCACGGTGAGCATTTCTGCTCTTGCACGCTCCAAGCGTTTCAAGTCTCTTGATACAACACAATAATATGCTCTAAATTCTTGCCCCAGCCGAATTGGAACTGCATCTTGTAGTTGGGTTCTTCCCATTTTAATCACATGGTCAAATTCAATCGCCTTGGATGCAAGCGCATCACATAAACGTTCAAGCTCTTGTTTCATGGCATCGATTAATCGAATCATGGTCATTTTACCACTTGTGGGGAAGACATCATTGGTTGACTGACTACAATTGACATCGTCGTTAGGATTTACCAGCGTATAGTCCCCTTTCTTACCACCTAATAGCGTAATTGCATAATTGGCAATCACTTCATTTGCATTCATATTAAAGGAGGTGCCTGCACCGCCTTGAATGGGATCTGTTATAAATTGGTCGTGAAGCTTCCCTTCAATAATTGCATCACAGGCTTCAATAATCGCATGCGCGACGTCTTCTTTGATATTCTTAGTTTGCATATTTGTTATCGCTGCAGCTTTTTTTATAAGGGCAATACTATGAATCATCTCCGGATGCACGCTCATACCGGTAATATGAAAATTCTCTAAGGCTCTAAGGGTTTGTATCCCATAAAACGCATCGGCTAACACAGGTTTTTCCCCAATGGAATCGGACTCTATACGTTGATATCGCTCATTTAACAATGTCTTCATGACAACCTCCTAAAAAACAAATCTCTGTTATGCCTTTATTATACGACCGCTCTGTGATAGAATCAAATATATATATTAGTATATTCATTATAACCATTTGTTTATACCTCGCCATTAATCCACACCACACTCTTTCTTATGGAGGCTTTTATGTTTAAAGGAAAAGAATACATCTATGAAGTCTATAAAACTCGAAATTTTTCAAAGGCAGCTACCAATTTATTTATATCACAGCCTTCCTTAAGCGCTACCGTCAAAAAAATCGAGCAACGTCTTGGCACCCCCATCTTTGACCGAAGTGTAAATCCTATTCAGTTAACTGAATGCGGTCAAAAATACATTCAATACATTGAGCAAATCTTTGACCTTGAAAATGATTTTAAAGCCTATTTGAACGATATAACCACCTTAAACACAGGGCATTTGACCATTGGTGGGAGCAACTTATTTTCCTCTTATATTCTCCCTTCCTTTGTTTCCGGTTTTATCGCTCGTTACCCAAATATTGATGTGAAGCTCATTGAAGACAACACCAAGTCCCTTGAAACGCTTTTATCCAAAGGCTCTCTAGATCTACTTATCGATTATTCCGCCTTAAACCCCAGCGCCTATGATCGTGCTTTATTTGGTTCTGAGCACCTACTCCTTGCCGTCCCTAGACACTATAGCGTCAATGAGATGTTGACAGATTCTGTTTTGATGCAAGAGGAAATTCTCCAGGACACCTACTTAGAAGATAATGTCCCTACCGTTTCTCTCAAACTTTTTCAGGACTTGCCATTTGTTCTTATGCGACCTGGCAATAATACCCGCGAACATTCCAATCGCTTATTTAAAGCGTTTAAAATCGCCCCCCCAGTTATCTTGGAACTCGATCAACAGGCTACTTCCTACCATATTACGTGTTCGGGTATGGGCATTTCGTTTATTTCTGACACACTAATAAAGCAAACCCCCTATGATCCAAGAGTTTGCTATTATAAAATCGACAGTAAACACACCCGTCGAAATATTTACTTTTATTACAAACATACCAAATATATGTCACAAGCCATGAAAGCTTTTTTACACCTCTCCTGCCATGACTTTGATAAGCAATAACATTTACAATTAATCCATATATAAAAATTTGTTGTTATTGGCTATAAGCCAATCGGCTTCAAAATCGTTCACAGCCTTTGTTATATCCGGCATATTCAACGCCGCCTCGATAAGACTTGGATCCAATGTCACCGACTGGGCTCCTGCAATAAATGCCTTGTTCACTTGACTAATATTTTTAAAGCTTGCTGCTAATATCTTTGCACTTGATTGACTCTGATCAATCATCTGTCGGCATTGCTGAATCACTTGTTCCGAATTAATATTGAGTCCTTCCATGCGATTATAATAAGGTGCAAGGTAATCGACTCCTGCTTTAACTGCAAGTAGACATTGCGTCAATGTATAGATAGCCGTTGCCGTCACATGAATATTTTGTCCTTTGAGTTGCTTTATGACTTTAAGACCTTCCATCGTTGTCGGCACTTTTATATAGACGTGTTCATCAATTTTCTCTAAAATTTTCTCTGCATCACGCAGCATACCATCAACATCTTGTGCTGTAACTTGGATATGAAGTGTGCGCTCATTACCTATAATGGAACGAATCTCCCGCATATGCTCAAAAAAATCTTGCACCCCGTCATTTTTAATAATCGATGGATTGGATGTCACCCCGTCAATGGGTAAGCACTCAACCATCTTTTCAATTCTAGCTAGGTTTACTGTATCTAATAAATATTCCATAACTTCCTCCTATACTATACGACTGTCACCTGTACATTAGCCAGTGCCATCTCCTCTAAAATCTCAGGGGATAGCCCTTGACTTGTAATCACATGACTGACTTTGTCCGCGTGTAAAAATGACACTGTCCCTGGATGATTAAACTTGGATGCCTCTGTCAGCACATAAGTTTCTCTCGCTTGTCCCGCCATTACCCTTACCGTCTCTGCACGGACCATATCATCTCCGGTAAATCCGGTTTCTTTTGAATATCCATCGGTACCTACAAAAATTTTATCCACCCGAAATTGTTCGGCACATAGCTTGGTCAGTGGGCCTACCATTGCCTGACTATTTTTTTGATACTCGCCGCCAAGAACGATACAGCGAATATTTTCATAATGCTGTATATGCCTAACCAAGTAAGATGCATTGGTAATCACGGTAACCTGTTTTCCAGAAGCTCCTAGCGTCTGTGCAAAAACAGCGCAAGTCGAACCTGCATCAATCATAATCGTTGCGTTATTGGCCACATATTTTATCGCTTCTTTGGCTATCGCTTTTTTTATATCATAATTGACGGCAATACGATAATTGATGTCACTTGTGTCTTTTAGTGTTGCATACCCTTGTTCTCTTTTTAATATGCCTTGTTCCTCTAATGCAGTGAGATCTTTTCGCACTGTCACCTCAGATGTGTCCACATAGCTTGCCAATTCCTTTACGCGAACTTTCCCTCGTTCACTGACATATTTAATAATTTGCATCTGTCGTTCATTCATCCAAAGACCTCCTTTGGACATATTATAGCAACGCATCTTCATTGTGTCAATATTTTACTTTCGTTCGAAAGCAATCTATTTACATACAGAATATTTTATGCTATTCTAAAGACAACATTTCAGATACTTATTCATCAATGCAGGAGGTATATTTATGGTACACTATCTAATTGCACACGACCTTGGTACATCAGGCAACAAGGCATCCCTATTTACTACTGATGGGAAACTGATTCGTAGCCAAACCGTTTCCTATCCCACCCACTATGCACCCGGACATATTGCAGAGCAAAACCCTGAGGATTGGTGGCAAGCGGTAATTCAATCGACACAGCACATCCTTAAGGGAATCGAGGCTGATCAAGTCCTTGCCATGTCATTTTCTGCACAAATGCAAGGCTGTGTTCTCGTAGACAGCCATGGTGATGTGTTGCGTCCAGCTATTATCTGGGCAGATCATCGTGCACTTGATGAAACTACATATCTTATCGATCAACTAGGTCAAGAGACTATCTATTCCATCACGGGGCACCGACCAAGCGCCAGCTACAGTCTGGAAAAACTAATGTGGATTCAACGTCATGAACCTCATCTTTACAAAAGAGCTGCATATATGTTGCAAGCAAAAGACTACATCATCCATAAGTTAACCGGCATCTTTGCTACCGATGCTTCCGACGCTTCAGGTACCAATGCCTACGATCTTAAAAATCAATGCTGGTCAAAAGAGATTCTTGATGCTGCGAACGTTCGCCTTGACCTTTTTCCTCCCATCCTTAGATCAATTGATGTCGCTGGAAGCTTAACCGCTGATGCCGCCAAAGCTCTTGGCCTTTCGACAAAAGTACGCGTGGTTATGGGTGGTGGAGATGGTCCTTGCTCCGCTCTTGGTGCAGGTTGTATTGAACCCAACTCATTATTTTTAACTTTTGGAACTTCCGCATGGATTGGTGGAACCACCGATGATGTCTTTATTGATCCTAAACAACGCCTTTTCTGCTTTGCGCATGTTATTCCCGGAAAGTATATGCCTTGTGGAACTATGCAGTCCGCCGGAAGTGCTTATAGTTACATCAAAGACCTCTTCTATCAAGCAGAATGTATGACGGCAAAAACACATGAACAAGACCCCTACGATGTACTTGGTGACTTACTGGCCCAATCACCTGTTGGAAGCAATAAACTTTTCTTCCTTCCATATCTTACCGGCGAACGCAGTCCGCACTGGAATCCCAAGGCTTCAGGTAGTTATATTGGTATGGCTATGCACCATACAAAAGCTGATTATCTTCGAAGTGTGATTGAGGGCATCGGATACAATTTGCGTCTGATATTGGATGCATATCAGCCGCAACTATCGGTTCCAGACATGATGTTTACTGGCGGCGGTGCAAAAGGTGACCAAGTTTCACAGATATTAAGCGACGTCTTAAATATTAAGTTAACCCGTCCAAAACATGTTGAAAATGCAACCTCTATTGCAGCCGCAATTCTCGCAGGTATTGGCATTGGTCTTTTTGAAGATTTCGATGTGATTCATGATTTTCTTCCTCTGCAAGATACCATTGTTCCAAATCCAACCCATAGCGCACTATACAATCAACAGCTTCTTTTATTTGAAGAAATATATGATGCACTATGCCCAATTTATAACCGCCTTCATACAACAACATAAAACCGCTCCAATTATGGAGCGGCAACAATATTGAACTTATACTCATGGAATCGAATGGCGAGTGCAATAAGCATCAAAAAGACTCCAGAACCTATGATAATCCATTGTAATGGTAGCATATCTGCTAACGGACCAAATAGCATCATGCCTAAAGGTAAAAAACCAGAGTACATCGACGATAACAGACCAAAAACCCGTCCTTGCATCGATACCTTAGTATGTTCATGAAATAATGTTGTCATCGACGTTTGAGCGCTAGTCATTGCCATTCCATAAAAAAGCATAAAGAGTAGATAAAGATTGAAATTATTAATCCCTCCCATACCTATGGCACATACTCCAAAAGCAAATAGGCTATAATATAAGGTCTTGGTTTTGGAAGAAAACCCGCCCCACACACTCATAAGCACTCCCCCTATGACCATCCCGGCAAAGCCAATAAGCTCTACCGCTGTCAGGTGCCAATAAGTATCACCATATGATCGGCGAACCAAAAGCCCTGCGAGAAATCCTCCGGGAACCGTCAAAAATATAAATCCTGCGTATACCACCAACAATCTAACTAACATTTTGTGTGCATATACATATTTAAAACCTATATGCATTTGTTCAAAAACGCTCACCTTTTCATTGACCTTCTGATGTTTTGGAAGAACGAGACATACTACGATACCCACACCAATCACTGCAGTCACAACATCTAAAAACATCGTAAAGCGTAATGTACTTATAGATAAAACAACTCCTGCAACTGCTGGGGCAGCAAACTGAACCATTGACTGCAATGTTGTATTAAATCCATTATAGCACATTAGATGTTCCCTAGGCACAAGACGCGGTATCAACGCATGTACTGCGGGCGTCTGAATTCCCGTCGCCAAAGAACGAAACGCTGATATCACCAGTAGGCTATTTAATACCATAGTATCACCCGATAGGTAAGGCATCACTACTATCAAAAGCAATGTTGCCGTGGCAATTGCAAGATCTGCGCCAACAATCAACCCCTTACTGTTCAGACGGTCTGCCCATACTCCACCTAAAAAAGATATAAAAAATTGAGGCAAATATGAACACACCGTAAATGCCGCCACCCAAACTCCTGACGATGTTCCTATCGTCACATACCATATGATCGCCATCTGCACAAGTGTCGAACCAAATAAGGTGATCGCCTGGCTTATGAGAAAAAAAACAATGCGTCGTTCCCAAGTATGCTGTTGCTTTGTTAACATTATGCTTTCCTCCTATGTTTTTGGAGGAAGTACAAATCTCTGTGTTGGATATCCAAACTCAACAAGCAATTCCCTTTCTGCAAATCCCAGCTGTTTTAACTCTTTGCGATAGCCTGTATCTGCCTTGTCATGTTCACGAAAGGTTGTCGTAGTGATTTCTCGCCCCGGCAAAAATTCATCCATTAACGTATCCAAAAAAAGTTTTTGAAGTCCGCTTCCCCGATACTGTGGATGTATTCCCATAAACTCTATGCACCCTCCATCATATGAAAACAGCATGCATCCAATAATTCTTTTTTGGGATTCTAGAACTAACGCTTGCTCTTTTTGGATATGCGCTTGAAGTTGCTGAAGATATTGGCGCTCATCAAGATGTGGATATCCATCAATAATCAGATGTATAAACTCCATCCACTCAAAGATATCACTTGCCTTAGCTAAACGAATATCCTCCTTGGAAAATGTTCTCTTGGCCATGGCTTTATTGAGATAGAACCGTAACTGTAAAGGATAAAACTCCTGCGATTGTCTATATCTTGCGGGAGTCACTTTATACATTGCTTTAAATACTTTGCTAAAAGACTGTTGACTCTCATACCCACAACAAAGTGCTATATCAATAATTGGACGCTCAGAAAAAACCAACAGTTTGGCTGCTTCTGTTAACTGGCGTCGACTTACATAATCATGAATCGTCATGCCGACTGTATCTGTGAATTTTCGGTGAAGGTGATATTTGGAATAATGCGACGCAGTAGCTAGCGTTTCCAAATCCAACTTATTATCTAGATGCTCTTCTATAAAATCAATAACTTTTTCAATACGAATAACATTGGGGTTTTCCATTTGACTTCCTCCTTTCCGTTAACACAGTAGCAAATGTCGCTCGCCTTGTTTTGATATTTCTTGCTGTTTAAAAAGAGATATTGCTATTAAACAATATCTCTTTGAATATCTTTTTACTTATGCATATAATTTGTACAGCATCCCAGCTCCGATAATTCCAGCATCATTGCCCAGCTGACAAATCACAAGTTTGGTTTTCAACCCAGACGCTGCTTTGCCCATTTCGTTGTAGATTTCTTCATTTAACAGATTTAGCAATGCTTCTTTTTGATTTGAAATCCCTCCGCCTAGAGCGATAGCCTCTGGTTGAAATGTATTAATTACATTGACAATCCCTATGGCCAAGTTATGTATATAGCTTTTGATCAGTTCATATGCATAAGGATCTTTTTGATGATATGCCTTAAAAACTATCTCTGGTGAAATATGCTCTATATTGTTTTGGGCAAACTCAAAAATCAAAGATTCCGGATATTTTTTTATCATTTGCTTGGCTTCATATATCAATGCCGTTGCCGATGAATACACATCCCAGCACCCATGGCGTCCACATGGGCAAGGGCGTCCGTCTGCTCGAATCACTGTATGACCAAGCTCTGCCCCTGCGTGATAGGTTCCTGAAAAAATTTTATTATCCATAATAATTCCAGAACCTATTCCCGTTCCGATAGTAATCGCTACAAAGCTTTTATAGTCCTTACCTATGCCCGCCACATATTCTCCATAAGCTGCGGCATTTGCATCATTTTCTATATGAATCGGACATGGTAGCATCTCTTGAAGATACGCCTGAATCGCTACATCTTCAAAAGCCAAATTCGATGCAAAGACCACTCGACCACTATGAGGATCAATAATTCCGGGGCACCCTACACCAACCGATTGAACCGCACCCATTCGAATACCATAATCTTTGACTAATGATTTAACCAGTATTCCAATATCATTAACAATCGCTTCCCAATGGCGTTCTCGCCGGGTGGGAATACTCTTTTTAAATACAATATTTCCTTGCGAATCCAGTACCGCACCAGCGATATTGGTCCCTCCTAGGTCAATCCCAATTGAATACATCTTCTACCTCCTTATCGATTGAGTATTTTCATAATTAAAGAAGATAAGCCGACATTATATCCACTAAAACCATAGACTACATTTAATCCGTTTTCTGTCACCATCGTCAGTGGATATTTATTGGGTTCAACAAATATTCTTCGCGCAATGTCTTCAACATCGCTTTCATCATATAGATAATATACTTTAATTTGCGGTAAAACCTCTAAAGTTTTTTCTAATGTCGCATTTTCAAGGGCTTGTTGATTTTTTAAGATAAAGATAATAGGTACATTACTTTCACGATATTCTTTTTCTTTGGCTTGTAGCTCATTTAAAATATGTTCTGTAGGTTCACGTCCTTCTTCCAGCCATATAACTACAGCTTTTTCATCATGAAGAATATCTGCGGCTTCATATGTTTGGTCTCCATCGGATAGGAAAAAGTTGGGAATAGTAATATTTTTTAGCATGTCTTGTATATTCCCACTCTCTAACGTAATCTCCAAATGCTTGACTTCATCTGCTTGGATTTGTAGATAGTGCTGTGTAACCCACAGGGAGCCATTGGGCATACGATTACTGCAAAGTACTCTATATTTTCCTGGCACAAGCTTATGGGTATAAGTTCCTGCCTCCCAAGCAAGCTGCTCATAATTTAGCGTGATATATCGCCCTTTTTCTTGACGAGCGATGGTATAGTTTTGAAAATATTCCCACCGATGCTGACTCGCATTGACCAAGACAAGCTCGCCTATATTTTTTTCTTCATATAATGGGACAAATCTTCCATCCGACCAATAATGCACCTCACCTGTAACAGCATCCAATTTTGCCGCAATTCCTAGCGTTCGGTAAATACATACACAAGCAATTTTTTGTGACATTCGACTGCCAATGCCATAGGTCAATATATCTAAAGGATTGGTATATAGAGCATCATAGGCTTTGTCATCAACGGATTGTACGTGGGCGCGAAGATACTCATAGACCCGTCGAGGCTGCTCGAGAAAGCGTGCTTTTTGTTCTTGGGTAAAATAGTTGTCAATAAACGCCCGATATGCTGTCAGCTCTTCATAATAAACCCGTGGATTTAAAAGATAGGCACCATATACATCCCTCTCTTGCAAAGCTTTATATTGAAGGGCATGACGCAAATGGTGTTTTAACATATCTGCCGTTACATCTTTGTAGTCTTTTAAGCACAAGGAATTAAGGAGCACCTTCTTATCTTCCCACTCAAAATCCGAATCCAAAATAAAGGATTTTAGTTCGCCAAAGTTCTCCCCACTTTCTAGGATTCCTTCAACAATCTGTGTCGCTTGTATGTGCTGTTCTTCCAAAAACTGTGTGGCTTCGTTCGTCCATTGTCTCACCTTCGCTTTTCGACGCCCGTCACTTTGATCAAACTTTGTACGTCTGACCTGCTTTTCCTCTTGAGATAGAGGTCTATAGATTTGTGGCGCATCCAGCGGTGCATGAAAATGATAGGTTCCACTATATTCTTTACAGTGTTGCCGATTATTTTTAATCAAAGTCACATTCTCTTCATACATGGTCGCAATTGCTTCACCAATATATACATTATCTTTATGTGCAATAAGGTGTACATCGCCTAGTCCGGTCATCATCTTGGCTCGTCCCAGATGATTAGTATGAAGCTTTGCAATCGGAAAATATTCCGAATAATTTAAGACTTCAACTTCAACTTTTGCGCCTTGAATCCCTTGTCCGTATTCATCAACTACGGTTATATTAAGCTCTTTGATTTTTGCATAGCGATGCAGATGATTGACCATCTCCACTTGATTGTTCATCATAAACAGGCGACTGTGAATCATCATGGCACGTGCCGAAGCCGCATTAAACCACCCAAGATCTAGCTCTTGTTCCGGCTCACAGGCTCCCAAGTAGTGCCAACGTCCATCAATCCATGCCTCAACCCATGCATGGTTGTCATCACAATGGGACCATCTAGGAACATATACCTGTCGTGCAGGTATTCCCACACTTCTTAGGGCCGTCACCGTAAATGTAGACTCTTCACCACACCGACCGTTTGCGGTTCGAAGTAAAGTTAATGGCGAGGATGTACGTTCATCCGTGCTCTTATACGTCACATTTTCCAAACACCAATAATTTATATCCAATACTGCTGCTTCCATTGACTTGTCTTTGATGTGATGTATAAGCCGTTCATAAAAAATGGGTCTGCAATCTTCAATTTTTTCATTATTGATTCTTGGAAAAACCACATAATCCAAAAAAATATCTGTTGGCATCTGTTGGCACCAACCAATATTTTCATACAAAAACATGCCGTGTCTGACATAGGATAAAAAAACCTCAAATTCAACATTAAACCAATCACTCATTGGCACACAGCTATATATGTATTTTAGATAATGTTGTTCTTCTTGACTGCACTGTTGTAGCGCATTAAAAATAGGGTGGTCTTGTTGCCCTATTTTAAGCATTGTTGTATTAAAACTATGATCAATAGCTCTTAACTGTTCTGGAGTAAAAATCATATGGCCTCCCTTTTATATCCTTTTTTTCAATTTATTTTCTAAGCTCGTATATACTTTACGTATCTTTTCACTATCCGTCACCCAGTAGGCATATTCGTCAATATATTTACTTCCCATCGTCACTTGTTCCTTGCGATAAACCATCGGGCTGTCATGACGTTTTTTCCCGGACAAATGGAAGGTATGGGCTTGGGTTCGATCAATAAGTTCTTCAATATTATTCTCATTAACACCGCTTCCAACCATAATGTCAATCTGATTGGCGGATAATTCCACTAACTCTTTAAGCAGTTGTGCTCCATCTATACAATGGTTTTGTTGTCCGGAGGTTAAAATAGTCTGGATGCCAAGTTTTTTTGCCTGTTCAAGGGTTTCATATGGATTTTTTGACATGTCAAAAGCTCGATGCAACGTAATGTGCATATTGCCTGCTATTTTTATAAGCTCTTGCATATGCTGCATATCAAGTGTACCATCCGGTTTAAGCATTCCAATGACCACTCCATCTGCACCGGCATGCTTGAAAAGTTCGACTTCACGACACATCCGACGAAACTCGTATTGACTATAGCAAAAGTCTCCTGCCCGCGGACGAATTAATACATGTACCTTCATCTTGGTTGCTTCCTTAACCAACTCATATAGAGCCAAGCTAGGGCTCGTTCCTCCAACAATCAAATCACTGCATAATTCTAGGCGCATGGCTCCGCCTTTTTTTGCTTCGATGGCCGATTCTACTGAATCAACACATGCTTCCAAAATAAAATCCATCATCTTCCTCCCTACTTTGCTTGAAGCTTTCTTAATCATTTGTTTGTAGACTTCAATAAGTGATACAATGTTGTCACACCACTTCCGGTTGCCCCTTTTGTTTGATACTCAAACACAGGTGTATCCACCCAGGCCGTCCCTGCAATGTCCACGTGAATCCATGGAATCTGTTGAATAAAATTTTCCAAAAAAATACCGGCGGTAATTGTCCCCAAATAGGAGGCGCCCACATTTTTTATATCGGCAATACTACTTTCCAATAATTGACGATACTCATCATAGATTGGCAGTTGCAGATATTGTTCGCCACTTGCGCCTGCCGCTTCTAAAAAGTCTTGTGCAAATCGATGATCATTGGACAAAATCCCCGCGGTAGAAAATCCAAGTGCTGAGACAACACTTCCTGTTAACGTTGCAATATCCACAACACGATCCACTTTTTCATTTTGCTGTACATAGGTCAAACTATCTGCAAGAATCAACCGTCCTTCAGCATCTGTGTTAATGATCTCAATGGTTTTGCCTGACATAGAACCAATCACGTCTCCCGGAACATAACTTTCCCGTGATAATCGATTCTCACAGGTCGGTATGACACCGATGACATTCGCTTTGACTTGGTTTTTCGCTAATGCACACATTACACCAAGCACTGTTGCCCCCCCTGCCATATCCCCTTTGATGCCAAGCATGGATTGGCTGGGTTTTAGGCAATACCCTCCGGTATCGCAGGTAATTCCTTTACCTACAAGTGCTGTTGTTGACTTTGTTAAGGGATTGCCATAATAGCGCATAATAATAAGTCGTGTGTGTTGACTTCCGCTACTTCCTACCGTCAAAAATGCCTTCATACCCAGTTCATGAATCTTTTCTTCGTCAAAGACATCAACTTCAAAGTGCTCTTGTTGTCCAAGCTCTAGCGCTATCTTTGCAAATGTAATCGGTGTCAAGTAATTCGACGGCATATTTACTAGGTTTCGAGTCAATATGATGCTTTCCACAAGATTCTTCGCATGGGTGATGCGCTGTTTTACCTCATCTTGCATCTCCTCCATAAAACCATATAGAAAAATATCATACTCCGTCGCTTCTTGTGTTTGTTTATAGGATACAGGTGCGTATAGCCCTAGCATAATTCCTTCAACTAGGGCGTCTACGACAGGTACTCCATAGGCTTTGATCAAAAGCTCAACATGAATACTGCAGGTCTTAATTTTATCTTGTATTAAGGCTTTCATCCCTTTGGCAACACAAGCCTTAACGCGTTGTGTACTAAGTTTGTCACGTTCTCCAAGTCCAACCATGAGCGTTTGACACTGATTGTCAAACGCTCTAGAGAGATGGAGATAATCTCCTCGGTGATTATCTCCATCTGCTGAATACATAAAATCAAGGTTTATCGATTTTTGAGGCATCATACCACAATCTATTTGTATCTTTTGGTTTAATATTGTATACATATCATCTCATGCCCTTTCACACCATAATTGAAAATGTCAATGTAGTCTTCTCGGCACTTAAAATCAATGTCTTTTTCTGTGGTTACATTATATACCCGCTTAACCTCTTGGTCGCCTACATAGACACTAATATCCAGCGCATTTAATGCATGGACATCTTCAACGGTATATAGATTTTTCGCTCTTTTTTCAATAATGTAGTGCAGTAGATGTAAGACATCTCGGTTATGCTCCTCTTGATGATTCAAGGTCGTCAACAATGTCGATGGACCGTTATGCGACACCACTCCACTGCCAATCAAAGCATGAATCAAATCTCTAACTACTATTTTACACCATTTTGGACAATAATCATTATAAATCGTAAAAATCGGATGGGATATATAGATGGCATTGTCTAAGCGTGTAACTGCCGGCGTTCCTTCTTGCCCTGATGATGGTGCATGCTGGTGGGAACAGTAAGTATCGCCTTCTCGATTAAAGTAAGGTTTAACTGAAGACATTAATATTTGGGCTTTGTCTGCCTCTACTGCTGCTCCTTTTTCATACATCACATAAGGTTCTGGAAAGAGTTCACTGGCGACGACTTCATTAGGAAGTATAAAATCACGATCATATGGGGACTCTCCATGATAACGTACCCCAAATACATTATCCTTTTGACCACTAAGGTCTAGGTTTGATTGGTAACTTCCAAGCACTTTACCTCCTTGACGGATATAATTTTCTAAGCGCTCATTCAAGTATGTTGAGTACTGAATGTGGTCAGGTAAAATCAACAGCTTATATTTTGAAAAATCCATTTCACTATCAATAATATCAAATTGAAGGCTCAATTCTTGAAGTATGCGGACAGTCCCCATCAAACTTGGTGGCAACCCTAAGTCATGATCTTTTGAGGTATAAAATTCTTCGGGGGTTAATACGCCAATTTCAGTAATGGCCTTTGCCCCAAAACAGTAAGGTTCTTTTTTTGCCACTTGACCATATACATGTTCAATCAAACTGTAACCTGCCTCAGATAATTCACCAAGGGGGTGAAGTTGGTCTCCGACGGAACACCCGGCATTCATGGCTAGCATTTGAAAGCATTCATACTCTAGTGCTGCTTGATTTTTGACCGAGTGAAAATCCCCCCAGTATGTATGGAACTTGCCTGTCATGCCTAAGATTTCTTTGTCTAAGTGACGTGCATAACGCACCGTCGTAGGAAAATGCATATAGCCCCATCCACCACTTGGCAAAGATTCCAGTTCCAGGTGGGTATATGCGTCAAGGTTATTTTTTATTGCTGGTCCAATATGGGAGCTATTATAAAAAATACCGACACCAGGAACCCGTTCTTGTATAAAGGCGGTAATCTCTGTCTTAAATTCATTGAGCATAAGAAGTGAATATTCGATACGGTTCTCTTTTTGTGTCGAATCCATGTTTTTCTCTGCCATTTTCTCTTGGCATACCGGACAATTACAATCCGTTTTAAAGAGTATATCCATAAAAAATCCGTCAATACGCTCGATGCCCACAGAATCAATAATATCTTGTAAGTGGTCTTTAAAGTATTTTCTATATCCACTATTAAGGCATATCGTATAGTAAAAATGCGGTTCAGCTACATTTTGACTGTTGATGTGATTGCCCTCTCCATCCACGGCTAACCATTGGGGATATTCTCGTGCAATATAAGCATCCCACTGTACTGTGGTATAGATTGGGGCCTTGATATTTTGTGCATGGCAGGCATCGATTTGCTCAATCAACAAGTTCTTATTATCTAAGTGAGGATGTATGCGCTCTGGTTGATGCTTGGAAGGGTAGTATAAATTTCCATGATGGCATCTGGCAAAACATGTTATTGAATCTACATTTGCTTTTTTTAAACGTTTTGCAAACCGTTCTCCATCAAAATCTTTTCCAATATGTTCAATATGCTCACTCGTGTGAAAATCTAAATGAATCTGACGATAACTTAACATATGTTCCTCCTATTTTGTCCTTTGCTTAACCTTTTACTGCACCAGCTGCCAGTCCACCTTCCACTTTTTCCTGGAATAGTAGGTAGATAATCAGCGGTATGCAAACAGTAATAATAATTGCTGCCATCAAGGGACCATATTCTGATCCACGTTCACCATTAAAATTTAGCAATCCCAAAGAAATGGGCTTAAGTTTATTGTCGTTGATGAACAACAGCGGGAATAAGACATTATTCCATGCACCTAAAAAGTTAAAAATCGATATGGTTGAGATTGCAGGCACAGACATTGGCAACATGATTCTCCAATAGATTTGAAAATATCCGGCACCGTCAATAATCGCCGCTTCCTCAAGGGATGCATCAATTCCTCGCATAAATGTTGTCAATACCATGATGCTAAAAGGTAATGAAAATGCTACATAAATTAAAATCAAAGCCATCAAATTATTTTTCAAGTTAAACATTCCAATAATATAGGCAACAGGAACTAAAACTGAATGCATAGGAATCATCATTCCTAACAAGAAAAACAGGGAAATTGCTCGGTTAAATTTAAATGTAAACCTTGACAATACATACGCCACCATTGAGGCGGTAACAATAAGCAATACAATGGTCATTACCGATATAAAGATACTATTAATAAAATAGGTTCCCATATTTGCTTCGACCCAAGCGACTTTATAATTCTCATACAAGAACTTTGCCGGTAAGCCAAAAGGTGAATCAAATATTTCCACATTGTTTTTAAATGATGATAATGCTGTAAATAGCATGGGGCCGATAAAGGCTGCCGCCATAACAATTAAGAACAAAAATGTAATGATTTTATTGATATTTTTTTTCACTTTTTTACACCTCTTTTCTATTTCCTTGCAATAAACGTTGTCCACCAACCGTTAGAATCAAGGCAATCAATAAAATAATGATTCCTATTGCACTACCCAATCCATAATTATCATATCTAAAGGCTTCATAGTACATTAACGTTGTCGGTAAGTTCGTCAATCCATTCGGTCCGCCTTCCGTCATGACAAAAATCAACTCAAAGACTTTAACGGTTCCAATGATATCCATAAGGATACACATGCTGATAATCGGTTTAAGCATTGGAATGGTAATGTAAAAAAGTTTGGTTACGCCATTAACACCATCAAGTGCTGCAGCTTCATATACTTCGTTGGGTATAGTGGTTAACCCTGCTAAGAGGATGACCATATAGTAGCCTATTCCAACCCATATATTTACAAAAATAATCGTATTCATCGCTGTTGACGGGTTAATAAGCCATGCTGTTGCTAAATTATCCAACCCAAGTGATGTCAACATTGCATTCATTGAACCATTGGGCATGAAGATAAAATACCATAACAAGCCAACTGCTGTCAGTGGAAATACGGTCGGCACGAAAAAAATCGCTTTAAAAACTCGATAACCTTTGTATCGGTTATTAATGGCAACCGCTAGCAACAATGCAATGGGTGTATGAAATAACACACTAAAAAATACCATACGCATCATATTCTTTAACGATAGAATAAAATTCGGGTTGTTAAATGCCGTTATATAATTTTTTAATCCTACAAATTCCAACGCTGCGCCTTTGATTCCATTCCACTCTACGAGAGAAAAGTATACGGCTCCTAACATAGGAATAATCATAAATACAACATATATGATTAATGCAGGGGCTAAAAAGAGAAAAAGCTTGGTTTTATCCTTCGTTTTTTTTAATGTTCTCAATCTGATTACCTCACTAACCTTTTGTAAAAAATGAGAACAAAGTGCAACATGCACCCGTTCTCATTTATTAACTTTTATTTTACTTATTATCGATTTCTGATTGAATCTCTTGTGCTGCTTGTTCTGGTGTGTTACCCACAAACATACCTACAATAGAGTTTCTTGTACGGTCTTGCATAGATCCTACCGGGTCAAAGTCAAAGACGTCAACTGCAATTCCTTCTGATGTTCCACCAAGCTCTGCAACTTCTTTAAACAAGTCGCTTACTGTATTGTCTGCAATATCAATATCATTACGAGGCATTAAAAATTGTGCTTCTTCAGCATATCGCTTCGCTGCATCTGCAGATGTTAACATCATCACAAGTTCTGTAGTGTATTCTTTTTCCTTACCTTCAAGATCTCCACTCACCATATATGGGCTGATAATTTGCATATCATGATCTTTAAATTCTGGTTTTTCTTCAAAATATGGGAACTTAGCACTGTGGATATCTTCTGCATATTCTGTCTCTTCAGGATTTGTGAATTTTCCGATATTCCATGGTCCGGTGATAATCATTGCCGCTTCACCTTTTAAGAATTGTGTTACTGCAATATCATCGCTAATTCCTGCTGTTCCTTCTGGGAATGCATCCATATCATATAACTCTTTAACATAAGCAAGCGTTTCTACAACATCTGGATCCGTCCATTTTTTCTCACGTGTTCCAAGCGCTTTAGCCGCATCAATCCCTAACCATTTGTAGAAGATTTGATTGTGCAAATGTCCCGCCATATATGTTGACTTTGCACCTAAGGCAATCGGTACAATATCGGCTTCGTTTAATGTCACGATCGCTTCTTTTAATTCAGTCCATGTCTCTGGGAACTTGTCGATTCCTGCATCATTGAGTACTTTTTCATTATAGAAGACACCGATAAGTCCAGACTCCATAGGCACTCCATAATAACCTTCATATCCAGGAACTTTATAATAGTCCATTGCCCCTTTAGCTAAGCCTTCTGACCATTCAGGATTGGCTTCATACACTGGTCCCATATCCATAATCATGCCATTTTCAATATAATCACTTAGGTTTGCCACCCCTTGAATTCTAAAGATATTTGGCAGTGTACCTGATGCAATGTCCGTCTTAAGTTTGTTGTTAAATGAGGACTCATCCCCTTGAGATTCATCCACGATGACAACATCTGGATGCTTTGCTTCAAATTCTTTAAGGACATCTTTAAAGATTTGTACTTGAGTTGTTGTTCCTGCCATTCTTGTTAACAGGCGAATCTCGATTTTTTCTTCGTTATTGGATGTGCTTTCATTTCCTGTGGATGTCTCTTCTCCTGAGTTTGTTGTTGAATTTCCTTCGTCATTTGTGTTGCCACAAGCTGTCATACTAAAAATCAACGTTAACATCATTAGTAGTGCGATTATTTTTTTCATTTGGTACCCCCATTGATAAAATAATTTTATTAGTGACACGTCAATAGTAGCAAAATTATTGATCTACTTCCATGGACATAACTTCTTTTTTTTGTACTTTTTCAATATTTTCCCACAAAAACTCGAATCTATTATATACTAATTATACAATAATCAGGAACCCTCCAAAGGAGATTATATTATGAAGCAATTTTCCAATCGTATAAAAAACTTACGTATCAAGCATAAAATCTTTATTGGAATCTTAATAACATCGATTATTTCTATATATCTTATTTTTGTCACAACTGCAATTATCATGTACAATTATCACATCCGCCTTACCTCGACGGCTTCCATGAAAGAACTGGACTATATCACTAAACAGTTGGACACTACTTTAAATACCGTTGAAAACTTTGGAAAAACTATTGCTGTCACTCCATCTGTTCAGACATTTACCGATAAATTCAATGCCGCTCCCGAAACATTTAACCCCCTCGATGCATTCAATTTAAAAAATGATATTAACACGATTATCCAGTCAACCCCTTTTATCCATTCCGTCTCCATATATTCTTCTGCACGTGAGCTCATTGCCACAACAGACAATGCAACAACACCACCTAATATTGATGGGATTAACATATCCGAAAACATATGGATTTCTCGCGAAAAAATAAAAGCTTACTATCCGAATCAGACCGTAAGCGTTATCTCATATATCCAAGAGTTTTATGGTTACAACGACGGAAAACTCCTTGGCTACATAGAGATTTCCATACCTGAAACCTCTATTTCCAATATCTATAATAATAAGTCCACCCATCACTATAGCAATCAATTTATTGTTGATCATCATGGATTTGTCCGCAGTACCGATGGGTCCTACAAGCTCTACCAATACTACGCCGATTTTTTAGATATTATTGTCCCGGAATCTTCCGGCTTTAATTATGTTAATGACGACATAGTTTTTTACAAATATTATGACCGACTCGACTGGTATTTGGTTTATGCTATTAATCGCAACTTTTTCTTAGAACCCATGTATTCCCTTATCCTTGTGTCCGCAGGCATCACTATTCTAGGATTGATATTAGCAAGTTTGTTATCTCTTAAGATATCTAAAACCATCACCATGCCCATTGATTTTTTGATTCGTCATATTCAAAAAGTCATCAAAGGGGATTGGACCCCGCTTAACAGCGCGACATATGATAAAGATATCCAGTTTTTATACCATGAGTTTAATGCCATGTTAAAAGCGCAAACCAAGTTGACCTCTGACCTCATTAACGAGCAACAGTTAAAAGAAAAGCTCTCCCTCGATTTACTTCAGCAACAAGTCAACCCGCATTTTTTATATAACGCTTTAGATAATATATGCTCTCTGGCTGAGATGGAAGAAAAAGATATCCTTGTAGATGTGGTCATGAATCTTTCGAATTTTTATCGGGAAGCACTTAATGATGGCAGCATCTATATTACCATTGGACAAGAGCTATCGATTATCGAGTCCTATCTTAAGATTATGCTGGTACGCTACTATCAAAAATTTGATTATACGATTGAATGTTCCGAGTATTTGAAGAATAAGCAGTGCCTTAAACTGCTACTTCAACCTATTGTCGAGAACAGCATCTATCATGGTATCAAAGAGATGAACGGAAAAGGGCATATTCAGATTCGTGTCTTTGAAGAAGACGGTTCCGTCTATTTCCATATTCAAGACAACGGTATCGGCATTAAAGAAGAAACCATTCAACGCATTTGGGATCAAGACAGTCGAAGCTTTGGTTTAAAAAATGCCAACCAACGTATCAAACTATACTATGGTGATGATTATGGTATCACCATCTCAAAAAATGCCCCCAAGGGTTGCCTTGTTATTATACGCATAAAAGCATAACTGAAAAGGAGTTTATCTATGTTTAACGTACTTATTGCCGATGACGAATACTTTATTCGTCAACGTATCAAAAAAATTATTGATTGGGAATCTCTTGATATGATATGTATTGGAGAAGCAGAAACCGGGGAAGAAACCATACGTTTTTTGGATCAAAATGATATTGACATATTGCTTCTTGACATTAATATGCCTTCTATGTCCGGCCTACAAGTTGCCGAGCATGTCTATACACATAAATATAAGACAAAGATTATTATTTTAACCGGTTTTAACCGTTTTGATTATGCACAAACCGCATTAAAGTTAAGGGTTGAAGATTACTTGGTCAAGCCAATTAATAAAGCCGATCTTAATAAGACCCTTGAAAATTGCAAGGCACGAATTCTAACCCAAAGAAAAGCCGATCTTGACCTACACAATTATCAACGCTATATTCAAAAGAACACCTTATATAAAGTTATTGATGCTACGATGGCTTTTTCTTCTTTGGCAGAATTGATGCCTGCAATCACACGCTATACATACACGGCATTTGTAAGCCTCTATCTGCCGACGCACCATAATTCACATGTTGAACAAATCGCGCAACAATTATCCGCTTTATTCAAAGCAGAACACTACACAGACTATGACATCGTCTCATTTCAAGAATCTGAATCCATCACTATCTTTCAATTACTGATGGCTAAACCTATTGAGCGCAATACACTTGTTCATCTATTTTCAACCGTTTTAAACCAATATTTATCCCATACCATCCATTACTTTGCTGCGTTTAGCCATATCCTCCCCATTCAGGACGTCTGGGCAGATGCTTATCAGGCAACATTCACGGCACTTAATACACGCTACTTTAAGCCAAAGGATAAGATTATCCTTGCGGATAACGCTTCCCATACCATCACCACTTCCGGGTCGGTTTCTATAAGAAACCAGCTAACCGTTTATCTAAATGCCAAAGATGTCGCCGCGATTGAACAATTACTCGATAATTTATTTTTTAATATTCAACAGGCTGAGTCCTACGACTATTTACTGATTGCCGTTACAGAGATCTTTATCACATTAAAAATAAGCTACCCTCATCAATTTAATCTCATCGAAACAACGATTCAAGATTTGATTTTAGATAGCTATGCATTAACAGATATAAAAGAAACAATGATGCTCTATATTTCCCAGTGTTTGGAAACCGTTGTACACGATAAGCCATCGAATACCGTTTTGGTCAATAAAGTCATCGATTATATTAACAAAAACTATACTGCCAATGATTTATCGGTCGCTGAAATATCTGCATATTTTGATTTTACGCCTACATATTTAGGCACAACCTTTAAAAAGATTACGCAACAGTCCTTGTTACAATATATTACCAACATTCGTATGGATAAGGCAAAAGATCTCTTGACCCATACGGACGCCTCCATTACAGAAATTTCAGAGTGTGTTGGCTATTCAGATGTGTTCTACTTTAGCAAAAAATTCAAAGCCATTCACGGCTGCTCGCCAAAAGAATACGCCAAGCGAAACCGCTCATAGTAGGCGGTTTTATTGCCTTGTGATTTATTGGCCTTGCTTTATTGACCTTGCTTTATTGACCTTGCTTTATTGACCTTGCTTTATTGACCTTGCTTTATTGACCTTGCTTTTTAACGATGGTATAGTCATCCCCCATACGAAAAGCCGTACATTCGACTCGTCCACTATAAAACATTTTTTCAAGGTCATCTTGATCTAGGTCCATCGAGCAAAAATATACATCTTCTTCTATATCATAATCATAATACATGCAGTATTGACACATATTTTCATTCATAAAAATAGCCTCCTTATTTAATCATTGGTTGCTTCGCCACTACCGCTTATGGGAATCACTTCACCCAAATAGGTTGGTTGAGGTTTTAGCAGTGCCGTTCCAAAGTCTTTAACTCGAGCTGCCATTTCACGTAAATCCCGATAAAATTGCCCATTGTACTTTCTAGGGTCTGATGCGACACCATATGCCTCAAGCCCTAATTCATTGGCTACATACAAGGCTCTAGATAAGTGATAGCCTTGTGTCACAATAATCACTGAATCTACTTCAAAGACCTCTTTGGCCCGTATCATGGATTCATACGTTGAAAAACCTGCATGGTCCATAAAGATATGACTATCTTCGATTCCAGCATCCATCGCATAATTTTTCATGACATTAACTTCATCATAGTATTGCCCACCATGATCACCGCTCATCAGCATCCGCGGGGATGCCCCTTGATTATAAAGTTCAATCCCTTTATCTAAGCGATCTTGAAGCATCGGACTAGGACGTGTCCCTCCCCAAACGGCTGCACCAAGGACGAGAATACAATCTACATCTTTTGCTTTTGCTTCTTCTACTGTAATTATCCGTTCTCTATATTTAAAAACAACATATCCATTAATCGCGAGTATAATTACTAGCGCAACCAAGGATAGTCGAATAAGTCTTACTAATAAACGCTTTAAGGCATTTAGCATTCTTTTAAGTCGTTGCATAGCACATTCCTCTCACAGTCACCTAACCATTTGCGACTATATTATATCATGCTTTAGCGCTTTTTTTTATTAAAGTTTTATAATAACCTATTCTTTTCATTCAGAAAAAAAGCGATCGGAAGGCTCCCTTCCGATCGCTTCTTTTCGTTATAGGTAAAGCTTAATGACAGATTCCTAAGCCTTGACCACGTCCTCGTCCAAGTCCAAGACCTGTACCATCTGCATTTCTTTGTTTTACACCATTTCCTTGTCCTTGACGTAAGCCTGAAGTATCGTTTCTAAAAATTTGAAGATGTCCATCTTCACCTAATACACAATCTTCATTGTATAGATATCCATTAGGCCCTCTACCAAAGACGCCTTCTTCAGCCACTTGTGTCATATGTTCAACCATAAGATCGTATTGTTCTTGAGTGATTAATCCACTATCTAAGGCTTCATCCAACTGCTCTAATCGTATTTCTAAAAAAGTTGCTGCATCCATGTTGCTGTCTGTCGTCTCGACCTCTGCCGCTGATACTGCTGCGATACTTAGGATAAGCATCGCTACTGCTGTTAATGTTACTAATAATTTTTTCATTTGAATTCCTCCATTCGTTTTTTTTATCTTTTTTTGATACTCTTATTATAGGAATCAAATGTGACAGATTTGTGACTGTTTTATGTAAAATTCGATTTGTTCTTTGTTTTGACGCTTTAAACCTTCTATGCTAGAATGGATTAAATATCAATCTGGGAATACGATAGAATATGATAAGGACTTGGGAGGATGTATGATTACCAAAAATATTGATTATGTTGTTGACCACTTTCGCATTAAATCAAAAGCATATAATAACTACACCATGAATGCATGCCATTTTCACGATGCATACGAGATCTATTATTTGAACAAGGGTTCTCGTCAATATTACATTAATAATCAAACCTATTCTATTGAGGCAGGTTCTCTTGTCATGATTCCACCCTATATTTTGCATAAAACCATGGACACCGGTCTTGCCCATGAACGTCTACTTTTAAGCTTTCGTCCGGATTTTCTTCCTATGACAGATTCTACCGCTCTCATACAAAAAACATTTTCAAAGCGACATGTCCTTGCACTCGATGCGACCATGCGAAGTCATATTGAGACTATTTTTAATGCAATGATTGATGAAGCCTCTCAGCAAGACGCTTTCTTTACCACACGCTTGCAACTACTACTCACAACGCTGTTGATTGATGTTGCCAGGTATATTGAAGCAAACGAATCGGCTCCCAAAAACAAAAACTCTGTCAAACAACGTATCTATCAAGTCATCGACTATCTAAAAACGCACTACAAGACAAAGATTTCTCTACAGCAATTAAGCGACACATTTTTCATCAGCCCCTATTACTTAAGCCGTTCCTTTAAAAAAACAACAGGCGTCACCATCAATAAATACATCCAACAGCTTCGTATTATTGAAGGTCAACGCCTGTTAAAAGAAACCACTCGTCCCATTAGCTCCATTGCTGATGAGTTAGGCTATGCCAATATCTCCGCTTTTGACAAACAATTCAAGTCCTATACCGGACAAAGCCCAAAAGAATATCGCCAGTCTTCACCTAAAAAATCAATTCGTTGATGTCTCAAACCGTAAAATCTCTGTATAGCACATCAAAAATGGCGCTACACCTTTAGCTTCGCTCTCAACGACCGGTTCTGATAGATAGTACTCAATCGTTCCATCCCGTCGTTCTTTGCCGCCAAGGCCTGCCACTAGGCAAGTCCCACCTAAACTTAGCTGACCGTTTTCTTCTTTAAGATAACGTCGGCATATATCTTCATAGGTCTTATATCCATATGCTGCATAACGATTAGGAAGAACGCCCATATTCACACCTTTAAAAATTGCATAGGCAATAATAGCACTTGCACTTGTCTCTAGGTAGTTACCTTCTACATCCGCTCGGTCAAGAACTTGGTAAAACATACCACTGTCGCTTTGTACCTTTAATAGTGCGTCGATAACCTCTTTGAACAAATCAATCAAGTACTTATAATCTTCAAAAATCTGCTCATCCATGGCTTCAACCGTATCCAAAATAGCCATGACATACCATCCCATCGCTCGTCCCCAAAAATTCTTTGATAGTCCTGTGGTCTTATCACACCAAAACATCTCCCGGGAAGAATCATAGGCGTGGTAATAGAGACCTGACTTTGAATCTTTCATCATGGCTTCAACCACTTTGAATTGTCCCACGATATCTTTATAATTTTTGAAGCCATTATACTTTGTCTCATAGCTCATATAAAATGGCTGAGCCATATACAGCCCATCCAGCCAAATTTGATTTGGATAGATCTGCTTATGCCAAAAGTTTCCTTCTTGAGTCCTTGGCTGCTCTTGAAGTTGAGCATATATAGTTTCAATCGCCTTTCGATATTTTTCCTTACCGGTCAATTCATATAAAGGGTAAAGCACCTTTGCCTCGTTGATATTATCCAAGTTATAGGTTGTCTTTTCATAGGTTTTAATCTGGCCATCATCCATCACAAAGTAATCAATAAACTGATCCACAAACTCGAGATATTTTTTGTCTTCCGTGATGAAGTACATATCCAAAATCGCTTTCATCATGCATCCATCGATATAATTCCATTTGTTTTGTTCCCCTGAAAGAATTTTTTCCATATTCCATGCCGGGGAAATAGGGCTTGATTTTTCAATGAGTTGGTCTAAATATTTTTGTATTTGATCTAATACATGTTGTTCCATAATCTTCTCCTTTAGTGTCTAAGTGTATCTACCTGTTCCATTGTATATTTTTCTCCAATAATACCTTGCATATCCACCTGTTCAAGAATAAGCTCTGACACATATTGAGCAACAATCCCTTGTTTGGTTACAGGCTCAATAAAGCTCATCATTGCCGGAACCTCCTTTGTCGCCTCTTCGCTAAAGCCAACAAAGACATTTTTCATATGTATCTTTTCAATCGGTTGTTCAGGAAGTCCTGCAAAAAAACCTGCCGCCACATGGCTGTTGTTACAATGAATATTTTCAAATAAGAACTGTCCTAGATAAGGCGTCTCTTGTGTCACCGGTAATTTTTCCTTTGACCAGACATATTCTGTCTTGCCATCCGGATCACAAAAATAGAACATATTCATCACAAATGGTGTCAATACTTGCTCCATTTGAATGTTTCGAAATACAATATTGTCGATACGTCCCTGCTCACCACGACCACGACGCGTCTTTATGCGTAGCCCCCGATCGGTTTTTTCAAAGATGCATCGCTCCACACAAACATCCCAAACGCCTCCCGACATTTCTGAGCCAATCACGACTGCACCGTGTCCATGTTGCATATGGCAATTGCGAATCGTGATATCCTTAGATGGTGTCTTTCTTTTTTTTCCCATATATAACTTGCCGGCTTTAAGCGCAATACAATCATCTCCAACCGAAAAATGTACTCCAATAATCTCAACATGATCACATGATTCTGGATCCAGACCATCCGTATTGGGTGAATCTTTTGGATTTTCAATGTGCATATCGACAAACTCAAGATGAGAACTAAAGTAAGGATGTACTGTCCATGAAGGTGAATTTTTTACTGTGATTCCATGTACCATAATGTGATTACACTGATTTAAAAACAGTGTTCGCGGCCGCCATGCACCACGTCGGCGCTTTGGTTCTTGCCACCAATCGCTTTCACGTCCATTTCCGTTAAGTGTTCCTCTTCCGATAATCGCTACATTCTCCACATTGATACCTGTAATCAAGCTGGCGAAGCTGTCAAGCGGATTTCCTTCCCATGTTCCGAGATAGTACTCATCTTTTTCATCACTGGTCATCGTATATCCCGGTAAAATCGGATATAACAAGCGATCCGTATGCCCTAATAATACCGCATGTTCATCAAGCTCAAGCGTTATATCACTTTTTAGAAAAATCGGTGTACAGACGTAGTTCCCCTTAGGAATATAGACAGTCCCATGTTGAGGGCAGGCAGCAATCGCAGCTTGAATATATGTAGAATCAAGCTGCTTACCATCCCCTTTAGCGCCAAAACTTTGTACATTTAATCGAACACTTTCCGCTTTGGTTGTCACTGAAAATTCAAGTACTTCCTGTGTTTTGGTTTGCTTTATGCAGATGTCATAAGAGGTACTTGGACATAAATCAAACAGACTGATGACATTTTTATTTGTTTGCCTAATCACTAATGTGTTGTTTACATAGACTTCATAATCAAATGGTGCATAAACACATGAAGTATTTTCAAGTTCAATACTTATGCTACGACATGTTGCTTTGGTTTCTTTAAGTATCATATTAACCCTTTCTTTACGTACATCTCAATTTGTTACTCATACTTTCTCTGAAAAATAGTTTTTTATTCATTGTAACAAGTTTTCGTATGTATCTTCTATTCTTTTCTTGCTCTCCACCTCTATATATCTGTCAAATATTGCTCTATTTATCATCTTTTTGCGTTGTAGACAACACCCTTGCCAAACCCGCTCCATTACTGTATAATCATGCTATATCGGCATACAATTCGATAAAATCCAAGGAAAGAACGGTCGTATCTATGAAGTCAAAAAATGCAAAGTTTTTACGTAAGCTTGTTTTTTTATATAGCACAATTATTTTGACAATTTTAATCACCGGTGTTTATCTATATAACTTGAGCATCGAAAATGTCAGCAAGGAAATCAAAGCCCAAAACCATTTTATGCTTGAAAAAACTATCCACGATATGGATTCTTCATTACGTCGAATGGAAATACTCGCCGGGCAAATGGTTGAAAATTCTAATATCGTATATTTAGCTAATCAAGGGAATAATCAGGCCCAAGATTTCTATTTGCGTGCCTATCATGCAATGGATGATTTGTCTGTCTATGGGCTAACCCAAGCCACTCTCCCAATTAATGATGCCTACATTTATTTAAGGGATCCTAATTTTTTCTTATCATCAAGCATTTTTCAAGAAAGCTATTTTTTCTATGTGCAAAAATATACACCGACCTACTATAACGATTTTATGCAGCTCGTCAATGACGGAGCCCTTAATTATCAGTTTATCGCGTTGGACGACTACAAACGTAGCGGAGCATCCGTATATTTGTATATGATGCCTCTAGAAAACTACACTCTAAAAAACATTCCTGCTTCTTTGTGCTTTGAAATTGACCACAACAAGTTATCCAACATATTCTCAGAGCTTCATACCTATGACGATGGTTTTGTCTTTGTAACTGACAGCAATAATCGTCCTATTTTTACGTTAAGTCAACATGATGACAACGCAGTCTCTAAGGCGCTTGAAGCTGATTTACTTAAACTTCATGACGCACAGGGCATCTCAGAAGCGACCATCAACGAACACCAGATGTTAATTACCAACAGCCGTTCTACCTACAATGACTGGAATTATTTTTTAGTCCAACCAAAAGACGACGCTCTATACTCTCTTAATCAATATCGCAATATTTTCTTTAGTATTTTAGGTCTTTCATTGCTCATTAGTGTGTTCCTTTTTCTTTTCTTATCCAGAACAAGTATGAAACGGTTTACACAGTTAGGGACAGAATTAGAAAATACGTTAACACATCAAGAACACTTACAAGAACTTGTTGAAAATCAAAAACCACTGATCATGGATACCTATCTGCACAAAATCATTGAAGGTAACATCTCACGTGCTGAAGAGCTTGCCTATGCTCAGGAATATTTGGACATCCCTAGCAACAACCAAAAATTTGCCATTTTGCACTTAGTCATCTACCTAAGTCAGTATGAACTGCAAGTCGATAATTCCATGGTAACCGGTCCCGATACACTCCATCACAAGGAAATCATCGAAGATGCTCTATCAGACTACTTTGACGAGCCCCCATACATACTAAGTATCAACGAACGAGAGTACACGCTTTTATTAAGCTGTCCTTTAACGACGTCTAAAGAAGAGTCCACAAGCTATATCAAACAGCAGTTTCTTGCCTTGCACGATGACCTTATCAAAAATTATTCCATTTGGACCTTTGCAGGCCTTGGGGACTGGAATGAAGGGCTGATGCCGACTTGGAAATCCTTCCAACAAGCCAAGCAAGCCATTAGCTACACAACCAAGAAAAGCCCTATGAAAATATATCAATCAATTACTGAAAAGTCTCCCGGGTTTTATTATCCTATAGAATTAACACGCCAACTCACCAATTTTGTCACGACAGGAAATACCAGTCAAATTCTAGAAATTTTTGAAGTGATTCGTCATGAAAATATGGAAGTTCGTTCACTCCCGATACATATGATTCAATATCTTCTTACCGATATTCGTAACACTTTATTCAAAATCCGCTTTGATATCAAAGGGAATGAAGAACATGCCGACGCTTTACAAGCTATTGACTCCTTGTTCGACCAGCATATGTCGTTAAAACTTTGTGAAGACATTGCACTTCACCTTGGAACACTTTTTGAAAAGAAAACAAGCAACAACGATCTCATCAAAACCATTCAAGAATATATTGATGCAAACTTTGAAGACCCATCCCTTTGCTTAAGTAAAATCGCTGACGAATTTCCTATTTCCGAGAGTTACTTTTCTTATCTGTTCAAAGAAGAAATGGGCATCAATTTTTCAAACTACCTAGAACGAAAACGTATGGAACGCGCCACCTTGTTATTAAAAGACACCTCGTTAACCATTCAAGAAATCTATCAGCAAGTTGGCTACAACAGCCCCCATACCTTCCGACGTGTATTTAAAAAGATCTATGGTATGTCACCAAATCAAGCTCGAAAGGAACTTTAGTCATGACATTTTGCTCTCAATCCCCTGAATCTGTTGGCATCGCATCCAAGGATGTTTTAACGCTCTTAACAACACTGGAAGATGCCAAGATTCCCATGCATAGTTTATTGATTTATCGCCACGGTGCCCTCGTCACTGAAGGTTACTATGCACCCTATAAAAAAGAAACGCTCCATCGCCTGTTTTCTGTAACAAAATCCTTAGTTTGTGTTGCTATTGGTGAACTCATATCCCGTGGACACCTTTGCCTTTCTGACCCTATCTGTGATTATTTTTCAGATTATGTAACCAAAGATACGCATCCCTATATTAAATCGATGACAATTGAGCACCTTCTCAAAATGGAAACATGTCACCGTGCAACTACTTATAAGCATGATGCAAGTCTCAATTGGGTCCAGAGCTTCTTTACGACACCACCTAGCCATCGCCCCGGCAGTCATTTTAATTATGACACGTCCTCAAGCCATACATTAGGGGCCCTTGTTAAGCGTATCAGCGGTAAAAATGTTCTCGATTATCTTCGAGAGACCTTTTTGCATGGCACCGATTTTAGTCCTGACGCTTATATTCTGAACGATCCTTTTGGTGAGGCTATGGGCGGCTCCGGATTAATGGCCCGTCCTATAGACCTTTTGATTTTTGCACAAAAAGTTATGAAGGAACGTACAGATAATCCCTACCTGCGTGATGCAACATCCAATCTTACCTCAACGCTCTACCAGACGAACTCTATTGAAGAGCAACAAGGATATGGCTATCAGTTTTGGCAACTTCGCCATGAAGGATACGCCTGCTTTGGAATGGGTGGTCAATATGCTCTATGCTATCCTAAACATGATCTTATTGTTGTAACTACAGCGGATACCCAAGGGCTTAAAGAAGGCAATGCCACTATTATCAAGGCTGTTTATGACCATATTGTACGTCCATTAAGTCAGGCACCACTCCCAAAAAACCTCTCGACTTATCAACAATTGTGTCAGCGATTAAACCACTTATCCATAGATCACCCTGTTGAAAACTGTACTCAAGCATTCCACAACCGCTACGCACTCGCCACGAATACCTCTGGTTTTCACCATGTCACACTTGATATTGATCCAGTCAAAAACCAAGGTATATTAAGCTTTGAACAAGATCAAGAGGTTTTTGATATTCCTTTTGGATTTGACCATGGCATCGTATCGACTATAGCAAGATATCATCAGCGGGTATTTTCCTATGGACACAACTTATGCACAAATCAATTACATATCAAAACACATCTTATTGATGCGTGTATAGGTTCCATCGATTTCCATCTGACTTTTCATAAAGACAAACGCCTCTCCATCTTTATAAAAAAGATTGAAGAGACGCTCTTTCATGAATTCAACGGCTATTTTGAGAGCATATAGCTTAACTTTGCATGCTTTTCATATGATAAAAAGCGCCTTTTTTTGCCATCAATTCCTCGTAAGAACCTATCTCTACAATATGTCCATGATCCAAAACACAAATCTTATCTGCTCCGCGAATTGTTGACAGCCGATGGGCGACCATAAATGTGGTTCGCCCTTTTATTAATTGGTCCATCGCTTCCACAATCAAGGATTCGGATACACTGTCAAGTGCCGACGTCGCTTCATCAAACAAGATAACCTGTGGATTACGAATCAGCGCTCTTGCAATGGCAATACGTTGGCGCTGTCCACCAGACAGCTTATTACCATGCTCTCCGACTTTGGTATCCAATCCTTCCGGCAATTCACGAACCAGGCTTTCTAGATTTGCTGCACGAATTGCCCACTGAACCTTTTCATCACTTACAGATTGCATCCCATAGGTGATATTGTCGCGAATACTTCCAGAAAATAGAATCGTCTGCTGAGGCACGACGGCAATATGTTTTCTGTAGGTTCTTAAATTAATGGCATCAATGGGTGTCCCGTCAACCATAAGTTGTCCCTGTGTTGGGAGTTCAAAACCGATTAACAAGTTTAGGATGGTCGATTTTCCTGCCCCTGATTCTCCTACAAAAGCGACTGTCTCCCCAGCTTTGATATCTAAGTTAATCCCGTGAAGCACATGCTCTTGTGATGCTTGGTACTTAAAGTGGACATCATTAAATGTAAAGTCTCCGTTGACCCCTTCTACAATCAGTTTACCTGAATTATCTTCCGTGTCATCGTCATTAAGTACTTCTTCAATACTGCTGATTGACTCTAAGCCTTTTGCCATCGTTGGCAACAACATAATCAATGAGGATACTTGTGCTACAATGGTCGTAAAATAGCTTTGATACAGAACGATATCTCCTCCGGGTATCCGCCCTTTTAACACCATGAATCCGGTAAAAATCAACGCACCGATTTGAAAAATCTGAAAAATCGCCCAACTAACCGATCCAAAATTCGCTTGAATGATATCGAGTCGATAGCCTTCTTCGGAGACTTTTTCAACGATTTCTTTCATACGCCGCATCTCAAGCTTTTCCAATCCATGTGCCTTGGTCACAGGAATCATGGCTTGCATGTCCATCACTCTAGCTGATGTTGTCTCTACCTCTTTTCTAAAGAGGTGATTTTGTTGACGTATCCTTTTTCTAAAAAAGACAATGGTTAAAGATGCAACCGGTATCGTTAATAAAAAGAACAAAAAAACAACACGATTTTTTAGAGCAGTAATCACAAGTGCAATAGAAATATTAATCGTAATATTTAAAAGTGTGACAAAAATTTGCGATGACAGCATTTGCACCGCCTCAACATCACGTATAACCTTGGATTGAATTCTTCCCGATTGAACATTCTTATGAAACCGTATGGATAATTGTTGTAATTTGTTAATAAGCGCACTTCGAAGCCCACCTTCTACTGTCCGAACTGCGGTGGAACTAAAATGAATATGCAAATAATTCATCGGAATATTTAGGAGAACCAAAACCGAAATCACCAATGCATTTAGAAAAATTGTCTGCTCCGGCTTTTCGGATGTATACATGACTGCATTGACGATATTAGCAATGACAATGGGCATTACCCATGCCGGGCTATGTTTAATCATATAAAACAGTCCCGAAAGTGCAAATCGATAATAATTCCCTTTAAACATACCAACAAGTATACGACTCGGCTTATGCCGATGTTGTCTAAAACTTTCTAGAATAATATCTTCCGTACGTTTTTTGCGCATTTTATTTTCCTTACCCCTTATTTTCTGTCACTGTCATAAATAGGTTTGAGTATCAAGACCATAGTGGAATTTTTCAAAAGGAACTAAAAGCTCTGTCTTTCCTCCATAAGCATATACTCCCACCATCGCTCCTGTGAAGCGTTTTCCTTGCTTAATACCTTCATCACTTAAATAATAGACGTTGTCAAGTCCTGTTAATAATTGAAGTTTTCCATCATCCAATTGATAATAAAAGAAACGTTTTAATCCTTTTGTGACCACTTTAAGCTTTATGCGTTTTACCGTATCTGCTACATTTACCTGTTCTAATGCAACGGTCTGCTGATGCCCCACATGTTCAACTACCGATAGCTGATTTCCCATAATACGGTCATGAAACAAACCAAATTTGAGCCATGTGTTTTCATCATAATAGCATATTAGTCCGGCATTCTGCTTTTGCCGTAACTTGGTATTTTCCATAACAACGGATGCACAAAAGTCAAATTCTGTCTGACGGCGCAATAGGATATTTTTAGCTTCTTTCATATGAAGCTCATCCTGGCTTCCCTTAAGAACGATTTGTCGACCGTTAATGAACACTCCATCCACCTCAGGCGGTCTTGGGAAAACCCAGTCTTTGCTTAGTTTATGGTCATCATCAATAAAATCGGTATTGACTGTTTCTATCCTTTGTTGCGTTATTGCCCCGCGAATAGATGGCTTAATCTGCAATGTGCTCGGTCCCTGAAGCTGATTTACAATTGGCCATCCATCAGGTGTCCAAGAGATAGGATCAAGGGCAGTTTCACGGCCTAACATTGTATATCCTTCTAAAGAACGGCCACATAAATACACCATGTACCATTCTCCTGCTTGTGTTTGAACCGGTTTACCATGACCACAGCGTTGAATCGGCGCATCTTCCAGCCACTGACGCATAATTGGATTATAAGGACATGGTATAAAGTTGTCATCCAAGCTTTTGGCACGAGACACGGTAATTCTATGTCCGGGTCCTGTCCCGCCTTCGGCAAGGAACAAATAATAATATCCATCACGCTTAATTAAATGTGGTCCTTCCGGCGCACGTTTTTGATCTCCATAATAGAGTAATCTAGCCTCAGATATTTTCTTTGTTGCATCTGCACTCAATTCAAAAATACGCGCTCCCCGATTTAAAAGCATATATCGACGCCCATCATCATCATTAAAAATCGATGGATCAATACCATCTTCGTCAATAAAGACAGGCTTATCATACGGTCCTTGAGGTTGGGCAGATGACGTCACTATCTGCTTTCGATAAACCGTTCCGGTATCATTTAATCGATAGGTTGCTGTAATATAAAATCGTCCCTTATAATAAGATATATCCGGCGCCCAATAGCCACGCCCACCTTCTAAATCATCTAATTCAGCCCACTGTGGATTTGTAATCGCATATCCGATGACATTCCAATGAACCAAATCTTTTGAGTGGGATATAGGGATACAAGGAAAGTAAATAAAACTTGAATTTACCATATAATAATCATCGTCGACACGAACAATTGAAGGATCCGGATACATTCCACGACGTATAGGATTGCGATACATCTGATCAATAGATGCGCCGCAAATCTTCTCATAATAAGCTTCTATCTCCGTCAGTCCCTTTGCTCTAGCAATATCAAAAGGCGTTATCAACTCTTGATCTCCTTCAACCGGAGACATACCTACCTTCTCAACAAGATAGCGAACCACCTCAAGATTGCCTGACATGGTTCCATAGTGAAGAATCGAACGGTATTTGGCATCTTTTGTATTCATGCTTGCGCGGGAATATTCTACGATATACTTCACCATCTCCAGATTCCCCGTCTTTGCCGCAACAAATGGCAATGGAATATTGTCTGTTGTATATTTTTCGATGAGTTCCGGTGCTTGTTCAAGAATAGACTTTAGTTTGTCTATTTCTTCATTGATAATAACTTGTTCAATCATTTGGCACCACCTCTATACTGTCAAACTTGGCATTTCCCTGTTTTCCTATTGCATAAAGCCCGATTTTTGATCCTACCCATGTATCATCCGATGGTGTAAAGAGGGTTTTACATGCTATGCTTTTTTCTCCATCTTGTGCATATCCCATCCTTATCTGATGCTCACCATCCACTTGTTTTAGACAAATCGACAGATGAATTTTTGTTGTATCTAAGTTCAGCTGTATTGTTTCTACTATCTTTTCTTGGCGTGTATTTCCATTCCCTGAAGAAATCCCATGGACTACATGCACTCCTTCTTCACTTTTTTTCACTGCAAGATAGGTATACTGACCGCCAAGAATCACACATCCTGCTTGTGACCCTATCTCAAGGTCTTTATAGTCCATCACAATGGTTGCCTCAAAGCTGTCATACATAAACTTCTGTGTCAACACATTAGGTGTCTCCCATAGGTTGGGTCCATTAAAACAATGCAGGTGCAGTTCTGAATTTAGTGTATCTAAGGTGTAAAACTCCGGTCGGTGGTTACCAAACCATTGCCACTGTAACCCTAAAGACTTACCGCTAAAATCATCGGATGTCCCTATCTTTTGCTGTAAAGACGAGGGCCCAAATGGCATAGGATAAGATAGCACCGGTTCTCCATGATTACCCATCACCGGCCAATAGTCCTCCCATCGCATCGGTTGTAAGTGAACAACTCTCCCATAAATTCCTCGGTCTTGAAAATGAATGAACCAATGACTACCATTTGGCGCTTCAACCCATCCTCCTTGATGAGGACCGTTAACCGGTGTTGAACCTTGTTCCAAGACGATTTTTTCTTCATAGGGCCCCATAATATCTCGACTTCTAAGAACCGTTTGCCACCCTTGCGTTACGCCTCCGGCTGGTGCAAATATATAGTAATACCCCTCACGTTTGTAGACTTTTGGACCTTCAATCGTTATCTGGGTTTTAGTTCCATCAAATAAAAAGGTATCATCACTTAATACTTTTGTTGCATCAAGAGACATCTCAAAAATTCCTAGATAGCTTTTAAATCCAATACGACTCTTGGCATATCCATGAATGACATATGCCCGGTCTCCATCCCAAAACGGACATGGGTCAATATATCCCTTCCCTTCAAGTAACAGGTATGGCTCACTCCACTGACCTAGAGGGTCTTGGGTTTTGACCATAAAGATACCTTCATCCGGCATGCCATAAAAAATCCAAAAAAATCCATCATAATACCGTATCGCCGGTGCCCATACACCTTTAGCATGGGCCGGTTTGGCATACATTGGATAGTCAATGTTTTGTATGGCATAGTTTTTAAGTTCCCAGTGTACCAAATCCTTGGATACTAGTATAGGTAATCCAGGTGTATAGTTAAAGCTTGATGCTGTCATATAATACGTATCGCCTACTCGAATCACATCCGGGTCCGAATAATCCGCATTAATTATTGGGTTTTTATATTCGTTTTTTATCATCATATGCCTCATTAAGTAATTCCTTGTATGGTCCGCCTAATTGATAGAGCCCGCGTGCAATCATCTCTGCAAAGACAACGGCTCCAGGATATCGCAAATGTGTGTTATCCACTTCTACAAAATATTCTTTTGACTTTTCATCTCCAGCTGATTCAATAAATTCTCGACTCATCGCATATAAGTCGATAATAGGAACGCCCATCTTGGTCGCCACCTCTTGCATGGCATCCGGATAGTCTCCATGGATGTCTTGTTCAAGTGTGGTTGCATCTTGAAACCATCTACGGCATAAAGGTGTAATAAGCACCGGGTATGCCTTCCGATTTTTTGCCACATGAATAAACTTCTCCAAATTGATTTGATAGTCCTCATAGGCATTTGTAAACCTTAATTCATCTTCTTTTTTTGCATCATTATGTCCAAACTGTATGAACAAAAAGTCGCCTGCTCTTAGTTCATTATAAATAACTGCAAGTCGTGACTCATCGATAAAACTTTTTGTACTGCGTCCGTTTTCTGCATGGTTATGCACGCATACATGTTTCCCTAAAAACAAAGGCATTGCTTGACCAATGCCTGTTTGAGGGTATGTACTAAAGTCATTTGTTTTGACCGTTGAATCTCCAGCCCAAAATATATGCTGTGTATGCATTATTCTTTAACCGCTCCAAGGTTGATGCCTGTTACAAAATATTTTTGAGCAAACGGATAGATTATCATAAACGGAATGATAGCTACCATTGTCGCTGCATTTCGAACAGTATTTTCTGTCGCCGAGCCTGTGGCTGTAGGCAAATCACTACCTAAGATGATACTTCGTAGTTTCATCTGGAAGTTAAAAAGATCGGAATTGATAATGTAAATTTTATATGTTGTATAGTCGTTCCAATAAGCTACGGCAAACATAAGTCCAATAGCCGCAAGTGCCGCTTTAGAAAGTGGAAGCACGATTCTAAAGAAGGTTGCCATCGGCGAACATCCGTCAATCGCTGCCGCCTCAAATAAAGACTTTGGAATTCCTTCAAAGAAATTACGCATCAATACAAGGTTAAATACATTTAATGCTGGAAGCATAATAACAACCCACAATGTATTGGTAATTCCCAAGCTATTCATAACAAGATATGTAGGAATTAATCCACCATTAAATATCATAGTAAATAAAAGCATCCCGGATAAAAAGCTTCGTCCCGGCATATCCTTTTGAATTAACACATATGCCCCTAATGTGGATAGTGTTAAGCCGACAAATGTCCCAGCAATGGTTGATACCAGTGATACAATTAATGGACGATAAAGCGTCGGGTTAGTAAAGACGGAGATATATCCATCAAAACCAAATTGTTCCGGCCATAATTTCATACCATACGCTGTTTTTAGGTCTAATGAATCGACCATAACTTTCCATAGTGGAATCAACATTGCAATACATATTAAGGCAAAGAATATGTTAAGAATGTAATCAAATGTTGTCATTTTTCTTTTCTTCATCTTGTTCTCCTTTATACAATGCCGCGTCCACGGATTTTTTTACTTGCATAGTTACATACGATTACAAGAAGTCCACCAACAATGGATTTTACCATACCTACTGCCGTTGTATATCCATAGTTTGGCAAGGCCCCACTATTAAAGGTCTGTGTATAAATATATGTCTGCAATACATCGGCTTGTTTCATTACCGCATCATTTTGCATAACAAAAACAGACTCAAATAAGTTCATGATTTTTGCAAGGTTTAAGATTAACACAATGACAATTGTATTCATCAATGCCGGTATTGTGATGTACATGATTTTTTGTAACCGCGTTGCACCGTCAATGGATGCTGCCTCATATAGGTCAGGACTAATTCCTGCAAGGGTTGCCATAAAGATAATGGTTCCCCATCCGGTTTCCTTCCAGATATTGATAAAGTAATACACCGGGCGCCACCATTTACTACTCCCGAGAAAATATATCTCTTGTCCTTGTTCAATGATACCCAGATTTGTAAGCACTGCATTGACAAGACCTTGTTGTGATGGTGACATAATTAGTGCAAAAACAGATGCTGTTACTACCCAAGACATAAAGTGCGGCAAATAAACAATCGTTTGAGCCACTTTTTTGTATCTCAAATTAATAATTTCATTGAGCAATAACGACATGATAATAGACATGAATGTCGTTAAAAATAATTTAAAAATACTAATCTCTAAAGTATTTGTAAAGGCATTCCAGAATCCCTGCATTGAAAACATTTTTTCAAAGTTGGCAAGTCCGACAAAAATCGGTTCCTTGATTCCTTTATAATCATAAAATGCATATCGCAGCCCATAGATGGGAGCATAGTAAAATGTAAGGGCAAATAACAATACGGGAGAAAAGAGCAAATAATACCAGCGGTGCTCATAGATACGCTTTGACAATGGCTTTTTCCCGATTTTTGCCTCGTCAATTTTTGAAGCTTCAACTTTTGAACTCATTTAGTACCGTTCCTTCCTTAAAAAAAAGCGGAGTTAAACTCCGCTTTTAAATTTAACTTTTAAGTCATTCTTTAATTAATGTCTCGTATGCTTACTTTGCATTTAATGATTCAACAATCATTTGTGACCATTCCAAGCCACCTTCATCTTCAAAACGTTGCATTTCTTCTTCAATCGTACGTGTACCAAGTACTACATTGGCTACGATTTCACGCTTTAATTTTACAAGGTCACCATTGTATTGACTCATCACATCACTTGATGGTACAAGTTCAACCAATCGAGAGTTTTCAGCAAATGTTGCTGCTGATACCAATGTCGCCTCCGGAACTTTTTCAATTCCTGGGTCTGCAAACTCTGTGAAACTTGTAAGTGCTAGCATTGGATCAATATGGTTTTTCGTATATAATGTACCTGGTTTTTCTAAACTTTCAAGCATATGGAACTCACCGTCTTCATATGTTTCACCAAGGACTTCTCCACCTTCAGTCGTCCAATATACACCTTCAGCACCGTATGTGAATAAACGTTGTCCTAAACCACCATCTAACATTGTTTCAATAAAGTATTCAAAAATCGCTTCTGGATTTTCTGCTTTTGAAGTAATGGCCCATGTTGGCGCTTGACGCTCAAGGTATGATCCCACTTCTTCAATAGGCTCCATAGCAATAAGTTCACCATCTAAACCGTTAGCTTCTAGGTTTGTCTTAAGGTTTGTTCCCCATGTTCCTGCCCAGTATGTAAAGATACCAAATTTGTCTTCATAGAATTTATTACGGCAGTCACTTGTTCCGTTTGTTAATGCTTCTTTATCAATATAACCTGCTTGGTACGCATCACGTAAACGCTCTAATGCACCGATGAAGTTGTCTTCAACAAAACCGTCAGCCCACTCGCCACTTTCTGTTAAGTAGAAGCTTGGGAACGCATCTTGATAAAATTCAGGCAAGTAGTTGATGAAAGGTACTTCTTCACCGATTAAGCCTGCACTAGATACTGCATATGTATCCCCATCAACACCGTTACCATCTGGGTCACCATGTGTAAAAGCATCTAATACTGCAAGGTACTCTTCATAGTTTGTTGGCACATCAAGCCCAACATTATCTAACCATGCTTTTTTAATATATGTAATACATCCGTTTCCACGTGTAGGAGATATACCATATAGGCTTCCGTTAATTTTTAATCCTTCGATTAATTCTTCATTTTTAACACGTGATTTTAAATCAGAGTTTTCATATGCCTGTGTCATATCCCAAAGAACACCTTCTTCAGCATATCCAGCATAATAAGCTGAATTAAGTAACATTACGTCTGGCCAGTCTCCACTTGCTAGTACTTGACCTAGGTTATCTGTATATGCATCATGGTCAGGTTGAATGATTTCTAAATCAACACCTGTCAACGCTTCCCATTCTGCTTCAAACGCTTCACGATTATTTGCTTTTGTTGTTAACGTACCATCAACCATAATTGTAATTTTTTCTGGTTTTTCGATTTCGCCAGCTCCACCATCACTTGAATCATTGTTGTCTGTCGAATCCGATGTTGTACTTCCTGTATCTGTTGACGCCCCCGCATCTGTTCCCCCATCTTTAGGTCCACATGCTGTTAACACTAAAGATAAAACAATAAGTAAAGCTAATATCTTTTTCATTGCACTGCTTTTGTTTGTTTTCACCAAACTAATCCTCCTTAGATATATTTTTTTGTCGAGTCATTGTCATAATGTACAACAACTCGATGACGAGATTGATAATATCATATGTTTTGAACAATTCACAAGAATCATATTTTTAGCATAGGTACACTTTTATAGACGCATTTTAAAAAGTGCCCATTTCCCTTCATTATATAGTGCCATTGTACTTCCTGTTTTTTTCATTTATAATGCGTATTTTGAGTAAATAATTTTAGTCTTGACTTAAGTTTATCACCGAAATACAAGAAAAGGTACTTTTTTTTAATCTCTCACTATCCCTTATAAATACAGCTTTCGTAATATATGTACCCTCAAAAAAATCGTCCGTTTTCTAAAAAAATCCTAAGCATCAGCTTAGGATTATCTATAATACATCTTCAATTGTAGTCTCATCTTAATTGCTCATATATATGTGCATCTACCGGTTCCAACCATTGGTTTTGTGTTTCTTTTCCCGGAACTTCAATAGCAATATGGCTAAACCAACTGTCTTTTTTTGCTCCATGCCAATGCTTGACTCCTGCCGGTATCTTAACAACATCTCCCGGTTTAAGACTTTGCGCTTTTTGCCCCTCTTGCTGATACCATCCTTCTCCGGCAATGCATAGAAGAATCTGTCCTCCTCCTTCTAACGCATGGTGAATGTGCCAATCATTAATGCACCCTGGTTCAAACGTCACATTAAACATCAACACGGCATCTTCTCCCGGCATAGTTAGCGGATTGATAAAAGATGCCCCTGTAAAATATTGTGCGAACATAGTATTTTCCATACCCTTTTCAAAGGTATTCATTTTTTTAAAGTGTTCTTCGTCATAGATTTTCATAAATTTTATCTCCTATTTCTTGATAAGCCTATATGTGAATGATAAACTATACATATATTTGGAAAGAAAGGTGCACAGATTATGATGGATATACGTACGTTGCGTTATTTTTTAGCCGTTGCAAGGGAAAAAAGTATCTCAGGTGCCTCTGATTTTTTACATGTGACACAACCTACACTCTCTCGTCAAATCAAAGAACTTGAGCAAGAACTTGGAACTCAATTATTCATTCGCGGAAGCCGTCACATTACGTTGACCGAATCCGGAATTTTACTTCGGAAAAGGGCCGAAGAAATAATCAGTCTTTTTGACAAGGCTCATGGCGAGCTTACAAATTCAAGCGAGGTTATTAGTGGCGAGATTTATATCGGTAGCGGAGAGACTGACTCCATACGTTACATCGCCAAAGTCGCCAAGCAATTACACGATCAATACCCGATGATTCGTTATCAGCTTTATAGCGGCAACTCTGAAAGCGTCATCGAACGTTTAGATCATGGGCTGCTGGATTTTGGTATACTCTTTGGCTCTGTAGACACCGATAAATATGATTTTATTCGTATGCCCACCACCGATCAATGGGGACTGCTTATGCGAAGGGACAGTCCACTTGCAATCAAGCATAGCTTATCACCAAAGGATTTATGGGATATCCCCTTGCTCTTTTCTTCCACGCGCTCTTTTGTCACCGAACCGCTTCTAGGCTGGATCGGTAAAAATAAAGACGATCTCAATATTGTTGCTACATATAACCTCATCTATAATGCCGCTATTATGGTAGAAGAAGGCTTAGGCTATGCACTATGTCTTGACAAACTTGTCAACACCACTGGAACAAGCCATCTATGCTTTAAGCCATTTTCCCCTCCTATCGACTTGCCTCTATACATTGTATGGAAAAAATACCAAGTTTTTCCAACGGCATCTAAATTATTTCTTGATACCCTTATAAAAACCTATAGTTTTCCACCAAATACAGGCATTACACTTGCAGAGCCATAATCTTTAATTCGTTCCATTTCTTTAAGTATCTGCATGTCTGGCTCCGTAATCTCAAAATTTAAATCCATATTGTTTTGCATATGCTTTGGATTGGCCGTCTTAGGTAAGGGTAATAAGTCTAATTGAAGTGTATATTGAATACTTAACTGCGCAACGCTAACCCCATAACGCTTTGCCATTTGAATAATCGCTTCATTCTTCATTAACTCTCCATGCGCTACAGGCGAATATGCCTCAACCAAAATATCGTGTTGATGGCAAAATTCAATTAATTCAAATGGCGTGTTACTAATATGTGCTAAAATTTGATTCACCATCGGCTTAATCCTACAGTGGGCTAATAGACTATTCAAGTCTTCTTGAATAAAGTTTGACACGCCTATAGCTTTAAGCTTTCCGGCTTTATAAGCATCTTCTAAAGCTCTCCACGCTTCTTGATTCCCTTTAAAATATCGATCGTCACTACCATATTCCACCCATGGCTGCGGACTATGAATAATCATAAGGTCAATATACTCTAGCTCCATTTTTTTTAGAGAATCTTCTATCGCTTGGACAGCTTCATCATAAGTTTTAACTTCTGCCGCTAGCTTTGTTGTTACAAAAATTTCTTCTCGCGCTATCTTGGATTGCTTTATTGCTTGCCCAACACCCTCTTCATTAAGATAGGCTTGTGCTGTATCAATATGTCTATACCCCATAGCGATAGCTTCTTTAACCGCTTGAACTACATCTTCATTGGATATCATCCATGTACCTAGTCCAACTTTAGGTATGCTCACACCATTGATTAACGTATATGTTTCATTGACTATCATAACATCGACTCCTCTATACACTACTTAAATACAATACTTGATTTCATTACCTTATTATCATATCCTTCCCTCTTTTATATATCAAATACCTATCTTACATAGTTTCCCATGCTTTTTATCTATAGAAGAACTCCTGTATTTTTAAGATAAAATAAAAAAGAACCTTTACAATTTTTTAATTGCTCCAGTTCTTTATCCTCGACAAATGTCGCACAATAACTATATACTTTTTTGATTAAAGCAAATAACTTGGCAAGCTCGATTGAATGGATGATACCATCTTGAACTTCTCCTCATGAATCGAGGTAGCTTGCAGATCGCTTTGTTCCAGTTTGCTTTGTTCCAGCTCTTCTCCCAATTCATACACCTGCTCTAGAGATAGCCCTTGAATCACTTGGCAAAAAACAGTATCCATCTTTAAATCTTTTGCCACTGCCAGACGCTTAGCGCCGGAGATGACCACTAATTCCTGAGACTTATCCACATAAACAATGATGGGAACCAACATTGTCCACTTTTCAATGGACTTTTTCAAGGTTTTGTCCACTTCTACTTCTTGCGTTACCTGTAACTGGTCTATTGGAACTTGCTGAAGGCTTACCTGTATCCCCGAACTTTTCTTAACATCTCCAGGAAGCCGTGCCGCTCCACCATCATTCACCCGCTTTAAACTTCCCTTACTTATGGACATGCTTAACAACCTCCTTTGCCAGTGCATTATATTCATGCGCTGAACGCGCACTTTTCTTGTAGGCACCTACAGGCTTTGAATTTTCCTGTGCCCACTCAATCATACTATCCACACGGATATATGTATCAAAAACATGTGTATCATTCAACTCACGGAGACTTTCAAGGGTTTGTTTAAAGTACTTTTTGTTGGTATTGACTTTGGTCATCGCAATTCCTAATAAGCCAAGGTCCGGATTCATCTGACGAATCGCCTGTAAAAATTCAAACATATTGGCTAGACCAAACAAGCCCCAAGGACTGGCCTCAACAGGAATAACCACCTCATCTGAGGCGCACAACAAGTTAATGACCCATGTACCTAAGGTCGGCGGTGCGTCAATCAATATGTAATCGTAGTCCCCACTGGTTTGAAGTGACTGGAGGCACTTTTTAACAATAAATTCTCTCTGCCACTTGGTAAAAAGCTCATATTCAATACCACTGATAAGGGTCGAAGAAGGGATAATATCCAGATTCTCATAGTCCGATGGATAGACATACTCCGTCAAATCTTCTTGCTTACTAATGGCAACATAAAGGTTTTTTTCGCTCTTAGCAATGTCTAAAACCCTCTCTTCTGATAAAAAAGACAGGGATAAATTCAACTGCATATCTCCATCCACCATAAGCACGCGCTTGCCCTGTTGCGCCAGAGCATATCCAATATTTGAGCATGTTGTGGACTTTCCGCTGCCGCCTTTGTTGTTTGCAAAACAAATCGTTTTTGTTGTTTTCATGTCCTTAAGCGTCTCCTTTTTTGTCCGTTTTCGTATATTCAATATGATGGGTTTTACACCACCCTCGTGCAAGTTCTTCGTAGCGCGTTTTTTTATAGGTCTTCCATTTTTGTTCAATACCATATTCTTTGATTTTGTCGGTAAAACCTGTAAGGGCTCCATGGGTTTCAAGGATTTCCCATAAGGCGTGACTAATATCTTCTTGTTGGAGGGACATGGCAAATCGTTCCATAAACCGATACCCATTGATATCACTTTTTAGGGGAAGCTCTATAAACGCGCCAACCGGATTTTTGATTAACTCCCGAGCAAACAAAACCCCTTCTTGATATGCCTTTGGAATATGCGTAAGGTCTTTGCCGCTTTTGGCATAGTGAACTTCTGTTTCGGTTATTTGAACGACAGATTTACTTCTAACATGATAGTAGTAATGACAATGCTCATCTTGATTTTCAATACCTTCAACAACATCTTCTAAAGTAATCATGCGCTCACCGCTTTCATATGTGATGGTATGTACTTGTTCTTGTCAAATATATCTTATCTATATTCTAATCTCATCTATAGATGATTACAATAGGCAATATGGGGTTTTTCGCTTTAACACCTATGAATCTTTTTTCCTTGAAACTGCTCAATACGCTTCAAAAATACTTGTTCATCCTTACTGCACAAAGAAATTGCTCGCCCTTTTTCTCCTGCCCGTCCCGTTCGACCAATCCTATGAATATAGGTCTGTGGGACATTGGGAATATTAAAATTAATAACCATGTCTAATCCATCGATATCAATGCCTCGCGCCGCCACATCCGTAGCAACGAGCACTTGAATCTCCTTGTTCTTAAACATTTCAAGAGTTTTGATGCGCTGAGATTGATTGATATCCCCATGGAATGCACGTGTGCGAATGTTGTTTATATTAATACTTTTGGCTAATTTATCTGCTTTTTTCTTTGTTCTTACAAAAATTAATACGGATGTGTTCTTTTTTTCTTTTAAAATATCAATGAGTTTTTCAGCTTTATGTGTTTCTTCCAGATAATATACTTCTTGAATGATTTTAGGCTGATTCTTTTTCTCAGGCTTAACTTCGATATATACCGGATTGTTGAGAAAAGACGCGGCCAGTGTCCTTATTTCTTTTGGCATTGTCGCTGAGAACATTAAGTTCTGACGACTTTTTGGTAACATGGCTATGATCGATTTGACATCTTCGACCATGCCCAGCTCAAGCATACGGTCTGCTTCATCAAGTACAAAAACCTCAATCGCTGATAAGTCTATGCATCCTTCTTCAATCAGTTGTCGTAACCGCCCTGGCGTTGCCACAAGGATACTCGGCTCTTTTTTGAGAACTTTCATATGTCGCTTCGGTGTCACCCCTCCAAAAATAACCCCGGTTCTAATTTCTGTCCATTGACCGTATATTCGAAAACTCTCTCCGATTTGAATGGCTAGTTCACGTGTAGGAGCAAGCACGAGCGCTTTAATCCGATTAAAAGCATGTGGATCTGTTGTCACTTTAACGTATCGATTGAGAATTGGCAACGCAAAAGCCGCTGTCTTTCCGGTTCCGGTCTGGGCACAACCAATTAAATCCCGCCCCTCTAAAATAATTGGTATCGCTTTTGTTTGAATCGATGTAGGGGTTTTGTATGCCTGACTTTCTATCGCTTCAACTAATTTTTCATCTAAATTAAATGTGTTAAATAATGTCATCTTCTTTTTCCTTTTCCTATTCACTGGTTTATGCCGCCTAAAAAATCATGGAAGTAATCGCAAAAATATACTATAATGACTATAGTATAACCTATAAACTTTCACATCACAAAATAGTTTAGGGGATTTTTATGAAGCAAAAAAAATTGTTAATTCTTATAAGTATATCACTTTGGTCAATAATTTTCTTGGTTGGCTTATTACAGCTACCCCTACAAGAAAAACTCGCAACAAATACTCTAGGTCTCTCGCTTTATGATGATATACTTGTGACCAAAAATAATACCATAAGCCCAGAAGATTTTATTTTTGCTTTATCTAAAAAAAATATTCCTTTGGAGCTTTATAAAGACACGAACTATGCCGCTACATTATCTAACGATACTTATTGGTTCCTATTATCCGGCGACAAGTTTACAGACTTCATTCACTCTCCTGAACACGCCTTGTCCCTTGTTCAAATTGCAAAACCTCAGCTTGACCATCTATCGGTCTATCTGTTAGACGATTCATATCAAGTACTTGACACTTTTTCTATGGGAAGAAAATTTTCTTACTATTCCCGACCTCTAAATCATCGCGACTACATTGTGCCTATTGATAACGCCTCAAAAGTAGACAGTGTTTTATTCCAGGTGAAAACCGATAGCTATCTACAATTTCCTGTCACATTATGGCATGAACAAGATTGGCTCAACTTTTTGCACCTTGACTTATTGGGTCATGGTCTTTTTTATGGTGGACTACTGGTCATGTTTATTTATAATTTAATTCTTGGCATCTCCCTCAAGGATAAAACTAATACTTACTTTTCTCTGTTTGTTTTTTCTTTTATCCTCATGCAGGCAACATGGGATGGTTTTTCCTTTCAGTATTTATGGCCAAACAACGGCTTATGGGATTTAATGGCCAATCCACTAAGTATTCACTTTGCCAGTCTCTCCTTCGTCTTATTTTCAGCCCATTTACTAACAACCAAAAAAACACCCCATCCCTTAATCTATTATAGTATTATATGTACGCATGTTCTTGGGATGTTATTGACCTTTTTATTCTCTAGCCATGTCAGCGTATATATCGCTATGTTTAATGCTTCGCTCACTCTTTTTTTCTCCTTTTACCTATTGTACAAAAAAGGATTGCGTCACCGTACAGAAATTCTTTATCTTATGGCATGGCAGTTTTTTTTAGGTGCTAACCTGCTAAATATATTGTCCGGCGTCAAGCTTCTTCCCTATACCATTATCACCGCCACGGCTCCAAAGTTTGCCATTATCGGATTAGTCGCCTTATTTAGTCTCGCATTGTCGGAAAAATTCAATACCATAAAGTATTTAAACGGTGTTGAAACCGAAAAGCGCAAACTCCTTAAAACACTCAATCACATGCACAAAAAAATTTCTTCTACACAAAATCTTCACACAATTTTTAGCCATCTTCTAAATGAATTTGGCAGCATGACAAAATTTGAAGACGGTTTAATTGTTTTAATTGATCAAGACATGCTTACGTGTGATATCTACAGCAAAGATACACAAACAACGGATATGATTGAGCTCTCACCTACACAGCTAGATCAGCTTAATACTCTGATTCACGCAAAGCATATCAGCAATCTGACCAAAGACGTCTACTCTTCTTCCAATGCCTACGAAGATATTATCGATATATTTTTGACCTCCAACACCAACCAAGTCAATAGTGTGTATCTTATTCCACTCATTAATCTTGGAACGCCCATTGGTTTTGTTCTTCTAAAATCAAAGGTCTATCGCCATCTTGATGCAATAACCAAAGAGACCATTAATAGTTTCGCCTCACAAATTGCAATTACTCTAAACAATACCCGCTTATTTAATAAGGTCACCTATCAGGCACATTATGATGACCTAACTGGTGCATATAATCGGCGGTACTTTCTCGAATTAGCCCAAAAAATAATAACAGAAATACCTTCCAACGAACATATCTCTGTTATTATGATTGACATTGACGATTTTAAACATGTCAATGACACTTATGGTCACATTGTCGGTGATAGTATTTTACAAGCTTCAGTTAAGCGAATCACTTCACTTCTTGATTCTTCAAGCGTCTTAGGTCGTTATGGTGGCGAAGAGTTTATTATCTTGCATCACGCACACGATGCAAAAGCGATTCACCCGTTGACCCAAAAATTACTAACCCAATTTTCCAATGAGCCATTTATCGTTCCAGGCAATCAAAAAAATCTCAAACTGCAGATTACTATTAGTATTGGGGTTGCTACTTCAAGGCATTTTCACTCCATTCATGAACTGACAGACAAAGCGGATGCCTTACTCTATCAAGCAAAAGCGAATGGTAAAAACACCATTTGCTATTCAACCCGGGATTCCTTAGCCAAATAGAGTTATCACATAAGCGGTGCAAACAGCTTTAATATGCGCCCTGTTGCTTTCATAAAAATATTGTACTCTTTAATATCGGTTAATGTAACGCATTGGGAGCGCTGCATCGTGTCGATAAAGTCTTTTTCAACCTCTGCAATACTTGTTGTCTCTTCCATATATAGTGCGCACTCAAAGTGATGATATAAGCTACGATAATCCAAATTAATCGTTCCGACTACACTTCGAACATCATCACTAACAAAGACTTTTGCATGTATGAAGCCGGGAGTGTACTCATAAATCTGCACCCCTGATTTTATGAGTTCTGCATAATAACTTCTGGATTGTGCAAAAACCATTTTTTTATCTGGAATATGTGGTAAGATTATTTTTACATCAACACCCCTTTTTGCCGCAAACTTTAACGCAGATAGCATCTCTCCATCAAGAATAAGATAAGGGGTCATAATATGAACATAATCCTTTGCTCGATTAATAATATCCATATAGATCATCTCACCTACCTTATCACTATCTAGCGGCGAGTCGCCAAATGGAAGAACATATCCTTCGTTAACCGTATCTAACGGTTTTGCCCTGTATTTATCCTGCATATAGTGTCTTTGCCCTTCATTCACATTCCACATCTGCAAAAACATCATTGTAAAGCTATTAACCGCTTCACCTTGAACCATAATAGCGGTATCTTTCCAATGTCCATAGACTTCTTTTTTATTAATATATTCATCTGCCAAGTTGATGCCGCCTGTAAATGCCACGTTGCCATCTACCACTAATATTTTTCTGTGATCTCTATAATTATAATGGGTTGATAGAAAAGGTCGAATCGGGGCAAACATTTTACAAGCGATACCTAATGCTTGTATTTTTTTAGGATAATTATGGGGTAATAATGCAAACTCACAGGTTCCGTCATACATCAAACGAACCTCAACACCTTGCTTGGCCTTATCTGCCAATATTTTTAAAATTCTTCCCCACATATATCCTTCATCAATAATAAAGTACTCCATAAAAATATACTTCTCAGCTTTTTCCAACTGACTAAGCATAGCTTCAAAAGCCTCTTCTCCTATAGGAAAGTACTGTGTATGAGCCCCTTCATAGATTGGATAGCCACCTGCACTCTCGGTATATGTACTCAGGTTGTACAGGCTTTTATTGGTTTTTTTTAAGTTGTTCTTCACATTTTTTTGTGCCACCAACTGTGACTGTGATTCTTTGATAATCGTCTTTAAGCGCTTCTTAAGTGCTCGATGTCCTACATCCTTTTGAATGATAATATATAAGACGCCTCCAAAACCCGGAAGTAGTGTAATTGTAGCAATCCATGCCAACATAACATTCGTTCCATGATCTGAATTCATAACATAGATGACCATCGACAGTGTAAACACCAATAAGGTTCCTACCATAAATGGAATCACACTTTCTAAAAACATAAAAATATTCACCAGCAAAACAATTTGCGCTAACAAGATAGCTATGACAATGCCTGTGCGTCCAAAGAGCATACGTAAAACACCACGCTTGCCCTTCTCCAAAAGAAGAATCTCACTAATCTTTGAATCGCCCTTGTGTTTTGATGTTGTTTTTTCCATATACTTAATCCTCTTTGTTTTTACTAATATATAGGTTAAATGCCTCTGTTCCTTTTTTCAGAAAGTTAATTGCTAAAACCATCACATAAACACTTAATCCGACAACGCCTAAAATAATAACGAAGTATATAATAAAAAAAATTGCACTTCCTATTCCAAATACATTACTCATGTTTGCTCCTCCTTCATATGAACTGTTTTTTATATTTTATCCTTTAACACGAAAAAAAGCAAGAAACGTCATCCGCCTTGCCTTTTTTCGTTGATCTTATATGGACACTTCCTTGCTATTTAAAATAATAATCGTTGACAATGATGGACTCAATAATTTCTTTTGGAATAACAAATTCAACAACGCCCATATATCCAGGAGCAGCTTCATACTTGTCAAATGAGATGACAAGTTGATGGTCTTGATTAATGTAAAATGTCTGATCCGGTTTTATCTTTTCAAATTGTGCGAACTCATCATCCCCTACCCAATATATAAGACTATCATCTTGTTCCATCTGTTGCTTCATATCTTTGATGATATAGTCACTAATGATGTCTACATAGGTTTCATCTTTAAATAGTCCCGGCAAAGTAAGAATATAATCATTAACCTTATCCACCGTATCATACTGCATCGTTGTCGAGGATGAGCCGACTGTATTAACATAATATCTTGAGATAACTAAAAGCTTTTCATCATCAACGACAACTTCATATCCACTATCAATGCCCATGTGTCCGCCGCCATTTTCTTCCAAAACCTTCATATCTTCCACAAACGTCTCATACAGGGCTTTACTCTCCTCCTGATATTTTTCATTGAGGTATGTAAGCGTTTCGCTAGTTTGGTCTTCTCCCTCTATGCGTATTACTTCATCTGAATCGGTGTTATTGGCTTGATCCGCTTCCACATTTTCTACAATCTGCGGAACATCAATCTGTGCATGATAACCGTCTTCTTCAATCTGATAGCTCTCTACAGTAATAACATCAACAATAAGCCCTATAAAAGGAAGTTCACTCATTTTTTGCGCAAGAACGGTGTTTGTATTTAAAGTAATAATACATGCCACACCTAATGCAGCTACCACACCAAGGCGCTTGTAACTTCGAAATAGCCGTTCTCTATTGGCTTGTTTTATTGCTTGCTTCACTTTAAAATCTAATTCTTTGGGTATCTCAACACCCTCATATTTTTTGCGTTCATTATCCATCCAGCTCATTTTAAATCTCCTTCTCATTAAGTGATATTTTTAAGGTATCTAATGTTCTATACAGCTTAGTTTTTACTGTATTCACATTTTCATCCATCACCGATGCGATTTGTGCAAACGTCATTTCTTCAAAATATTTTAGCCGAAGAACTGTCTGTTCGTAAAAAGAAAGCTTTGTTAGGGCGTCTTCCAAATCAGGGTTCTCATACGAATCATAGCAAGGCTCCATCTGCTGTTCAATCTCCGCATCCGTCGTCGGTAATTGACGCTGTTGTTTACGTAAAAAGTCATATGTCGTCGTTGTCATAATTCGATAAAACCACGGCTTCACTTTGTCCGCATCTTCAAGCTGTCGGCACTTTTTTAATGCCTTAACAATACTATCTTGAAGAATATCCATTGCATCTGTCGGATTTTTGATCATGCCATAGACATAGCGATAATGCGCTTGTTGATTTTCGATAAGATATGCTTCTACGTTTTTTCGATTTGTCTTAAACATAGGTTTGCTCCTTTATTTTTTTGTCTATACTATATAGACGCATGAGCTAGAGAAAAAGTTTTAAAATATTAAATTTTCAAACGTTTTGTCATATGATACACTTTATCAATCGCCTCGAAGTATTCTTGTCGCTGAGCATCGCTAAATTGCCCAACCAGTTGATTAATGTAGCTTAGATGGTGTTCTTTAAACTTCATCGCCTCTTCTTGCCCTAGTTTTGTTAATTCAAGATTATAGATACGCTTATCTTTTTTGTCTTGAATCTTTTGAATATAGCCTAACTTTATCAGCTTTCTTGCCACCGGTGTAAACGACCCTTTTTCAAGATTTAAGCACCTGCTCACTTCAGACATCGTCAGGTTTTTGTGGGAACTTAAGATAACTAACGTTAAGATATGAGTGTGAAAAAGATGCTGTGGATGTTCATAGTGACATGTAAATGAACGAAAAAAAACATGTTCAACTAAATGTTTTAGATTAAAAATACCTTCTACAGATTTATAGAGTTCGTGATGCTTGTTCATGATAATCCCTCCGCATATACTGTTTCGTTAGATTTCTAACTTTTGCACAATCGTAGCACCGATGAAGATAAAAGTCAATTATTCAATAAGTGTAAATCCATTAACAATATTGCTCATATTTGTTGCCGTTACAAAAATAGCATTGGACAACTCATGAATTTGATTTGTTTCCTTAAATATGTGACGAATATTTTCCAATACTTGTTCACTGTGCATCTGTGATTTTGACGCCCCCTCTTGAAGGTGGTAAGATGTTGCATCCATTTCTTGATCAATACTATTAAAATCAACTGTCTGTGATTCGATAAGTTCTGCAATCTGGGATGTGTTTTCAGAGACTTCTGTAATCTGTTTTGAAATATTTTTAAACGTCTCTATTGTCTCTTGAAGCGTCGTACTCTCATTCACTACTTTTTTTCCAATTTTTTGAATATTACTATTTGTATTGACTGTCTCCTTTTGAACATCTCCAATCAATTCACTGATATATACGGTTGCCTGAGCACATTCAATCGCTAATTGCGATATGTTTTTTGCAACCACTCCAAATCCTTTTCCCGCTTCTCCTGCACGGGCTGATTCAATGGTTGCGTTGAGTGCCAACAGTTGTGTCTGCTTTGCAATCTTATCAATCGTACTTACTACGGCACTTATTTTCTGTGAATATTGGTTCAGCATTTGCATACTGGATGTTGTATTTTCCATTTCTTGCTCCAATTGATGCATTGTCATCAACGCCTCGTTGGACGTATGTATGCTTTTTAATGCATCTGCATTCGTATCTTTCATACGTTCTTCTATCGTCCCAATCGTTTGTGCAATAGTTGTCGCCTCTTGCCTTAACTTTGTAAATTTGTCCTTTGTCGCTTCAAACACCTGGTTTTGTTGTTGAAGACTTTCAATTATTTGTTGCACGCCGTTGGCAACTTCAGGGGTTTGCATCTCAATGGATCCACTTAAATCTTTTAATGCTTCCGACGTCTTTTTGGATGTGTCTGCAACGGTTCCTGCACGTTTTATCGTTTGCATCTGGCTACTTAAAAACTTATTAAACCATTTGGATACTTCACCGATTTCATCATGGTGAGCAAAGGGCAGGCGAAGCGATAGATCACCTGTTCCGTCTGCAACCTTTTGCAAGATATCAATAATGTTTTTTATGGGTTTTACTAAAACAAAACGTGTAACTAACGCCATCGCAATAACATTAATGCACCAAGGAAGCATCAATAAACCCACCTTAACATCCGTGTCTACTTTACTCCATCCAATCCATTGGAATAAGAAAAGTCCAATATTAATTGCACCAATAAGCATTGGCAGTTTTAGGTTCAAGCTTGTGAACTTATAGATTTCATCGATATCCCCTTCGCACATCATTCCCCATACTTCGTCACTATATGGTGGACGTATAACTAAGCCCTTGCCCCCTACCAAAATATGCCGATACTCCGGATAGCCCGGCCAAGCCTCTATGTTACTCCCTTGCTCTATGGTTTTTTGAACCCCTTCATGCAATTGTCCTGTTGCAGGGTCATTAAAAACGATTTCAAACTCTGTATGCTTTTTTATTTGTACTTTTCCCCATTTTTTTGTGCGTATACCTTCTTTTAGATTGTCCCCTAATGTAAATGTGCTATCTTCAAAGCGGCTCCGTGAAATCGCCGTTCCTGCCTGAATGTTTCGTGAGGATTCCACCATAAAAAGATAGTTATCCCCTGATTCTTTAAACACATGGGTATCTTCCGCTTGAATGACATCACTCATGACATCATTTGGTATACGACCACATAGGACTCCTTTGCTCTTTGTTCTACTGTCATAGATCGGCATTGCAAACATCAACGTCACTTCATCAAAAAACTTTGAGCAGCAGTTACCAACGGCAACTGTATGTGGATCACTATATGGACCATACATGTAATAATTGCCTTCAATCGCTTTTTGAAAATATACTGTTGCTTTTAGATTCTCACTCCATCGAATCGTACTAGAGGATTGGCACACCTCTCCCATTGTATTAATAATAAAAAATTCCGAAAATTCTCTAAACTGCTGTTGCTTCTCTTCAAGCACTAGCTTTAATCCATGATAATCCTGATCTTTTTCATGTTCAAAATAGTTATGCACACTATCTTTTACCAACTCTAGTTGCATCCATTTGTCTTCAAACCAATGGTTTAATTCCCGTACCCGTCCATTGGCAATTCCTTCAAAGACGCGCTCGGTTTTTTCTTTTAGCTTTGGATTCATGCGGTATTTTACCCAATTTTTCATTATGCTCATCCTTCCTATTTGTATTAAAAAAAGGCAAAGGAAGTCGTTAATCGACTCCTTTGCCTTTCAAATAGTATACCTGAGTTAAAAAATCATGTCAAGATTTCGTTTTGTACATAATTAGCGCTACATGTTGTGCTTCTACTTTTCTATTTGAATCAATTCAGTGTTTAATCGATACAGTATATTCTCATTAAACATCTCTCCATCCATCTGCGCTAAAAGTTCAATACTCATTCCCGCCAACATGCCAAACATTGGTTGTGTCTCTACCTGCCCCAAAAATTGATGGATAATTTTTTTAGTTGCATCATTTTCGATTAGCTCCCCAATTGCATCTTTAATCGAAAACATACCTTCTGGGAAAATCAATTCTCCAGTCTCCATCGCTTCCATATCTTCCGGTAGTGTAAACCAGTTCGATACAAGAGACCCTTGTTCTTCCGGTCCTGTATAACTTGGATTTTCTTGTTGAACACCAATAAATGTTGCTTGATCGGTATAGGTTTTTTCATCACCTGTGACGGTTGCACAAACTACTACTTTATTGATTCCTTGTTGAACAGGCACCTGGCTAAATATTGCTTTCTTATCTTCACCAACGACACATGTTTCTACCCATTCTCCACAAGTCAGCTCCACTTTATCACAGTTTGTATAGACTTTGATATCCATTGTTTCTTGATGTCTTTCCACATAGCGCTTTGACGTTATATGAACAAATTTTTCTGCTGACCATTGCGCCTTGTACATATAAAAGGCATCTTTTTTTATACGGCGATCATATGTGATAAGACCTTTGTTATTACGCCCTTTGACGCCTCCTTCATCACGGATATTGGCACCAAAGTCAAACATGTTCCATACATATGTTGCCCATAAGAACGGACGCTCTTTGAAAATTTTCCAAACCGTTTCATGAAATAAGCTATGATATTCTTCAGAATAATCTTTTATCTGTGGTTCATCACTATGATATTCAATAATGCCTTCTGCGCCATACTCAGAAACACATAGTTTGACACTTGGAGCATTAATTCTAAACGCATCTAACCACGTTGCAAAATCTTCGGTCTTTCCCTGATACCATCCATAGTATTTATTATATCCGACAACATCCGTCATCGTATTGTATTCGTCTGTATCTTTGACCATCATCACATTCGCCATTGTCGTTAGACGTGTTGGATCTTCTTGTTTTGTCAGTGCATTGAGCTCACGTACCACTTGACGAATTTCCGGACGGTCTCCACCAATTTGGATCTCATTTTGAACACCCCAAAAGCATATGGATGCGTGGTGTAAATTCTGACGCACTAATTCTCGCATTTGTTGCTTGGCATTTTCACCTGTTAATTCGTTCTTGGACATGACTGAGATAAAAGGAATCTCTGCCCAAACAATCATTCCCCTTTGATCACATAAATCGTAAAAATATTGATCATGCTGATAATGTGCAAGGCGAATCGTATTCGCACCGATTTCTTCAATTAAATCCATGTCTTGTTGGTGGTCTTCGCGTGCAATCGCCCATCCTTTACCCATACGATCTTGATGGCGTGATACACCATATAGGCGATAAGCCTCTCCATTAAGATAAAATCCCTTGTCAACATCCACATGAAAATAGCGAAGACCAAGTGATTGGGTCACCGTATCTTTTACTTCATTATAGCTTTGCAATGAAGCTTGAACCGTATATAGATAAGGATCTTTTATTCCGTGCCATAAGTGTGGATGCTCGACTTCAATACATGTCACAACCTCCGTCATACCTTTAGCTTCCAATGCTACTTCGTTAGCACTATATGCAACTATTTGTCCTTGTGCATCTAAGATTTCAATCCAAAGACGTACTTTTTTATCTTCTTCCCATGCATTAACAATCTTTGCATTGATATCAATAACTGCTTTGTCCTTCGACACTTCTTTTTGAAAAAGGGCAAGTCCCGATGTGGCGTGGTCTAACAATTCAAAGTGTAGTCGATCTGTTACAATCAATTGTACATTTCGATATATTCCACCAAAAAAGCTAAAATCAGCCATCTGCGGATATACATCATCATAGATTTGATTATCCACCAATACAGTTAACTCATTATCGTTTCCTGCATGTAAATATGGTGTTATACAAAACCGAAACGTTGAGTATCCCCCTTTATGTTCTCCTACCAATGTATCATTCATATAGACTTTTGCAATGCTGTTAGCCCCTTGAAACTCAACAAAAACTTCTTTCTCCAACTCTTGTTTTGTTATTGTCAGTGTTTTGGAATATCTACATTCTCCGCGGTAATAGTCAAACCCATTAGCTCCATCTATGGCATTCCATGTATGTGGCAAATCTACCTGTTCACTTTGTGCCAACTCTTCTTTTGGATATTGGGTAAATAGCCAATTATCATTAATTTCTTTAATTATTCGCATGTTTTTCACCTTTCTTATGCTTGCTGCATTTCTATTTCTTTTTTTCGTTCATGAATCGCTTGTTGAACTTCATTCATTTTTTCTCCATCCAGTTCATAAAATTTCATTGCAATTAGGGATATAATCCATGCAATTGATGGTATTCCAACAAAGAAGAATAAGCCCATTGCAAAAAGTTCCGGTGTTTGTGGCGTATCTATCGTCGGAAATGTTTCTTTGAATCCGATTGTTGCCAATAAAAATCCGATGACTGCTGTTGAAATGGATGACACCATCTTATCCACAAAGGAAAATATGGTTCCCATCATCCCCGGTATATATTTATCACTTTGATATACTTCATAATCGGCACAATCTGCAATCATTGGAATCACAATATTACCTCCAACATTCATCACTCCACTAAGCAGTGCCCATATAATGAGAAAGGCTATAGCTGACCCACTTATGGGTGTTAAAGATATCGTTGTTAAATCCACTATATTCATAAAAGCAAACAAGATTGCAATAAAGAGTAGACTCAATTTTGTTGCAATAACATAGGCTTTTTTTATACCCAGCTTTTTTGCATACCCAATTCCCCAAAAAGTAATGAGGATTGTTGGAATCGCTGTAATCATTTGTAGCTTTCCAGACAATTCATAGTTGCCCATAAGGATTCCATAAATAATCACAAGAACCACCGAGTTACGCATGGTTAGACTTGCTAATTTGTCTGTTGAAGCCGCAACAATCAACATCTGAAGTGGGCGATTTTTTTTAATGACAGGAACATAATCACGAAATCGAAGGCGAATGGCTTCGCCACTTCCCCAATTTTTTTCCACATCTTTTGTCCAGATAGAGATCACCGCTAAAACTGTAAAAATCGCAGACGCTATGGCAGCAATAAAAAATGCTTCTGTAAAAAATCCCATTGTAAACCCTGCATGTTTCGGAACAAGTACAGAGGCTACCAATGTCTGGCCTCCGACAAATAAAATCGTATTATAGATGGCATCAAAAAGAGTGAACATCGGGCGTTGCTTTGGATCATTCGTTAGAACCGTTTGCGCCGCTTTTGTAGAGGCCGTCTGAAAAGTATACCCAATAATATATAGCATATACATCCCAATAAAATATATTAGGCGAATACTTTCTGGCATGCGATGTGTTGTAAATAGAATAATTGCTGTGGTTCCCGCAAGAATTATATTTCCGCCAATCATAAAGGGGCGAAACTTACCAAACTTTGAGCGGGTCTTGTCAATAAAAAATCCAATAAGCGGGTCTGTAATTCCATCCCATATTCTTGAAAATGTTAGTATAGAGCTGACGGCAACGACGAGTAAGCCTGCAATTCCTGTTGCATAATATGCAATAAAGAAAAACAAGAACATATATAGATTTGTTGCTGTATTGTTGAGGGCAAAAAAACCAATTTGCCATGTTTTTGCTGAATTATACACAATATCTGAACCTTTTTGTTCCATTCTTAATCCTCCTAAGTGTAAGCATCTTTATTTGACGTTCACAAACTTTCTTCCGCGCGTTGAAGTCGTTGATAAACTATGTTGTTATTATAGGGTTTTTTTTCGAAATGTGTTATACTTATATTATATTTATAAGCACAATATTATATTTAGGAGAAAAACATGTTATATATTCACTTCCACCAGACCATTATCCAAAGTATGTTCCATCTAAACGAATTGTCCCATTTAGATATTGTCTGGTTTTCCAGAAACTATCGTGAGGAATATAGTTTTATCAGCCACTCTATTCCCAGCGCAATTGATTTTAATATTGCCAAAGAGTTTCCTCTCATCGAAGAAAAAATATTTGACTCTTCCGGATTGACCTATTGCTGTGCTGCAACTCACGGTTTTCTAGAATTTATCTTCATCCCATTAATGTATGAAGACGTCAAAGAAGGCTTCATACGCATTGGTCCTTTTCTTTCTACTGTACTTCAGGAAACTCAAATTAGTCAACTGTTTCATGCCCTCAAATTATCTGTACGTGATCAACAGCATCTTCGCCACTATTACGAAGCATTACCCTTGCTTGCGAGTAATACCAATGCCAATCTTGGGTATTTGGGTATGAATCTTTTTGGTCAATCGATGCCTATTGTCCGTGAAAGTCATTATCAATCAGAGCATTCGGCTATCATTTCCAATGACATCCATAGCTCAACGACGGAAAATATTGCTCTTATTGAAGAACGATATAAACATGAACATCTTCTTCGTCAAGCCTTTCGTGAAAATAATCGTGCATTGCTTGATACGGTCATCCATTATTTTGAGACATCTGCAAATTTTCGAGATCGCGTGCCCAAAAATCCACTCCGTTCCATCAAAAATCTTGCCTTTGCCTATAACACTGTTTTGCGCCATGCCTCTGAAGACGCCGGTTTACACCCTGTATATCTTGATCGTCTCTCCTTTAAGTATGCCTTGCTAATCGAACAATCAACAACAAGGACTCAAGTACGCCAATTACATCGCGAGATGTTCAACGGGTATTTTGATGCGGTCTCAAAATATGTATTCAAACAATATTCTCCATTTGTTCAGCGTGTCATTCACTATATTCAACTAAATATTGACAAGACACTGACACCTTCACATTTGGCAAAACATTTTCATGTACAGGCTTCCAATTTATCTACTCTCTTTAAAAAAGAAACCGGAAAGACCATTTCAACTTTTGTACACGAACTCCAAATAGCTGAAGCCTGTTATTACCTTGAGACCACCACGCTTACAGTCAGCGAGATAAGCACGATGCTTGGCATTAACGACGCCAATTATTTTACCCGTCTGTTTAAAAAAATAAAAAAAATGCCCCCTAGCGTCTATCGAAAAGGGCATTTTAAATACTAATTTATGTATTAGGAACCTATTTTTTTATTATCTTCGTATCTTCCTGGGTCACATGAACTTCATAAATCTGATTCTTAATTTTCATACAAAAAGAATATTCCTCCCAGTTTTTGGGGATTTGCGGACGAAACTTTGGCATATTATCTTCCATTCTAAATCCTGCAAAACCGTAGACAATCCCCAACCAGGCTCCTGCCATATTGGCAGCATGTATACCATCCTTGGCATTATGATGGATATCCTCGATATCTGTTTTTGCCGTTTTCATATAGTATTCATAGCTTTTATCCAGCTCATCCAGTTCTGCCGCCATAATACCATAGATACAGTTTGACAGCGAGGAATCATGTGTCGTTATTTTTTCATAATACTCAAAATCTCGCCTCTTTTGTTCTAAGGAAAATCTTGTCGGCTGCAATAGCTCTGCCAAAACTACATCTGCTTGTTTACATACCTGATGCCTATATAGTGTCAACGGATGATAGTGCATCAATAGTGGGTAGTTTTCCTTAGGCGTATTCTTAAAATCCCATACCGGTTTTGATAAAAACCCATCATCTTGGGCATAAATCTGTAACGTTTGATCATAAGGCACATACATATCTTTCACAGCCTTTTTGGCCTTCGCATAATCAAATCCCTCTAATAAGGTTGACACCTTTAGATTATGGCGTTTTTCCTTGCTCTTATCCTCTGACAAGAGCTTGAGTAAAAACATAAATGCATCTTGCACCATAATATTGGTGTATGTATTATTATTCACTAAACAAGAATACTCATCTGGCCCTGTAACCTCATGAATACAAAAGCGTCCTTGATAATCGACATGCCCAATATCTAACCACAGATTTGCAATCTCAAGCAAAAGCTCCAAACCAAAGTCTTGCATAAACTCCCAATCTTGGGTTGCCTCATAATAGAGCTTGATTCCATATGCAATATCTGCATTAATATGATATTGTGCAGTTCCTGCCGGAAAAAACGATGAACATTCTTCACCATTAATTGTACGCCAAGGAAATAGGACGCCTTGTTGATGTCCCATCTGCTTGCTACGGATTCTTGCCTTTTCAAGGGTATTATAGCGAAACATCAAAAGGGCTTTTGCAATGTCTGGATTTGTATAAATATAAAATGGAAGCATATAGATTTCTGTATCCCAAAAATAATGCCCTTCATAACCTTCCCCTGTCATTGCTTTTGCGCTTATATTCGTATAGCCGTCTTTTCCCACATTTTGGGTTAGATGATATAGGTTTAAGCGAATAGCTTTTTGCATACTCTCATCACCTTTTATGACAATATCCATGCTTTCCCACTGTTGGCGCCACCATGCTTGATGCTCTTTTAGCCTTGCCGCATAACCGGCTTTTGCCAATTCTATAACTTGAGCCTTCCCATCCTCTTGCTCATTTTTGTCCATCCAAATATATTTATATAATGTAAGCATCGTGTCCTGATTAAACGTTCCTGCCCACGTATTCGCCTCTTCCTTGACCTTCTCATCATTGACGCAAAACGTATTAAACACATGACAGTTATACTGCAACTTGGAATATTTTGTTGTTCCACTGACCAAAAGCATATTCGCATTTTCTTCATGACGTATAATGGTCATCGGTTCTTCTTTAAATTCGACACCTATTCTAGGATCATCTTCCTTACTAATGTTATGGCGTTGCGTCGCAATCATCGATTTTACTTCATAGTTCCCTTCCCCTTCATGAAACTGAATGGTGTATTTCATGCATATCAGATGTTTATGAATACTGGATGCAAAACGTGTCGAGCATATAGTAGCAACCGTTCCTTTTCTTGTCTCCCATCTAAACGCACGGTTTAAACATCCTGTTTGTAAGTCCAGTTCACGCTTATAGTTTGATATCAAGCTACTTTCTAAGGATAGTTCTTCATCATCTACATAGACTTGGACCACTTTTGGATCCGCTAAATTTAACATTACTTGACTTTGTTGCGGATAGGCAGTGAATTTTTCCCCATAATTGAGATCATAAAATTCATAGAATCCATTCAAGTACGTCCCGTGATGTCCAAAAGATAGATTCGCTTCTTCATAACTTCCTCGAAGGCTTAAGTATCCATTGCTTATGGTCATCAATGATTCATTTTTCAAATACTCTTGTCTGTCAATTTCTGTTTCTATATATTTCCACTGATTATCATTTGACATATTTAACCATCCTTAATTCATATCGTTTATTTTACGGCCCCTGAAGCGACGCCTTTAATAATATATTTTTGTGCTGCTATATAAAATACAATAATTGGTAAAATGGCCAACAACAACCCTGCCATCGCCATATTCCATTGAATTGTAAATTGTCCAAAAAATGACGCCGTTGATAATGGAATCGTACGCAATTGTTTATCCGAAAGCACTAGTGATGGCAATAAAAAGTCATTCCAAATCCAAATCATATCAAGAATCATCACGGTCACTGTTACAGGTTTTAACAACGGAAAAACAATTTTCCAAAAAACACGGAACTTGTTGCATCCATCAATCACTGCGGCTTCTTCAAGAGACCGAGGTATGGCTTTGATAAACCCGTGATACAAAAATACAGCCATACTTGCACCAAAACCAAGGTTCATATAGACAAGGCCAAATAAGGAATTGATAAATGGCAGCCCTGTTTTTTGAGACAATGAACTCATCACTTGCATCAGTGGCATCATTAATGTTTGAAACGGAATCAGCATTGTCGCCACAAAAACCATGAACAAAACTTTACTCACGATATTATCCACACGTACAATCATCCACGCCGCCATTGATGCCAATATGACAATAACAAAAAGCGATGTTGACGTCACGATAAATGAATTCTTGAATGCTTGTACAATATGCATTTTTTCCATGGCTTCCACAAAATAGACAAAGTCTAGACTATGTGGGAGCGCCAGCATATTTTCATATAGCTCAGCTCTATTTTTAAACGCATTGGTAACCACAATATACACTGGAGATAAGTAAACCATGCATAGAAGAATAAATCCTATTTCTGCAACTATTCGCATTATTTTTTTCATTACATGGACACCTCTCTTTTTTTAGTGATGGCAACTTGGACTAATGTGATGACCGCAACACTTAGGAAAAATATCATCGCTTTTGCTTGTCCATAGCCATAATTATTCAATGAAAATATTTCATTATAAATATTCATAGCAAACATTTCCGTAGCATTGTTGGGGCCTCCACCAGTTAAGGAAAAGTTAACGTCAAATATTTTAAAACTCATTGATAAGGTTAAAAACAGACAAATTGTAATGGATTGCATAATCATCGGTAGCTTGATGTGCAACAACAAATGCCAAAAACCTGCACCATCCACTTTTCCGGCTTCAATGACATCCTCTGGAATGGATTGTATTCCTGTAATATAGATAATCATCACATAGCCTGCCATTTGCCAAGTAGAGACAATTACAATGGCAACCAAGGCCAAGTCAGGGTCCGTCAGCCAATTAAAAAATATATGGGTCAGTCCTGTCATCTCGCCTACAGAACGCAACATATCTGAAAAAATAAATTTCCAAATATATCCTAAAATCAAGCCCCCAATAAGATATGGCATAAAAAGCATCGTACGTCCTAAGTTTCTTAATTTCAACTTACTGGTAACGATGAGTGCAAAACTAAATCCTAAAATGTTAATTATAACAACCGCTAAAACTGTATAATATAATGTATGTCCCGCTGACGTCAAAAAACGCTGGTCACTAAATAATTTCAGATAATTGTCTAGTCCTACAAATATTTTGGGGTTTAGCGGCATCCCATCCCAGGAAAAAAACGAGTACCCGATCCCCATAAAAAAAGGAACAATAACAACACTAATAAAAACTAGTGTTAGGGGTAATACAAACAGTAAATACCACAACATATCTTTTTTCTTTCTCATGTCATGCCTCCAATCAATGTATTGTAATTTTAAAGAAATCTAATGCGCATGCATTAGATTTCTTTATGAATAATATGCATTTAGGTTTTACTTACCCGCTTCAACAAAAGCTTCCGTTAGCTTTGTTAATAACTCCTCAGCACTCATATCTGTTGTAAAGAATTCTTCTGCTACCGGAACGAGATAGACATCAACAATTCCAGCTGGCCAGTATGTTGACATCGGCCAAGATATTGTTTTTCCTTCTGCTGTATATCGTGCTACTTCCGCTGAAAGTGGATCAAGATCTGCGTTATCAACAGATTTTAGAATCGGAATGAACCCAAACTCTTCGCTTAAATATCTTTGTCCATTTTCACTGGTATATAACCATTCAAGAAATGCCTGTCCTGCTTGAATCTCTTCAGGTGCCGCCTGAGAGTTAACGTACCAGCTTGATGGTACACTAACTGCAATCTTATCATTACCTGCAATCGGCAATGGCATCATACCCATTTCAAAGTCAAGATCATAATCAGCAAACATTCCATATACCCAGTTACCTTGGTGAATTGATGCTGTTTTACCTGTAGCAAAATCACCTGTTTGTATATCATAATTAACATCCAACGGACTCACTGTATTTTCACGAACATCTACCATTAATTTTGCAAATTCAACAAACTCATTGTAGTCATTCATGGTAACTTCACCTGCAATCAATTGCTCTGTAAAAGCTTGTGGGTCTTCAACAAGTGCAAATGGTGTATTTAAAATATGACCAATCATAAAATAGCTTTCTTGAGATAGGCTAAATCCATTAAGCCCTTCTGCTTGCTTTTCTATTAACATGGCTTCAAAAGCATCAATATCTTTAACCACTGTAGGCTCAATCATAGACTTATTATATACGACTCCAAAGCCTTCAACTGTATAAGGAACACCTACAAGTTTTCCATCAATAACATCTGCCATGCCCTCTGCAATATCATCTGCAAAAGAAATATTACTTAAATCTGCCAAATATGGTGTTAATTCTATAGATTCCGATCCCGGTGCCAAACTAAAAACTGTGGGTCCTTGATTGTTACTTAATCGAATTCTTAACTGTTGAAGATAATCATCTCCTGTTGTTCCCCACACTTCAACTTCAACACCTGTCTCTTGCTCATATTCCTTTGCTAGCGCTTCAAGTTGATCAATAATTTCTACTTTGGATTGAAAGACCACAATCTTATCCACTGACTCTGCATCTGCATCCTTTGTCGCATCTGTCTCTGAACTTTCAGACGTACTTGCTGGCTCACCGCCATCCTTACCTCCATCGCTATCCGATGTATTCGCGCATGCTGTAAGCAACATACTCATAACCAATAATACTGCAATTAAGTGACTAACTCCTCTTTTTGTTTTCATAATAGCCCTCCTATTTTGTTTGGTAAAACGTTATACTAGGATTATAGGCTAGCCTTTATGCTTTGTCAACGCTTTTTTGTTTTTTATTAGTTATTATATACAAAAAAAGTATGTATCAACAGGTTTTTTAAACGTTTAATCTAAACCTATGAATACACACTTTTCATTTCATTGTTCTTTTTAATAAAACACAATGTTTTTTTACTAAAACATTTTACTTTCGATCCGGTGTCGTCTCTCGCCAAATAACTTTTGCCTCTACCAAAATATCATGCATCTGTTTTTTTCCTTTTATATATTCAATCAAATACTTTGCTGCGATAAACCCAAGCTCATACTTAGGGATATCCACAGTGGTAAGCCCCATAATTTGGGCAGATTGTTCATTATCAAATCCTGTAACTGCAACATCTTGAGGGACACGATGTCCATTTTCTTCTAAGGCTTTGATTGCACCAAGCGCCATATTGTCATTTGCACACACAAAGACTTCTGGAAGCTCTTGGCTTAAGATAAAAATCTTAGCTGCCAGATATCCACTTTTTTCCCGGTAATTCCCAGCATAATAGTAGTTTTCACTAAATTCAATGGCATTGAGTTCAAGCACATCCCGAAAAGCTTTGTAACGCTCAATTGTATCCAGTGTATGTTCCGGTCCCGCAATAAACGCAAATTTTTTATAGCCTTTGTCGACAAGACCTTGAACTAGTTTTTTCATCGGATTATAGTTGTCGATAATAACACTTTTTATATTTGGATTATCGATTTTGCGGTCTAACACAACAATTGGATATTTTCGACTGGCAACGCTAATTAATAGTTCATCAGGAATTTTTTCGTCTAGAACGATACTACCCGCACTCATGTTGCTACGCATAAATTTTTCACATGATTTTTCTGTGATGATTGCAAGATCATAATCATAATCATTGACACAATCACTCATTCCATGAATGATTTTCAAATAAAAGCTTCGGTCAAAATCGCCAAAATTAAATAACAGCACATTACTTTTCCCTGATTTTAAAGCTCGTCCGGCACTGTTAGGATAATAATTTAGCTCTTTACAAATGTTTAAAACACGTTCTCGTGTTTCTTTACCTACATTTTTTCGTCCGTTTAATACATTTGAAACTGTAGAAATTGATACACCTGCTTTTTTTGCCACATCCTTTATTCCACTCATATCGCTCTCCTTATCAACAAATTTCATATAGTTATTATACTACTTTTTAGTAAAATCACAAACATTTTACCAATTCGAAGCGAGATTTTAAAAACTCCTTTACTTATCTTCGTACCTGATTTACTATATAATATAGTAAATCTAAACTCTGGAGGATATTATGAAAAAAGGTTTCGACCCCAAAAAATATTTAGAAGAACAATCCAAATATATTCTAGAACGTGTGGACAATTATGATAAACTATATCTTGAATTTGGCGGCAAATTACTCTTTGATATGCATGCGAAACGTGTGTTGCCCGGCTATGATGAAAATGCAAAGCTTGAACTTTTAAAAAAATTACGTGATAAGCTAGAAATCATCATCTGTCTCTATGCTGGCGACCTTGAACGTAACAAAATCCGCAGCGATTTTGGAATTTCATATGATATGGACGTCTATAAGCTTATTGATGACTTACGTTCACAAAATCTTCTTGTCAATAGCGTAGTCATCACGCGCTATGATAATCAACCTTCTGCCAACGTCTTTATCAATAAACTGGCACAAAAAGGCATCAAAGTCTATAAACATCAATCTACAAAAGGCTATCCTACAGATATCGACACTATTGTCAGTGAAGAAGGCTACGGTCAAAACCCATACATCGAAACGTCTAAGCCTATTATTGCCGTTACCGGACCTGGCCCTGGTAGTGGAAAACTTGCCACATGCCTTAGCCAACTCTATCATGAAAACAAGATGGGTAATCGTATTGGCTACTCGAAGTTTGAGACCTTCCCCGTATGGAACCTGGCACTAAAGCATCCGGTCAACATCGCTTATGAAGCTGCTACTGCTGATTTAAAAGACGTGAATATGCTGGACTCTTTTCACATTGAAGCCTATAACGAAGTAGCTGTCAATTATAATCGCGATATGGAAACCTTCCCTGTGCTTAAGCGCATTATCGAAAAAATAACCGGTGTAGATTCACACTATCAATCACCAACGGATATGGGTGTCAATTGTATTGCAAGCGGTATAGTGGATGATGAAATCGTACGAGAGGCTTCACGCCAAGAAATTATTCGCCGATACTTTAAAACAAGTTGCGAATATAAGAAAGGCTTAACCGATCAGGAGACACTTGATCGCATTAAATTAATCATGGATGAGATGAAGATTAAGATTACTGACCGCGCTGTCGTTGAACCGGCTTGGAGATATCTTGAAGAACTAGACACTTCACATCCAGAGCAATCTTCCCATCACGTCGTCTCCATCGAACTGTGTAAGGGTCACATCGTTACCGGTAGAACCAGTGATATCATGGACGCCTCAGCAGCCGCCATCCTCAATGCTGTCAAACATTATGCAAAGATTGAAGATGATGTCCATCTCCTTGCACCTGCTATTTTAGATCCGATTATTCGTCTCAAAAAAGAGAATCTGGGCAACCATTTTCCAATCCTTAACAGCGAGGAAGTCCTTCTTGCTCTAAGTATTAGCGCCGCTTTTAACCCGATTGCTCAAGTGGCTCTTGATAATTTGCATAAACTTAAAAACTGTCAAGCCCACTCCACAAGTATACTTAGTGCCAATAATGAAAGTACCTATCGCAAGCTAGAACTGGAATTCACCTGTGATCCGGCCTTCTCCTCCGATAGTTTATTCTACAACAACTAAAGACCATCCCTTCGGTTCTTATAAAGAATCTTGTAAAAAAAGCAATACCCCTTAATGGAGTATTGCTTTTTTGTTTCCTTACTTTATGCTTTAACCTCAAGCGTTGTCACACAGGCACCACTAAGTTCTTCACTGCGTTCATCCGGTTGAAACCCTCCAAAGGAGATTTGATAGCTCGCCTTAGGGAGTGTTATGCTTCCTTCTTCATCATAGAGCACAAAGGCTTCTATCGGCAGATGAATGGTAACCGTCTGGACCTCTTGTGGGTCTAGATAGACTTTCTTAATGCCTTTTAACTGCCCATGGGGGGCACCATCCACCATGGCCTTAACATAGACTTGCACTGTCTCTGTACCTGGACGACTTCCCATATTCTTCACATCGCCTTGAACCGTTATCCCTTCTTGTGTGACTTGCGTCGAAGATACTGTAATATTTGAATACTCAAAGTCCACATAGGATAGACCGTATCCAAACGGATACAAGGGTTGGGTCTTCATATAGCGATAAGTCCTATCTTCCATAGAATAATCAGTAAATGCAGGCAATTCCTCTGTTGACTTATAGAAAGTCACCGGCAACCGTCCTTCAGGTGAACAGTCTCCAAACAAGACATTGGCAATAGCTCTTCCCCCTTGGGCTCCCGGATACCATCCTTGAAGTATGGCTGGGACTTTGTCTTGTGCGTAGTTTATCGCCAATGCACTCCCGGACAGAAGAACCAATACAACAGGCTTTCCGCTTTCCACCATGATTCGAAGGATATCTTCTTGAAGTCCCGGCAGATTAAGATCTGCTTTATCACCGCTCGCGTACTGATTTCCTTCATCGCCTTCTTCACCTTCCAAACCTGAATCCAAGCCTAAGCATGCAATGACAACATCACTCTGGGCACACACACCTTTGACTTCAGCCAGACGGTCATTTTTGGTGCCTAGTCCGCTTATTTGGTCTTTGTAAAGGTGACAGCCTTCTGAATACATCACCCGCGCCTGATCGCCCACATAATCTTGAATTCCTTCTAAAACAGTGACATAACGTGACGCCGTTCCTTCGTAATTTCCTACCAAGGCTCTACGATTATTGGCATTGGGTCCAATAACTCCAATGGTCTTAAGTTTATTCAAATCTAATGGCAAGATTTTCTTGGCATTTTTTAAGAGAACGATACTTTTTTCTGCCGCCTTTATATTTAAGGCACGCATCGACTGACTATCAACAACCCTATAGTCTATCGCATTAAATTCTCCGGCTTCATCGCCATCAAATAGTCCCAGCTTCATCCGTGTGGTAAACAGTCGAATAACCGCTTCATCTAGAGTTTTTTCCTCTAACAGTCCCTTTTTAACCGCATCTTCCAAGTAAAAAAACTGGTTGCCACAATTTAGATCACATCCATGATTCATGGCCATTGCTACGGACTCGGTTGAATTTTTTGTCACATGATGATGTTCATGAAAATCACGAATTGCCCAGCAATCTGAAACCACATGGCCTTCAAATCCCCAACTGTCCCGAAGAATCTCCTGCAAAAGAGTAGGGCTTCCACAGCAGGGCTCACCATTGGTTCGATTATATGCCCCCATAATTGCTTCAACTTTTGCTTCTTGGACACATGCCTTAAATGCAGGCAAATAGGTCTCATGCATGTCTTTTTTTGACGCTATTGCATCAAAACTATGGCGTACATCCTCAGGACCACTATGCACCGCAAAGTGTTTTGCACAGGCTGCCGCCTTCATATAGTTTTCATCATGTCCTTGAATGCCCTGGACAAACCTTACACCAAGGCGACCTGATAAATAAGGGTCTTCTCCAAAAGTCTCATGTCCCCGTCCCCATCTTGGGTCTCTAAAAATATTGACATTAGGTGACCAGAAGGTCAATCCTTTGTAGATATCTGTATCATTAAACTCCTGTTGCATGTTAAACTTTGCTCGCCCTTCCGTTGAAATAGCATCCGCAACGGTTTCAATAAAGTCTTCATCAAAGGTCGCCGCCAATCCTATCGCCTGTGGGAAAACCGTAGCTACTCCGGCCCTTGCCACACCATGCAATGCTTCGTTCCACCAATTGTAGGCTTTAATGCCTAGGCGCTCGATAGCCGGTGCTGCATGGAGTGTCTGAGATACTTTTTCTTCCAATGTCATCTGACGGACAAGTTCTTTGGCACGTTTGCGAAACGCCTTATTTTTTTCCTGATTATATACTAGCTCCATAACATTCTCCTTTAGTCTTTTTACTTTTTATTATAAAGGATTTTTGATGGAATGCCTTCTCTCATCTTGTCAAACACTGCTTATATATTGCTATTTCTATTTTTTACTCTATCCATTGGCGTATCGCATCGCCGATGACTTTTGCATAGAGATTGGCTCCTTGCATATTTAGGTGTACATGATCTTCTAGATAATAAGTACCCAAAGCATGAAGATCATAGTTCAAGATTTTTTTTGTGATGGTAGCAACATCGACAAACGGTACGTCATACATCGCGGCAATGGTCTTGATCTCTGCCACATATGCCTTGATATCCTTGACCATGGGGCGTAATGTCGCTTCTTCATGGGAGTAGATATCAATAAGAATCGGTGCTAATACGATAAGATTCACCTTTTGCTTTCTTGCCGCACTCAAGATGATCTCATAATAAGTTTTTAGCTCCTCAATTGGGGTATAGCGCTCCGGCTTGTCCCTTGCTATATCATTATGAGCAAACTGTATAATAAGCCAGTCATGGGCTTTAATGTTGCTAAAAATATCAAGATGTCGATTTTCTCGAATGAAGGACTTAAGCGAGCGACCGGCCATCCCACAATTATCAATGATAAAGCGCTCGCTCTCAAAGCATCGTTGTTGCTCAAAAACACACTGCAACCGATGATAACTATCCAAAAGTTCCCCATCCAGATATTCATGCAGTCGCTCTCCCCAACCGTACTGGGGGCGTTTGTCCTTCGTATAGGCCTGCATGGTCGAATCTCCGGCCAAAAAAATATGTGGTTTTCTTTTTTCTTTTTCCATCTTATGCATCTCTAAATCCATCGTAGTCCAAGTCGTTAATAATGGCTGTTGTTGCTTCAAAATCTTTTGGAAGATGCTCCCCTATAAATTCTAGGCACATAATCATGTTAAGACACCACTGGGCAACAAAATTCGTTGAAATCCAAGGTATCTCTACTAGTTCTTGATGATTTCCTTTGTTTATACTTCGATGTGTTTTAAACCCATCAAAATTATCGTATCCGACTAAAGAATTTAATAGAGTTGCCCATACTTTTTTTCCAAGTGCTTCATCCTTAAAGTAATCAGCACCAAAAGCTCCCATGGTCGCTGCCATAAATGGATATGAAAAAATCCGATCTCCAATAATGCCATGAGACTCCTCCATCTGCGTCTCATGGTCCAAGAAGTAGAACCGACCATAATCAGCAAGCATTTTTGTCCACTCCCTGTCATCCAGGAGTAAAGCTAACTCAAACCATATCTGGGGTGCTCCCATGCAAATCTGCAAATGAATACCGCCGGTGGTTTTCTCACCAATATATCTTAGATGATTGGTATAAGGGTCAAACTCAAAATCCGGTCCCGACATCAACTGCAGGGGTGCTTTTTTTATATCCTCGATGCCTGTTTTGATTTTATCACGATACCTCGCATCATTAAAACGTTCCCACTGGGTCATCCAATTCGAACATAGGGATGACCAATCCGGTCCGCTTCGGGCATGAGCTTTATAGACCATTTTATCTTGATCATAAAACGCCTCTAAAGGGTCTTTATTCAAAAAGGTTAGTTCATTATCTTTAAGTTCATCAAAAATATCTTCTAACCTAGAATCTCCCGTCATATAGTAATAAAAACGGTGGTGCCCTGCCATAGCAATTCTGGCTTCTTTGCAAGGACATCCCCAGTGTCTGACGTTGTGTCTAGAGCCTAAGCCTTTGAGCTGACCCATATGATATACATCAACCTCTGAGGTATGTCTGGATAATTTTTCGGCAAGGGTAAAAATATCTTCCCGACCGGTTCGCATAAACATAAGCCACAGCCAAAGGGTTGGCACAAGCTCCGTATTATCCCACGCATAACCGCCAATATCATACCTCCATTGATGTCTTGGTGCATCATATGTATGCATAAAATCACCATAATTAAACAAGCCATACCAATGTCTTTGCTTCACCTCATTGAGGTAAAAATCAACAGCCCGGTCAAGTTGTTCTTCAATCCATACTTCCATCGGTGTCTCTTTTTTAACCATGGACCAGTGCCCAAAAGCTTTTAACTGATGATAATACTCTGGCTTGCCAACATACACTGGCGGCTGATTAATCTGGCGCGAAAAGTCAATTAGCTTTTCATCGGATGGAATAATATTGGAATCAAAAATAATGGAAAACTCAGATGTCGACCCAATACCATAGGGTGTTGCGCCCTTAAAGTCATAGCCTTCGTAGCATACCGCATTATATCCTCGGTTGGCATAATGCCTAAAATCCATGGGTTGTGCTTGAGGTGACCAAATCCACATCGTTGCATTTGCCAGGTCTTGGTCCAAATCTTTAATCGTATAACCACTAGGGTATTTTTCCCAAAAATCTCTTGTCCCTAAGATGACAGATCCATTCTCATCTCCAAAAGCTATCGTCCCCTTGGTCTGCGTTCCTCGAAGACTATCAATATAACAGAGGTTCTCTCCAAATAATTTTTTCTTGATTAAAAAACTGTTGTGGCTGGATTGACATAAATCAAATTCACTCCAGTAAGGGGTGTTGTTCATGATAAAGTCTATATCCGCTTGCTGTTCCATAGGAAAATCAATGGTTTCCCCATCCATTTGTGCCTCATAGACTTTTTTTGCAATTGGCGGACGCCAAGAAACTAACGGTACAACACTTTCATGAAACGTCCCAAAGTCGGTCTCCATTTTGATATGCCGGTTATACATAGGACTCTGCATCGGTTTATCAAAGGTAACCCCAAGCCCTTTTAGAAAATCTTTATCCTCATCGCCATCATATAAAAACGTATAGGTCATATCGATTTTTTCACTATTCAATCCAACTTTTAGGCGAATAATAAACGGGATTTTTTGATCGGTTGCATTGATATGTATCCCTTCGTACTTAACAATCACCTGTAGGTCTCCACCTTGTTCAATGCTACAGTTTTCAATTTTAGACCGATAGGTCTTATCAAACCTTGCGTTATACCCATTCATCTGTGCCGGTTCTTCAAGGATTAACGTTGACTGGCCGTTTAAGAGGGTTAACTTTCCATCGACATAAATTTCATCAAAAATTTTGTCTGAATGTTTTGTAATCTTCATCAAAATCTTGTTAGTATCAATGCTTATCTCTTCTTTTGTCTCTTCAATCTTGATACCTTCGATTGTACTGCTTTTTTCACCTTCTACTGCCAAGACTTCAATGGTATCTGATAAATTGGTTGCATCTGCCGTGTGTTTTGTCCATTTTATACTTTTATCCGGCCAAAAGGCTGTCACTTTCGTGTCCATTGGAAGCGTCTGTTTATCACTGATAAGCCTAAACGCCGTCGCATCTTTATATTGTCCCTTTTCCCATATACAACCAAATGTTGTATATCCCTTTTTTGTCCTGTTTTCTAGGTTTTTTAATTTCATTTTATCTCCTTGGCGTACCTGTTTGACACTTGAACATATGTTATATTTCAAAAACTTTTAAATTCTTATATTGAGCTGTTAGTGGTGCTAGCTGACGAAAGCCTATCTTTCCTCCATAAAGTCGCTCACCATAGGTTATACCGTCATCCTCATAGGTAAACACGCATAGATCATTCACATAAAATTTAATCCATTTATCTTTTTTTGTTACAGTAATTTTATAAAAATCATTGATATGATAGGAACAAGGAATCGGATCAGCTCCTTGTGCCACAAGATGAAAACCACTGCTCTTTCTTAAATTACAGGTATGGAAACTCTTCTCATCTTGCTCTTTACGTCGAAAATACGATACGTGAAATGCGTTGATATCACTACTATGATACTGAGGATATTCTCCTGTTCTCTTCTTTAAGTTTTCATCAAATAAATCGACACCACCTTGCCCTGTTGCCCCAAAAAACATTATACATAAGCCATCATTGCTTAAAGGTTTAAACTCCCATTCAATTTTTATATTCTCCGGAAAATCCTCTGGACACCATAACACATAGTTTGCTTTTTGACCTTCTTCATTGGCTAGTGCGTTTTTTAACTGCATGCTTTCATCAACAAAATCAATAATCGCTTTCCCTTCTAGGACAAAATCTTTGATGTCCTCTTTTGTTGATAATGCATTTTCATAAATTAACTTTTCATTCATAATGTATGCCTCCTTCATGTCATATGCCCATACTAAAACGAATACTGCTAAAAGTAAATAATCATTTTATAGCCAGTTTTTTCCCGTCAAACCTCTATTTTAAAGGGATTCCACCCTTTGATTTCTCAAATATTATCATTATATAGCCTATGTTTTTGGGCAAAATACTCGAAAAAAACCCTCTATCTGTTCCAAAAACGGAATGGATAGAGGGTTTTAAAGGTTTATTATTCGATTGTAATTGTTCCGCGTTCACCGATATATACACTGTCTTTGACCTGAATACCTTGAATTATAGGGCTTTCTGCTGTGTACACACCTGGAGAAGTAATCCGCGCATAATAGCTGAATTCTGTCTCATTAAAACTTTCGTTGTACTTATCGGATGGCTTATAGATATAAAAGCGCACCTTCTGACCTTCAATGTCACGATACCAATACATGTTGTCATGGCGAAGTCCTAACTGCCAGGGACTTTCAATCGCTTTAAGTCCCGATGGAACATAGTCCGTTAATTGATAGCTATCATCAATTGCTTCTTGGTCTATTTCCCAATCTAAGACGACTTTAACGATATCACCTTCTTTAAAGGTTGTCTGTTCTTCTCCGGTTTGATAGTTATAGTATTTTCTAGATACCCGAACATTTTCCTCTTGAGGTTTTTTCAGGATTGTATCACTCATATAGGTTGCTGTCACTGCCATATCGCCTTCAACCTTAAGGATTTTCAACTGAGACAGCGTCGCACTTGGAAGGGTTAATGTCTGTGCCCATCCTTGGTCTAGGGTGATGGTCTTTTCCTGTCCGCCATATGCATAGGTGACCTGTCCCGTCGTCGTCTCTAACCCCTCAAGTTGATCTAGAATGTATTGATAGAGATGGCTACTTACCAGAACGTCTTTATTTGTATGCGTTACTATATATGTATAGAATTTTTCATGTTCCGATTGTTCGGTTTTTGAAGCAAGTAACATGGCTAATGCTGTCAGTTCGTATTCCATTGCTTCTGTATCTGCCTGAATGAAAGCTTGCTCTTCATAAGAAGTAACACGTCCTTCAACTACTTTATGGTACATCTGTTTCGCCTTATATGTATCGCCAATGGCTGCATATGCTAATCCAATGTACAACTGGTCTTTTAGACTTAAAGGCTCAGTAGATGCATAGGTCTGTAAGTCAAGGAGTATCGGTTCATCCAACATTGCCTGACCATATAATACAGCTCCTTTTTCAACGCGTCCGGCGTCATACCATGCATTTTCAAAGTATTTTGACAAGGCAAGTACATCAACTTCATCTTGAATCATCGGAAGCATAAGTGCTGATATCTCTACGTCCGCTTCGGCATAAGGTAAGATGGCCATTCCACCTTGATCGGTTTGATAGTCCGTTAAATTGACCTGTTCTTCTTTAACTTCTTGATTATATGTTGTATTCAGCAGTTGCTTGACTTTATTCGCCAAGTACTTTTGATCTACACGCTTTCCACCAGAATATGCCATACGATAGAGCAGTGGCAAGTATTGTCCTCGACCTTGATCAATAAACGTCAATACTGTCTCCCCTTGATCGGTTGTGCGAATCTGTGTATTTTCATTTAATGGATAAATATCTGAAACCCGTTGTTCATGATAAGATTTTTGTACTTCTATCGCTAGAACTAGTCCATCACTCGCACCTGTATCGGTCTTGCCGGTTATGGTCACTTCATAGCTTCCGGCTTCTGAAAATGTTCCTAAAGGAATATTGGCCCGTTCAAAAGCTTTTCCTGTCGCTTCATACGTCGCAACGATTTGATTGGCTTTTTTTAAGGTAACTACATAATCAATCATCGTCTCTGGTTTTAACGCATTTCCATATCCGGTCACGCCGATCATCGGCCTATCCCCGATAAGATACGTTGAACTTAGTGATGTATTTAAGAAAAACGGCAAAGATACATTTACATTTTCTATCTGACTTCCGGCATTTAAGCTTTCAGAAATAGCTGCCGCCATTAAACGCCAAGATGTTACATTATCCGGAAGTTCAAAGGAAGCTTTAGCTTTTCCTGAAGAATCCAACTTAACGCTCATAAACTTTGCTGTATCTTTAAATTCTTGACGGATCTCGATAGCACTTGAATTCTTATCTATCGATCCACTTGCTGTGTCCATGGAACTTTCTTCGCTTACCGCTTCGTCTACCATGCTTCCAAAGCCCATATCATACCTTGCAAATCCATCATTTTGATTATGATGCGATCCATAGCTCATACCAAATCCGCCACTAACAGATCGATATAATTCTGACAACGGATCTATCTGCATATCGCTAAGGGCAAAAAGTGCTTCATCCACGAGACTAATATTAACCACACCATCGCTTACAGGCTGTCGATTCCCTTGATCATCCACGTATGTTCCTTGAATACTCAATCCAACCGTATCACCAGGATAATAAGAGGGTGCATCGGCTGTAATGGTTAAATCGATCTCACGTTGCATATAGTCAAAACGAACATCGGTCTGAGCCGCTTCCACATAGGTACTTCCATTAAAGAAAATCCCTTTGACTTCAATATTAGGAACGTCTCCGGCTTCAAATATCATAGAATACGTTGGTTCTGTCAAGATATCCACAGTTTTGATTCCATTTTGTCCGGTTATGAACAAATATCTTCCCTGCGTGTGGAGATCATCATTATTCATAAAATTGATCTCTACATCGTCATGGATTCTGTAATTTTCTTGATCTGTTTCTAAGTGATACCAATCTCCATCATTTGGATACGGTTCATATTCCCGTCCAAAGTAAACCTTTTCCACTATTTGACGATTTTTATGGTCATAGGTTTTAACTTCTGCTGTATAGTAGACACTTCGCTCTTCAGGTAATTCCAAGGTATATTGTGCCTGACCTTTAGCATCGGTTGTTACTGTAAAGGTATCAAACTCTGTCGTTTTCAAATCATAACGATAACGTTTTTTAACTTCTTTGTTAATATAGTCATAGTACTCTCCGGTCTCTGTCTTAATCCACTCATTACGATAGACCGTTCCTTCAAGCTTATGATTATCCACAGGTTCGGACAAAAAGTCATAATCATTCTCAGCGCTACCATCATTAAGTCGGTCAAGGGTAATATTATGCACTTCCAAGGCAATGCTACCTTCATTATCGTAAATAGTGCCTGTAGGTTTTACATGAATATCATTAAAAAACACCCGAAAATAATCGTTGACATAAATACTTCCGGATTCAGGCAAGCTTGCATATGCCGAAAAAGAGTAATTTTGTTCCCCTTGTGTTCCGGCTTGATACTCCGGCGTGAAGGATACCTTCGCTTCACCACTGGCCTCTGTCGTTCCAGAGCCCTCTTTATGATTGACTCCGTTAATCGTATAATTATAGTCTAAAAAAGATACGGGTGTTCCTTCGAAGAAATTTGTTGCAATTGTATATTCCAATGTATCGCCAACAAAAAGCGCTTCGTGATCTTTTTCCGCTTCAATTTTATAACTTGGCTTCATATAATTTTCAACCTGAATATAGGTTGAACTTATGACCTCATCCCCACGTTTCACTAAAAGCTGATATCCGCCTTCTTTTAAGTTGGGAAGTGCTAGCTGACCGTCAAAGAACCCTTGCTCAACTGTCACCGTTTTTGTTACATAGCTTAGTTCATCCATTGGTCCGGGAATAAATCCCCAATAATAAGCTCGCCCTCTAGTGAGTTCTACGCTAAGTTTGGCAAGTTGCTCTCCATCGTAGCGATGACGAACAAACCCAAAAAAGTTGACCGTATCGTCCGGCTTATATAGGTTTCGATCCGGTTTAAAGTAGCTCCAATATTCCTGAGCCTCGCCTCCAAAATAATACGGCTCGCTCAGCGCTTGAAAATTATATAAAACCGCTTCGTTTTCTTGCGACGTCAAATGATAAAACATCGGCATCTTTTCATCGGTGTCTTTTGTAATACGTGCTAATCCTTCTCCATTTGTCTCTACACTCGTATTCGTATCTAGATTTTTCACTTTGGCATGGTTAACGGGCTCTTGATTGGATAAATCATGAATCCAAAAAACATCTTCATTATCCCCACCTTGGTAATAAAAGCTTAAGTCTGTTACTTGCATAAATGTATGAATGACCATATCCTCATATGTTGCTTGAACCATATAATATCCTGCATCCAAGGTATTTGGCAATTCTAAAAAGTTCGGATAATTATTCTCTATCGCAATTGTTTGCTCAAAGTCCATCACCCGCTCAAGTCCTTTGGTGGATATCTTGGCATCAAGCATTCCATAATATGACCACATCGGAATATCTGTATAGTCTTTTATATCCTTCGTAAATTGATCTGCATCTCGATAGGCAAAGACCTCTACATCCACTGTAGCTTCTTTGATCTTAGTGTCATCAAAATAATAGTTCCACTCCAAACTAGGAACTTCTGATTCTGCAAATTCATGCATAAAGCTCTCAAAATTCATATAAAACGTTGAAGCATCAAGCGTCTGATCACTTTGTGTCTCAAAACTGAATTGGACATCCTTTTCCAGTGTTTTATCTGAGCCTTCAAGTGGTAGTCCCGCCTTAAGCGTCACTGTATAAATCGTCTGTTTTTTTAGTTCCTTGGGTACAAAGGCAACCACGCGTCCGTGACGTTCAAAGCTTCCCTTAACTTTAGGTTCAATCTCAAAGTAGTCCTTAACATTGGCGCCTTCATAATTAAAGGTAAACTCAATACCTGTATTGATAGGCACATTTGTCGTCTGATGTCGCGGAAAATGCCCCAGCACTTCAAACTTGGCTTCGGTGCGGTATGCCCAAGTAATGCCTTTAATCGTAAAAATATATGTTGTATTTGGTTGAAGGCTTTGTTTTGGCGTGATGACAATGCCTTCTTCTTGTTCAGACAATGTATATTCTACGCTCGGTGAAATTGTCAGCACCTGTTTTAGCTCCTCAAGACTCAACGCGTCATTCGATCCATCGGCCTTGAAAACAAAGGCTGAATCAATGGCCACACCAGCTGCATCCATCTGTGTTGGTGCAAGAATATATCCCTCTCGATATTCTGCTGCAAACACTTTGGTCACATCTTGATTCAAAAAAAGTGTGACACCAATTGTTACAACCACTAAGATAATAGCCGTTGCAATACTTAAAACTCTTTTTTTCATCCTATTCCCCATCCTTTCTTACCAAGCGACAATGTCGCACTGTAGATTCATTACATTTATTAGACGTCTTACATTTTAAAAATGTTCCATCGCCTCTATCTTCATGGCAACGGGTTGATCAAGTCGAATTGAATCCGGGGTCACTATACTATCATAACACAAAATCTGTACCCCTTTTTTCTGGGCTTCTTTAAGCGTCTTGGAAAATAAAGGATCTGTTTTTTGATTGGGTCGAAATATTGTAACTCCTTTTAACTGAACCACAAAAAGTATATAGCTTTGGAAGCCTTCATCGATGCTATCCATAAGTTCCCGAATATGCTTAGTTCCTCGAGTTGTTGGCGCATCCGGAAACATAACCTCACCCTCTGCTTCCAAGGTCACCCCTTTGACTTCGATAAAGCCCTTTTTCCCGGTCTCTGCATTTTCATAATATATATCAAAACGGGATTTTTGAAAGGTCACTTCCCGTCGTAGCGTCGTAACCTCACCAATGATATTACGTAAATGGGGATTAGAGGTTATCGCCTCATAAGCAACGGCATTTGGAATCTGGGAATCGATATTGATAAGTATGCCATTTTTAAAAATGGCAATTAAAGAATATCGTGTCTTACGTTCCGGATTTTTGGCTGGTTCCAGATAAACCTGTGCTCCCTCAACAAAAAGTTCCGCACATCGACCTGTATTTTTAACATGAACCTCGACCACTTCTCCATCTAGATTCACCTGTGCAATAAATCGATTCATTCGTCGTATAAATGTGGCACTCACCACTGCATCATAATTCATATTCAACCTCAACTTTACTCTATAGTCATACCCTACTATGTCATTATATACTAAAAACATGGTATAATGAAGATGATAACTATTATTAGGCAAAACAAAGGAGTGTATTTCATGAAAAAACATCTTAGTTGCCTTCTCATTATCGTCATCGCTTTTAGCACAACTGTATGTACGCCCAAAGCACAGGAACGCTTCACTGACGTAGCATTGACACATTGGGCCTATGAATATATACACCAACTTGCTGCAAAGGATGTCATCAATGGCTACCCTAACGGAGCTTTTTATCCTAATCAAGATGTCACTGCTGAACAATTTTTAAAAATGGTCGTTAGCACCATTGGCTATCCGAACCTAAACGCATCTTCAGATGATCCCAGCCTTTGGTCCAAACCCTATATCGAAAAAGCTTATACCCTCGGGGTAATTCAAACCCCCGATGCCTTATATAACTTAGATTGGTCCGATGCTATTACGCGTGAAGTCGCTGCCGATCTTGCCATCAAGGCAGATCATCTTCTCCACAACACACCAAAAGATAGCATGGCGACTGAATCGAGCTACCCAATATCAGATATATACTTAATCAGCAACGCTTTAAAGCCTTCGGTATATGATGCATTTGCAAGCGGCATCATTACAGGTTATGAAGATAAAACCTTCAAGCCCAAAGGATTATTGACCCGCGCTGAAGCCAGTGCGATTATTATGCGTATCACCAACATCGCCTTACGCCAGCCACAAGACACAACACTAGCTTTAGCACCTAGCTTACCCAAAAGCCGTGTTATCGCCATGACCGATGGCGAAGGTGATGATCGGGCATCCATGGTCCGTTTTTTGTTCTATGCCAACGAAATGGACATCGAAGCCATTATTCAGACCAATTCATATTATCAAATCAATGGAAATAGCCAGACGACAAATGTCTACTGGCTAGAAGATGTGATTGAAGCATATGGAAAAGACCTGAAGAATCTACGTATACATGATCCTAACTATCCCGATGCCTCTTTTCTCTTAGATAGGCTATACCTAGGAGATGAAGATCCAGAGCATGTCAAAAAAAATAATGCCAAAGCCATCCCTCCATTTGGAGCAACACCTGGCTCTAAAAAAATCATCGAAGTGCTCCTAAATGACGACCCACGTCCAGTATGGATACAAGCTTGGGGCGGATTAAACACAGCGGCTGAAGCACTTTATGAACTTAAATACAGTGGCAACTATAGTGCATCGGCATATAAAAAAGCGGCCGAAAAAACACGTATTTTTTCGATAACCTTTCAGGATAATAGCGGCGACTATATTCGGGAACACTTTCCTGAAGTCTTATTGATACGTAGTATGTCCTTTGATGATACCTGGGGTTATACCAACCCTCAAGACCAATGGACAGGGGAAGATTGGGTGACAGCTTATCTCTATAAACATGGAAACCTTGCTTCAAGATATACTAAGCTTTCGATTCTTGAAGGCGATACCCCTGCTTTTCTCAACAACCTTGCTAATGGACTACGTGCACACGAAAATCCTACCTTTGGCGGTTGGGGCGGACGCTTTTTTTCAAAAGATGGGCACTACTACACGGATGTTAAAGATGGCGGTTCTATCTATACTGCTGTTAAAAAATATATTCCTGCAGCGCAAAATGACTTTGCTGCCCGCCTAGATTGGGCAATGCATAATACCTATGCAAAAGCGAACCATCATCCGATGATTCGCCTAGATGGTCCGCGTGATTTTGTTGTTTCACCAGGAGATGATATTGAGCTTTCTGCGCGTGGAAGCTACGATCCAGATGGCGATAAAGTAACCTATACATGGGCACAGGATAAAAACGCCGGAACTTCCTCTGCCTCCATTAGCCTTCAAAACAACCACTCCTTGACAGATGCATTCTTTATTGTTCCAACATCAGCAAAACCCGGAACCACCATTCACGTAATTCTGGAAGCTGTCGATGATGGAACCCCTCAGCTGGTACGATATGAACGCCTCATTTTTCACGTGGAGTGAAAGTGCTCAACAGCTGCCCGCTCAATATCTAACCCGTTGACATAGTATCGCATAAACTGTTCAAAGCCTTCCACATCTTCGATAACAGGATCTATGCGCGTTGACTCTTGCTGCGAAAATACTTGTGTATCTAAAAAGGATTCTAATCGCTTATCTTGCTTAGCATAGTCAAGATAAGCGGCCAATATGGCAATCCCCCATGCTCCACCTTCTCCAGCCGTTTCCATGACTTCAACCGGAGCGTTGACCGACGCCGCCATTAAGCGTTGGCCGACGCCAGGCGTCTTAAATAAGCCTCCATGACCTAACATCTTATCCAGAACCACTTTTTCTTTTTTTAACAATATATCTGTCCCTATTTTCATAGCACCAAGTGAGGTCTGCAAGTGCACACGCATAAAGTTAGCAAGACTAAAAGTGCTGTCAGACAAACGTGTAAATAAGGGTCTTCCTTCTTCAAATTTTGTGATGTGTTCACCCGAGAGGTATCCATAGGCAAGAAGGCCTCCCCCATCTGCCTCCCCTTCAAGTGCTTTGTTATACAAGGCTTGATAAAGTGTCGTCTTATCTATAGATGCACCAAAAAGTTGTCCGACTTCATCAAATATATTCACCCATGCATCCAAATCCGAAGTACAGTTGTTTGAGTGGGCCATCGCAACCAATTTTCCTGATGGTGTCGTCACAAGGTCAAGCTCTTTATAGACTCTGGATAATTCGTTTTCAAGTACGACCATGGCAAAAATTGATGTTCCTGCCGATACATTACCCGTGCGTTCAGCGACACTATTTGTTGCTACCATTCCTGTCCCCGCATCACCTTCTGGTGGGCATAGAGGAATCTCCCCGCAAAGTTCTCCACTTGGATCGATTAATCTAGCGCCTTCTGGTGTAAGCGTTCCTGCATCCTCTCCCGCAACTAAAGTTTTTGGTAAGATGTCGCCTAACTTCCATGCAAATCCTTTTCCCGATATATGTTCATCAAATGCTTCAATCATCCGTGGATGAAAGGTTTGGTGATGAATATCAATCGGAAACATCCCTGATGCGTCGCCAATGCCTAAAACTTTATTCCCGGTTAGCTTCCAATGAACGTATCCTGAAAGCGTCGTTATGTAGTCAACCTCACGAACATGTTCTTCCTGATTAAGAATCGCTTGATATAGATGAGCAATACTCCATCGCTGGGGTATGGGATAATTGAATAAATCCATCAATTGCACAGAAGCCTCTTGTGTAATATTGTTGCGCCATGTCCGAAAAGGAACTAATAGGTGTTCATGCTTATCAAAAGCCAAGTATCCATGCATCATGCCACTGATTCCCATCGCCTTGACGGTCGAAAGTTTTGCTCCATAGCGTTGATTTACATCCTTTTTCAAAGCTTTATAGCTCTCTTGAAGCCCGTTCCATACCTCGTCCAGTGTATATGTCCAAATCCCTTGTTCATAAGAATTCGTCCATGCATGCTCACCTGATGCAATCGGTTTATAGTCCGTATCAATAAGCACAGACTTGATACGTGTTGAGCCCAGTTCAATCCCAAGAACAGCCTTCCCCTCTTGGATCCTATGTTTAATCATTTCACTTTGATTCATGCTTTTCTCCTTTGCCCTAGCTTGTATGATCAAGGTACTAACAAGACTTTGATAACACTTCCGCTAAGTGCCAACTCAAAAGCTTCTGTAAACGCTTCCAACGGATATTGTGCTGCAACGATATCATCTGCTGTGACTAACTTACGCTTTAATAAATCGATAGCGACCGGATATGTATAGGGTCCCAAATGTGAACCGCGTATATCCAGTTCTTTACGGTCTCCAATTACACTCCAATCCGTGGTTGTCTCTTTTCCAAAGACACTAAATTCAACAAAACGTCCCAGTTTTCGAATCATTTCCAAGCCTTGTGTTACCCCAATCGGTGATCCTGTTGCCTCAATATATACATCACAACCATATCCTTGTGTTAATGCTTTGACTTCGCTAATGGCATCTGTTTTTTGGGGATTAATGGTTATATCTGCACCAAGTTTTTTCGCCATCGCCAAGCGCTCATCACTAACATCTAATACGATTAACGTCTTTGGTGTCTTTAAGCGTATAAGCTGAACCATACATAACCCTAAGGTTCCTGCGCCTGCAAGAACGACAACATCTTCATATTCTATGGTTGCCCGTTGCACCGTGTGCACTGCACATGCTAGAGGCTCAATAATACTAGCTTCTTCAAGTGAAAGTTCTTTTGGAATCTTATAGATTTTACTTACATTGTAGATCTTCATGTATTCTGCCATTCCACCATCAGCAATACCACCTTGGAATCCATACATATCATGAACTTCACACATCCAATATTGACCCGATTGACAGAATCGGCACTTTCCACAGGGCTTAATTTGGTCGGTTATTATACGATCTCCGATTTGTATATCATATTTTTCAGCGGCACCTTCACCTAATTCAACGACGGTTCCAAAGAATTCATGTCCCGGTATAACCGGCGCCTTCATCCATGGATTTTCTCCACCCCAAAACATACTGGCGCCATGATACGCTTTCATATCACTGCCGCATATCCCACAGGCACCGATTTTAATAATGACTTCTTCAAATCCGGCTTTTGGAATATCTACACTTTCAACTTTGTAATCTTCTGGTCCATAGGCTACCACTGCTTTCATTTTTTCGCTCATTATCTTTTCCTTCTTTCTTCGTTATATAGAGTTGATTAGTCACGTTTTCTACTACTTAAATAAACTGCTGCAATAATGATGAGCCCCTTAAATATTCGTTGAATATAAGGCGATACACCAATCAAATTAAGCCCATTGGTCAAGACGCCAAGCATGACGGCTCCAATCAAGGTGCCCACAATATGTCCGCGTCCACCGGCAATATCTGTTCCACCAAGAACCACTGCGGCGATTGCATCCAGTTCAAAACCTTCTCCTGCCATGGGTTGTCCCGACATGAGACGGGATGTGATAATGGTTCCCCCAATGGATGCTGTGATTCCACTAATAACAAAGGGGAGAATAATATATAACTTGGTCTTAATTCCTGATAGTCGAACAGCCTCTTCATTGCCTCCAATAGAGTATATATAGCGCCCCATTGCTAAATGATTCAATATAATATAGGCTAAAATATAGACAATCGCCATAATCACTACAGGCACCGGAACAACACCGAGTACATATCCCCGCCCAATAATTGAAAACTGATCTGGTAAACCATTAAGCGGATAACCGCCTGTATAAAGTAAGGCAAGTCCTCTAGGAATTTGCATCATCGCTAGGGTTACAATAATTGCAGGCAACTTTGCAAAGGCAATCAAGACACCGTTAATCGTTCCAAAAAGTGCACCAATAAAAATTCCCAACAAAATCGCTACGCCAATAGGCATGCCAAAATCTGCCATTGCCGCTGCCATCATTGTTCCTGAAAAAGCCATAATCGATCCAACCGATAGGTCAATTCGAGAGCTAATAATCACAAAGGTCATCCCTGTTGCCAATATAGAATTAATCGTGACTTGTCTTAATACATTACTAATATTGGATGATGTTAAAAATTCAGGAGAAAAAAGCGCCATGACAATACACAAGACGACCAGTGCAGTGATGGTAAACATCATCGGTTCATCAAAGAGTTTCTGTATTATGGATCGTAATGCTGCTATTTGACTATTTGACTTTCTTTTGCTCGTATTATCCATTTTGCTTACCTCCAGTAGCATAGTACATGATTTCTTCCTGGCTTGTCTCATCTGTAATCAGCTCACCTGTAATGCTTCCACCATAAACGGTCAGCACACGGTCACTGACACCTAATACCTCCGGTAGTTCTGAAGATATCATGATAATCCCCAAACCTTCATTTGCTAAATCACGCATTAATTTATGAATTTCATATTTTGCTCCCACATCAATTCCGCGAGTCGGTTCATCAAAAATCAAGATATGACAATCTGTATTCATCCACTTGGCCAGTACAACCTTTTGCTGGTTTCCACCACTCAGATTTTTTACTTTTTGCATTAGATGGGGTGTTTTGATATTGAGTGAATCAATATATTTTTTAGCAATTTTATTTTCATCACTTTGTTTTCTAAATCCAAATCGACCACATGATTTTTTCATGTTGGACAATGTAATATTATCCTTTACAGTTGCCTCAAGGATAAGTCCCTGTGTCTTTCTATTTTCAGGCACAAGACCAATACCATAGTTTAGCGCTTGATGCGGCGAATGAATCGCTACAGGTTTATCCTCTAATAGTACTTGCTTACTCTGTGCACGATCCGCGCCGATAAGTAGACGAATAAGTTCTGTACGTCCTGCACCTACAAGACCTGCAATACCAAGAATCTCTCCTTGTCTTAATTCAAAGCTTGCATTCTTTACATATTTTCCTCGATTAAAATTACGTGCCTTTAATATAATTTTATTTTTTTTGATACTGTCATATGGTGGCTTTTGAGGGTATTGATTGTCACCTAACTCTCGCCCAACCATCATTCGGACAATGTCTTTTGCAGTTACATTTTTGACCAAATCCGTTCCCGCAAAAATTCCATCCCTTAGGCAAGAAAATCGATCACAAATTTCAAAAATCTCATTCATATGATGGGATATAAAAATCATCGTTACGCCATCTGCTTTGAGTTTCTCAATCAGTTCAAAGAATTTCTTTGTCTCGCCTTCGGTTAAACTGGCTGTCGGTTCATCCATAATTAATACTTGCGGATTCTCCATGAGTGCTTTGATAATTTCAACGATTTGCTGTTGCGCTACGGTTAAACGATCAACCGGTATATCTAGATTAACTTCCACTCCGATTTTATCTAAAAGCTTTTGTGCCTGACTTTTCATCTTTTTGCGATCTAGAATCCCTGAAGATCTTTTTAATTCCTTGCCAAGAAAAATATTCTCATAAGCATTTAAATACGGTACAAGACTAAATTCCTGATGAATAATGCTAATTCCAAGCTTCTGGGCTTCTTTTGGATCCAAGATACTCATCGGTTTGCCTTTAAATAAAATAACGCCTTCGGTCTGTTGGTAGATTCCAACTAGAATCTTCATAAGCGTGGATTTACCTGCTCCATTTTCTCCGACGAGTGCATGAATCTCTCCTGCATATATATCTAACGTCACGTCATGAAGTGCCGTCACCCCAGGAAATCTCTTGGTAATGTTTTTAATTTCTAGTATTTTCTCCAAGAAAACACCCCCTTTTTAGTTATGTGAAAAGTGAGGATGTATAGCGGAAAACCGCTATACATCTATAGGTTTTACCAAGTAAATCCTTCTGCATTTTCTTTTGTCAGTTTTTTCACTTCAATTGGCATCACTTCTGGAACAATCGATCCCCAGTATTTTGCAAGAGCAATCCCCAACCCAATACGTACTTGGTCGCGTGGGAATTGTGCCACTGTACATTTAAAGATGTCACCGTTTAAGATTGCATCGACCGCTTCTGGATGTCCATCCACGCTATATAAGCCAATATCTTTTTGCGCTGACTCAATCGCTGCCAAAGTTCCAAGGGCTCCACCATCATTGACACTAAAAATCGCAGAAAGGTCTGGATGTGCCTGCATCATGTTCTCTGTAACGGTCATTGCTTTATCTCTTTCTTGCTGACCATTTTGATTGTCAACGATTTCAATTCCCGGATAATTTGCAACGGCAGCTTTAAACCCTTCAACACGCTCAAGAATCGGAACCACCGGAATACCGTTTAAGATAGCAACTTTTCCTTCTCCGCCTAAGTCTTCTGCCATTTGCTCTCCTGCCAAATAACCTGCATCATAGTTTTTGGATCCGGCAAAAGAATCAATGGGTCCATTTGCCTGCGCATCAATCGCAACGACAATAACACCCGCATCTTTGGCTTGAATAACTGCCGCTTCAACGCCTACACTATCCGTTGGGTTGATCAAGAGTATATCAATCCCTTTTTGAATCATATCTTCAATATCACTAATCTGTTTGTTCACATCATGCGATGCATCTGTCGTGATAGCCGTAGCACCAATCGAAGCACACGCTTCTTCAAAAGCTTCGTGCATCGTTACAAAATATGGGTTATCCATGTCTTGAAACGACATCCCTATAACAAGATCACCCGTTGCATTTGCACTGCCTGAACCGCTATCATCTGTTGATGCATCTTGCTTAGCTGTTGTTCCTGAAGTTTCATCTTTACCTGAACCGATTGGTTCTTGTGTACATCCGCTAAGTACGAGTGCCAATACTAATATCATTGCTACCATAATTCCAAAACGTGTTCTTTTCATTGCTTATCTCTCCTTTGATTTTTTTAGTTGGTGTTGAACGCGTAACTATCCCCACAAGCCTCCTTTCATACTTGCTACGTTGTTAACTTTAAATGCCTTTAACGTGTCAAAAAAAGCCTTACAGATTTGTGAATGATGTGTCATCACAAATTATCTGTAAGGCTTTCATAACCTTTTTCAAATGCCACTCATAAGCATTTTGTATTTTATTTTTGAATTAACTCATTGGCTTCGATAATTTTTTCGGCTAATGTTGCCATCTTGATATTTTTATCTCGGCTCATCTTTTGAAGCTTTTTCATCGCTTCATGTTCTCGCAAATGATGGTTTTCCATCAAAATTCCTTTGGCCCTCTCGATGTACTTACGGTCTTCATACTTTTTTTCCGTTTTTATCAGCTGTTGTTCGATATTTTTATAATCTAAAAATCTGCTATTACTTGTCTGTATCGCCACTTTGATGTCTTGTTTGGATATAGGTTTAATTAAATATGCATATACTCCAACTTCATTGGCTTTCTTGACTAATTTTTGATCATGGTATCCGCTAACGATAATACTGGGGATCGATAGTTTTTCATTGATCTGTCTAAGTGCATCAATACCATTAATAATAGGCATATTGATATCCATAATAACCATATCCGGTTTTTTTTCTAGTACCTGCTTAACTGCATCCTTACCATCTGTTGCTTCTCCAATTACTTCATGTCCTAGTTCTTCCAGATTCGCTTTGAGTCCCATAAGTGAAATATACTCATCTTCAGCAATAATAACCTTCATAAAATCCCCTTTCATTAAAACCATTATCTGCCTAAAAAAATTCTTTCCGAATCTAATCTGATATTAACTTTTGCACCTGAATCATTGGTAAATTCAATAACGCCTTTGAATTCATTCTTGATCATGGATGTTACAATGGTCAACCCTAAACTTTTGTCTTTTTCTATATTAAAGTTTGGGGGAAATCCTTTTCCATTATCATGAATCTGAACATAGACTCCATTATGTTTTTTATATCCCAATATCATGACTTTTTTGTCCATATGCACCTGATCTGTAAATGCATATTTGTTACAGTTACAAATCAATTCATTAATCAATAAAGCAATCGATGTCGCTTTACTATAGGGTATAAACATATCTTCAAAATCCACTTCTATATCCACATCGGATTCCAATTCTGAAAATTCAATGATGACACTAATAAGCTCTTTGATATTGATGATACTGCGTCCCAATTGATCTTTTGATAACAAATCATGGACAGCGGCAATACTTTTAATTCTAGAAATCGTATTATCCAATATATTTTCAACTTCATTCTTATATTCTTGACTGATATATCTTTTTTGCAAGGCAATATAGCTGCTGATTGCTTGTAAATTGTTTTTTATTCGATGATGGCTTTCTTGCAGCATCGCTGAACGTCCGATAAGACGCGTATCTTCAATAGATATTGCCGCCTGTTGAGCAAATGCCATTAAATATTTTGCTTCTTCTTTTGAATGTACGTATGTTTCCTTATAAAAAATCTGTATAACACCTGCCACTCTTGAGCGAATACTTAACGGGACACAGATAAGGGTTTTAACTTGTCCTTTTTCTTTAAAATACGAACAAAATTCTTTATCACGATGATTCGAGTAAAATAGCGTATCTTCATCCAATAACTGAAAAACAAAGTCTTCACGAACTTTTACATGCAAGGGTTCATCCTTATGATATACGTAAGTATCAATTTTTGTACGTGTACTATAATCTAACAAATCAATACACGTCCCATCACAATTCATGGCTTTTGACACACTTTGAGCTAAAAACAACAGAACGTCCTTTAATTCATACTCGGAAGTTAAAAGTTCAGCTGCTCGAAAAACACTATTGAGTACCTCTTCATTTTCATCATATTTTATATCCAGATGACTATCTTGAACGCTATTATCTTTTTTAAAACTATAACTATCCAAAAGGCGAAGAAGTTTACGCGGATCATTTTTAGCTTCTGCTGCTGTAAATTTACCTACGCTTTTACCTTTTGACAATACTGAAATATTATCGGCAATCTTTAATGCTTCTTCCCAGTTTTTTGTTACATAGATGACACTGCCTCCATGCCGCTTATATTCTTGTAAAATTTTAAATAGTGTCGAGACTTTTGATGTGCTTAAGTTTTCTGTCGGCTCATGTAGGACAACCAGTTGCGGGCTATGCATAAATGTCTTGGCTATTTCTAATAACTTGCATTGCTCTTGTGTCAACCTTGCTACTTTTTCTTTAACATGGATATGTATATTCAGATGCTGTAACACTTCTTCTGATTTTTTCTTGATTTTTCTCCAATGGATAAATTGTGTTCCTCGAATTTTGGGCAAACGGTTCAGCCATAAGTTCTCAGCTACCGTCAAATGACGAACCAAAGAATTTTCTTGAAATAAAAAGGCTATATCTTGATTCGATCGATTCAATAAGGACTTGGGGCTTAAGTGCTGACCATCGTAAAACACTTGTCCTTCTTCCAGAGGTGTAATCCCCGCCAACACAGATACAAACGATTTTTGTCCGGAATTATTTTCACCGACGATAACATGTATCTCACCTCGTTTTAATTCAAGGGAAATATTTGAAATTTTAAATCCATCAGGACTTTGCCCTGCCAAGTTAACAACTTTTAATATTGTATCTGACACGCATTGTTCTCCAATCGTATAAAAATTACAATAAAAAACACCTATCTATTGTCACATTTGTAATATGACATGTAGTAGGCATCCATAACCAACACATATTCACCAACCATAAGTGAATTATTTCTCAACTTCTGTACAAATTATACAATGGCTATAATGAATTGTCAACACATTTTTTAAAATTCTTGTCAAACACGCATCAAATACTCTTAATTTGCTCAGAAAAAAACCCCTGAATCATTGATCCAGGGGTTAAGCGTCTATATATTATAAATAATTATAGGCTAACTACGTTTTCAGCTTGAGGGCCTTTGTTTCCTTCAACTACGTCGAATTCTACTTTTTCGCCTTCTTCTAAAGTTTTGAAACCGTCTTTTTGGATTTGTGAGTAATGTACGAATACATCATTTCCTTCGTCTGAAGTGATAAAACCAAATCCTTTGTCTCCATTAAACCATTTAACTGTTCCTGTCATAATAAATTACCTCCGAATTTTTATTTCCTTGATTCATTTGTAACATAAAACTATAGCTTTCTTTCAATAAAAATTCAGCTGATAATTTGATACACATAATACAAGGTTGATTTAATCATACACTATTTTCAGAAAAAATCAAGTCTTTTTAGCAAATTTGTATGATTTTTTCTAAATTTCCTTCAAAAAAATGAGTATTAATTATAGTTTTCCCTCAATTTTAATTCTTGGAAGGAAATTAACCGTTTTCTTTTTTGATCATATATTTGTAATAAGGCCAGTTTTAAACTCTCTTTAAAGCCAACTGTCTTGACATCTTGCAACTCATTTATACTGTAATAACACTTCTTCAGATGATAGTTTGGAATTCGTGAATTCAAGTGATGAATATGATGATAGCCAATGTATCCGCTAAACCATTCTAAAATGGATGGAAGCTGATAGAATGTACTTCCCTTTAAGGCAGCATCGACACTATTCCATTCACTGGCTTCTTCCCAGTAGACATCTTCAAATTGATGCTGTACGTAAAACATCCACACGCCGATGGATCCTGCAACAAACATCACCGATAGCTGAATCAAAAGATAGGCTTCTATACCAAACATCAAGGACAATACGATTGCTTGTACCAAAATTCCAACATTTGTAACTACATAACCGATATGCTCTTTTTGAGACGCATGTTTTGTTGGAAAACGTTGAAGAATGGTAAAAAGAAAAATCGGTGCCACGCCAAAAAGAAATAGCGGATGTCTAAACAACCGATACCAACCTTTCATTAATACAGGCTGTGCCTTATATTCTTCAACCGTTAACGTCCATATGTCCCCTGCGCCTCTTCGATCAAGGTTACCTACTGCACCATGATGGATATTATGATCTTTTTGCCAGGCAGGATATGATGTAAATGTGAGAATTCCAAAGAAAAATCCAAGCCTTCGATTCCATTTTTCACTAGCGGTAAACGATTGATGCGTACAATCATGAAAAAGGATAAATACGCGAACCATAAATAATCCATTTAAAATTATTAAGGGAATCAGAACAAACCAACTCACCTGTGCTTTATATAGATACATGGTAAACATTAATAAGGCTATATATACTACAACTGTATTCATTATCTGACTGATAGCTTTTTTTAGACTCGGTGTTGCAAAAGGTTTTAACTGTTGATTCCATTCTTTTCTTGTCATAATATCTCCTTTACGATAATATGTAGTATTGATAACTACTTATTATTGTAATGGTAATGATTATCATTGTCAAGCTTTTAATACATATTTTTTTCCACCTGCACATAGCACTTGTATCTGATCCCCCATTTGTTTTATTTCTGGTAACATATTTTTTTCTATTTTTTTCTTTCCTTCATCTCCTGCAACAAATGAAGCAATCCAATGTACACCTTTTGATAGTTCAGTTTTTAGTGTCGGAATAAGTGTTCTAGAATTCATTATATTAGTATTACTGGAAGCTTTAATCAAATATGGCTTTTGTTCTCCTAATACATTTTCTATATGGCTATAAGCAACTTCTGTTACACAAGACGCTTGGCTTTGATTCACATAAGTTTCATACAAATATGTCCGATCATTAAGTGTCTCCAGCCCTATGGCAAATCCGCCCTCCGCCGTATAAAGCTTTTTTTGTGTTTCAATACGATGCACGCGGATATGCCATGGAAATCCCATAATTAAATATGTCACTATATTCACGCCGCTAAAAGGTTTCCACTCAATTTTTATCCGCTCTTGGTCGATCTCAATTGCATCACTTTTTTCTTTGTGCTGATAGATTACTCCATCTAAGGACACTGCCAATATTGAATCATATGCTCCAAATTCTAACCGACGATGACTTCTTGGAACAGAAAAACCAAAGAGGGTTGAATAGACAAATTTCTCATATTTACACTCCACATGAATATGTCCATTCGTGTGGTAATTTCCACCATTATATGCTAAAACTTGTTTTTCTCCCTGTTGGCGCCAAAGGACTAATCTTGGTCCATTCTGTACCTGAACCGAATTGATACTAGGAAAAGGGGCTTCTTGGGTCTGCCAAAATGGATGATTTTTAGGTAAGACTCCAATGACCAGTGCCTTTAGACTCCAATACACCGATCCTGAAGCAATATATTCTTCCGACATATACGGTTGTTCATAGGTGTATCCCATCGTTAGCATCCCTTGGGCATCATAGATCGGTTTTTGATTCCACCATCGCAAATGGCGAAGGATTAATCCTTTTATTTCCCCAAGTGTAAATGGTCCTAATGTATCTGTGACTACCATCATTGACCAAAACGCTACTTGGGCATATCGGTAGGCTAGGCTTCGACCATATGGAAGTGCTGCTCCATCTTCTGAAAACCAATAAATAAACTCTTTGGAAAATTCCACTGCACGTTCTTGATATCGTTGCGCACGTATTGGATCGACATCTTTCATGTATTTACTGTAAAACAGTCCATAATAGTGCATTGCAAAAGGGACATAGTAATCTGCGTGTGCCTGGTCAAGATCTCCATCCCGATACCATCCTTTTCCAAGATAATACATATCTAACTCCTTCAGATAAACTTCCATTTTCTCTTGATTATATTCTAAGCCTAACTGTTTAAAACCGATATTCACCATCACTCGGAAAAATTTCCAATTGCATGGATATGCCTCTCTTTCATTAATTTGGTTTAGCCATTGATATACGTTGTGTTTTTCATTCTCTGACAAGGGCATATAAATAAATTCAGGCTTTAATACAAACGCATATCCTATTGCTGCCATCTCGACTATACGTTGGTCAAAATCATCTACATCACCATAATAGTCTTGATGTCCCGGTGTCGTCCCATGAATAAGTCCAGCGCGAATTTTTTCCCACCAAAGCTGATTGGCATCCATATTATCAAGCGCTACCAATCCCCAAATAATCCTTGAAAACCCTTCCATTTGGGATATCTGATCACTAGAACCTGTACTTGTATTTCGTATGTGTAATCGTGTGTCTTGTCTTATAAATCTATTTTCCAAAGGCTTTAATAGATCCAAAATATACTTTTCTAAATCTTCTTTGGTTTTTAATGCATTCGCATATATCTCCAAATCAAAGCACCGCATCCCTATTCTCCTTTTTTATACGCTATCTACCAATAAATATTCCACTCACCATGTAAACGTGTCAATGCTTCCAAATAAAAATAGTCTCCCCAAATATTACATTCATCCACCCCTTTATGATCACAAGTATTATAAGGTGTCCGATTTGAATATGTGCTGTGTAAAACAAGTCCATTCGATAAGAAATGGTCTTTGACTGCATAGTTTTCAACAACAGATTTCATGATTTTTTTAGCTACGCTTTGGTATGCTTCTGCTTTTTTAGGTGAAACATATTTTGCCATCTCCAAAAGTCCACAGGCTGCAATCGACGCACTTGAGGAGTCTCTGGGTTCTTCTTCTCCATCCGTAAATGTCAGGTCCCAATATGGAACTAAGTCTTTCGGAAGATGGTCTAAATAATACTGTGTTACCTTTTCAAATATTTCAATATAATACTCTTGCTTAAGATATTTATACGCAAGGGCACATCCATAGATTCCCCATGCTTGTCCCCTTGCCCATGCGGAATCATTTTTATATCCTTGACATGTCTCTCCATGATCTGGTTCTCCCGTTGTCATATCAAAGAAAAACGTATGCCAAGTGGAATAGTCTTCACGAATGACATTGTTCATTGTTGTTTGAATATGTTGATCTGCAATGGTTTTATAATATTCTTCTCCTGTTTCTTCGAATGCCCAGTATAGTAGCGGTAGATTTAACAAACAATCAATAATCAATCGATAGTTTTGCGGTGCGTCCATAGGTCCCCATGCCTGTATAAATCCCCCAATTTCATGGAAGCGTGTCGTTAACTGATTTGCAGCTTTAAGTGCCGCTGTTCTTCCTTTAGGACTTCCTATGAGTTTATAAGCGGCCACACAAGAGGGCGAATACAAAAAACCCATATCATGATGATCCACTTCAACTTTTTGCTCAATCCGTTTTAGAAAACTTTCTACTTGGATTTCCGCTGCTTTTCTTAACAATTGGTCTTGACTATATTCATATGCCAACCATATCTCCCCTGTCCAAAATCCCGTTGTCCAGTAGTTATTCGCTATCGGTTGATAAAAATTATTTTCACTATAGGCATTTTGAAATTCGGTGGTAAATTCAGGCAAATATCTTTTTATTTGTTCATATGCAAATCCTAAGCCCCACTCTATTTCTTGTGCCGTTATTTCCTCATATGCATTAAATTGTTCAATATTCATGATGTTCTCCTTTTTATCCTTTTATACCAGTTGCTGCAATCCCTTCAACAAAGTAGCGCTGAAGCGCTAAGAATACAATAAGCACCGGAATTAATGAAATCACTGAGGCTGCCATAATTAAGCCATATTCCGACGAATATTGTCCAATAAACATTCTTAAGCCAATCTGTATCGTTTTCTTTTCTTGTGTTGTTAAATAAATTAACGGACCTAAAAAGTCATTCCAAGTATTGACAAAGGTAAAAATCACAAGTGTTGACAATGCTGGTTTTGATAATGGTAACATAATTTTTGCATAAATTTGATATTCGCTCATCCCATCAATTCGAGCTGCCTCACATAACTCATCCGGTATACTCATATAAAACTGACGCATCAAAAAAACCCCAAAAGCAGAAAATGCTTGTAAAAATATAATGGCTAAGTGTGTATCATTTAAATTAAATGACCGCATCATGATAAACTGTGGAACCATATATACATGCCAAGGAACTGCAATAGTACCTATATATCCAAGAAATAGTATCCGTTTAAATTTGAATTCTAATTTTGCAAAGGCATACGCCGCAAAACTACTTGTAAGTACTTGTAATAAGGTAACAATAATTGTTAATTTGAATGTGTTTTTAACAAAAATTGCCAGTGGAATCTTACTCCAAATATCCACATAATTTTGCCATCGTGGATGTGTTGGAATCCATTGTATAGGTACCGTAAACACATCTTTATCAAGTTTTAGCGATGCCGATAACATCCATATAAAAGGAACAAGCATAATAATCGAAATAAAGATGAGAGATAGGTAGAGTATGATTCGAGATAGTTTTATTTTTTTATTAGCTATTTGCATATTTTCTCTCTCCTTTAAATTGAATGACTGTAACCAATAGCACCATTAAAAATAGAACCATTGAAATTGCACTGGCATATCCATAGTTACTCCCTGTCACAAACGCCGTTTGATAAATATGGTAAACCAACACTAATGTCGATGTTCCCGGTCCGCCTTGTGTAATCATATAAATCAAGTCATATACCTTGAAACAATTAATTGTTAGCATAATAACAACAAAAAAAGTTGTTGGGCGAAGTTGTGGCACCGTAATATACCAAAATTTTTGCAGTGCATTTGCACCATCAATACTTCCTGCTTCATATAAGTCTGAGGGAATTCCTTGTAATCCAGCTAAATATATCACCATATAATATCCCATAGATTTCCATACAGAAAAAAGAACAACTGTGAACATGGCCCAATCCGGATCGGCCGCCCATTTGGGTAAATTTTCTCGTGCAACACCCAAATGAGTTAATAAGACATTGACCACTCCTGCTCCTGGGCTAAAAATCATATTCCAGACTGCAGCAACTGCGACTAAAGAAGCTACATATGGAAAAAAACCAATCGTTCTAAAAATATCTCGACCTTTTACTTTTTGATTTAAAATAATGGCTAATCCTAATGCTGCTCCTAGCGTCAATGGTACTGTCGTTACAGCGTATACAATCGTATTTATAAATGCTGCTTTAAAACGAGTGTCCTCTTTGAGCGCTAAAAAATTATCCAGACCTACAAATTCAATTGGATTATTACCATCCCATGACATAAAAGCAAGTGCAAAGGCAAAAAGAATAGGGCCTAAAGTAAATATACAAAAACCAATAAGATTGGGTGCAATAAATGAGTAGGCCACCAAATTATTTCTTGTTTCACGACGAATACGTAATTGTGTTTTCTTCATAGAACGTCTCCTAACCTTAATAAAATGATGGACGAGATAAACTCGTCCATATTTTATATAGTATATAGTTATCTCTTCCTTAGTTTAAGATTTTTCCAACTTCCTCGTTCATATAATTAATTCCTTCATCAACCGTCATTGTCCCTGTCATAATATAGTCATGGCCGTCATTAAGTATAACTTCAATCTCCGCACTTTTTTGATGAATCGGCATTTCCAAATAGGTATTTGACGTTCTTAAAGCTTCTGCACTTGCTTCATCTGATGGAAAACCTTCTTTTGATGCAATCATATCAACAACCGCGTCTGTTTTAATCGCCGGAAAAGTTCCCGTAGCCGCAACCACTTCTGCTCCTTCCGCTCCACATACAAACTGCATAAAGTCTGTCGCGATTTCTTTGTTTTTAGATGCAGCCGTAACGGATAATGATGTAATCGTTGCCAATGTCGATCCTGGTTCTACCCCTTGTGCATGTGGGTATTTTACCAAACCCCAATTACCATTGCCGCCTTCACTAATTTCCGTATATTCTCCTGTTTGAATTTTTTCAATTAATGTTGGAATAAACCAGCTTCCCATGTTCATCATCCCAATATTACCTTGCGCAAATGCACCAGAATAATGCAGGTTACTTGTCTTAAGTGTCGCATAATCTTGTGCTATCATATCTTCTTGTTGTGCAACAACCATGTCATAATATGGTTTAAGAAAGTCATAGTTTCCATCGACAATACTATGCTGGCCATCTAAAATTCCAAATAGTTGAACGGCTGAACGCCACACATGATAATGGCTACCATACACTTCACTTCCTAAGGTATCGTCTGAGATTTCACGTGCCAAAGCATCATATTCTTCAAAAGTCATATCATTGGTTGGGTATGAAACCCCTGCATTATCAAAAACAGTTTTGTTATAAAAAATCACCCAAAAGTCACTACGGAATGGCAATGCATAAAGTGTATCATCAACTTTTATTTGGTCAGTAATACCTCCATACCCGCTCAAGTCAATATCTGATGTATTCACAGGTTCCAATACATTTTTAGCGACCAAGTTTACATATCCTGGAATATCTTTAATCGTTACGATATCAAGATCTGTATCGCTTCCGGATAATTGCGTTCCTAGAACCGTCATATAATCTTGAGAACCTAAATCAACCATTTCTATTTTCACATCTGGATTCTTTGCTTCATAGACATCAATAAGCGGTTGATAATAGGTTGTTGAGGCAATATCCCATACAGCCCACTTAAGTGTTGTTTGATTACTATCTGTAGTTGTTTCTTTTGTATCCGTAGTTTCTACCTCTTCGGATGTTGTATCCGACACATCTGTTGTACTTTCATTCGTTGCTTCATCTTCTTTTCCACATCCGGCAAACAGACCAATGGTTAATACTAGAACTAGAATCATGCTGATAATCATTTTTTTGTTTTTCATGTGTATTTCCTCCCTTAATTTGTTTTGATGTCTCTAGTATACGTTGCTTTTTTGTTTACTAGAATGGATTATTTATATTATTACCTTAATAATTTATCCTACTATTCCACCGTTTAGTATCTGTTTGAGAAAAACTTGTCTTTTTTTATCCAATAGATGTTTTTTTTTACTATTGTATACAAAATGACGAATTTTATTGCATTTTCACTATTAATTTTTGTTGACATCCTCTATTTTTCTCTTTAGAATAGAGGCAACACTGAAAGGAGCTTGTATGAAACCTCATCTAAAAAGTATTAAATCACATATTATCGGTGTTACTGTCGTTTTCACTTTATTACTCACTTTATTTATTACTACTTTTGTGTATGTCCTTTTTAGTCGACTTCTTTCTGAAAGTCTTGTGCAGTCCACCAACTATAATCTTTCTTTAGCTTCCGAAGCAATCTCTAAAGACTTATTACCAATAACGTCTTTTGCCAGTTGGTGTGAATCAAATATCGAATTAGCTAAATACATTGAAGCTGCTGACAAGATGAACCAAGCTGCCTTAGATTATTCCGCTGCTCCCTCCCTCGAAACGAAGACTATCTATGAAAATGAGCGTAATGCAGTTCGACAACAGTCTTTAATTTCATGGAAACGCCTTTTGGAAGAATATAGAAATAATCGTTCTTCTCTATATATCAACCGTATTGTCGTCAGCAATTTTGAGGGCAACTATCTTCAAATTTCTCCAATATCATCTTACCATGCTCTAGATATCTTTGAAACCATCACAAATTTTCAAGCTTTTGAAAAACAGTTAACTTCAAAGTCACCTTTTTGGAGCGGTATTGAATACGATCCTTTTGGCGGTACCCCTGATGCACAAATGATTCCATTAATACGTCCGGTATATGCCCCTTATACAAATGATATCATCGGCTGGAGTTATCTATCTATTTCTCCGCAAATCATTACGGATATATTTTCCGTGTATGAACTCCCCACAGATAGTCAACTTTTTATTACCATTAATCAGCGGACCTATGAGGTGACCAAAGAACAGCTTCTTCCTCATCAGTGGACAGATATTGATTTTGATCAACAAATTCAGCCTTTTGTTGATTCTGATGGGCAAAATCGTACCCTTATTACATATCCATCAAGTATCAATGGTTGGTATTTATCCCAAACATTATCCACTCAGCAACTTTCAACACAAAAAAATATTTATATTTTATTGTTGATTGTAATTGCTTTTATTGTTATGCTTCTTGGATTTTTATTAACTATTTTTCTAAATTACAAAATAAACAAACCTTTAACTCAACTGTTAAGTAAATTAAAATCCATTGCTTCAGGGGATTTTTCATATGATGCACGCATTGAATGGAATAACGAGCTTGGAGAAATTGGACGAGGAATTAACAATTTATCAGAAAATATTGTCCTTCTTATGGATCGACGTATTGAGGATGAAAAGGAAAAGAATCAACTGGAATATGAGATTCTACAAAGCCAGATCAATCCCCACTTTTTATACAATACATTAAATTCTATAAAATGGATGGCCTCAATACAGCATGCTACCGGAATTGCGGAAATGACAACGTCACTTTCAAAACTTTTGCGTTCCGTTTCCAAGGATACACACCAAATCCATACATTAAGCGATGAAATCGAACTTTTAGATCACTATTTTTTGATTCAGAAATATCGCTATGGTGGTATGTTAACCTTGACCTATATCATTGACACCCCAGATATCTATCAATGCCAATTACCAAAATTTACATTACAGCCCATTGTTGAAAACGCAATTTTTCATGGTATTGAACCCAAACAGTCTACGGGTGCCATCCAGATTCATGCATTCTTTCCTTCTGAGACCATCCTACAGATTGATATTTCTGATGATGGTGTAGGGATGACTCGTGACCAAATAAAAGACCTGTTATCCAACAGCCGTAAACATCAACATGATTTTTTTAAGCGTATCGGTATCAACAATGTTAACTTGCGAATTCAGCACGCATATGGTCAGGACTTTGGATTAACGATCACAAGTTCACCTGCTTCTATTTCACCTCACTCTGGAACAACTGTACATATTCGTTTACCAATAAGGAGATTACCATGATTAAACTACTAATTGTTGATGATGAGCCACTTGTTCAAATTGGAATTAAATCTATGCTCAACTGGAGCCAATTCAATATTGAACTTTGTGAGACTGCTATGAACGGAAAAAAGGCCTTGGAAATCATCGAAGTCGAACACCCAGAAATTGTATTATGTGACATTAAGATGCCTATAATGACAGGGTTAGAATTAATCAAAATCTGTCGGGAGCGCTATAACCATCCCCCTCTATTTATTTTTTTAACCAGTTATGAAGAATTTGCATTCGTTCAAGAAGCCATTAAACATCAAGCTTTTGATTATTTAATTAAACTGGATATTACTGCTGATGCATTGACTGAAACCATACAAAAAGCCCTAACACATATTTATCAATACCAGAACAAGCAAGTTAAAAGTAAAACTACACATCTGGATTTCTTTTACGAAAAATTTATGATTCGCCTCTTGAATAATCTCTTTGTCGACAAAGAGCAATTTATATTACAAGCTAACGAATTGCAACTTGACTTTGAATCGTCAAGCTACGTCGTTGCCTTATGTACTATAAAGGATACTGAAAAGGTTCCCTACACCAATGAAAAGCTTTTAAGTCTTTGCCTAAGTACAACACAAATGGTTGAAAACCTAGTAAAAAAACATGCCCCTTGTTATATGGCTACCTTAGATACCCGACATTTTTGTATTATTTTCAAACTGGATTCTCGCGATTTTTCTATTCAAAAAGCAGATATAAAAACGGCGTTAAATGCATCTTTTGTCATGGCACATAATTACTTTAATGTTAATTTATGTGGCTATGTTGGACGTCCTTATGATGATCCGCTTTTATTAAGTGATTCATATCAAGAAGCCAGACAATTACAGACATTGTCGCTTTCTTCTGACCTTGTTCATTTTTTTGATGACTATGCTAAAACCAACCCTCGAATAAACCATTCTACTTTTAACTTAGGACTTTTCAAAAATGATATTCGTCTAGCTTTTGAAAGCTATGATGCCAACGCTTTTCGTCAAACAATTGATGCACTTATTGAACTTTTCAAATCACAACCTAATATGTTTCTTCAAGCCATTGATGCTGCATGTAATGTATTGTATCTAACGCTCTCGCTATTACCCAACAGTCGAGAACGTTTAGAGCTCATTTTTGTAGATGCCGATGGGTATCGATCTATATATAAAAAAACAACTATCGAACAGGTGATTCAATGGCTTCAACTATTAAAAGACGGCATCTATGATTTACTTTTAAGTCAACATAAAAATTACAAAAATCACATGATTAAAAGTATCCAGAATTATATAGATGGTCACATTACAGATAAATTGTCACTAAATACGATTGCTTCTCTTTTTGGAATTAGCCCAAATTACCTAAGTCAATTATTCAAAAAAACAACACATATTGGTTTTAATGAATACATTACTGGAAAAAAAATAGCCTTAGCCAAAACAATGTTATTGGAATCGGACTTGAAAATATATGAAATTGCCGACGAATTGGGATTTGAGAGCGCCTTCTATTTTAGCAAAGTCTTTAAAAAGGTTGAAGGTTGTCCACCGAGAGAATTCATTCAAAAATATATTCCTGAACATACAAGTGAGGTCTAAAATGTTTAAAGAAATTGCACAAAGCTACCATCAAGATTTTTTTGAATTTCATCCCTTTCCCAAAGCTATCGACCGGGAATTTTGGGATACGCTACCACCAAAAATTCGTTCATCCTTTAATCCGCATATAAAATATACTCTTGAGACTCCCTACCCTGTATTACCTATGTCTAAATTTATGGACTTTCGTCGCAACGGTAATCGTAGCGAATATGAAGCACTCTATTTTAAGCGTCGCCGACTACTAAATACTGCTATCCTTCTCGAGTGTATCTACAATGATCTGCGTTTTATGGATACCATCATTAATGGCATCTATCTTCTATGTGAGGAGAGCGCATGGCAACTTCCTTCGCATAACACTTACCTTCGAGATATACCCACACATCTGCTCCCTGATACAACCCGCCCTATTTTAGATCTTTTTGCTTGTGAAACAGGTGCGCTATTAGCAACAATAGACTATCTCATCGGAGAAAAACTTGATCAGATTAGTCCGCAAATCCGTTTAAGAATCCGTCAAGAAATTGACCACCGTATAATCACGCCCTATCTTCAGACTCATTTTTGGTGGATGGGCCGCTTTGGTGAAGCTATGAATAACTGGACCATTTGGTGTACTCAAAACATCCTCTTGACTTTTTTCTTAACACCACAGCCAAAGCACTTACGTCAAGCTGCCTTTACAAAAGCCAATACAAGCATTGATTATTTTCTCCAAGAATATGGTGAAGATGGGTGCTGTGATGAAGGCCCTTTATATTATCGTCATTCTGGGCTCTGCTTATTTAATACAATTGAACTTTTAAATGCTATCACTAATAACGCCTATGCACACCTATACGCCAAAGAAAAAATCAAAAATATGTGTGCATACCTATATAATGTGCATGTACACGATCAGTACTATATCAATTTTTCTGATTGTTCCCCCGTTTTAGAGCCTTCAAATGTACGTGAATTTCTTTTTGCCAAACGTACACAGCATTCTTCCATGATGTCTCTTGTTGCTTGCGATTATCAAAAAAGCATTGATCCATTTATGAATGATGAAATCAATTTATTCTATCGTTTACAAAGTATCTACTATTATGATGAAATATCTAGCTATCCTACACAACATAAGAACATGCCTTCCGACATATATTATGAGAGTGTGGGCCTGTGGATTACCCGTGATCAACAATTTACATTGGCCGTTAAATCCGGAGATAATGATGATAGCCACAATCATAATGATACCGGAAGTTTTACGCTTTATAAAAATGGATTTCCTATATTTATCGATATCGGTGTTGAATCTTATACAGCTAAAACATTTTCAAGTGATCGATATGATATCTGGACAATGCAATCTGATTTTCACAACCTACCTACATTAAATGGAAAAATGCAGCTTCCCGGATCTCTATATCGTGCTACTGACATTTCCCAACAATTAGGGATAGATGAATCATTTATAAGCATGAACCTCATTCATGCATATCCAGAATTGAACTCCATTACAGATTATTATCGTGAAGTCACTTTTTATAAAAACAAAAAAATAAAAATCAAAGATCAACTTACGTGTTCAAACACATTAAGTTCCTTTGATTTTATCTCTAATTTAATGACCTATATTCCTCCACACATCGAAGGTAATGACATCTTTTTAAATAATCTTGTTCATATTCACCTTGACGGGGATATCCATTCTATTGATGTTGAAGTATTTCCTATAAATGACTCACGCCTCCAACAGGCTTGGAAAGATAGACTTTACCGTTTACGTATTCATGTGCTTTCAAGTACCTTAACGATTACGATTACATAACATCAAAACTTGCGATACCGCTGATAGCGTTTTTCAGTCAGCGTATCTTTGGGCAGCTCCATTAATTCTTTTAAGGAATAGATCAACTTATCTTTAAGGAGTTCTACAATCAAGTCAAAGCTTTCATGTGCTCCGTCATAGGGCTCTGTGACTACCGAATCGATAACTTTGAGATTTTTAAGCTCCTGAGCGGTAATCTTCATCTCCTCAGCCACTTTAGGGGCTAGCGAACCATCTTTATAGAGAATGGATGCAAAGCCTTCTGGCGACAATATAGAATATATAGCATTCTCAAACATCCAAACTTCATCAGATACTGCAAGGGCAAGAGCTCCGCCACTACCACCTTCACCAATAATAATGGAGATAATCGGCACCTTAAGATTACTCATCTCAAAAAGATTGCGTGCAATGGCTTCTCCTTGTCCACGCTCTTCTGCTTCAAGTCCGCAAAAGGCTCCGGAGGTATCCACAAAACATACAATGGGTCGATTAAATTTCTCAGCTTGCTTCATTAAACGTAAAGCTTTACGATAGCCATCGGGATTAGGCATGCCAAAGTTTCGCTTAACCTTTTCCTTGGTTTTAGATCCTTTTTCTTGACCGATAAAAGTAACCGGTATCTCACCAAGCATACCAATTCCGCCAATAATGGCTGCATCGTCATGATAATAACGATCACCATGCAATTCAATGAAGTCTTCGCTAAAAGCCTCAATATACCGCTGCGCCGTCGGGCGGTCGGATCGTCTTGCTTTTAGTACTCGCTCCCAAGCCTTCATTCAATCACCTCTTCTCTTACATCATCTATTTCTCCATCTGATTCATCATCACTGTTATAATGATGTAGTACCAAAAACTGGTGTAGTCTATCTCTTAGTTGTTTTCGTTCAACAATCGCATCTACAAATCCATGCTCAAGTAAAAACTCTGCCGTCTGAAAACCTTCCGGCAGTTCTTGACGAATCGTATCTCGAATAACCCGCGGTCCTGCAAAGCCGATAAAGGCACCGGGTTCAGATAAAATAATATCACCAAGCATGGCAAAACTTGCTGTCACCCCACCGGATGTGGGATCCGTCAAGACGGTAACATAAAATCCACCCTCGTCATGGTGGCGTTTAAGTGCCGCTGCTGTTTTTGCCATTTGCATCAAGGAAATAATACCTTCTTGCATTCGTGCGCCACCAGATGCAGTAAATAATATAAGGGGTAACTGTTCTTGCGTCGCAAGCTCAGTCAAGCGGGTAATCCTCTCACCAACCACATGTCCCATGCTTCCCATGAGAAAGCGACTATCCATCACACCGATAGCCACTTTGATTCCCTTAATTCTTCCTGTCCCCGTTAGTACCGCTTCATCGATGCCGGTCTTTTCTTGAAGACCTTGGATTTTATGCTCATACCCTTTAAAGTCTAGAACATTTTCCGTTGTCATCTCCAAAAACAAAGGTGTATATGTCCCCTTATCAAGTATCATCTTAAGACGCTGTGGCGCGCTCATACGAAAGTGTTTTTGGCATTGAGGACAAATATATCCATTATTGCGATAATCATCTTTATAGACGACCTCATGACACTGTGGGCACTTAATCCATGAACCCGATGGAACATTGGGCTCTGTTTTATGAATAATCGTTGTCGATGTATTCACTTGAATGTACTTTGTCTTTTTAAATAATGGCTTCATCTATATCACACTTTCATCGTTTCTATCAAACTTGTATCATAATCACCTGAGACAAACGAAGGATTCTCTAAGATTTCAAAATGAAAATCAATGTTGGTCGTTACGCCTTCAACAATAAATTCACCTAAAGCACTTTTCATTTTTGCAATCGCTTCTTCACGAGTGTCTCCATGGACGATTAGCTTTGCCAACATGGAGTCATAGTAAGGTGCCACCGTATATCCAGGATAGATTGCTCCGTCAATACGGATACCTTTACCTCCGGGCATGATTAAATTGTTAATCGTTCCTGGCGATGGACGAAAATCTTTGCTGGCATCTTCTGCATTGATTCGACACTCAATGGCATGTCCATGAAGCTTGATATCTTTTTGCATTATATCAAGTGGCAATCCTGCCGCAATTTCAATTTGTTTTTTTATCAAGTCTATTCCTGTCACCATCTCAGTAATCGGATGTTCCACTTGGATTCGGGTATTCATCTCCATGAAAAAGAACTCCCCTTGATCATTTAATAAGAATTCAACGGTTCCTGCATTGGTATAATTAATGGCCTTTGCCGCACGAACAGCAACATCACCCATTTTTTTTCGTAACTTATCTGTAAGCGCTTTTGATGGTGCTTCTTCAACAATCTTTTGATGACGTCGCTGTACGGAGCAGTCTCTTTCACCCAGATGGATAACGTTTCCGTGCTCATCGGCTAATATTTGAAATTCAATATGCTTTGGATTGACAACATAACGTTCCATATACATTCCGTTGTCACTAAATGATGCTATGGCCTCTTTTTGGGCTAAGGAGAACATCTTATGAATTTCTTCTTTACGTTCTGCTATCCGCATCCCTTTGCCGCCTCCACCATTGGCAGCTTTGATAATGAGAGGATATCCAATAGAATCCGCCAAATCATAGGCTTCATCGGCTTGGGTAATAATTCCATCCGTTCCCGGAACAACCGGGACTTTGGCATTAATCATAGTCTCTCTGGCACGCGCCTTATTTCCCATCAGCGACATCATCTCTGATGACGGCCCAATCAGCTTAATATTGGATTCTTCGCATATTTTGGCAAACTTAGGGTTTTCTGATAAAAAACCAAAACCAGGATGAATCGCATTGGCTCCTGTGATAACCGCTGCGCTAATAATGCGTTTGATATCCAAATAACTTTCGGTTGCTTTAGCCGGTCCGATACAAACCGCTTCATCTGCAAGTAAGGTATGTAGAGCTTCACGATCTGGCGTTGAATACACCGCGACTGTTCGAATGCCTAGTTCTCGGCATGCGCGTATAATACGTACAGCAATTTCTCCACGATTTGCAATGAGTACTTTATGAAACATTTGATTCACCTACCCTATAAAAAATGTCAATTCACACGTCACCGCAATATCGTCGCCGACTTTTGCAATTCCATTACCTATACCTACGGGTCCCTTACGTCTTACAATTTCAACTTCAAGAGACAATACATCTCCTGGAACAACTTTCTTTTTAAATTTCACCTTATTTAATCCGCCAAAGTAAGCAACTTTTCCTTGGTTTTCTTCTAAGGATAAGATGCTGACTGCTCCTGTTTGAGCTAAGGCTTCAACAATTAGAACACCTGGCATTATCGGTTCCGAAGGAAAATGCCCTCGAAAAAAATATTCATTATAGGTAACACATTTTGTTGCCTTTGCACTCACCCCAGGCTCCATTTCATCTACACGGTCAATGAGTAAAAATGGTTCTCGATGAGGAATGATCTTTTTTATTTCAGTTATATCTAACATATATCCTCCTAAACAATCCTAAATAAAGGTTGACCATATTCAACTCCTTGTTCGTTTTCGACAAGGATTTCAACAATCTCACCTTCTTGATCTGCTTCAATTTCATTCATCAGCTTCATCGCTTCAATAATGCAAAGCACATCTCCTTTTTTCACCTTGCTTCCCACACAAACATAAGGGTCCGCTTCAGGGCTTGGTGCATTATAATAAGTCCCTACAATAGGCGATTCGACAAGATGTCCTCCTTGAATCGGCTCCGATGCTTGTGCATCTTCCACAACGTTTATAGCACTATCTAACGACTCTACCTTTACGCTTTGTGGCGTCTGAGGCATTGCCGGTGTTGCCACTGTCGATGTGGGCGCTGATGACATAGGCATCCCTGAAGATTGAGCCGTTTGTGAAAGCATCTCTGCATTTGATAAAATAATATGTGAGCCTTCATGGACGACATCTATATGTCTATATCCTGTATCTTTAAGTACCTGAATCATATTTAATACTTCTGAAGTATTCATTGTAAAACCTCCTTGGTTTTGCTTATCGCTCTATATCCGCTTGAATAAGAGACTCGCATTATGACCACCAAAACCTAATGAATTACTGATAGCATATTCAACCGTCGTAGCAATTCCTTGGTTTGGAACATAGTCCAAATCGCAATTTTCATCTGGCGTCTGATATCCCATCGTCGGATGAATAAATTGGTCCACTAATGTTTTTACCGTTGCCACTGCTTCGACTCCACCTGCAGCCCCCAGTAAATGCCCTGTCATTGATTTTGTTGAATTAACTTTCAACTTATAGGCGTGGTCGCCAAACGCACGTTTAATTGCCAAGGTTTCAAAATGGTCATTGTATGGCGTACTGGTTCCATGAGCATTAATATATTGTACCTGCTTAGGCTCAATTCCCGCTTCTGCCATGGCAAACTCCATTGCCTTACCTGCTCCTGTTCCTTCTGGGTCCGGGCTAGTCAAGTGATATGCATCACATGTCGCACCATAGCCTACAATCTCTGCAAGAATATTGGCCCCACGTGCTTTTGCATGTTCATACTCTTCCAATAGCAAAACTCCGGCACCTTCACCCATCACAAATCCATCGCGCTCTTTATCAAAGGGACGAGATGCTGTATTAGGATCTTCGTTGGTCGATAGTGCGGTCATATTAGCAAATCCGGCAATACCAAGAGGAACAATCGAACTTTCTGTTCCACCACAAAAAATTGCATCGGCAACACCGTATTTAATATTTCTAAAGGCTTCTCCAATCGAATGTGTTGCACTGGCACACGCCGTAACAATGTTGGTATTAATCCCTTTTACACCAATCTCAATAGCAATGTTACCGGCTGCCATGTTAGTAATAATTTTAGGTATTAGTGATGGTGAGACACGTGAAGGTCCCTTTTCAATCAATTTTTGTTCTTCTTTTTCCATCGTTCCTAGTCCACCAATACCGGAAGCGACAATCACACCGATACGGTACAAATCTTCTGATGCCAAATCAAGCCCTGAATGTCTAAGGGCTTCTTTGGCCGCTGCGATGGCAAACTGAGAGAACACATCATATTTTCTAGCATTTTTCCGATCCATATACTCTTTAGGATCAAAGCCTTTGACTTCTCCTGCAAGTTTTACGGTAAAATCACTGGTGTCAAAATGGGTGATGGGTCCAATACCAACCACACCCTCTTTTAAATTATTCCAATAAGTCTCTGCATCAAGACCGATAGGTGTTATTGCTCCTAGTCCTGTAACAACTACTCTTCTCATTTATTAGCTCCTTACATTGTCATTCCGCCGTCAACAGCGATTACTTGTCCTGTAATATATTTTGCTTGATCAGACGCCAAGAAGTTCACCATATTCGCAACATCTTTTGGCTGTCCTAATGTATGTAAAGGAATTTTATCCAAAATTGCTTCTTTTATTTCATCGGATAATACATCCGTCATTTCTGTATCAATAAAGCCAGGTGCAACTGCATTAACACGTATTCCACGTGCTGCATATTCCTTGGCTAAAGCTTTAGTCATACCGATGATTCCGGCTTTTGATGCGGCATAGTTGACTTGTCCCACATTACCGACAAGACCGATAACCGAACTGATATTGATAATACATCCTGAACGCTTTTTAAACATAGAACGCGTTACATGTTTAACACAGTTAAATGCGCCTTTTAAATTAATATCAATAACACTGGAAAAATCTTCTTCTGTCATGCGAAGCATCAATTGATCTTTTGTGATTCCTGCATTGTTTACTAAAAGGTCAATGCCACCATATTCTTTGACAATTTCTTTCATCATGGTCTCTGTCTCTGTATAATTGCTGATATCGCTTTGAAAAATACTTCCGCTTCCACCACTGGCAATAACTTCATCCAATACCTTCAACGCTTCGTCTTCACGTGAGCGATAATTAATAATGACATTATATGCATTTTTTCCTAGTGTTAATGCAATCTCTTTTCCAATACCACGACTTCCCCCTGTAATCAGGGCAACTTTCTTATCCATTTTTACACTCCCTTTATCGCATCGACAACAGTATTTATGGCCTCATAGGAATTTAAATTAAGTACCTTTACTTTACGGTCAATTTTTTTAATCAGACCTGCTAGTGTATTGCCTGGTCCAATCTCTACAAAGGTGTCCACCCCATGATCAATCATTGTTCGAACCGATTTTTCCCAAAGGACTGCACCTTTTAACTGTTCCACCAACAAATGTTTTGTTGTACTTGTATCTGAGACAATTTCTCCGGTAACATTGGTGATATAAGGTATTTTACCTGTATCTATTTGAATAGATTCAAGCGCTTTTTCAAATTTTTCTGCTGCTGTTTCCATAAGTGGTGAGTGAAATGCACCACTCACTTGCAAAGGAATTACACGTATTTTTTCTTCCATAAGTATAGAGGAAACACGTTGGACAGCATCTTCTTCTCCCGATATAACAACTTGTACAGGGTTATTATAATTGGCAATACCTACAACGCCTGGATCCTTAGCACAAAGCTCCTCAATGTGTCCTTGATCTGCTTTGACAATTGCTGCCATACCACCTTGAACCTTGCGTCCGGCTTCTTCCATGTATAATCCACGTTTTCGAACAAGCTCTATCGCATCCGTATAAGATAAAATATCTGCAGCAACAAGGGCGCTGTATTCACCTAGACTAAGTCCGGCAACATAATCCGGTACAATATCCACGTGCCGTCTTAACTCGTTAAGAAGACAAATTGATACCGCTACCAATGCAGGTTGGGTGTATGCCGTTTGATCAATGGGTGCCTTTTGATTGGCGCACAAATCATATAAGTCAAAATCTAATAATCCATCCGCCGTGTCAAAGCACTTCTTCGCCTCTTCGGATTTTTCCACCAAATCAAGTCCCATTCCTGTGTGCTGCGCTCCCTGTCCCGGAAAAATAAATGCTATCTTCTTCATGTTTCCTCCTAAAAATCGTATTACTTATCGTTAGCTTCGATGTAGTCTACCGCATCTTTAACCGTTTTAATGTTCGCAAGCTCTTCATTAGGAATCGCTACACCAAATGTGTCTTCAATGGACATCACTAATTCAAAAAGGTCTAATGAATCCGCACCTAAATCATCTGCAAATGTTGCTTCCATAGTCACCTCTTCTGCATCGACACCTAGTTCTTCTACGATAATATCTTGTAATTTTGAAAATTCCATGTTGTTTCCTCCTATAATTTTATATGTTTGTTATTTATTGGTTTTTACATTTAAACCTTTATTGAAATTGAATAAAAGCTGCTCCATACGTCAAGCCTGCACCAAATCCCGATATACCTACGGTCTTGCCTGCAAGTTTTCCTTCTGCATTTAGTTCATCTAATGCAATGGGGATGGTTGCTGCGGATGTATTGCCGCATTTTTCAATATTCATATAGAATTTATCCATGGGTTGTCCCATTTTTTTTGCCACACGTTCGATAATTCGACTATTGGCTTGATGAAGCACATACAAATCAACCTCTGATAGCTGGATATTATTTTTTTCCATCAGTTCGCTAAAGATTTCCGGAACTTTTTTACAGGCAAACTGAAAAACTTGCTGTCCATCCATCTTTAAATAATTATCGCTCCCTTGTTGATAATAGGGTGTGTCATTATGTCGAATCTTTGATGTTAATACGTTCCAATCCGTTCCAATGGATTTGTTGTATATATCCATAACGCCTGTCTTTTCTTGTGTTGCTTCAATCACCACAGCTCCAGCGCCATCTCCAAACAAAACGCATGTCGAGCGGTCTTGCCAGTTAAGCACTTGGCTTAACTTCTCAACGCCAATTAATAAAGCCTTCTTTACTTTGCCTGTTTGAATAAATTGCTCAATCACATCTAAGCCATATACAAATCCTGAACACGCTGCTTGCAAATCAAAAGCAAATGCCTGATGTGCACTTATCTCACCTTGAACCATACACGCAACCGATGGCATCGAATAGTCTGACGTAACTGTCGCAACAACAATCATATCTATCTCTTGGGCCTGTACACCACTTTGGTCTAATGCTTTTTGAGCTGCTCTTGCTGCCATGTCATGCACATCGTAGTCTTTGGCAATTCGTCGTTCTTTTATACCTGTTCGTGTATAAATCCATTCATCTGAAGTTTCAACCACCTTGGCTAAATCATCATTGGTCACAATGAAATCAGGCAAAAAACTTCCTGTTCCAACTATTTTTCCATGATACATAGGTGCCTCCTGATATACTTTGATAATCAAAGCATTTAGTTTGATAGTCAAAGTATATGTGTTTTTTTATAAATTGTCAAGGGGAGATTCATAAAGTTGTCTTGCGATAAAGACACTTAAGATACTTCCGATACCGCCGATGACTATAAATACAATCGTTACATTTGCATCATCACTCACAAAATAATTCATCATAGTTGATGTAAGATTGTACGACAAATGTACGAGTATCGGCATCCATATCGAATGATAATAATGATAGATAAGCCCCAAAATGAGCCCTAAAAAGAATGCGTAGATCCCTTGTACCCAGTTTAAATGCATCAGACCAAAAAAAACAGCTTGAATAATCAATGCCACCCACATAGGTACAGCTTTTTTAAAATCATTAAAAATAACACCGCGTAGAGCAATTTCTTCAAAAAGTGGTGCACTAATAACCAGCGCAATAAAAACTAAAATTGGATTGCCCAACATCAGCGGTTCCATAAGTTCAGTGTAATATTCCATCTGTTCAGTAATCGGGAAGACTTCACTTACAATGGTTAGTATTCCTACTGTCAAAATATTTAAAAAGATTCCAAAACCAAAAAGAATGAGTCCATTTTTTAATTTTATCGATGAAAAATTAATATATGTTTTGAAAGATTCTCTACGTCCCAAGAACATCAAAAAGATTCCAAGAAGTGTCAACATATTTACCGCAATAATTGTTGGAATGGCAAATTCTCCAATAAGCTGAACAAGCGCTTCGGTAAACTCAACTTGATTTGCCATTACTTCTGGATTGAACATATCTTGTTTTGTAAGTAATACAATTGCAAAGACAACAAGACCTACAAATGCACTTGCAAAAAAATATATTGCAGCAATTAATGCCGAAAATCCACATGCCTTAAAAAAATTTTTCATCTTCTTCTCTCCTCATTCTATATACTATTTTATTTGTAAAGTGTTTTGCATGTTAAGCCAACTAATAATCTCATTTAAATCTTTGGCTATATATGCTGCTCGCTCTTGTATGGCTTTTGATGAAGGTATTAAATCCGGTACATGAATACACGTAATCTTCCCATCAAATGCACCACGAATTCCATTCTCAGAGTCTTCCAAAACCAAAGCCTCACAAGGTGTGACCTCTAGTTTTTGACATGCTGTCAAAAAAATTTCAGGGTCTGGTTTACTTCGCGTAATCTCATCGCCACAAACTGTCGCATCAAAATACGATGCAATGTCTGCTTTTGCTATAATTGCATCAACCCGATCTCGGGAACTTGATGTTGCCAATCCGATTTTGATTGACTGCTCTTTAAGATGCTCTAGTAAATTTAATGCTCCTGGTTTGAGAGGAATTCCATCTGATTCAAATGCCTTTTCAATCTCTGTATGCACTTGGTCAAGTATAGGTTCAAACGGGAACGCTTGACCATATCGTGCCTCAAACCCTTGACGCATATAGTCAATATTGCTCCCTAAAAACTGAAAGTAAAACTCATCTTCAAAGATATACTCGTGCTGACGGCATATCTTCTTATATCCTTCAAATGTCATGCTCTCGCTATCAATTAGTAACCCATCCATGTCGAATATAACTGCCTTAAACATTAGTATCCTCCTGTTTGAATCATCTGTTCAAATTTATGCTTTAACATCTTCTTATACATGTTACGTGTTACTGGAATAAGCAATGAGAACCCTGCAATATCTGTCAAAATTCCCGGTGTTAATAAAAAAGCCCCTCCAATTAATACACATAAACCATCAACGAGCTCTTCTTTAGGCATAATTGCTTGCTGTAAAGATATACGTATTTTTTGGATGACTAATCGTCCTTGTATTTTTGCAAAAAAAGCACCTACAATTCCTGTGACTAAAATAATTACAAATGTAATCATTGCACTGGTGCGTTCTGCGATTTGAAGTAGCAAATACAACTCTACTAATGGAATCACGGTAAATAATATGAGTATATACCCAAATATACTTTTTCTTTTTTCCATAGACAGTCTATCCTTTCATGACAATGCATTTTATAGCTTTGTTACTGTCTATTATAACTGTTTTTATGGTATCATTCAATTTTTTAATGGAATTCTAAGACTATTCTTTTATATTACAAAGCATTCCTTGCTATTCTTATAGTAAGCTTTTATAATCAAAGCAATAAAGAATTTGAATTGAAAGGAGCTTTATTATGGATAAATATTCTTATCTTCATGAACTCTATCAGTCCTTGTCCACATTGACTGAACCAGAGCGCTCAAAAATCATGAAGGATGCTGAAGCCAAGTTTGATGAAGCCGAAAAAAATGGACGCCCAATTTCTGAAGTTATTCATGAGCTTGGTATTCCCAAAAGAACCTCCATCGTCACATCACAACAACGCATTTACAAAAATCCGGAACCGGTTGTCCCAGTTCAAAAAGCAAACCAACCGGTGCCTATGATTCTTATTGGCATTGGATTACTAATGTTTAACCTCATTATTGTGCTTGGACCATTTCTTGGTATTTGGGGTGTTATCTTTGGTTTGTTTATCTCCGGCATTGCAATGGCTATCTCTGGACTTCTCATTGTCCTTAGCGGTATCCTAGCATTTCCTATTTCATTTATTTCGATACCTCTTATCGTTATGTCACACCCTGTTTTACTTTTTTCCACAGGATTTTTTCTCCTTGGTATCGGAGGATTTCTTGGTCTATTGACTATTTTCGTTGGAAGATTAATAGGAATATTAACATATCGTTATACAAAATGGAATCTCAAACTAATTAGGGGGTATTAATCATGAAATTTTTTAACAAAACTATGGGCTATTTAATGGGATTTTTCTTTCTCATGGCAACGCTTAGTGTTGTCGTTGCTCTCTCCTACATTGAACGCCATGATTTATCTGTCAACAATCTTTTTTCTCAGAGTACATCTTTGCGTTATTCTGATCATTGGGATATTGATTTTTTCCCGGATATACTCTCTTCAAGCCATCGAAGCGATAATTATGAAACCTTGACCCTAAGCGACCAGGAGACATTTGATTTAGTGGACCAACTATTTATTTCAACGTCTGTAGAAGATGTCCATTTTATTGAAGAAGAGCGTGAGGATATTCTTGTAGAGTATTTTCGCGAACAGCCTGATACTAACCGCTACACTACCAATTTCAATACCCAATTAAAGAATAACCAGTTATCTGTTACAACGACTTTATCTATACGTAATCTAGTGATGACTCAAGATTACAAAGGTACTATCAACGTGCATATACCTAAAGATTATCATTTTAAAGAAGTAAAACTTGATTCGGACACCACCCGTCTAACCAATGACAATATTTACCAAAACACCGATAAATTAATTTTGATTACTGATTTAGGTGATATCGATATTTCTCTCACCCAAGATATTAAAGAAGTAGGTATCTTCTGTGATTTAGGCTCCATATCTCTTGACTCCCAATCTCAACTCGGTTTTCTAGAAGTCAATAATAACCTTGGCGATATTGATTTATCACTTATGTCTGTAGATATGCTAAAGGTAAATGCTGACCTTGGTTCTATTGAGGCTGACATGAATTTAGATGAAGATACAGTAATCTATGCCGATACAGATCTTGGCTCTGTAAATTCTGATTATAAGCTAACCACAACTTCAAGTGGCAGCAACTATTCGTTCTATTCAAATCTAGGTTCTATTGAAATCAATAAAATACAGTAACACCTATATTTGTACAAAAAAAAGTCCTACTTCCGAAGTAGGACTAAGCAATTATATCTATCAAAATAAAAGGGGGGATAGTTTTACCCTCTTATAATACCAAGGCTCTATGACATTATCATGAATAATGTATTACGAAAATATTAAACTTTTCGATTCATACATTTATTTCATGATTTTTCTGCTTTTCGTAGCTCTTTTGCCAGTTCTATAAATTGTTCTAAGGATAACGCTTCCCCACGTATTTTTTCTGAGACACCTATTTTTTCCAATGCCTGTCGAATTTCCTCTTTTGATATGTCAATACCCGGTTGATGTGCTAACGTATTAACAAGCGTTTTTCTACGTTGCTGAAATGCTCCACGAATAAGTTTAAATAAGAATTCATCATCTTCCGTTTGTTTTTTATAGTGATCGTTTACTTCTAGGCGAATAACCGAAGAGCCCACTTTAGGTTGTGGAACAAAGCTACTTGGTGGAACTTTAACAAGTACTTTGGGGTGAGAATAATATTGAACGGCTAACGAAAGCGCTCCATATTCTTTAGTAGATGGGCTCGCCTGCATGCGATCAGCAACTTCTTCTTGAATCATAATCGTAATCGAATCCACCGGAATATGTTCTTCAAAGATTTTCATAATAATTGGCGTAGTAATATAATACGGAAGATTTGCAACAATTTTAATTTTCCGATTTGGATACTGCTGATCAATCATTGCCTTTAGATCAACCTTTAATATGTCTTCATTAATTATATGTACATTCCCATATTCTGCTAGCGTTTCTTCCAAAATAGGAATGAGTGTTTTGTCAATTTCAATGGCAACCACCTGGTCAACCTGTTCTGCAATATATTGTGTCAAACTTCCAATACCCGGTCCAATTTCAATAACAACATCCTCCGGATCCAATTCTGCCCCACTTATAATATTCTCCAAAATATTTTGATTAATTAAGAAGTTTTGCCCATATTTTTTCTTAAGTGAAAAAGCATTTTTTTCAATTATTTCTCTGGTGCGTTGCGGTTTTGATATTCTATCCATAAATCTCCTTTCTTACGGAAATATCTTTACAAGTTTTTCAGATTGGTGTACAATTACAATAATATGATATTGTAATATTCAAATATAAATTATGAGGTGAAATCATGGAAATCAAAGAATTTGAAAGAGCATCTGAACTTCTAAAATTATTAGGGCATCCTGCACGCCTTTGCATTCTAATCGGAATCCTTGAAAAAGAAAACGCCGGATGTAATGTGACTTACATGCAATCATGCCTAAATATTCCACAATCTACCGTCTCTCAGCATTTATCAAAATTAAAAGCAGCTGGATTAATCAAAGGCGAACGACATGGTTTAGAAGTTCAATATACCGTTATTGATAAGAATGTTGAAAAAATCATTCGTGCTCTTAATCTCATCTAAGCCTATACGCTAGAATCCCTTATAATCATTCATAAACCAATGGTTATAAGGGATTTTTTATGTTCTATAAGACAGATATCCATCTACCCTAGTATATATTTTTCAACAACTTCACGTACTGCATGATGATTATTATCATGTTCAGTGATATAGTTTGCTTTAGCTTTGACTTCTTCTCTTCCATTGGCTACAGCAACACCTAGACCTGCATATTCAATCATGAATATATCATTAAAACTATCACCGACTGCAATAATCTCTTCTTGTTTTATGCCAAGCTTCTGTGCTAAATACTTCACTCCCAGCCCTTTATTTGCCTCTTTGTGAAGGACTTCTAAATAATTTGGTTTTGAGAAAAATACATTGACGTCTTGTCCATAGACTTCTATAATTTTTCTTTGCATAGCTTCCAAGCATTCTCGATCTTGTGAATTGAATAATACTTTCGTTGAATATTCCAAATTTTCAAGATCCTGATTAACCAAAGGCTCACTCTTTGTTAAATCTGTATATAGTTTTACTGCTTCGTTAATTTCTTCTATGATCATTTTCTTTCCATTATACAGTTGAACTGTTACATCATTGTCTTTTCCCATTCTTACTAATTCTTTTAACAATGGCTGTTCAATACGTTTATGAAAAATATTTTGTCGGTCAATTCTATCAATTTTTGCACCGTTGTATGATATAAAATATTCATCTTCATCGTGCATATCCAATTGTTCGATATACTGAAACATGGACTCATCACTACGTCCAGAGCAAAATAATACAACAACCCCTTGCTCTTTTGCTTTTTTTATCGCTTCAATATTTTCAGGACTAATGGACAGATCATCTTTCAACAATGTGTCATCAAAGTCCAATACTAACATTTTGTACATATTTCCTCCTAAAAATAGATGTTTTATTGCTGCTTCATCGCTTTTAACAGAACATCTTTTTCTTCCTGTGTCAACGTTTCTTTTGTCATTCCATTCGTAACATTCTTTGAATATAAATATGAGTATTCGCTATTATGTAAATTATGAAGAATTACACCATTATTATATCGATTAAGCATGACTAAGACAAAGCTCATCTCGCCACCTTGACGTTCAAATGCATTATATCGATGTAGATATACTTTGGTATATGCATCTTTGGCTTTCTCCTGAATACGCTCAATATGATTAAACAATTCCTTTTCATTTTGTTTTAAATACTCAATATCTGATTTGTTTTTAATTATATGTTCTTCATAGGATTGTATTGTCTTTCCTTTATTCAATTTTTTATATTTATTTCTAAAAATCGATAAGTTAATCATCGTAATAAACAATAGAATAAATAAGATTAGCGTAACCGCTGTTACAATCATGAGTATCTCAACTTGCATACTTTCAAAAAAGGTCATTATATCACTCATTCGTATCCCCCCTATCTAATTATTATTCAACACTTATTTGTTCAATCAGTTCAACAATTCTTTCTAATTCCTGATTTGAAAAATATTCGATTTCAATTTTACCTTTATTTTTTTTGTTTTGAATTTTAACTTTTGTACCTAATATTTCTTCTATATTTTTTTCTATCGATGCCATGATTGGATCCATAAAATCTTTTTTCTTAGGTTTTATTTCTGTTTCTGGCTTTAGTAATTTTTTTATTATTCTTTCTGTTTCTCGAACATTAAGTTCATTATCAAACACTTGTAAAGCAATTTCGTACTGTTGTTTTGGATCTTTTATAGCTAATAGTGCTCTAGCATGTCCTGTCGATAATTTTTCTTCAACTAACATTTCTCCAACTCGCTCATCTAATTGGAGCAAACGAAGAGAATTGGCTATGGCTGATCGTGATTTTGAGACTTTTTCTGCTATTTCATCCTGCTTTAATTTATGCTCATCCATTAATCTTCGGTATGCCATGGCTTCTTCGATAGGATTCAAGTTTTCTCTTTGAATGTTTTCAATCAACGCCACTTCAACAATTTCTTCTTCACTAAATTCTTTGATAATAATTGGTACTTCTTTTAACTTTGCCAGTTTTGCTGCACGCCAGCGACGTTCACCAGCAATAATTTCATAGAATTTGTCTTTCTTTGTCACCACTAAAGGTTGCAACACTCCAAATCGCTTTATTGATTCTGCTAATTCATGTAAACCATCTTCATCAAATTGATTTCTTGGTTGATTTGGATTGGGTTCAATTAGGGTAATTTTAACTTTTGAAATATTCCTTTTATTTTCTGAAGATATTTCTTCTTCTAAATCATCTGTTATTAATGCGGATAATCCTTGGCCTAGACCTCGTTTTCTCGCCATTTTTAATCCTCTCTTTCCATGACTTCATCAGCTAATTGTCGATAGCTCACCGCTCCTTTGGAGGAAGGATCATATTGGGTAATAGGTAATCCATAGCTCGGCGACTCTGCTAAACGAACATTTCGCGGAATAATTGTTTTATATATATTCGTATGTCGCAACTCATGTTTAACCTCTTCAACTACTTGTAGTGATAAATTCGTTCGGGCATCATACATGGTGAACACGACTCCCTCAATCTCCAAGTTTGGATTCAAACGTTTTTGAACCAAATTGATTGTATACATTAACTGAGATAAGCCCTCTAATGCAAAATATTCACATTGAATAGGTACCAATATGGAATCTGATGCACAAAGCGCATTGACTGTTAAAATACTTAACGACGGAGGACAATCAATAATAATAAAATCATACTTATGTTTAATCTTATTGACTTCATAATTTAAGATATAATTACTTTCCTTAACACCAATTAATTCCACTTCGGCTCCAGCCAAATCAACATCCGCTGGCACTAAATCCAAATTGTTAAAAACATTTTCTAGGATTATTTCTTCTATCTTTTTTTCTTTTAACAGCATTTCGTATACTGTCGTCTCTAATGTTTCTTTATTTATTCCTAGCCCCCTTGTAGTATTCCCTTGAGGATCAATATCAATTGTTAAGACTTTCTTCCCCGCTTCTGCTAAGGCAGCTGAAAGATTGATTGTTGTTGTCGTTTTTCCGACTCCACCTTTTTGATTCACTATTGATATAATTCTAGCCATTTGATACAATCCTCCTAACTTTATACTAAAAACTATTATATCACAACTATACTTTTACTTCTATCCTTTTCAAGTCAAACTCTTGTTTTAACCTAAATCTTACTGCCATTACACATAAAAACAATAGCAATGTTTCACGTGAAACATTGCTATTGTTTTTATGTGTAGTATAAATCCCATTAATGTTTCACGTGAAACATTAATAAATATTTACAATATTATTCTTAATAGCATAAACGGCTGCTTGTGTTCGATCTGAGACTTCTATCTTCTTAAAAATATTCGACACATGATTTTTCACTGTTTTTTCACTGATACATAATTCATCGGCAATCTCCTTATTTAAAAAACCAAGGGTAATAAGCTTTAAGACCTCTGTCTCACGTCGTGTCAGCTTATGATGACGAACTTGATAATCAAGTTCTCCATTAATCTTTTTAAATAGCAAGGACGCCATATTGGGCTGAATATAAGACTCTCCACTGTGTATTGAACGAATGGCTTTAATCAAGACATCTGATTCTGAATCTTTGAGAACATATCCTTCGACGCCGATTTCAACTGCTCTATACAAATACTCAACTTCATTATGAATGGTAAGCAACAATACATCCACATCACTCTTCATCTTTTTTAATTCTTCTAATACTTCTAAACCATTCATCACCGGCATATTAATATCTAATAATACAATGTCTGGTTTTACTTCAAGAATTTGCTTTATTGTTTCCTTACCATCACCGGCCTGAGCCACTACTTCTATATCATCTTCTAATTCAATTAACTGTTTTAACCCTTCACGAATCATGGAATGGTCATCGGCAATTAACACTCTGATTTTATCCACTTTATTCCTCCTAACCTCTCTCCTTATTATCTACTGGCAATCTTACAAATATAGAAGTTCCTTGACCCATCTTCGATGAAAGAACAAACTTTCCTGCCAATAAATTAACCCTCTCCTGCATAATCGATACCCCTAACCCTGTATGTGTTAAAGGATCCTTTTTGATTTGATTTACATCAAATCCACACCCGTTATCTGTAATACGTATTTCTGTATATCGATTACAAAATATCAAGTCAATAATTACCTCATCTGCTTTTGCATACTTTTGAATATTATTCAGTGATTCTTGGACAATACGAAACAATGTCAAAGAGTTGATTTTTTGTACATTCTCTGATTGAAGATTATCCAAATATTGAATATTCAGTTGAATCGAAAAATTATTAATTGATTCAACTTTGTCAATATAGCGTTCCAATGTTGGTACTAAACCTAGATCATCAATCGACATAGGTCTTAAATTATAAATCAACTCTCGCGTTTCACCAATGGTGTCATGGATGTGACCACGTAATATCTGCATCTCCATTTTTGCTTTATCAATATCTTTATCAATGAGTTTTAAGCAAATTTCTGCTTTAAAACTAATATTACTTAAACTTTGTGCTGGCCCATCATGTAATTCTCTAGCTACTCTCTGACGTTCTTCTTCTTGTGCATGAATAATACGATACCCTAATAAACGCTCATTTTGATACTGACCTAAATGCTCTGTAAGATCTTTTAAACTACCATGCAACATGTTATGGGCTAGTTCAAAATCATTGGATAATTTATCTGCTTTATCAACAATATTCCTAACGGATTTCAAGTGCAGTTCTAATTCGTTACGTCGCTTGACAATGTTCATCTCCCGTTCTCTTTCAAGAACAAGTTGTACACGTAAATGATCAGTTTTTTCATATATCTTCTTCATATCTTTTTCAGAATAACTATCATAATTTTTATTTACAATAATTAACTTTGATTTACTGATTCGATACTCTTGATCCAATTTTTCTACACGTTCAATAAGCTCACTTGCCTCTATACGTAGCTTCAAAAATTCATCTTCAAGCTCTTGATATTCTTTTTTTGCAAAATGGCTTATTTCTTTAATCTCTGTACCACTTTGCTGTATAGAAATAATCGTTGTATCAATAATCTCATCAAGCCGCTTATTTTCTTTAAGATTCATTTTTTTGTCCATAGAATTACATCCTTTGTCCAGTATACTTAATTATAGCATTAAATACCTAGTGTATACAAGTATTTCCTACTAGGACAACATACCTATAAAACTGCATAAATCCAATGAAGATGTATTATATGGTTGTATTTTATATCATTTTACGTCATAATAAATATAAAGTCATTTGATATAATTAGGAGGTCAAATACATGAAAAAAAATCATTGGATTATTCCATTAGCACTAACTGGTTTTTCCATTCATCTCTTCAATAATCGTTTGTTTAATAATGCCAAAGAAAAAATACAACATAAAGAAAAAAATTATAAAACCTATGCTTGGAAATTTGGGACTATTCATTATCGTCAAACCGGCTCCGGCTCACCGCTGCTTTTAATTCATGATACCTTTTCCGGGGCATCTTCTGTCGAATATGAGCGTATTATTCAGCAACTTTCAAAAAAACATGAGGTATTTGCTCTAGATTTGTTAGGTTTTGGATTTTCTGAAAAAGCAAATATCACATACACAGGTTATCTATATGTTCAGCTAATTCATGATTTTATTGTGGAGGTTATTGGCCAAACCCATGTTGATATTATTACCTCCGGTAATAGCCATATTTTTGCTTTGTTTGCTTCGCATCAAACCAATGACCTTATTCGAAAGTGTATTATGATTAGCCCACCTGGTTTAGCTAAAATTGCATTGAACCCATCCAAGAAAAATTATACTTTAAAATATCTACTTGAATCACCTTATATCGGTACAACACTTTATAATCTACTCAATAGTCAATTCATGTTTAACCGTCAATTTGGTGTGAGTGATAAACCTATGAATAAAGTTCTTTTACCATACATTGAACAATTTTATTATAATGCACATAATGAAGATTCCCGTATACGTTATGCCTATGCCTCAAGTATTTGTAATTATCTAAACCTTGACTTACGTAATATTTTAGATAAATCCGACCATTGCCTATATATCATTAATGGAAGTCAAAGGGACTATGATATCAAGGCTTTAGAAGGACAGTATACCCATATTAATCCATCGATTGAATGTGCTACCATTAAACACTCAACGAATTTTCCTCACATCGAAAATCCGTATGCAACTTGCGATACCATTGAACTTTTCTTACACGATTAAAAAAAGCATGTACTAAAAAGGCTATATGTAGAGGTAGTATTCGCTCTACATATAGCCTTATAATTTTATCTATGTATTTTTTAGGAATCACAGGGTTTTTTAAACATTTCCTCTGTAATATACATGCTCACATGATCTAAGCCAGATTCTTTATAGACACTGCCATATTGCTCAAACCCAATCCTTTTGTAAAAATCAACCGCATGTAATTGGGAATGTACTTCAACACGTTTAGTACCTTGGTCAAATCCATAACAAACGAGTTTACGTACAATCAAGTCACCGATGCCTTGACCACGGTGTGACTTTAATACTGCAATACGTCCAATAAGTAAATTGTCTGTCTGCTGAATAATTCTCCCTGTTCCAATGGGCGTTGTATTATCATATACAATCACATGAAAACACTTTGAATCTTCTATATCATGACTTATTTCCATCGGAATATTTTGTTCCATGGTAAAAACTTCGTCACGTATTTTATATTGTATCTCTAAACCTTTGGATCCGTGAACCATTTGTGCAACAATCATGGGTATACTCCTTGTTTAAGATTTTAATAACGGTTTCTTTTGTGGAACACCCGCCCGTCTAGGGTAACGTTCTTGTGTATTGACCTTTTTGTCAATGAAGACAAAACGCCGCGGCATCTGTCCACTATATAAATCAATGTCTTCTATTTTATGAATCGTTGCGCCTAATGTCTCAATAGCATATTCAGCGTCCTTGATTTCCTCTTCCGTATTCACCGACTTATAAGCTATAAAACATCCATCCACCTTGACAAAGGGAATACAATACTCACTTAACACAGCTAATTGACTGACTGCCCTTGATACACAACAGTCAAACTGTTCACGATACTGTGGGTCTTTTCCGACTTCTTCAGCCCGTCCATGTATTGCAACGATATCCACAAGACCAAGTTCATCAATAAGTTCATTTAAAAAATTGATACGTTTATTTAAAGAATCCACTAGGGTCATTTGAAGATGTGGAAAAACAATTTTTAGGGGAATACCAGGTAATCCAGCCCCTGTCCCAAGATCAATTACCGTATCTATCTTAGAAAAATCGTAAAATTTTGCAGAAGTTATGCTATCAACAACATGCTTTTGAGCAAAATCCACCTCATCCACAATTGCCGTTAAATTCATTACGGCATTCCATTCTTTCAATTTTTCATAATAATGACAAATTTGCTCTTCTTGTTTAGCATTCAATTGTATATTTAATGCCTTTAATGGTTGTTCAAGCTCTTGAATAATCTTTGTTTTCCCGTCCATTTATCCCTCCTGCTTTTCACGATTTTTTTGTCGATAATACTGTTCTAGATAGACTAACAAAACCGATATATCTGCTGGTGACACCCCTGATATACGTGAGGCTTGCCCAACTGATCTTGGTTGAACCTGTTTTAGTTTTTGCACAGCTTCAATGCGCAGACTTTTAATGGTTGAATAGTCAATTGCTTCTGGAATCAGCTTTTTCTCCAATTTATCAAACTGCTGTACTTGCTTCTTTTGACGGTTAATATAACCTTCATACTTGATTTGGATTTCAACTTGTTCTATTACATCATAGGATAAATTCGGTCGATTCGAATCAATGGATTCGATACTTTGATAAGTCATTTCCGGCCGCTTAAGTAGCTCTTTTAATGATATCCCCGAACGTAAAGGCGTAGAATTATGCGCATCCAGTAAGGCTTGAACGTCTTGGGATGTACCAACCATGGTTTTAGCTAAACGATTGATTTCATTTTTGATAGCTTCGCGTTTTCTTGTAAAACTTTCATAGCGTGCTTCATCAATAAGACCAACATTATATCCTGTCTCAGTTAATCGAAGATCTGCATTGTCTTGTCTTAACAACAATCGATATTCTGCTCTTGATGTCATCATACGGTAAGGCTCATTGGTTCCTTTGGTAACAAGGTCGTCAATTAGTACTCCTATATATGCTTCCGATCGATCAATAACAATTGGTTCTTTTCCTTGAATACGTAAAACAGCATTGATTCCGGCAACCAGTCCCTGGGCTGCAGCTTCTTCATAGCCTGAACTTCCATTAAACTGTCCTGCACTAAACAAGCCTTCAATCATCTTAAATTCAAGGGTGGATTTTAATTGCAAAGGATTAATACAATCATATTCAATCGCATATCCTGTACGCATGATTTCAACGCTCTCAAGCCCTGGTAGCGTACGCAGCATATCCTTTTGTACATCTTCAGGCAAGGAACTTGACATCCCCTGTACATACATCTCATTCGTATCTTCCGCTTCTGGTTCTAAAAACACTTGATGACGCTCTTTATCACTAAATCGCACCACTTTGTCTTCTATTGACGGACAATATCTTGGACCTGTTCCGCTGATTTCACCCCCATACAATGGAGAACGGCTTAAATTATCTCGTATAATATCATGGGTTTGGTGATTTGTATACGTTAACCAGCACGATATTTGATCGCGATAGATATCTTCCGGTGTGTTTGTAAAAGAAAATGGCACTACCTTTTCATCACCTTTTTGTTCTTCCATCTTCGTGAAATCCACTGTTTTTTTATCGACTCTCGCTGGCGTTCCTGTTTTAAAACGATAGATTTCGATGCCAAGATTTTTTAACGACGCTGTCAAATGATTGGCTGCTTGTAATCCATTCGGACCACTATATATACTCACATCTCCATAGATACACCGTGCCTTCAAGTAAGTTCCTGTAGCAATAATAACGGCCTTGGCTTTATAGATTAGCCCTGACACAATTTTAACGCCTACTACTTTTTGATTTTCAACTAATATCTCTGTCACTTCATTTTGTCGAATTAAAAGGTTTTCCTGCTTTTCTAATGTCCGTTTCATTGTTTGTGCATACCGATGCTTATCTGCCTGTGCCCTCAAGGAGTGTACTGCTGGACCTTTGGCCGTGTTAAGCATCCTAGATTGAATATATGTTTTATCAATATTTTTTCCCATTTCACCACCTAATGCATCAATCTCACGCACTAAGTGTCCTTTTGATGTACCACCGATATTAGGGTTACATGGCATCATCGCTATACTGTCAATATTAATTGCAAAGACAACTGTTTTCATGCCTAAGCGTGCACTAGCAAGCGCTGCTTCACACCCGGCATGACCACCGCCAATAACAATGACATCAACGCTATTTTCGATATAATTCATTGATTTCTCCTTATTTTCCGAGACAAAATTGACTAAATATCTGTGAAATCACATCTTCGGTTACATGATTACCTGTCACTTCACCAAAAGACTCGTATATGCTATGTAAATCTATTGCCCAACAGTCTTCCGGCATTCCCATATCAATCGATTCAATCACTTGTCCAACACTCTGATATGCCTTTTCAAGGCTGTGCTTATGACGAATATTATGAATAACTGTATCATCATTAGATTGAATATGTCCCGACATAAACTGTTCTTTAATTTCTTGTTCAAGTAGGTCCAATCCTTCATATGAAACTGCAGAGGTTTCAATAACTGTCGCTGACTGTAGATGTTCTTTTAGATGTTCTTTTTTAACTTGTCGGTTCAAATCACTTTTGTTCATAAGAATAATGACTTTTTGATCATGAATCAAATCCATAATCGCATCATCTTCTGTGGTAAGTGCTTGTGATGAATCAATGACATATAAAACCAAATCCGCTTGCTCTACAAGGTCTTTGGATTTGTTTACTCCAATTTTTTCTACTATATCATCTGTTATGCGTATACCTGCCGTATCAATTAATTTTAAGGGTATACCATGGACATTCATATATTCTTCCAAGGAATCTCTTGTTGTTCCCGGAATCTCTGTTACAATGGCACGCTGCTCTTTGAGCAAGGCATTTAGTAATGAAGATTTTCCAACGTTAGGTCGCCCGACAATAACGGTCTTAATTCCCTCTCGAACAATACGTCCGTGATCATAACTTTGAATCAGTTTTTGTATTCGCCCTTGAATGTTTTCACACTGCTGTCTTACCTTTGAAAATTCTAACTCTTCCACATCATATTCCGGATAGTCTATTGACGCTTCCACGTGAGCTATCAAAGACAAAACTTCTTCATTCAGTTCATCAATTTCTTTTTTTACACTACCCTCAAGTTGCTTGACAGATGCATTTAAGGCCAGTTCAGTTTTTGAATGAATAATATCCATAACCGCTTCTGCCTGGGATAAATCTATACGCCCATTTAAAAATGCACGTTTGGTAAACTCTCCCGGTTCTGCTATACGCGCACCACGTCGAAGTACCAGCGAGAGTATGCTTTGCATAACCACCAGACCTCCATGGCAATTAATTTCTATAATATCTTCACATGTATATGTATTTGGACCTAACATGAAAGAAACCAACACTTCATCTAAAATACGCGCATATTCTGGGTCAACTATATGCCCATATTTGAGCGTGTGGCTAACAATGTTGTCATAATTTATTTGTTTTTTGGGTTTGAAAATAGACTGAATAATTTCAAGAGCATCATTACCAGATATTCGTATAATACCTATACCTGCTGAAGATAGTGGTGTTGAAATTGCAGCAATCGTATCATTTAACATAGTGTCACTCCTTTATTCGACCGGAAACGCTAAAAAGCATAAAAGCCCAAACAGGCACGCTTGGGCTTTTGACTTATGTTATTTCTTCTTTGAAGGAATAATAACAACCTTACGATGCGGTTCTTCACCTTCACTGTGTGTTTCGACAAATTTATTATTCTGTAATGTTGAGTGAATAATTCTGCGTTCATAAGGATTCATAGGCTCTAGGGTAAATTTTCGCCCGGTCTTTTTTACTTTATTTGCTAAGTTATTGGCTAAGGATTCAAGTGTTTCCTTACGTCGTTCACGATAATTTTCTGTATCTAGCTTAATACGAACATAATGGTCCGATTCTTTATTTACGACCAAACTAATTAAATATTGTAATGAATCTAACGTTTGACCTCGCTTACCAATAAGAACTCCCATATTTTCTCCGCTGAGTTCAATATCCATATTATTTTTTTCATCAACTTCAATCTTAATTTGTACATCAAGTTCCATTTCACGAAAAACATTTTTTAAAAATTCTGCAGCTACATCCGCTAAATTCGACTTTTTAGTTACCTTAACTCTCGCTTGCTTACTACTAAATAATCCAAATAATCCAGAAGGCGCCTTTTCTAAAATTTCTACTTCTACTTCATCACTTGTTACGCCTAACTCAATCAATGCTTCTGTTATCGCATCGTCAACTGTTCTGCCCGATTTTTCTACGACATTCATAACCATTTCCCTCCATTATTTACTTCTTATCTGGTGTATCATTGTGAACATGCTTATTAATAATTAATTGTTGTCCTAATTGGAATAAACTACCAACTAACCAATATAAACCAAGTCCTGCAGGTAATGTCATGGCAAAAAAGCCTGAAACAAGAGGCATTGTATACATCATCGTCTTATTTGTTTGATCCGCCTGTGTCTTTGCTCCGTCATTTTTCTTAGCATTTTGCGCCATGGATGTCTGTGTAACTAAAAATTGAACCGCAACGTTCAAAATAGGAATTAAAACCCCAATAGACATCATGTCTGGTTTATCTGCAAGATTAATGCCAAACATAGAGTAGATATTATTTAATTCGACAACCTGAGTGGCTACCTGATTTTGTATTGATGGGAAGATTTCATAGAATTTTTCCCATGTACCTGTTTGAAATTGATATAATAAATCGATTACTTTATCTAAAACTGTTGCATCAAAATTCTTAACTATGATGGAAGAGCTTTCCATAATCGATGTTAGTTTTTCACCATAATTAGGAACTTCAAAAATATGATCAGCGATATTAATGTAATACACTTTAATATTATCAATATATGCAGGAATATTTCTTAAAACACTAAATAAAGAAAAGATAATTGGCATTTGAATTAATAAGGGCAAACATCCACCAAAAGGGTTTACACCATGCTGTTGATAGAGTGCCGATAATTCTGCCTGCATCTTTTGTTGAGATTCTTGATCCTTCTTATTTTTATACTTATCTTGTATTTTTTTAATTTCCGGTTGGATAACTTGCATTTCTTTCATGGATTTTTGCTGTTTAAATGCCAATGGCAACATCAATAATCGTGTAATGATCGTAAAGACGATAATACTTAATCCTAAAGAATACACTCCAAAATTACTACCAAAAAAATTGTAAATCCCATCCATTAAAAACCCAAAAAACCTAGCAATATCCCCTATAATTGGAGTTGTTGACTGTGTCAAAAAAAATTGTATCGATGAAAACATTATTCTTTTTCCTCCTTGTAAGGTACAGGATCATAGCCACCTTTTGCAAACGGATTGCAGCGTAAAATCCTTCGAATAGACAGATAACTGCCTTTAATAAATCCATATCTTTCTAATGCCTCAAGAGAGTAACTGGAACAAGATGGTATATATATACATGTTGGCTGCTTTAATGGCGAAATATATTTCCGATAAAACTTTACCAATCCAATAGCCAACGATTTTAATCCGTTTTTCATCATCTTATATAAGACTTTTACCATCACTATCATCTTCCTAATTCAATCTATTCATACATTATTAACATACTGCTATTATTATAACTGAAAATGCATCGTTTAACAATCAATTGATGATGCTTTCATACTATTTTAATATTTTTTATATTTACATTTCCCATAATTTATTTAATTTTAGCAAGTGAATAATTCCACTTTCAAATTCTTGAAATGTATGCTCTTTTGCTGATGGGCGAACGATGACGATCATATCATACCCCTTAATCATCTTATGCTGATTTAAGCGAAAAACCTCACGAACTAAGCGGGTCATTCGATGTCTTACAACACTGTTACCCACTTTTTTACTGACCGATATGCCTAGACGACTCTCCATAGACCCATTTTTCATAATATACATTATAAAGAGACGATTCGCCTTTGATCGATGATAATTATATACTTTTTTAAATTCACTTGTTTTTTTGAGTGAAGTAACAAATTTCATATTAACACTTCTTTTCCCTGATGATTAGCATATCAAAACGAAGTCTCACCCAATTTGGATACAGAGTTTTAACAGCTTAATCCCTAATTGTAGAAAGGGAAAGTCAATCTAAACAAACGATAGATAAACTTTCCCATTTATTCTTGGTTTTTAAAGACATTTTTCATTATGCTGATAATGCTTTTCTACCTTTAGCTCTTCTTCTTGCTAAAACTTTTCTACCACCAACGGAACTCATTCTTTTTCTAAAACCATGCTCTTTACTACGTTGACGCTTTTTTGGTTGAAATGTTCTTTTCATTTTGGCACCTCCTTAACAAATCTATACGAATTCATCGAATCCAAGATTATTTAAATCTTACATGTACATCAATTTTTGAAGTTCACAAATATAGCTTCAAAAAGCACTATTCCAATTATAATAAAAACTTCCCTATACGTCAAGAAATAAATACTCTTTTTTTATATTCTTGAAAAAAGTAAATATATTTATATTTTCTTATCCACAGCATATTGCCGAATTATAGCCTATATGTGGATAACTTGTTCGTACTTTCTTATCCACATGTTATCCTTTTTCTGTGGATAAGCTCCTCTTTTTTACAATATTCTTATTCACATCCAATTTCAAAAAGCTATTACAATCCCTTGATTTTATGATATTCTAATACTGTCAACAATTTTAATCCACATTTGTTGATAAATAATGCCTATTTTGACTTATCCACAACTTCAACAGTATTCACCTTGATTATTATAAACACTATTCATCCACAGGTAAAAAATTAAACTGTTGAAAACTTCCATTCATTAATGGTAATATAGGTTCTATACTCATCATATACCATAGGTTAAATATGTATGAAATTAAATAAAGGAGGTCGATCCATTGGCTCAAAACATCATAGAAAACTGGGGGAAGGTCCAAGATTTATTACGTTATGAATCGGATATTTCTAAAGTCTCATATATCGCATTCTTAAAAAATCTAAAACCTCTACGCATTGAGGATGATACGATCATCATTCAAGCCGAAGATAAAATTGTCATTGATATTATTGAAAAAAAATATCTAAAAACCATTCTCATCGCAATTAGTGAGACCATGAATGAATCTTATGACGTTCGATTTGTCCTAGAAGATTCCGTTGTTGAAGATGATTCTTCACGTAAGCATGCAGAAAAAAAACCAGTTCCTTCTATAACAACAAGCGATAGTAACTTAAATACGCGCTACACATTTGAAACCTTCGTTGTAGGAAATAACAATAAATTTGCCAACGCTGCCGCCTTAGCTGTTGCGGAAGCACCTGCCGAAGCATACAACCCCCTCTTTATATATGGAGGTGTTGGACTTGGTAAAACCCATCTCATGCATTCGATTGCGCATTTCATTTTAAATGAATCGCCAGATACCAAGGTCTTATACGTTTCATCTGAAAAATTTACCAATGAACTCATTAATTCAATCCGTGCCGATAAGAATGAAGCTTTTCGTCAAAAATATCGAAACATTGATGTATTGCTCGTCGACGATATACAGTTTATTGCAGGAAAAGAACGAACCCAAGAAGAATTTTTCCATACCTTTAATACTCTATATGAAGCTAAAAAACAAATTATTATTTCTTCAGATCGTCCACCTAAAGAGATTGAAACCCTAGAGGAACGCTTACGATCACGCTTTGAATGGGGCCTAATTGCTGATATTCAAGCACCTGATTTTGAAACACGTATGGCGATCTTAAAAAATAAAGCTGAACTTGAAAGCTTAGATTTAGATGATGAAGTCCTTCAATATGTTGCTGCCAACATCAAATCCAATATACGTGAGCTGGAAGGCGCCGTTACAAAAATCGTTGCCTATTCTCGCTTAGTACAATTAGGCTATGAAAAAATAACCAAACAAATTGCAGAAGACGCACTTAAGGATCTTATTGCACCACAAGAAGATAATATCGTTACCCCCGAATTGATTTTAGAAGTCGTGGCAGAACACTATAATATTAGTCACTCAGATATTGTCAGCAAAAAAAGACCGCGTGAAATCGCCTATCCAAGGCAAATCGTGATGTATTTGTGCCGTAAATTAACCGATGCCTCTTTACCACGTATTGGAGAAATCCTTGGAAAACGAGATCACACCACTGTTTTGCACGGCTACGAAAAGATTAACCAAGATATTAAAAAAGATGCCACACTAAAAAATTCAATTGATATATTGACTAAAAAAATCGTTGGCAAATAGCTGTGGATATCTATAGAATTTTTATGTGGCCAATTAAAATCGACTTGTGGATAGATTTTTCTGCAAAAAAAGACCTGTTAACTGTTTATAACAACTTTTTCTTTCGTCAACATGTTTATACTTGATGAAAAAAGCTTTAGTTATCATTGGTTTGACTACTTATTCACAAATTAACAGTGCCTATTATTATCATTACTAAAAAAATATTTATTTATATTATTGTTTTTACGCGAAAGGAGTTATTCACATGCATATCATTTGTCAAAAGAATGATTTACTTAATGGAGTTAATACTGTTTTAAAAGCAGTATCAACAAGAACAACATTGCCTATTCTTCAATGTATCTTATTGGACGCTCATGAAGATGACTTTAAACTTATAGGTAATGATCTTGAACTTGGAATTGAACATAGAACAAAAGCAACCATTGTAAAGCCTGGAAATATAGCCGTTGATTCAAAAATGTTTTCTGAAATTATTCGAAAACTACCGGATAGTGATGTTGAAATCACTGTCGATGAACATCAACTTATGACCATTAAATGTGAAAAATCTGTTTTTAATATTTCAACACAACCAGGTTCTGAATTTATTCAGTTGCCACAAGTAACGAAAACTAAACCACTTTTGATATCACAAAATGTGTTAAGAAATATGATTCATCAAACGATTTTCTCAATAGCTGTTGAAGAGATCCGTCCCATACTCACGGGCGAATTGTTCGAGATAAAGGACAATTTTCTGAATATTGTGTCAGTTGATGGATATCGAATTTCAATACGACAAACTGAATTAAGCGAAAATTTTGAAAATTTATCTGTTGTTATTCCAGGTAAGACTTTATCGGAGATTCAAAAAATATTCTCAACGGAAGAAGACAGCGAAGTTGCCATATATTTTACCGATAAGCATATTTTATTTGAACTCAATGAAACGATTATTGTGTCCCGACTTCTTGAAGGGGATTTTCCAAAGTATGATCAGATTTTTTCATCGGATTATGAAACCTTGATTAAGGTGGACCGTAAAAACTTACTCCAAAGTATTGACCGTGCAGCGTTGATGGCACGTGACAGTAAGAAGAATCCGATTAAATTCCAAATTGAAGACGATACCCTTTCTATTACTTCGAATACGGATTTAGGAAAGGTACATGAAGAGATTGACATTGATCGAGAAGGAAACACATTAAATATTGCCTTTAACCCTAAGTATCTTATTGATGCACTTAAAGTCATTGAAAATGAAGTTGTTGAATTGACATTTACATCTGCATTAAATCCATGTATTATTAAAAACTCAACGGATGAATCCTTTAAGTATCTGATTTTACCGATTCGCTTGAGTTAATTATATTGACCATGAATTGACAAAGAGTGGTATAATGAATTGTTGTAAGTATTTTTGGTCAAGTTTAAGAGGAGACCACGTGATGAAGGAAATAAAGATTGATCAGCCTTTTATTAAATTAGGACAAGTATTAAAATTAGCAGGTATTGCAGATTCAGGATCTTATGCTAAACTATTTATTAGTGACGGATTAGTTCAAGTCAATGGAGAAGTGGATACACGTCGAGGTAGAAAAGTATATCCAGGAGATATAATAACTTTTGAAGATCAAACCATAAAAATAGTAGACTGATGGTGTTTACATGATAATTAAACGAATGCATCTGAAGAATTTTAGAAATTATGAGGAATGCTCAGTTGAGTTTGATGAAAAAATGAATATTATCCATGGCGATAACGCTCAAGGTAAAACCAACATCCTTGAGGCTATTTATGTGTGTGCAACGTCAAAATCCCATCGAACGAATGCATTTAAAGAAATGATTCAAATGGGATTTGATGCTGCGCATATAACTCTTGATGTTGAAAAAGATGAGGAAATATTTACGATTGATGTGCATTTTCGAAAGTCGAATAAGAAACATATCGCCATCAATAAATTGCCAATAAAAAAAATGGATGACCTTTTAGGTGTGGTTCATGTGATTATGTTCTCACCAGAGGATTTAAGTTTAATAAAAAGTGGACCCAAAGAGCGACGACGCTTTATTGATATTGAACTGAGTCAACTTGATGGCGTTTATTATAAATATTTGCATCAGTATCATCATTTACTTAAACAGCGCAATGCCTTATTAAAAAACTGTCAAAAAAACTATTCGCAAAGTTTAAAAGACCAGTTGGATATTTGGAATATACAGTTTATTGACATAGGTTCCAAAGTGATTGATTATCGAGAAAAGTTCATATCGGACTTAAATATTATTTATCAAAAACGACATTATGATATATCCGGCAATAAAGAAAAAATGAATTTAGTTTATGAAAAAAATACATCAATTGAGGAATTTGAAAGAAAAATCAGTGCATCGACACCAAGGGATATTCGCTTTGGTTCAACCACGGTTGGACCTCACCGCGATGATCTTTTGTTTGAACTTAATGGTGTTGATCTAAGAAAGTATGGTTCTCAAGGTCAGCAAAGAACAGCAGCACTGTCTTTAAAGTTATCCGAGATTGATTTAGTTGTTCAGCAAAAAAATATTCGACCGATTCTTTTATTAGATGATGTCTTATCAGAATTGGATGGGCATCGTCAGGTTTATTTGATGAATCATCTAAGTGATATACAAACATTTATTACTTGTACAGGTGTCGAAGATTTTATTCAAAAAAATAATCACCATAAAAGCTTTTTTTATATCAAATCAGGAGAAATTGCATAACAAAGTAGACTAAGCTATAATGGTAATCATGCAATCAGGAGGTACACATGAGTAAAAATTTAGAGTACAATGAAAGCCAAATACAGGTTTTGGAAGGATTGGAAGCTGTTCGAAAAAGACCGGGAATGTATATTGGTAGTACATCTTCACGTGGATTACATCATCTTGTTTATGAGATTGTTGATAATTCCGTGGATGAAGCATTAGCCAATCGTTGTAACAAGATTCAAGTAACTATTCATGAAGATAATTCAATATCGGTATTAGATGATGGTTACGGGATTCCAGTAGGAATTCAAAAGCAAAAAGGACTACCGGCGGTTACGGTTGTATTTACAATCCTTCACGCAGGTGGAAAATTTGGCGGAAGTGGCTATAAAGTTTCTGGTGGATTACATGGTGTAGGTGCTTCAGTTGTTAATGCCCTTTCTGAATGGTTGGAAGTTACTGTTTATCAAGACAAAAAAGTTCATTTTCAACGCTTTGAACGTGGTAAGATGATTAAACCACTTGAAGTCATTGGAAAAACAAAAACAACAGGAACTTATGTCCATTTTAAGCCGGATCCAGAGATTTTTGAAGAAACGGTTTATGATTTTGATTTGCTTAAAAATCGCTTACAAGAAATGGCTTTTTTAACGAAAGGATTATATATTTCACTGGAAGACAAACGTGTTGGTGAAGAGCAAAAAGAAGAGTTTCACTATGAAGGCGGAATCATTGAGTTTGTAGCTTATCGTAACCGGAACAAAGAAAAAGCGTATCCGGAAGTATTTTATTGTGAAGGTGAAAAAGATAATGTATTGGTGGAAGTATCCTTCCAACACAATGATTCCTATGTAGAGAATGTATTTACTTTTGTTAATAATATTAATACACCTGAAGGTGGGACACACTTAAGCGGTTTTAGAGCGAGCTTAACAAAAACATTAAATGATTATGCACGTAAAAATAAATTTTTAAAAGATAATGAGCCGAATTTAGCCGGTGAAGATGTTCGTGAAGGGATTACAGCGGTTATTAGTATTAAGATTGGTGATCCTCAATTTGAAGGACAGACAAAGCAAAAGCTAGGTAATAGTGAAGCCCGAGGTGCAGTAGATTCTATATTATCTGAACATCTGAATTATTTTCTTGAAGAGAATCCATCCGTTGCAAAAACGATTTTGAATAAAGCAGTTAATGCAGCAAGAGCACGTTCGGCGGCGCGTAAAGCAAGGGATTTAACACGTAGAAAAACAGCATTAGAAAGTACGTCATTACCTGGAAAGTTAGCAGACTGTTCAGAAAAAGATCCTGCGCTTTCAGAAATCTATATTGTCGAGGGTAATTCAGCCGGAGGATCTGCAAAGTCTGCTAGAGACCGACGAACACAAGCGATATTACCACTTCGAGGGAAAATTTTAAATGTTGAAAAAGCACGATTAGATCGTATCCTTGGCAACAAAGAAATCCAAGCGATGATTACAGCCTTTGGCGCAGGGATTACCGATGATTTTGACTTAGAAAAACTTCGATACCATAAAATTGTTATCATGACGGATGCCGATGTTGACGGTGCGCATATTCGTACATTGTTGTTAACTTTCTTTTATCGTTATATGCCTCAATTGGTTGAAAATGGTAATGTATTTATTGCACAGCCACCACTATATAAAGTCACGAAAAACAAACGCTCAGAATATGTTTACAATGAAAAAGCGCTTGATAAGCTACTTGATGAAATCGGAAGAGACGGTATTACATTGCAACGGTATAAAGGTCTTGGAGAGATGGATGCTGAGCAGTTATGGGATACAACAATGGATCCTGAGAATCGAATTCTTTTACGTGTTGAAATTGATGATGCAGCAGGTGCAGATGAAATATTTACAACACTTATGGGTGATCGTGTCGAACCACGACGTGAATTTATTGAAACGCATGCAAAATACGTTAAGAATTTGGATATATAATGATTTGGAGGTAGCAACGAATGGATGAAAATCAACAAAGAGATCAGATTATTTCCGTCGAGTTACAAGATGAGATGAAAAAATCATACATCGACTATGCAATGAGCGTTATTGCTTCAAGAGCATTGCCTGATGTACGCGATGGATTAAAACCTGTACAACGACGAATTTTATACTCAATGAGTGAGTTGAACTTATCTCCGGATAAACCTTTCCGTAAATCGGCGCGTATTGTCGGAGATACAATGGGTAAATATCACCCTCATGGTGACTCCTCAATATATGATGCTATGGTACGACTAGCCCAAGATTTTTCTATGCGGGAAATGTTGGTTGAAGGGCATGGAAACTTTGGATCGGTTGATGGTGATAGTGCCGCAGCTATGCGTTATACGGAAGCTAGATTAAGTAAAATATCCATGGAAATGTTAGCTGATATCAATAAAGATACGATTGACTATCGACCTAACTTTGATGAATCGTTAAAAGAACCGGTAGTTCTTCCGTCAAGATACCCAAACCTTTTGGTTAATGGAGCATCAGGTATTGCAGTTGGAATGGCAACAAATATTCCGCCACATAACTTGGAAGAAGTCATCGATGGTGTTGTCAAGATTATTGATAATCAAGTCAATGAAGACCGAGATACCGATATTGATGAATTGATTGATATTATCAAAGGACCGGATTTTCCAACCTTTGGTAATATCTTAGGTACGACGGGCATTACAGAAGCCTATCGCACAGGACGAGGTATGGTTAAAGTCCGTGCAACAGTTGATATAGAGCCAATGAGTGCAACACGCCAGCGAATCATCGTGACCGAATTACCTTTCCAGGTCAATAAAGCACGTTTGATTGAAAAAATAGCCGATTTGGTTAAAGAAAAACGGATTGAAGGTATCAGTGATTTACGTGATGAATCCGACCGACGCGGTATGCGCATGGTTATTGAATTAAAGCGAGATGCCAATGCCAACGTTATCTTAAACAAACTTTATAAGCATACGCAATTACAAGATTCCTTTGGTATGAATATGCTTTCATTAGTCAATAACGAGCCCAAGATATTGAATTTAAAGCAAATGCTTGTATATTATTTGGATCATCAAAAAGATGTAGTAACACGACGTACAAAATATGAGTTAAAACGTGCAGAAGATCGTGCACATATTTTAGAAGGTTTGATTAAAGCCTTAGACCACATTGATGAAGTTATCAAAATCATTCGTGCTTCAAATAGTACGCCGGATGCTAAGATTAACTTAATGGAACGTTTTGGTTTTTCAGAGGCTCAAGCTCAAGCAATTGTTGATATGCGTTTACGTGCACTTACTGGTTTGGAACGGGAAAAACTACAAAATGAATATCAGGAATTACTGGAATTAATACAAGAGTTAAAGGCTATTCTTGCAGATACCAAACGTCTTCTACAAGTTATTCGGGAAGAGTTGTTTGTGGTTCGTGCAAAATATGGAACGCCAAGACGGACAAAAATTACCTTTGATGATGGCGAAATTGATATTGAAGATTTGATCAAAGAAGAGATGACGACCATTACAATGACCCATCTAGGATATATTAAACGTATGCCAATGGATACCTACCAAAGTCAAAATAGAGGTGGTAAAGGAAAAATTGGTGCAACTATACGTGAAGAAGATTTTATTGAACGTATCTTTATAACTTCAACACATCACTATATTTTATTCTTTACAGATCGAGGAAAAGTATATCGATTAAAGGCATATGAGGTTCCAGAATCTAGCCGTACAGCCAGAGGAACAGCCATTGTCAATCTATTACAGATTGAATCAGGAGAAAATATTACTGCGGTTATTCCGCTCAAAGAATATTCAGAAGAACAATACCTTTTAATGGCAACCAAAGATGGAATGATTAAAAAATCGTCAATTATGGAATATGCCAATATTCGTGTCAGTGGTCTACAAGCAATCAATTTACGAGATGATGATATTTTGATTGAAGTAAAACTTACGGATAATAATCAAGAAGTTCTTCTAGGAACAAAATTGGGTCAATGCATTCGATTCTTTGAATCAGACGTTCGAGTGATTGGTCGAACATCTATCGGAGTTAAAGGTATTAACCTTAATCCTGAAGATGAAGTTATAGGTATGCAACTAATCTCCCAAGGACAGGACTTGCTGGTTGTTTCTGAAAAAGGTTTAGGAAAACGTACACCAATGGATGAATTCAGTGTGCAAAATCGTGGTGGGAAAGGTGTTAAATTCTACAAGATAAATGCTAGGACCGGCAATGTTGTAGGGATGAAAGCTGTTAATGACGATAATGAAGTGATCTTAATTACGACAGAGGGTGTTGTTATCTGCATTCGTGTACACGACATCAGTACCTTTGGACGTGTAACATCCGGAGTAAAGCTAATGGATCTAGATAAAGATGTCTATATAGCAAGCATTGCAAGAATTAAAGAAATCAAGACCAAAATAGAAGAAGAATAAAAGAACATTATGCAAAACGAGTCGCCACTAGTGGTGACTCGTTTTCTGTAATATGTTTGTAATAGGAAACATAGGGATAATTTGTTATAATAGTAATGCAATGCAAATATTTGTTTAGGAAAGAATGGTTATGAAAAAAAAGAATATAAAACAACAGATAATTTCATATGTACTTATATTTTTTATTTTTATGATATGTAATATAAGTGCAGTCAGCACCGTTTCGGCTCGAGAAATAGGTACCTTTGGTTTTACCGATGATGAAATCAATCGAACAATTAATCAGATCAATAGTGTAAGGGCAATCTATGACTTACCTTCTTTGTCGTATAATCAATCATTAAATAAAACGGCAGAAACGCACAATCGCTATATGGAATTTAATAATAGCTTTTCATCGATTGAAGAAAGCGGAAAAACATATTTTCGCGGAAGATATCCTTGGGATCGAACGACTTTTAACAACTATCGAAAGGCATATGTCTTTGAACTATTAAACAATAACATATCAAATTATACCAGTGGATTAAACCAACTCATGCAAAACCCATATGCCAGATATGGAATTTTAGATCCCCTTTATGAAGATTTGGGAATGAATATTTATAAAGGTTACGCAACATATCTACTTGGAGGAAAATCACGAAGTGATCAATATGAAGTGGTTTATCCATATAATCAGCAAACGGATGTGGGAACGATTTTTACCAATAAGTACATTTTGAATCCCTATGCGGATTTAAAGATGAATGCGTTTGTCGGAATTCCTATCACCTATACTTACTATGAAGAAAAAGGGATTATTGAACGATTTAATAATTTAAAAGTAAGTGTAACCAACATTTCAACAGGAAAAGAAATCGAAACACATATCGTAACATCAGATCAAGATCGAAATATTAACAATACAATTATGATTTTGCCATTAAAAGCCTATGATTATGGAACAACATATCAAATCAAAATTACAGGAACAATGATTTTTGATCGAATGGTAGAAATTAATGGTGTAACAACAAATCGTAAGGCTATTAATTATACATCAACATTTACAACAGCATCCAGCACATATACGATTAATCAGCAAGCCTATATCACACGAGCTCAATTTGTCGAAGAATTAATTAAGGCAAGTTCTATTCCGGTGCAAGAATCTTTAGAAATCATTTTTTCAGACATAAATGTAAATTCACCTAATTATAAGTATATATATACAGCATATGTCAATAATATCATCTTAGGATATGAAAATAACATGTATCGACCGGGCGCAAATATTAATCGAGAACAAGTATATACAATATTAATTCGTACATATGAAAAAGAATATGGAGAAATTGAATTATCATCAGTGGATCGGTTCTTACGTTTCACAGACAAAGAAAAAATTAATACATATGCATTGGAATCTATGTATAAAGCAAAAAAAATAGGACTAATTACAGATAATGCATATCAGTTTAACCCATCGTCATATATAACGACATTAGAGTTTAACAATATTATGGATCAATATAAAAAAATTATTAAATAAAATCTATATGGAGGTCACTGAATGCACAATGCTATGCACCATTCAGATTTACGAATTATCGAACTATCAGAAGTAACAGCAAAAGTTAAATCAATGATTTTATCAGCCAACTATAATTTAGGCGAAGATATTAAAGCCAAGCTTAATGATGCTATAAAAACTGAAGAATCGGAGACAGGGATTAATATTTTAAATCAATTGCTTGAAAATGCACAAATAGCTGCAAATAAAAAAATGCCTATTTGTCAGGATACAGGTATCGCTGTTTTTTTTCTAGAAATCGGTGAAGACATACATTTTCACAATGATTTAGCAATAGAAAAAATGCAGCCTTTACAAAGTGGAATTGAGCAGGCAATCAATGAAGGCGTACGCCAAGGCTATACCGATGGATATTTGCGAAAATCCATTGTAAAAGATCCATTTGATCGCGTCAATACAGGAGATAATACTCCAGCGGTGATTCATTATAATATCGTTCCCGGACGGCAATTAAAAATTTATTTTTCACCTAAAGGTATTGGCAGTGAAAACATGAGCCGTATTTATATGCTAAAACCTTCCGAGGGCATGGAAGGTGTAAAAAGAGTTGTTCTTGAAACAATCGAAGCTGCCGGTCCTAATCCATGTCCGCCAATTATTGTTGGTGTTGGTGTTGGAGGATCCTTTGAAAAGGCCGCAATCTTAGCAAAAAAATCCTTGCTTCGTCCAATTAATCAAACATCAGAAGATGAAGCGATTGCTAGACTTGAACGGGATATATTAAATGCAGCGAATGATTTAGGCATTGGACCACAAGGTTTTGGAGGTAGGACAACAGCCCTTAGTGTGAATATATTGACATATCCTACACATATCGCCGGATTACCAGTTGCAGTTAATATGAGCTGCCATGCAACAAGGCATGCAGAGATTGTCATATAATTTTAAGAGGAGACGAGACAATGATTCGAATTCAAACCCCATTAACAAAAGAAATAGTTGAACAACTTAAGTGTGGTGATCAAGTCTTACTTACAGGAACATTATATACATCAAGGGATGCAGGGCATAAGCGGATGATAGAACAAATAAAAAACAATCAGCCGTTGCCATTTCCAATTCAAGAAAGTATTTTGTACTATGTGGGTCCGGCACCTGCGCGTGAAGGTGAAGTAATTGGTTCAGCAGGACCGACAACAAGCTATCGAATGGATGAATTTACGCCGACACTTTTAGAACTTGGATTGACAGGAATGATTGGAAAAGGAAACCGCAATCAAGACGTTGTTGATTCAATGATTAAAAATAAAGCAATATATTTTGGAGCTGTTGGTGGAGCCGCAGCACTCTTAGCAAATTGTATAAAAAAATCAGAAGTTATCGCTTATGAAGATTTAGGACCAGAAGCATTAAGAAAATTATATGTTGAAGATTTTCCAGTGACAGTAGTCATTGATTCTAAAGGCGATAATTTATATAAGATAGCAAAAGAAAAGTACGTGAGAAAATAAAATTATATGTCATTACATAATGACATATAATTTGAAAACAATGTTGTAATTCAAAAATATATATACTATAATAAATTTAGATTGGAGTTTACGTGATACAAGAAATCATTAGACATAAAAAGTTAACACTATTTCAATGGTGGATTATTTTCATCATACTATTTATGGCAGTTGTTTCAATAACAGAAATAATTGAAATCATAGGAAAGTATGAAATAAATCGTATTATTGATTTTTTTATTGTGTTGTACTTGTATATTTTTATCTTTTTATACTGGCAAATGCACTATTATCAGTATGAAATCATTGATGGGCATCTAGTGATAAAGGAATTTTTAGGGAAAAAAGAAAAATACACACTAATTATTCCATTTAGTCACATCATAAGCCTCTCAATGCAATCATCAAAAACAGTATCTAAATATCATAAGAAGAAAACCTGTAAAAAACATTGGATGGTTGGTTATAACGTATATTTCATTGAATATGATGATTATATGGATGTAAGTCTATTAGAATTTCAATGTAGTCATGAATTTATTCAATCACTTAATAGACATATATAGTTTTAAATTGTCTATATATGTTATAATATATTAAGTAACAAATATTTTGACAATAAATTTGTCGTCTTAACAAGGGAGGAAAAGAATTATGAAAAAAATGTTAGCAATTTTATTAGCACTTATGTTAGTTTTAGGATTAACAGCATGTGGTGGAAGTGATGATACATCAACGGATGGTGACACTACGGATGCAGTTGAAGACACTGTTGATGAAAGTGAAGACACAACTGAGGAAACACCAGATACAACAGATGAAACTGAAGATACATCGGATGAAATGACAGAAGAAGTTGATTTTTCTGTGGCGCTTGTAACAGATACAGGTGGTATTGATGATAAATCTTTTAACCAAGGGACTTGGGAAGGTATTCAAAAATTTGCTGAAGAAACAGGAGCTGAAATTACATATGCTCAATCAAATTCAGATGCAGATTATATTCCTAACCTTTCAACATTCTCAGAAGAAGATTATGATTTAATCGTAGCACCAGGATTCTTATTTGTAGAATCTATGTCAGAAGTTTCTAATAACTTCCCAGAGCAAAACTACTTGCTTATTGATGACGTTGTTGCCGATCGACCAAATGTTGCAAATGCAGTATTTGCAGAAGAACAAGGTTCTTTCTTAGTTGGGGTTGCAGCAGCTCAAGCAACACTTGACGCAGGTAAAAACTCTGTTGGATTTATCGGTGGTATGGACTTTGCTTTAATTCAAAAATTTGAAGCTGGTTTTATTGCTGGTGTTAAAGAAGTTGCTCCAGATATGGAAGTTGTTGTTGAATATGTTGGTGACTTCGTTTCAACAGAAGTTGCTGCATCATATGCAAGCCGTATGTATGATAATGGTGCTTATGCAATTTATCATGCAGCAGGTGGAGCAGGTAACGGTTTATTAAAAGAAGCAAAAGACCGTCGTGCAAGCGGTGAAGACGTATGGGCGATTGGTGTTGATAAAGATCAATATGCAGATGGTGTATATGGAGATAATGGCGAATCTGCTGTATTAACTTCTATGGTTAAACGTGTTGACGTTGCATCATATAATGTTGCTGAAATGGCAATGAATGGTGAATTCCCAGGTGGAGAAACTCTTGTATTTACACTTGAAAATGATGGTGTAGGTATCCCAGCTGAAAATCCAAACTTATCAGATGAAATTGTAGCTTTAGTTGATGAGTACGCAGGTAAAATCAAATCAGGCGAAATCACTGTACCAGCTGTACCAGAAGATTAATTCGCATAATGACATAAAAACCAAGACTTATGTCTTGGTTTTTATTTTATACTAAAAAATTAAGGAGTGGTGTTATGGAATATGTAATTGAAATGCTGGATATTACAAAAGAATTTCCCGGAATAAAAGCCAATGATCATGTTACATTACAAATTAAACAGGGTGAAATTCATGCGTTGCTAGGAGAAAATGGGGCTGGTAAATCAACACTTATGAGTGTTTTATTTGGATTGTATCAACCGGAAGAAGGAATCATAAAAGTTAAAGGCAAAGAAGTTAATATAGCAAATCCTAACATCGCGAATGATTATGGAATTGGAATGGTACACCAACACTTCAAATTAGTAGAAAATTTTACAGTAACAGAAAATATTATTTTAGGGGCAGAGCCTAAAAAATCTGCAGGTCGTATAGATATGGACCAAGCAGAAAAAAGAGTTAAAGAACTTAGTGAACAATATGGTCTTCATGTAGACCCAAAAGCGAAGATAGAAGATATATCCGTAGGAATGCAACAGCGTGTAGAAATTTTAAAGATGTTGTATCGGAATGCAGAAATATTAATTTTTGATGAACCTACAGCGGTATTAACACCTCAAGAAATTCATGAATTGGTTAATATCATGAAGGAACTTGTAAAAGAAGGAAAATCGATTGTATTAATAACACATAAGTTAAAAGAAATAAAAGAAGCCGCTGACAGATGTACGGTTTTACGACGAGGAAGATATATAGGAACAATTGATGTAGCAGATACAACAGAAGAAGAAATGGCCGAAATGATGGTTGGACGTGAAGTAAGCTTTAGCGTTGAAAAAGATGAAGCTAAGCCTAAAGAGGTTATTTTATCCATAAAAAATTTGGTTGTAAAAAATAATCGAGAACTCGTAGCCGTTAAAGATTTTAGTTTAGATGTAAAACGTGGAGAAATATATTGCGTCGCAGGAATTGATGGTAATGGTCAATCAGAATTAATTGAAGCCATAACAGGACTAAGAAAAGTGGAGTCAGGCTCTATTTCAATTAATGGAAAAGAAATTCAAAATAAAAGTATTCGAGAAAGAACATTATCAGGTATTGGACATATTCCGGAAGATCGTCATAAATTTGGATTAGTCTTGGACTTTTCTTTAGAAGAAAACTTTGCACTACAATCTTATTTTGATTCTTCATTATCACAAAAGGGATTAATAAAATTTGAAGAACGACGAAAAATGTCCGAACAATTAATTGAAGAATTTGATGTACGAAGTGGAAAAGGAAGTGAGACATCAGCCCGCAGCATGTCAGGAGGAAATCAGCAAAAGGCTATCATCGCACGTGAAATATATCGTTCACCGGATTTACTTATTGCTGCTCAGCCAACAAGAGGGCTAGATGTTGGAGCTATAGAATATATACATAAACGTTTGGTTGAAGAGAGAGATCAAGGAAAAGCAGTATTATTGATGTCATTAGAGATGGAAGAAGTTCTTAATCTATCAGATAAGATAGCCGTTATCTATGAAGGAGAAATAGCAGGTATTGTAAATGCAAGTGAAACAAATGAAAATGAAATTGGATTGATGATGTCTGGTTCAAAGAAAGGAGCTATCAAATAATGGGGAAAATTAGAAATTTTGTCGCAAACGAAAAAAACCATAAAGTACTAATTCCATTGATAGCTATTTTTATGGGATTTTTAATCGGTTCATTTATTATGTTGATAACAAAACAAAGTCCTGCCATCATGTTTAAATCAATGATTCGTGCAATTACAGGAATTAACCTCGATCGCTTAGGAACGGATAAATGGTTTAGTGCAAGGATTGCAGGTGAGTATTTTGTATATGTCATGCCAATTGTACTTACCGGTTTATCGGTTGCATTTGCCTTTAGAACAGGTTTATTTAATATCGGTGCAGAAGGTCAGTTACTTATGGGAGCTTTTGCAACAACTGTTATCGGAATTAATTTAGATCTTCCTAAAATTATCTTATTGCCGCTTGTTATTATTGCAGGAGCAGTAGCAGGAGGATTATGGGGATTTATACCAGGTTATCTTAAAGCAAAGTTTAATGTTCATGAGGTTGTAGTTACAATAATGCTAAACTATACAGCCTTGCATTTAACCAATTATTTAATGAAGTTAATTCCTGGAAGTACATCCAATAAGACAGAAGCATTAAATGAAAATGCGTTGCTTGGAAGTGAACTTCTTCGTAAATTAACAAGCAATTCACGATTAAACTTTGGATTTATTGTAGTCATTCTAGCGGTATTCTTATTTTGGTTTATCATTAATAAGACAACCTTTGGATATGAATTAAAAGCCGTAGGGTTTAATCCATTTGCTGCAAAATATGCAGGAATGAAAGTTGAAAGAAATGCAGCTTTATCCATGGCGATTGCAGGTGCCTTCTCAGGTTTAGCCGGTGTTATTATTGTATCAGGAACCTTTGGATACGGTCGGATGATTGCATCTTTTGAAAACTATGGATTTGATGGAATTGCCGTTGCCTTAATCGGTGGAAATACTGCAATTGGTTCATTATTAAGTGGCTTGTTATTAGGTGCCTTAAAAGCAGCACAGCCGATTATGCAAGGTCAAGGGGTTCCAAATGCAATAGCAACGATAATTACAGCAACGATTATTATCTTTGTTGCGATGCAAAAAGGTATACAGGCTCTTCTAAAAAAAGTAAAGGGGGCTAAATAATATGAAAGATTTGATTTATTCAATGATTCAAGCGACCTTGATTTATTCTACACCAATTATTTTAGCTGCAATGGGGGGATTATTCTCCGAGCGAAGTGGTGTTGTTAATATAGGTTTAGAAGGGATTATGATGATTGGTGGATTTGCGTCTGCCACAGTAATTGTTTTTATTGAAAGTTTTACAAGTTTGGCACCTTGGATATCTTTAATTGCCGGAGTATTAGCAGGAATGTTAATTGCCTTATTACATGCTTATCTTTCTGTTAACTTAAGTAGTGATCAAGTCATTTCAGGTACAGCTATTAATATTTTTGCTGGTGGTATTACAATTTATTTGGCAGAGATAATTTTCCAACAACAAAGAACGGATACATTTAATCAAGGATTCCTAAAAACTTCAGTCCCAATATTAGAAAAAATTCCAATTATAGGACCAAGTTTATTTAGTAAGGTTTATCCAACGGTATATTTAGCCTTTATTATTGTATTAATTTCGTGGTATATACTATATAGAACTTCTTTTGGATTACGATTAAGAGCAACAGGAGAGCATCCTCAAGCAGTTGATAGTATGGGGATTAGTGTCTATAAGATGCGCTATATTGGTGTTTTGACGTCAGGAGCTTTAGCAGGTCTTGCTGGTGGAATTATGGTATTGACCCAAAACACTCAATATACGATAACCAGTATACATGGTACAGGATTTATTGCCTTAGCAGCGCTTATTTTTGGTAAGTGGAGACCTGCAGGTGTGGTTGCAGCAAGTTTATTCTTTGGATTTTCACAAGTACTTAGCTTATATTCCAGTTCAATAGCAGATGTATTTAGCTTAGATTTTATAGGAAAACTTCCTAATGAATTCTTCTTTGCACTTCCATATGTGTTAACGGTTATTGCTCTTGTTGTATTTAGTGGAAAATCTGTTGGGCCAAAAGCGGCAGGGGAACCTTATGATAAAGGTAAACGTTAGGTAATGGTTTAACATATTTACTATAAGATAGGGTCAAGATAATCCCATATTTACTTGATCCTATCTTATATCATACTATGTAGCATAGGTATATATTAGAAGAGAAGTAATTTTTTACAAATAGTTTGGAAAAGAGGTTGACAATCATAAGCGCCTTTAGTATAATAATCCTTGCGCTGAAAACAACAGCGATTTCATATTATGATAAGTAATTCAGTTTGGAGAAGTACTCAAGTGGCTGAAGAGGTGCCCCTGCTAAGGGTATAGGTCGTTAATAGCGGCGCGAGGGTTCAAATCCCTCCTTCTCCGTTAGTTTTCAAGAAATTGAAAACTTTTTCAAAAAAGTTGTTGACACGGTCGGTGAGATATGATATTATAATCTTCGCTGACAAAAACAGCGAAACGCAAAAAAAATACCAAATGAACATTTGATAATTGAATAGTGAAGTAAACCAAGTTATACCAAACAATTCTTGAGAGATCAAGTAACAGTAATAGCGAACAGCTAGTGTTTAAGCGAGGATAAAAAACTTTTAATTTGAGAGTTTG